>Ga0209579_10002409_pt1 | contig 14413 bp, 17 predicted proteins | sample Coa_R1_2_FD_187152 | JGI IMG/M metagenome (GOLD analysis project Ga0209579, IMG submission 187152) | Surface soil microbial communities from Centralia Pennsylvania, which are recovering from an underground coalmine fire - Coalmine... | ecosystem: Environmental > Terrestrial > Soil >... | reverse complement strand
GAGGTGCTGGTGGTGGCGCCGCCGCCGGTGCCCACCGCCGCGCCGCCGCCGCAGCCCGTCGCGACCAAGCTCGAAGCGCCGAACGCGCCGCCGACTTCCGGCTCGATCCCCCCCGGGCCCCGGTGCTCACCTACGTCCTTATCGGCCTCGTGATCGGCGGGATCTTCATCGCGCTGCTGATCGCGTGGCGGGAGCGCTCCCCAGTGCTCCCGGTGTGCGTCGGGGCGGCGGCGCTCGGAGCGCTGCTGGTCAGCATCGGGGGCTCCCCGTGGATCCAGGGCAAGGGCTTCGCCACCGCCTCCCCTGCCCTGCTGCTGGTCGGCCTGGTCGGCGCCGCGGCTCTGTTTGTGGAGCCAGCGCGAGTCGGCACCGCCGCCGACCGGCCCCGCGGTGACGGGATCATGGCGGCGCGCGGTCTCTCGCTTGGCGTCTGCGTCGCCGTGACCGTCGTCGTGCTCTGGGGCAATGGACTGGCCTACGGGCATGTCACGCTCGCGCCCTACGGGCAGATGTCGGAGCTCTCCTCCATCGGGCAGCGGTTCGCCGGCCAGGGGCCAACGCTGGTCAATGAGAACGAGGTTTACGCCAGCCGGCACTTCCTGCGCCGGATGGCACCTGAGAGCCCGTCGGATCTCCGCCGCCGTCCCATCTTCCTGCGCGGCGGCGGCGAGGTGCCCAAGGGCGGCTACTCCGATCTCGACCAGTTCGCGCTCTCGAGCCTGCTTGTCTACCGGACGATCGTGATGCGGAGCTCGCCGGTGGCCAGCCGGCCGCCCTCGCCCTACCGGCTCATCTACAACGGTCGCTGGTATCAGGTTTGGCAGCGGCCGCGGCGGCTGCTGCGGCCGGTGATCGACAGCCTGCCCCTGGGCGATCCTGGCACCCCCGCAGGGCTTCCCCCCTGTGGCGCGGTTGCGGCTTTGGCCAAGGAGGCCGGGCGCCACGGGCTCCTGGCGGCCGCGGCACGCCGCGCGCCGACGACGATCTCCGTTCCGGCACAGCTGCCCACCGGCACCACGACCAGGAGCTTCACCGTCGCCTCACCCGGCCAATATCAAGTCTGGCTCGGCGGGTCGCTGGTCGGGCACCTCGTCGTGCGGGTCGACGGCCAGCCGATCGCCTCGACCCGCGAGAGCCTCAACGAGCCCGGCGGGTTCATCCCCCTCGGCCGCATCAGCCTGGCCGCCGGACCTCACAAGCTCCGCCTGTCGTACACGGGCGCGAGCCTCGCTCCCGGCAGTGCCGGCCCCAGTGCCGCCGACCCCCCGTTCACCGTCGGACCCCTGGAGGTCGCGCCTCCGCCGGGCAAGGTTCCGGTCAGCTACGTCTCGGCCGCCGGATACCGCTCGCTGTGCGGGAGGCCTTGGGATTGGGTCGAGGCGCTCGGGGGATGACTCGCGGCCGACGCTAGAGCCGCCGGGCCAGGCAGAGCAGCGTCCGCATCCGGATTCTCACCTCCCCGCCATGGCCGTCGATCACCGCCGCGACGGCGGTGAGAAGGCGCTCGCGCGTGCTCGGGTCGAGCAGGCGCACATCGGATGTCGTGTCCAGCAGGCCGACGTAGTCGCCCGTGGAGAAGGTGTGGTCCCACTCGTAGTTGCGAACCTCCGCCTCACCGAGCCCTGGGACCGCGGCTATGTTGCCCTCCCAGCCCGCGTCCGCGTCGGGGTCGAGGTTGACGGGGTGCATTCCACCCGCTCGCGTCAGACCCGGTGCCGCCCGGAGGTACGCCTCGGCCATCGCCTCACGCAGCTCCGAGCGCTCCCAGGCAAAGCGATTCCAGAACGGAGCCAGCAGGCCGCGGGGTGAGAGCACCTCCCGCACCTTCGCGTAGCCGACGGCGGGATCTACCCAGTGCCACGCCTGGGCTGAGAAGACCAACGGGAACGTCCGCCCGCGCGGATCCCAGGCCTCGAAGTCCGTCTCGACGAGCTCGACGTTCGCGTAGTCGGTCGTGTTCCGCCGCGCGAGCGCGGCCATCGCGGCGTCGGGCTCGATTCCCAGCACGCGTATCCCGCGCGCCGCGAACATGCGCGTCGCCTTACCCGTTCCCGACCCCACCTCGAGCACCGACGCCGTCCCGTCGAGACCGGCCAGCGAGCCCAAGTCGTCGATCAGCTCATCCGGGTAGCTCGGCCTGTGGCGGTCGTAGCGCTCGGCCACCTCGCCGAAAACAAGCCGCTGCTCTCGCACTACCCGGAGTCAACCAGGCTGGCCGAAGCGGCCCCGGCTAGTACGCCAGCGGCACCTGCTCCAAGGGGTCTGGGTACGCCGAGGGCGCGAAGAACCATGTCTCGGTGGCGTAGCGCGTGGCGGTCATCGCGGGGTCCGTGAATGTCCGGTGCAGGCACACGTCGTCGAACAGGATCGCGTCTCCCGGCGCGAAGACCGGCCGTGAGATCTCGCCCCCCGAGACCTCCTGAGCGACGGCGTCGGCGACCGACCAATCGAAGTCTGCCCCGTCGGTCCCGGTCGCGACGATTCCGTCCAGCCGTTTGGGCACCACCTCCAGCCCCGGCGCGTTCCGGCCCGAATGCGAGAGCGAGAGCCAGATGTTCAAGGCCCGGATCCCGCGCCCGAGAAAGGCTCCGTCCTGGTGCCACCATGGCGTGCCCACGCTCGGCTTGGCGCGCCGAAGCGTGCCCTTGTGGACCGATAGCGCTGGGCGCTCGCCGAGGTATGACGTGACCACCTCACGCACGCCTGCCTGGTCGAACATCTCCAGCAGGTCGAACATCATCCGGGGCGAGTCGGCGGTCCACACGCCCGAGTTGGTCCGCTCCACGAAGCCGCGGCCGAACTTGACCGCCGGGCCCGCGTCACCCTCGGGGGCAAACTCGGCGTACCAGGGAGTCGTCTTGTCCCTGGCCGCCCCGTCCGCCGCCGCGTCGCGGGCTCGGAACGCCCGGTCGATTCCGGCGGCAAGGCCTTTCGCGCGTACTGGGTCGGCAAGGCCGCGGACGATCAGCGCGCCGTGGCTCGCCAGCGCGCCGGCGATCCTCCCGGGCGTTAGCTGGCTGGCCGCGAGTGCGGGCATCCCGTCATCCTCGGGAGCCTCGCCGGGGCCGACCGGCTCCGGTGCAGGCGCGGGTGAGGCTCCGGTGGCCAGCTCGCTGAACGCGAGATGCCTCGTGTCAACGAGTCGCTCCTCGATCTGCGCCGAGCGGCGCTTACGATTCGCGTCGTTGAGAAGCTCGATCGCCTCCAGGGCCCGCCCCTCGGCCTCGAGGCCGGCGGCCGCCTCAAGTGCGTCAGCGGCTGAATCGTTCGTGGCGCGGCGAAATATCGACTTCATTTGCGTACCCCCTGCGCAGCGTGCGCATCAGACCTCGTTCCTCCCCGTCCCAAGCCTCGCACATCGCGGGGAGATTGTGCTCCCGCGTAACCGGGAAGCAGCCCGACATGGTAGGTGACTTTCGAACGGGCTGGCCCGGGCGGGTCCTCCTCGTGGCCGTCTGCGCGATCAGCTTGGTCGGCGCGGGATGCGGGAACTCCTCGAATTCGTCGTCGAAGGCCGCCTCAGCTCCCAAGCCCTTGACCAAGGCTCAGTACGAGCGACAGCTCGGTCCGCTGCTGAACGGCGTCGTCGACCCCGCCCTCCGCGCTGCCTTCAGCAACGGCGCCATCACCCCCCAGAAGCTGACCGCCGCGATCACGGTGATTCGGCTGGCCCACGACAAGATGGCGGCCGTCACCCCGCCGCCCGCGGTGTCTGGCCTGCATAAGCAGGCGGTCACGCTGCTGGGCTCGATGGTCAACGACCTCACAAAGCTCCGAACCGCCACGGTGAAGGGCGACAGATCCGGCCAGTCCTCGGCCGCATCCGGGCTCATTGCCGATGCCCGGCGCATGCAGACCCTCGGGAGTGAGTTCACCTCGCGCGGCTACTGACCTGCGCGCCGCTAAAGCCGAGCCGGCGTCAGGTCGATTAGCGACATGTGCGCTGCATGAGTGGAGACAGATGTGCTGACGCCGCCCTCGAGGGCGAGCGATTCTGCGCTGCCCATCTCGAACAGCTGCATCAGATCCGGGCGGCGCTTCAGTCTGAGAGCAAGCTCGAAGTGCGAACCGGCCGCAAGCCAACCTGCCAGACGCCGGGCTGCGCCAACCGCCGGATCCCGCCCAATCCGCTGTGCTCGGAGTGTGCCGAGAACACGGTGGATGAGCTCGCGGCGTAGCCCAGTCCCTCGCAGAGCCCACCGCGAGACGCATCCCTACGCGTCGCGCGTGTTCGTCCTCCACGCTCCGATCGCGGCGGGAATCGCCGTCCAGCCGACGACCACGGCGACCGCTACGCCCGTCGCCATCGCGACGCCGAGCCCGCCGCCGTACGGCACCAACTGACCGAGGGCCGGGTTCAGCAGGACGTCGCGAGCCGCACCGAGCGAGCCGACATTCACGAGCAGCGGTGTGACGATCGCCTGTAACCCGACCAGCGAGATCAGGGTCACCGCCCGGGACCCGGTGAGCGCTCCGATGCCGACCGCCAGGGTGCTCATGGCGACGTCGGCAAGCGCGATCCAACCCGCACCCTGGAGGACGAGGCTTACGCTCGGTGTCGGGCGGCCGCCCGCGAACGCGAACGTGGCCAGCACGCCGAGCCCATACGCGACCGCCGAGAGCGCCAGCGTGAGCGCGACCGCCGCCGGCACCCGCACGAAGAAGAGGGCCAACCGGCTGCGCCCGGTCGCGACCAGATCCCGAAACACGCCACTCGATGCATCGGTCGTTCCGGCTTCGGCGCCGATAAGCGTGGCGAGCAGAACGCCGAAGAAGTATCCGAGCGCTCGGAGCAGGTGCTTGAACGCCTCGAGCCCGCCCGCGGGTCCGTACTTGGCCGGATTGGAGGCATGGCGCAGCTGGAGGTAGCCCATGAAGATGACGACGACGCCGACGGAGAGGAACGTGCCGACCGCCATGACCGCACGCTGGCGCCGGAGCTTCAGCAGCTCGGCGATGAACATCTGACGGGCGATCGTGAGGGTCATCGTGCTTCTCCCACTCGTGAGGTGATCTCGAGGAACTTCTGCTCCAGGGACTCGCGGACCGGCTGGAGCTTGAACACGCCGATTCCGGCGCTGACGAGGCGGGCGTTGATGGAGGCGACGCCGTCGTCTCCCGCCAGGGTGACCGACAGGCCGTCAGCGGTCTCGGCCGCGTTGGCCACCGCCGGATGGCCGTCGAGCAGGGCCAGCGCCCCGTGGGGGTCATCGCAGCCGATTTCGATCCGCGGCCTGCGGACCCGGACGAGCTCATCGATCGGGCCCTGCGCGACCAGCCGGCCCTGATCGATGACCGCCGCGGCGTGGCAGGTCTTCTCGACCTCGTCGAGCAGGTGCGAGGACAGGAACACGGTTCGTCCCTCGCCCACCAGCTCCGCGATCAGGGCCCGGAACTCGAGGATCCCGGCTGGGTCAAGGCCGTTCATCGGCTCGTCGAGGATCAGGAGCTCAGGGTCGGCGAGCAGACACCGGGCGACGCCGAGCCGCTGGCGCATCCCCTGTGAGTAGGTCCGCACGCGGTCATTCGCGCGGTCGGCGAGGCCGACACGGGCAAGGACCCGGTCGATCCTCGCCACCGCAGCCGGGCCCCGCACCGCCGCCACCACACGGAGGTTCTCACGCCCGGTCAGGTGCTTGTGGAAGTGCGGCTCCTCGACGATCGCCCCGACTCGCGCCAGGACGGTAGCGCGCTCCTGGGGCACCGGCCGACCGCCGATCCGCATCGTGCCGGCGTCAGGCTGCGTCAGCCCGAGCAGCAGTCGAATAAGGGTGGTCTTGCCGGCGCCGTTGTGACCGAGGAACCCGAAGGCGCAGCCGCGGGGGACGGTCAGGTCGGCGTCGATCAGCGCGGCGCGTTTCCCGAAAGCCTTGCTCAGCGCATGCGTCTCGATCATGGGTGATGAGCTGGTCATGCCGCTCATCATCGATCTGCGAGGCGAAGCTGTCGTCAGGCCGCCGCGTGATCTGTCGGTCCCGCGCGCGGGCGATCTGCGCTCGCGATCTCCCCCTTGCGGGGGAGGATGACCGTTACCGCTCGGACGTCCCGGCTTCGCCGTCGAAGACGAGGTGCTCGATGTGCACGAGTTTCAGCAGCCGCATTACGGGTGGCGAGACGCCCGGCTCGATCCGAAGATCCCAATGCTTGGCCCGGGCCTCACCAAGCTCACGGATCAGCAGATGCAGGCCGGTGCTATCGATGAACTCGAGTCCCGAGAGGTCGAGACTGACGCGGCGCTTGCGGGCTCGCAGGCTGGCCAGCCGCTCGTCCAGCGCCGGTGCCGAACCCAGGTCGAGCTCTCCGGTCAGGCTGAGGCGAAGCCGGCGCCCTACCCGGCTCTCACGAATCTCGAAGGTGGGTGGCGGTCCGGTCATTTCCCCCACTCCCGTTACGCACATTAATAGGGAATTTGAGCGCGGCGGGCAAAGCGTGGCCCGGGCGCGCCTCGAATCCCACACCACGCAACCCGGATTGCGTTGACATGCGCCCGCCGAAGGGCTGGAATACAGGGCGACCCCGGGGGTGGTTCGTGGGCGCAGGACCGGCATTTCGCATCGAGGAGATTCGTGAGGCTTTCCTGACACGCATCAGCGTGACGGGTGAGCTTGACCTGGCCACCGGCCCGGCGCTCGCGGAACGGTTCAGGGACGTCTCGCTGGCCGTCCGCCGCAAGCCGCGAGGCCAGAGAACGGTTCGAGTCGACCTTTCGAATGTCGAGTTCATCGACAGCACGGGCGTGCATGTCCTCTACGAGGCCATCCACCATGCGACGAGCGACGGCTGGAGGCTTCAGATCGAGCGAGAGCTCAGACCGCAGGTGCGCGACGTCGCCAGGATCACGGGGCTCGATCGCTTCTTTACAGCGTCCGAAGCCGGCTGACGCACCTCAGCCCGGCCGCACCAGCCCGATCTCGTACGCGAGTACGACCGCCTGCACCCGGTCCCGGAGCCCCAGCTTCATCAGCACGCTCGAGACGTGGGTCTTGACCGTGGCGTCGCCGATCGTCAGCGCTGTCGCGATTTCGGCGTTCGACATCCCGCGGGCCAGCAACTCGAGCACCTCACGTTCGCGCTCCGTGAGCTCGGCGAGCGCGCCCGCGCCCTGAGACACCGGCGCGGGCAGTCGCCGCGCCACCCGGTCGAGTAGCTGGCGGGTGATCGCGGGTGTGAGCAGCGCGTCGCCCGCCGCCACGACGCGCACGGCGCGAACCAGCTCCTCGGCGGGCACGTCCTTGGTGATGAAGCCGCTCGCCCCGGCTCGGAGCGCCTCGACGATGTACTCGTCGAGGCCAAACGTGGTGAGCACGAGCACCCGGTGGTTGGGCAGTTGCTTGATCGCCTCGATCCCGTCCAGGTTCGGCATGCGGACGTCCATCAGGATCACGTCCGGCCGCGTCAGGCGCGCGGTCCGCACCGCCTCGACGCCGTCCCCGGCTTCCGCCACCACCTCCATCTCCCCCGTCGCCTCGAGCACGGCGCGAAACCCGGCCCGCATCAGGGGCTGGTCGTCGGCGATCAGCACGCGGAGCTTGGCCATCGCGGCTACTCCGTCGGCAGCGCGGCCTCGACCCGGTAGCCGGGCACTCCGTCGCGGGCGCCGGTCCTGAGCGATCCGCCGAACAGAGCCACCCGCTCGCGCATGCCCACGAGCCCATGGCCGCCGGCGGCATCGTTGAGCGCGACCGGGCTAGTCCCGTCATCGGTCACCGTCACCCGCAGCTCGCCCGGCGCGTAGCTGAGGACGACGTCGACGTGCTCGGCCCCGGCGTGACGGATGACGTTGGTCAGCGCCTCCTGCACGATCCGGTAGGCGGAGAGGTCAACCGCCGAGGGCAGCGGACGCGGCGGCCCCTCGACGGCCAGCTTGACGTCAAGCCCGGCCTCTGCCGTCCGGGCCACCAGCTGCTCGAGGTCCGCGACCCCGGGCTGTGGCTCCCGGTCGGCCGTGCCCTCGGTGTCGAGCCGGAGCACGCCGAGCATCCGGTGCATCTCCGACAACGCCTCGCGCCCGAGGTTGGCCAGGCGACCGAGCGCGGCCCCCTGCTCACCGTCCTGATCGCCGGTCGCCGCCAGCGCCTGCGCCTGTACGACCATCAGCGACACGTTGTGGGCGACCACGTCGTGCAGCTCCCGGGCGATCCGCACTCGCTCCTCGCCCGCGGCCTGGCGCGCCAGTAGCTCGCGCTCACGCTCCAGGCGCGTGGCCCGGTCACGCAGGCCTCCGACGTAGTCGGCGCGGGCGCGCACATAGAGGCCGGCGGCGACCGCCAGCCCGACCGCCACCAGATGCGAGACCACCGCCGCCGCTGCCTCGGTCCGTCCGTGGACGAGCGGTTCGAGGGTGAGCGCCACGGCGGCCAGGATCGCGCCGGCGAACACCTTGTGGCGCTCGCGGTACTCGGCGACGGTGAACAGCGCGACCAGCGCGGGAAGGACGGTGAGCCGGCCCTCGTCGAGGGCCAGCGCCAGCACCAGCGCCACCGCGAGGACCCAGAGCGGAAACCGGCGCCGATAGAGCAGCGCCACCACTGCGATGACCAGGGCGCCCCAGAGCCCCGCCCCCGGCCCGACGCCCTTCGGGCGAGTCAGGATCGCGCCCGTTCCGGCCACGAGAATCAACGCCGGAGGCCCGAAATCGAGCATCCACCATGGGATCCGCCAGCCGAAGGCTGCCGTTAGCGGGCTCTCAGGTCGGGACACGATCGAAGCGTAGATCCGGGCGCCCGCGCTCGCCTCCCTCCCTGAGGCGAACTTCGCCTCCTACTTTTGGCGGATCGTCGTCACCTCGTCGCAGGCCGCGACCACTTCCTCGTCGCTGGAGGAGATCACCACGATCGCGCCCCGGCGCGCCGCTGTGCGCAGAAGCTCGAGCACGACCCCGCGCCAGTGCGGATCGAGCGCCGCCGTCGGCTCATCGGCCAGGATCACGTCGGGCCGATGGGCGAGCGCACGCGCCACCGCGACCCGCTGGCGCTGCCCCCCCGAAAGATCGCCCACGAGTTGGGCCATGTGGTCGCCCAAACCGACGTCGCGCAGGGCGGCGGCCGATCGCTCGGCCACCTCGGCTCTCGACACTCCGTTCGCCTGCAGGGGCAGCGCGACGGTTTCCTGGGCGCTCAGGAACGGCACGAGGCACAGGTTCTGGAAGATGAGCCCGATCGAGGCTTCCCGCCACAGCGCGAGCGCGTGCCCGTCGGCCAGCAGCCGACCCCGCGCCGCCGGCACGAGGCCGCCGATCACGTACAGCGCACAACCGAGTCACCCGCCGTCTGGAGGTAGAGCGGCCCGAGCGCCGCCGCGCCGACGGCGATGGCCGAGGTCATCACCGTGAGCAGCGAGATGCCGAGGCGCCAGCGGATGCCCTTGAGGAGCAGGCCTCCGTGCGCTCTCACCGTGAGCCACCGCCTCGGGAAGCAGCGGCCGTGGGCGCACAGGCAGGCGGCACGCCACCAGCGTATAGCCGGCGCCGGGGTCTACGACAAAGTAGGCGCACGCCAACCACCGACCGAAATCTAGGGCTCGGCCAGCTGCAGGCCTCCGCGCAGTAACCCCGGACCCGTGGCCCGGAACGCCGGCACCACCTCGCTGGTCACCAGTCCAGCCGACGTGGTGAGCTCGTCGATCAGCTTGAACCACCGCCGCGCGCTCTCGGGTGTGTCGACGACCACGGTCACGATCGGGACGCGTCGGCGCAGCTGCCAGAAGGAATCACCGTGCGGCGGATGCCCTCCGTGGTAGCCCCAGACACCGCGGAGGGAGGTCGCTCCCGATGCGCCGGCCCGGCGTAGGTCCGAGATCAGCCGGTGGTGCAGCGGCTGGCCCTCGACGTGCGATTGCTCACCGGAGAACACGGTCAGCTTCTGCCACACCCCGAGCCCGGCCGCATCGCTGGCTTGGAGCTCCTGAGGCTCGGCCAGGAGCCGCCCATCACGTTTGCAGACCCGCACGCGCTCGAGTGTGATCAGTGGCCGCGCCAGCCGCGCCTCGAGCTCGGGGAGGAGCTCGGCGATTCGCTCGCCGTCGCCAACCGAGATGACCATCACCGGGACCTGCGCGTTTGAGGAGAAGAAACCGGCGCGGCGGCGCACGCCGTGGGCCGTCCCATCCACGCCCAGCAGCGCGGTCGCCCCGGCCACTCCGTGCTCGTGGAGCAACCCGATCACCGCCTCGTACGCGACCCTGCCGTCGATGCGATCGTGCCGGCCCAGGTAGACGGTGAGCTTCACCTCCTCGCTCAGGTCCTCGCGCCGCACCGCCTCGAGACCGCCGGTGAGGATCCGCGCGCGCTCGAGCGTGACCAGGCCGTCGAAGCGCAACTCGTCCACCTCGGCCAGCGCGGCCTCGATGCGCGGCCGTGCGTCGACCGCCACCGAGACCAGCGGCAGGTCTTCGGACAGCGTGAGTTGGCGATCGGTCCGCAGGTGGTGCTTCAGCCCGAAACCCTGAACGCCGCGCATCAGCAGGCTCGTCTGAAGCTCTTGCCGCGCGTAGATGTCGGTGAGCGCGTCGGCGAGAAACCGGCCGTTGGCGCGATCGCGCTCCCCGAAGTACACGGTGAGCTTGAGCGCTTCTTCGCTCACAGCGCGCCTCCGAGTTTGCGTCCGGCCCACGCGGCCAGCACTCCGAGCATCAGGCTGAGGAGGAAATTCATCGCGCCGAGCCGAAGCTCGCCGTCCTCCCCGAGCCGGTGGCTCTCGAGCGCCCACGTGCTGAACGTGGTGAATCCGCCGATCAGGCCCGTGCCGAGCAGGCGGTAGGCGTTTGCGCCCACCGTCAGGCCCACGATGATCCCGAGCACCGCCGCGCCGAGCATGTTCACGACCAGCGTCCCGTAGGGGAACTCACGACCGACGCGGCCGGCGACCGCGCCGTCGAGCGTGAACCGCGCCACCGCTCCCAGGCCCCCCAGCAACCCGACGCCCAGCGCCACGATCAGGCTCACCGCGTGAACCTCGCCCGCCGTACGAGATTCGTGGCCACGGCGACGCCGGCGAAGCCGGCGAGGACGCTGGCCGCCGCGTAGCCCACGGCCAGCCCAAGCCGGCCCGCGTCCAGCATCCGCAGAAGCTCGATCTGCATGGCCGAGAAGGTGGTGAGACCTCCGCAAAGTCCGGTGCCGAGGAAGGGGCGGCGATAGGCCGAAACCGGAAGCCGCTCCTGAAGGCGGGTTACGAAGTATCCGAGCAGCAACGCCCCCACCACGTTCACGATGAACGTCGCCCACGGCCAGCGGCCGGCTCGGTCCGGCAACGCCTCGACCATCTCGGCGCGCACCACCGCGCCGATGAAGCCACCCACGAAGATCGCGGCAAACTCGCTCCGGTCAAACCGCATCCCACACGCACCTCCACTGAGTCGACGACGGCTGAGTAGAGGCCATCAGCGGTGTAGGACCGCGGTTATCGAGCGAGCCTCATCGCTCCGGCGTCAACGATAGCGATCCGGCTCGCCTGCAGTACTCGGGCAATTCCCCTCACAACAGGTCTCGATCTTCTGCCGACAGTCGCGGCACCACCACGCTGAGCGCATCCAGAAGAGCCGGTGTTCGCGACCGGTGAGGGCGCAGATCACGCCCTCAGTCTCGCCAATGAACCGGACGCTCCGGCGAGCAGGCGACGCTTCTCGCGCGCCTTGAGCGTCACACGGGCAGGGCCTGGAACGGATCCAGCGAGTCGCTGATCCGCGCCAGCGCTTCCTCGAGCTGATCGCTCGTACCCGGGTGGTACAGAGGACTCGTGCCCTTGCTCAACAGGAGCCGCAGTTGGGCGATCCCTCGTACGTCCACCGGCTCGACGTCTCCGACCCAGCGTGCCAGCTCGAGCAGCCGCGCGAGGTTGGCGCCGATGGCGACCTGAGCCAGCGGGACGGTCGGGTCCCAGAGGCCGCGCGGCCGTTCCGCACGTTTGACGACATCCCGCAGCTCACGCGCCAGGCGCCGGCGCATCGAGAGCGGGTTCTAACCCCGTCGACCACGCCCCTCCACACGCCTACAGCAACGCTGCTGCCCATAGGCAACGTCCCGAAATGGGGGGAAGACTCCGGCCCCTTGACGACCAGGCGCTACTTTGGCAGGCTCGGCCCCCGGAAAGCGGGACCGGGTGCCTACGCCGACACAGGGCTCCCAACAGCGTTGCTTGATAGCGACTCCGCCAAGCTGAAGGTCAGCACGGGCCTCCCGGCCCTGGATGACGTGCTCGACGCGCTCTACTGGGGGGACAACGTCGTCTGGGATCTCGCGGCCGGGGACGTGGAACCGTTCTACGCCGCCATCACTCGGGTCGAGGGTGCGTTCGACACGAAGGTGTTCGTGTCGTTGGATGGCGACGGCGCTGCCGACGGCCTCGAGGGCGTGAGTGTCCTCGACGCGGGGCCCACCTCGCCGCTCGCCCAGCCGATCGACCTCCTCCGTGAGATCCAGCGGCTCTGCCGCTCGTCGCAGCGTCGTCTGCTCCTGTTCGACTCGCTTGACGAAATGGTCCGCGCCTGGGGCGCCAACAACGCGCGCGGCTTCTTCGCGCGCTGCTGCCCGTTCCTGCTCGAGGTCGGCGCCGTCGCCTACTGGGCCATGAGCAGCGAGACCCCGGTGACGGTGCGGGAGACGGTGCACGCGGTAACCCAGTGCGTCCTGCGCATGGACGAGCGCGCCGTGCGGGTCGTGAAAGCCGAAGGCCGCGAGGACGGGGTCACCGGCAGCATGCTCCACTGGCACGTCGAGGATGGCCAGCCGGTGCTCGAGCCCGCCAGCATCACCGAGCGCGTCGCGGCGTCACTGCGCGCGGTGCGCCGGACGCGTGAACTCGGTCAGCAGGCCCTGGCCGACCTCGCCGGCGTAACCCCGAGCGCGATTTCCCAGGCCGAGCGCGCCGAGCGCGGCCTCTCGCTCTCCACCCTGGCCCGACTGACGGCCGCGCTGGGGATCACCATCGACGACCTGATCCACGGCGAGGACCCGGGCGTCTACCGCATCGGGCGCCGCGTCGATGACCCTGAGCACGGCGCCGAGCACGGCGTGACCCTGCTCGGGACCGAGGACTCTGACCTCCGCATCGACCTCGTCCAGCTCGGGGCGCGTGAGGAGGGCCGCCCGTTGCCCGGACAGAAGGGCAGCGGCATCGTCGCCGTCGCCCGGGGGCTCGTCCAGGTCCAGGTCGCCGGCCTCACCCCCGCGGTCCGCCACGGTGAGGTTCTCGTCGCCGACACCGAGCGCGTCGAGCGCTGGCGCAACCTCGGCCAGTCCGACGCCCTCCTCTTCTGGATCGTCATCTCCCCCGAGATCACGCTGCGGCCGCACCGGGAGCGGTAGGCCTCGGGTCAGGCCCTGCCCGGCTGGCCGCCTAACTAGGCACAACCACCCAAACCCCGGCCGCCCCGCCTACCTGGGCGAACGAGCCACCTGTGGGGTCGCTATTTCGCCCAAGTCCGACGCAAGGCTTGCACATAACCTTACGATGTATACTTTGCAGGACAACGTCCATGCCACGCCCCGCGTTGATCTCCCGGGAACAGATCCTCGACGCCACTCTCGCCGTGGCCGACGAGGAGGGGCTTGCCGCGGTGACGATGCGGAGGGTCGCTGCGCGAGTCGGAGTGACCGCGATGTCGCTCTATCACCACGTCCGTGACAAGGACGATCTGCTCGACGGGCTCGTCGAGCGGTTGCTCGCTGAGCTTGTCCTGCCGGAGCCCGGTCTGTCGGGCGAGGAGCGCTTGCATGGACTCGCGATCAGCCTGCGCCAGGCGGCCGCCCGTCATCCCGATGCCTTTTCCTTGTTGCTGCGGCGGCCGGTGGCAACCGAGGCAGCGTTGGCGGTGCGCGAAGTCGTCTACGCGGCCCTCCGGGACGCAGGCGTTCCTGACGATTTGGTGCCCCGAACCGAGCGGCTGATCAGCACCTTCGTGATCGGCTTTGCGGCGTCAGAGGTCGGCGGCCGCTTCGCGGCCCACGATGAGGCGGTGCGAGACGCTGACTTCGAATGGGCGTGGCGCCACCTCTCCGGGCGTCTGTCCGCGCTCACGCCGGAGCCCGCAGGGGCTCAGGCGTGACTTCGGCGACCTATCCAGTCGAGCTTGCGCCTCCGCCGCGCACCACGACTTCCGCTCGGAACCGGACCTCAGCACGTGAAACCCTCGTTATTGGGCTCGCCGCGGCAGCCCTGCTGGTCGCCATCACCGCGCCGGTCATGGCGCGCTACGGCTGGGATCGGGACGAGCTCTACTTCCGAACCGCCGCTCATCATCTGGCCCTCGGCTACGTCGACTTTCCGCCCCTCATCGCCGTCGTGGGGTGGATCGCGCAGCAGCTCGCCCCGGGGTCGCTCGTCGCCCTGCGCGCGGTGAGCCTCGCCTCCGGCGCCGGAACCGTGGTCCTGGTCGCGTTCATGGCGCGTGAGCTCAGCGGGGGCCGCAGAGCCCA
>Ga0209579_10002408_pt1 | contig 14415 bp, 13 predicted proteins | sample Coa_R1_2_FD_187152 | JGI IMG/M metagenome (GOLD analysis project Ga0209579, IMG submission 187152) | Surface soil microbial communities from Centralia Pennsylvania, which are recovering from an underground coalmine fire - Coalmine... | ecosystem: Environmental > Terrestrial > Soil >... | reverse complement strand
GCTTTGCAAAACGGTTCGGCAACCTGACAAATTCAAAGGCATGTCCGAGGCAATGAATGACAGCAGGTATCCGACTTTTTGAGACCATCATCGAGCCGGGCGTGGGCGTAGTCGAAGGCTGGCGAAATCTTAGCGGCCCGCAGTCGTATAGCCTGTTAGTCGCGGGCAAGCCCGAGTGGCTCATGACGCCGCAGACCGCCGCGCGTCTGGGCCGTGGCGCCAGGGCTATCAGCACTCGGTTGCAACTTGCCCGCACCCATAGTGAAGCCGTGACGCCCTGCACGGTGTTCACAGGCCGGTCACAGGATGGCGCGTTGTTGATCGAGGTCGGCATCATCGACGCCGACGCGATCTATGTATCATTCGCCGACGCGCCCCGCCTCCGTTTGACCGGCGATCAGGCCGAAGTGCTGTTGCAAGCGTTCGCCCTGTTCGAGGATGTTTCGATCCCCGTCGGGCCGGTGAGCCATTATCGGTTGGGGATTGAGGGCACGCAAATGTTTGAAAGCTGGGACTGGTGGCGATGAAGTTGCGCGCCGCAAGGGCGCAAGACTCTTTATGCCAATGCTCACCGGATCATAACCGCGGCACGTACCGGCGCCGATCGCGCTAGGCAGAACCCCTCGTGACCACAGAGAGTAGGACTTTGGTGGGGTGCCCAACACGGCTGTTGAGTCGAGGAAGCGAGTTCGCAGGAAATCCGCTGGCATTTTTTCGAGGAGGCCCGATCATATCATCGCACCGTAATGTTCACGTGGGCCTCAGCTCGGTTCCCCCGTTCCGAAACATAGTGGTAAACGACGTAGTCGGTGCCGTGGAAGCCAGGTTCTGACCGATATATGACCCGCTTTCCCATGATCAGCGTGCCGCCGCAGGGTCCGGGGGTACCGAATCGTGGATTTGGATTGGCTCTGTTCAATCCCGTCACCACCGAAACCATCCCATGGGCCGGGGGTTGGGTCACGGTCACCGTAATACTCAGGGGATTGCACGCCCGGTCCCAGAAGGTCGGCGAGGAGAGCCGAAGGTCTGCGCCGGAGTCGACAGTGAGCCAGATCGGATCTGGCACGGCGTGGTCGGCAAAGGCCGCGTCGGCAGCGCCGCCGAGCAACAATGCGGCAACGATGATTGGGCGTATCATGATCGATCCTTCAGTGGTGCCTCCCGGCGTTATTTGCATTTCCCCTCTGTTCCAAGTCAGACCGGTGTCGTTTTGAGGGCATACCCCCTCACGACTGAGCAAACTTCTCAAGCCCGACCTCTTAACAAGGTTGGGGATCTTTTTATCCATTCCCTCCCGACCAATTTCTATTCTTACGCATTGAAGGTTACTTGGATAAGCAATAATTTCAGAGTGATGATCCGTCTAGGTCATCGCAAACGGATGACTGAACCGTAACTAACAAAATCGAGTGCGGAAAATGAAAATGTATGTGTTTCACGACCGCGTTTCACAATTTCTATGCTACTTTGATTAGGCAAGGCAGTTGGAACACTCGACCTCGGTTGAAATAGCCAAGCATACTTTGATGTCCGGCGGCTTTATTCTTGCCGTCGGCACGGCTACCGGACTTCTGGCTCAGAGGCTTAAAATTCCGGACGTTGCGTTGCTTCTCTTGGTCGGGATTTTGATCGGACCGGAGGTGCTGGGCCTCATTGACATCAAAGCCGACTCCGCCCTGTACCAAATCCTCCTCTTATTCGGCGCCAGCTACATACTCTTCGACGGCGGTGCTTCACTTCGCTTCGGCGTCATCAAGCAGGTCTGGATCACGATCGTCATCATCGCTACGGTGGGTGTTCTGATCACCGCAGCCGTTACCACCTTGGCTGCACATTTTGCGCTGGACGCGCCGTGGATGATAGCCGGGTTGCTGGGCGCGACGTTGGCCTCCACCGACCCAGCCACTCTGGTACCTATTTTCCGGGAGGTTCGGATTCGCGATCGTGTCGCACAGATGGTCGTGAGCGAGTCCGCCTTCAATGACGCAACTGGAGCGATCGTCACCTTTGGGATCCTGGCGGCGACGACCGGAACCGGAGATTTCTCGTTGACGTCGTCGGTTCTCCATTTGCTGACAGAAGCTGCCGTCGGTATCGCTGCCGGTGCCATGCTCGGTTATCTCGCGGCGTTGCTGATAGCCCACGAGCGTTGGGCATTCTTGATGGAGTATGCGCCGGTAGTAACCGTCATGGCAGTGATCGGCGCGTATTTTGCCGCTGATGGCCTGCGGGCGAGTGGCTTCATGGCGGTTTTTGTCTTCGGCATTATGCTCGGTAACAGGGGATCGTTGGGGTTCAAGATGGCCGCGAGCGAGACGCGGAACCTCGACCAGTTCGTCGAAACGACCGCGTTCATCATGCGCCTGTTCATTTTCATACTGCTCGGCGGCCAGGTCGATTTCGGACTGATGAACCAATACTTGTGGCCGGGCATCATTGTGGTGGCCATCTTGATGTTCGTGGCTCGCCCGCTCACCGTGTTTTTGTGTGCGTTGCCTGATCGGCAGGCCCGCTGGAGCTTTAGCGAGATGCTCTTTATGTGCTGGACGAGGGAAACCGGTGTCATCCCCGCGGCGCTTGCCGGCATTTTGCTTGGAGTCAAGGCGCCCGGCGCGCGGATGATCGCGTCGGTCACGTTCATCGCCGTATTTATGACGATCCTGATACAAGCGCCGACGACGCGCTGGTTGGGAGCCAGACTGGGCCTGTTGGAAGAACTATAAGGCCCACAGCGCTGGCTATTTCACCGCTCCCATGAGGTAGTCGGGCAGCCAAGTCGCGATCTGCGGGAAGACGCACAGGATCACGATCGCCAGCATCATGCAAATGACATAAGGCAGCGTGCCCCACATCACCTTGGCGATCGGGACGTCCGGCGCGATGGCGTTCACAATGTAGATGTTGAGCCCAACCGGCGGATGGATGAGGCCGATTTCCATGTTGATGGTGAGGATGACGCCGAACCAGACCGGATCGAAGCCAGCGGCGGTGATGATCGGTAGAAGAATCGGCGAGGTCATCAGGATGATCGCCGCCGGCGGGATGAAAAAGCCGCAAACCAAAAGAAAGATGTTGATGAGGAACATCAACACCCACTTGTTGGCGTGCAAGTCGGCGATGCCCTGCGCCAGCGTCTGCGTCAGATAGAGCGACGTGAGCATGTAGCCAAACAGAACCGAGGCGGCGATGATCGTGAGGATCATCACCGACTCCCGCATGGTGTCGCGCAGGATCATCCAGATCTGATCCGGCTGCCACAGCCGATAGATCACGACCGCCAAAACGAGACACAAGGCGGCACCTACCCCTGCCGCTTCTGACGGCGTGGCGACGCCGCCATAAAGCGCATACATGACGCCGGCGATGATGACGAGAAACGGCGCGATCTTGGGGATCGAGACGAACTTCTCCTTCCAGCTGTAGCGAAAATCCAGCGCATGCGAACGGAAGCCACTGCGCCAGATCGCAAATATCGACCACAGCATGAACAGGCCCGTTAGCATCAGTCCCGGCAGCACGCCGGCAATGAACAGACGGCCGATCGATGTCTCGGTGGCGATGCCGTACAGGATGAACGTGACTGACGGCGGGATCAGAATACCGAGCGTTCCGCCGGCACAGATCGAACCGGTCGCCACCTCATCCGGGTAGCCGCGGCGGCGCATTTCCGGAATGCCCATCTTGCCGATCGCCGCGCAACACGCCGGCGACGAGCCGGTCAGCGCCGCAAAGATCGCGCAAGCTCCGAGATTGGAGATGACCAAGCCCCCGGGTAACCGATAGAGCCAGCGATCGAGTGCCTCGTAGAGATCCTTGCCGGCGGGCGACGAGCCGATTGCGGCGCCCATCATCACGAACATCGGGATGGCGACGAGGGTAAACTCATCGAGGCCGGACACGTAGGTCTCGGCCACGACGTGCAGGCTGGAGAACCCCTGGAAGATGAGCAGAAATACGATCGAGATCGCGCCCAGCCCGAACGCCACCGGGATGCCCGACAGCAGGATCAGCAGCGTCGCGACCAGGACGATGGCGCCTTGCTCTGTGGGGCTCATGCATGAAACCTATCTTGGCCCAGGCCGAACGGCGGCGTGCGGCCCGTCACCAGACTGAGGATTTCGGCAAAATATTGCAGCACGAGAAGGCCGAGGCCTATCGGCATCGAGAGATAGGGTACCCACAAAGGCGCCCGCCACACCGTGTCGGAATGCCAGTCTTTCGACCAGGCCTCGTACCAATAGAGCGTGCACAGGATGAATAGCAGAGTGCAGAAACTGAGCGCGAACAGGCTGGTGAACAGAGCCAGCCAGTAGCGCGCACGCGGCCCGATGTGCAGCGGCAGCACGTCGACGTTGACGTGGCCGCGGGTCATCAGCACGTAGGCGCTGCCGACGAAGGTCGCCGCCACGATGCAGTAGGTGACGACGTCGATCTGCCAGATCGTAGTTCTGTTGAACAGGTATCGCTCGATCACCATGTCACAGATGACGAGCACGCCAAGTGCGATGAGGAAAGCGGCGATGACTCCTGCAACGCGCGAAAGAAAAGCTACGCCCCGAATATAAGCGTCCATGGTCCGTTGTTGTGCTGTGATGGCCGCAATGCGGCGGTGGCGGTAAGGCGCAAAGGACAGCCGGCGGGCAAGACCCGCCGGCTGTCGACGCGAGTTCTATTTGACCGACAGTGCCTCGTCGATCAGTTTCTGCCCGTTGGGCACGTCCTTATCGAATTTTGCGTACGAACTTTGTTTGGCAAGACCGATCCAGGTATCGTAGTCGGCATCGCTGAGCGTGACGACTTTAACCTGATGGCTCTCGAAATCTTTGACCGCTTCGGTGTTCACCGCGTCGGCCTTGCCTTCGTAATACGCCTGAGCGTCCTTGCCGGCCTTAACGACGGCGTCCTGCTGTTGCTTGTTGAGTTTGGCGAAGCTCATCTTCGACATCAGCACCGGCTCGTACATGAACCACAGCGCATTGTTGCCCGGCGCGGTCAGGCAACTGGTCACCTCGTAGAGCCGGGTTGAATCGAACGTGCCGAGGCTGGTGTCGGTCGCGGTGACGACTCCGGTCTGGAAGGCGTTGTAGATTTCGTTCGAGGGCGGGCTGACGATGCTGGCCCCGGCGGCCTGCCACATCGCCGCGAAGGTCGGACCGGCAGCGCGGAATTTCACGCCCTTGATGTCATCGGGCTGGAGAATGCACTTGCCCTTCGCCGCCATGCCGCCTGCGAACCAGGCGTCCGACAGCACCATGACGCCGTTCTTCTCGATCTCGGCGCGAACGTCGGTCATGAACTGCGAGGCGTTGATGCGTTTCGCGCGGTCTTGACTGCGAATCAAGCCGGGCATCAGCGTAGCGCTGAACGTCGGCACCTTGCCGCTTGCGTAGTCGAGCGGAAACAGCGCGATGTCGAGCTGTCCATTGACCATGGCGTCCCATTGCTGGTTTGGCTTGAATAGCGAGGCACCGGGATAAACCTGCACGTTTAGATCGACATTGGCCGTTTTGGCCTCCTTGGCAATCATCTGCACCATGTCATCACGCACGTCGCCCTTGCCGCCGGGAAATTGATGCGAGGCCCGCAATACGATTTCGGCCTGGGCGCTCGCCGACGTGGCAAGAACCGCCGCTATAACCAAGCAAGTTGCTTTCATTCTCATTGTGGTCCTCCCGGAATCTGGTTCAAGGCGGCCGCGGTTCGCGCGGTCAAGAGCAATCGAACGGTAACTGACCGATATAGTCAAAAGTCCACATCGTCGCGGCCATGCTGCATTGCAGCAGAAATTGTTGGGACAGCGCTCCTGATGCCGTAGACCGGACTCTATCTTGATTCTCACGGCACTGGCATGAGGTGAGAGTGGTCAGCTCTTCGAAGCGTGGCGAAGCGCCCGCTACCGGCATCGCTATTGGCCCAAAGCGGCGGGGGTTAGTTTATCTATGTTTTCCAAGAGTCGTTCGCCGATCAAGCGCAGCAGATAGAAGCCAAACTGTGGATTTTGATAATATAGCTGTTTGACCTGCGAATAGCTGATTGTGAGCAGGAGGCCGTCTTCAATGGCCTCGAATGTCAGCGTTCGTTTGTTATCCGGAGCGATCAGTCCCATTTCTCCCATGATTTGACCTGGCCCGATTTCTTTTCCGATCTCGTTGAGTCGATAATGGCCTCTGATCGTATAGAACATGGCCGTCGAGAGATCTCCTTTGCGAAATAAGACCTCGCCCTGCTTGACGGATCGTCTCGCCATGTAGGGTTTCAACCATTCCATGTTGAGATCGCCCTGCGAGGCGGCTTTCACCTGACTGATGAGCTGCAACATCTCGCGGAGTCGGAAGACATTGAGCGGCAGGAGAATTGCGTGCAACAGGAGCTGCGGATAAACCGGCGCAAGTAGACCGTACATGATGAATAGGCTGTTGGCGCATATGCCGATAATGCGTAGTGGGATCATTCGCTTCATCGAGTAAGTGCCTAGCGTCGTCAAGGCGCCTAGGTAGCCGATTCCCTCGACCCAATTGAAATCAGCGACCATGGGGACCTCCCTTGATGTGCGGCGCGATAGAACGATGTGTCACCCGCCAATATTATTCAACGATTGGCAAGTATCACCGGTATCGACGAGACGCTGGCGGTGCCGGTCTGCGGTCACTTCAGCTATCCCGCGCGAGATATTCTCTGGAACCACCGCTTTGCGATGTCTTCAATCAGTCGAAAGCGGGCCGCTTCCAAATCGATTTCGGCCGGCTGAATGAAACAGTCGCGGTGCCCGAGCAGAAAATTTACGCTTAAGGTCGTTCTTCGGATGTTGCGCGCCGAGCAGATATTCTATGTCACCTCCCGGCACTGAGAGTCGCGCAGTTGACCCATCTCGCAGAACTCCGTTAAGCCTATTGTCTCTTACGGTGATCGACGAAAAGGGGCACTTTTTTCCTGCGGTGCAAAATGACGTCATTTGCGGAACGATGAATTTCGGTCGCTCTGGGGAGCAAAGGGGACGGCGCGGATCGCCTTGCTTATGTCCGTTGTTGGACTTCAGACATGATGACTGGCGCTTCGCGCGGCGTAACGGTTCCCGTGATCTGTATTGACAAGTGTCCCGCTTTCGGTTACGACAACGGCGTGAAGCAATCTCGCTCACTAAAGGACGCCAGCCACCTGACAGCGGCTGGCGGAGCGAGTGCGGTGCCTGCGGGTGAGGGCTCGTCACCTTTGCTCTCGGGCGGCTCGGGCATCAGCCTGCCGGCACTATGACCGGCGCGCGAGGTGCTCGCTGCAACTGGGTACGGCACAGGCGGCACGTCCGTTTCGTTTGGTGCACGTATTCCAGGAAGCCTGGCCCGAGCTGCGCCTTAGGGACGATGACTCCCTTTGGTAAGAGCCGTGGTGGAACGCCGGAAGTCGTGCTGCCCCCCTCCCATTCCCTCCCCCGCTCGCGGGGGAGGGTCAGGGTGGGGGGCAGTGCCGCAGCCCGCAAGGCCGCGGAGGTTACGGAACAGCGTCTTACGGCGTTCCGCTTCCTTTATTTTCTTCGTAGCCCGGATTGAACGCAGTGAAATCCGGGAGCGGCCTTGAAGCTTTTCGATCGTCCCCGGATTTCGCGTTGCTCAATCCGGGCTACGGCTGAGGACCCAACCGTGATGAAGCCGGTCTCAACCACCACCGGCTTTATCTGACGAAGGTCGGGTTCTGAGGCGAGCTTTGGTTTGTTCGCTAGATCATGACTCGGACGCAAACGCGTCGCGAGAACGAAACGGCATGTCCTCAGGCTGCGGCGGCCTTGCCCTTTGGCTGCACCGTGTTGGTGTAGTCGCGCATCAATTGCGCGGTGATGCGCGCAGGAGTGAACGTCCAGTTGGCAATCTCGGAAACCGCCGTGATCTCGGCCGCGGTGCCGGTGATGAAGCACTCAGAGAAGCTGCCGAGCTCGTCAGGCATGATGCGCCGCTCGATCACCTCGATGCCATTCTGCTTCGCCAGATTGAGCGCAGTAGCCCGCGTGATGCCGGAGAGGAAGCAGTCGGCGATCGGCGTGTGGATCTTGCCGTCCTTGACGAAGAAGATGTTGGCGCCGGTGCACTCGGCGACGCGGCCCTGCCAGTCAAGCATCATGGCGTCGGCGTAACCGCGCTGTTCGGCGCGATGCTTGGAGATGGTGCAGATCATGTAGAGGCCAGCCGCCTTGGCGAGGCAGGGCGCAGTCTTCGGATCCGGCCGCCGATACTCAGCGAGATCGAGGCGGATGCCTTTCAAGCGCTGCGCCGGGTCGAAGTAGCTCGGCCATTCCCACGTGGCGATGGCGAGGTGGATTTTGTTTTGCTGCGCCGAGACGCCGAGCGCTTCCGAGCCGCGCCAGGCGATCGGCCGCACATACGCGTCCTTTTGATTGTTCTTGTCGAGGACGAGCTGCTTGGCCGCGTCGATCTCCGCCACCGAGTAGGGGATCTCGAAGTCGAGGATCTTGGCGGAATTCTTCAGCCGCTCGGAGTGCTTGGTGCCCTCGAAGATCACGCCGCCGTAAGCGCGTTCGCCCTCGAACACGCTGCTCGCGTAATGCAAGCCGTGAGTGAGCACGCTGATCTTGCAGTCGATGGTCGGTATCAGCTTGCCGTCAAACCAGATGAGGTCGGAACGTTGATCGAAGGGCACGGCCATGGCCATTGCCTCCCTTATGGGGTCCGTTCCTGCCCAGAAATTATCGAAATTCTGGGACTTTTGCGTCGGGACGGGACTCCCGGTATGGTTTCACACGCCCCACACGAACACCATTCGGGTGGTGGGAGGGGCGAGATGCCGTCGTGATAACGCGTCTTTGTGTTAACAACCAACCCGAAATATGTCAATAGTGCTGACATAAATGGCGGACATCAGCGTCACCACTCCAGCGAAATCCCGCGCCGCGGCCGCTATCGAGCGCGCGGCGCCGGCGGCTGAACCCTGCTGGGACCTCATCGAACTCCTGTTCTTTGCCTACCGCGACTTCGTCGGCGATCCAGACGAAGTGTTGGCCAAGCTTGCGTTCGGGCGCGCGCACCATCGGGTTCTGCATTTCGTCAACCGCAATCCCGGCATGAAGGTTGCCGAGCTCCTCGACGTTCTCAAGATCACCAAACAATCGCTTGGCCGCGTGCTCAAGCAGCTCATTGACGACGGCTATGTGGTGCAGCGCGAAGGCGAGAATGATCGGCGGCAGCGGCTTCTTTACGTGACGCCGGCGGGCGAGACTTTGGCGATGGAGCTCGCCGGCTTGCAGACGAGTCGCATCGCGGCGGTGCTTGCCGAGCTTGGACCCGGTGGACGTGAAGCCGCGCGGAGCTTCCTTGCCGGGATGATCAACGGCGGCGATCGCGATCAGGTGCTGCGCATGATCGCGCATGCGGATCGCAGGCGTCCGCGCTCCCGAGACGGCGCCTCATGACCGCGGCGGCGCCGGCAAAGCCTGCCGACGACGCGCCGCACCTGCTCGTCGTCGACGACGACCGCCGCATCCGCGCGCTGCTCTCGCGCTTTTTGCTGGGGGAGGGGTATCGTGTTTCGACGGCCGAGACCGCTGCCGATGCGCGCGCCAAGCTTGAGGGGCTGAAGTTCGATCTCCTCATCCTCGACGTCATGATGCCGGGCGAGAGCGGATTCGATTTCGCCCGCTCCATCCGCACCGGATCGGCGGTGCCGATCCTGATGCTCACGGCGCGCGACGAAAAGGAGAGCCGCATCAGGGGACTCGAACTCGGCGCCGACGACTATCTGGCCAAGCCGTTCGAGCCGCGCGAGCTGTCGCTGCGCGTCGCCAATATTCTCAAGCGTACCCAGCCGCCGCGCGCAGCGGCGCTGTCGTCGGTGCGCTTCGGTCCGTTCGTCTTCCAAATGGCGAGCGGAGAGTTGCGTCGCGGCGAGGAGGCGATCCGCCTCACCGAGCGCGAGTGCGAGATGCTGCGCGTATTGGCGACCAACGTCGGCGAGACCGTGCCGCGCCAAGCGCTCGCCGGCAACGGCGAGGCTGTCAGCGAGCGCACCGTGGACGTGCAGGTGAACAGACTGAGGCGCAAAATCGAGATTGACCCGGCCAACCCGCTGATCGTGCAAACCGTGCGCGGCATCGGCTACCGGCTGGTCACGTCAGCGGTGCAATGACCAGTTTCGACCAGGGCCTGGGGCATTTGCGCACTGCCGCCGGGCATTTGGCGGCTGCTGCGGCCGCCATGCGGCGCGTAACCGCGTCCATCGCCGGACCTATATCGGACCCCTGGATTCGCTTTGTCCAAAGGCTCAAGGCGCTCACGCCGACCGGCCTTTATGCGCGCTCGCTCTTGATCATCATTCTGCCCATGGTGATCGCGCAGTCGGTCGTTGCTCTGATGTTCATGGAGCGGCACTGGGACCTGGTCACCAAATATCTGGCTTCGGCGGTCACGCAGGAAATCGCGACCCTTATCGACGTCTACAAGACCTACCCGCAAGGCGCTGACCGCTCGCAGTTGCGCCGCATCGCCCAAGACCGGCTGGGCCTCAGCGTCGATTTTCTACCGGAGACCGAGCTGCCCCCGCCGAGTCCCAAGCCGTTCTTTTCCGAGCTCGATGTGGCGCTGTCCGATCAAATTCGCCGGCAAATCGGTTTGCCGTTCTGGATCGACACCGTGGGGCGCTCGTCCATCGTGGAAATCCGCATCAAGCTCGATGACACGATCATGCGCGTGTTTGCCCGCCGCGCCGACGTCTACGATCCGAATTCGTGGATGTTTCTGATGTGGATGGTGGCGACCTCGCTCATCGTGCTCACTGTCGCCATCCTGTTTCTGCGCAACCAGATCCGGCCGATCGTGCGGCTCGCCAACGCCGCCGAGGCGTTTGGTAAAGGCCGGGAAGTCTCGAACTTCCGGCCGCGCGGCGCGCGTGAGGTACGCCGCGCCGCCGCGGCGTTCCTGGAGATGAAAGCGCGCGTTGAACGCTCGATCGAGCAGCGCACCACCATGCTGGCCGGCGTATCGCACGATTTGCGCACGATCCTCACGCGCTTCAAGCTGGAGCTGGCGCTGCTCGGCGACAGCCCCGAGGTCGACGCGATCAAAAAGGATGTCGACGAGATGGCGGCGATGTTGGAGGCGTATCTGTCGTTCGCGCGCGGTGATACCGGCGAGCAATCGGCGCCTACCGACACCGCGGCGTTGCTCGATGAGCTTAAGGCCGACATGGAGCGCAATGGGCACGAACTCAAAGTCGCATTCTATGGCCCGCCCGTGGTGACGGTGCGTCCGGCCGCCTTCAAGCGCTGCCTGGCCAACCTCGTCTCCAATGCCGTACGCTTCGCCTCGAATGTCTCGATCACCGGCCACCGCGACCATCGCTGGCTTACGGTGACGGTCGATGACGATGGGCCCGGCATTCCCGCGGCGATGCGCGAGGATGTGTTCAAGCCGTTTCTGCGGCTCGACGACGCGCGCAATCAGGATCAGGGCGGCACCGGATTGGGGTTGGCGATCGCGCGCGATATCGCGCGCTCTCATGGGGGCGACATCGCGCTGGGCGACTCTCAGCTCGGGGGTTTGCGAGCGACCGTGAGGGTGCCGGTCTAGCGACTTGAATCCGCGAACGACGTTCCTATGTCGCAGCCGATTGCTGCCGGGAGATGACTATGGCCGTGACGGAAGAAGCAAAATCGGAGAGCCGGCCGTTCGAGGCCGATGTCGCCAAGCTGCTGCAGCTCATGGTGCACTCGGTTTATTCCGACAAGTCGGTATTTCTGCGCGAACTGATCGCCAATGCCGCGGACGCCTGCGAGCGCCTCCGCTACGAGGCGATCGCCAATCCGGCCCTGCTCGGCGATGACGTAAAGCCGCGCATCATTCTTTCCGTCGACGCCGACAAGCGGACCCTCGCGGTCGAAGACAACGGCATCGGCATGTCACGCGAGGAGATGGTCGAGGCGCTCGGTACGATCGCGCGCTCAGGTACCAAGGCCTTTCTCGATCGCATCGCGGCAACGGAAGCCGGGAAGGGAAGCGATGGCGGGGCCGAGGTCGCGCCCGGCGACAGCAATGCGTTCATTGGCCGCTTCGGCGTGGGTTTCTATTCGGCGTTCATGGTCGCCGAGCGGGTCGACGTGCTGTCGCATCGCGCGGGCACGGACACGTCGTGGCTTTGGTCATCGGACGGGCAGGGGACTTTCACCGTCACCGCCGTGCCCGCTGACGCGATCCGCCGCGGAACGCGGGTCATCCTCCATCTATTGGAGGACGCGAAGTCCTACACCGAACGGGCGACGCTGGAACGACTGGTCAAGGCGCAATCGGGCCACGTGCCGGTACCGATTGCGATTATTGACAAGCCAGGCGCCGACCCTGCCGAGATCACCGACGGTGCTGCATTATGGACGAAACCGAAATCGGAGATTACGCATGGAGATTATACGGATTTTTATCGCAGCATTGCGGGTCAGTTCGACGACCCGGCGCTGACCATCCATTTTCGTGCCGAGGGCCGGCAGGACTATACGACGCTCTTCTTTGTCCCCGGTTCGCGGCCCTTTGATCTGTTCGATCCTGATCGCAAGGGACGCATCAAGCTCTACGTCAAACGTGTCTTCATTACCGACGATGCGGATATCCTGCCGCGTTATCTGCGTTTCGTTCGCGGACTGGTCGACAGTGCCGACCTGCCGCTTAATGTCTCCCGCGAAAAAATTCAGGAGAGCCCACTCCTGGCGGCGATCAGAAAGGGCGCGACCGGCCGCGTCCTGTCCGAGCTCGAACGCCTCGCCGAGAAGGAGCCGGTGGCTTACGCCAAGATCTGGGAGACGTTCGGCGCCGTCTTGAAAGAAGGGATCTACGAGGATTTCGAGCGCCGCGACGCGCTGCTGGCGCTGGCGCGTTTCAAGACGACAGCTTCGGCCGACGCATGGCGCAGTCTGAAGGACTATGCGGGCGCGCTGAAGCCCAATCAGACGGCGATCTATTATCTCGCCGGCGACGATATGGAGCGCCTCAAATCTTCACCGCAACTGGAGGGTTTTCGTGTCCGCGGCATCGAAGTTCTGCTGCTGCCCGATCCAGTCGACAGCTTTTGGGTGATGCCGGGCGTCTCATTTGACGGCAAGCCGTTCAAGTCGGTGACGCAGGGGGCGGCGGACTTGGCGGCCATTGCGCGTACCGACGCCAAAGAGGAGCCGCAGCAGGAAGCTGCGCCCTCGGTCAAGATCTTCGTGGCTTTCCTGAAGTCCATCCTGGGCGAGGCGGTCTCCGACGTGCGCATGTCGGACCGGCTCACCGACAGCGCGGTCTGCCTGGTCGCGCCGGACAGCGGGCCCGACCGCGCTCTCGAAAAAATTCTCGCCAGTGCCGGCCGGCTGCCATCGGCGGCCAAGCCAATCCTCGAAGTCAACCCGCGGCACGAATTAGTCGCAGCACTGGCAGCGCTTGGCGATGGTGATCGTGCGTTCAAGGAGGACGCGGCGCATCTGCTCTTCGACGAGGCGCGCGTTCTCGACGGCGAACGTCCGGCCGATGCGCGATTGTTTTCCGATCGGCTCGCGCGGGTGCTCGAGCGCGGTCTGCGGCCCAGCGCGAGCTGACCAGTGGCCCTCCTCTATCTTTGGATTATTCCGCCGGAGTGACCGGGATGCGTTGCGGCGCCAGTTCAGGCGAAATGGGTGGCGACGTGCCGGTGCGGCCGGAGCTGGCCGGTGTCCCGCGCTTCCCACCGCGCATTCGCACGTAGATCTGAGTGCCGATCAGAATAGCGCACAGCGCGACAAAGACCGCGCTGATCGGCCTTGTCACGAATACGCTGATGTCGCCGCGCGCAATCAGCATCGCGCGGCGGAAGTTCTCCTCAAAGCGCGGTCCAAGCACGAAGCCGAGCAGGATCGGTGCGGGATGGAAGCCGAGGCGCAGCAGCAAATAGCCGAAAGCGCCGATGACGACGACTTCGCCGACTTGGAAGAAATCGTTGTTGGCGGCGTAGACGCCGATGCAGACGAAGAACATCGCGCTTGGATAGAGATATTTGTACGGGATCGCCAACATCTTCACCCAGACGCCAATCAGCGGCACGTTGAGCAGCACGAGGAGGATGTTGCCGATCCAGAAGCTGGCAACCAGGCCCCAGAAGATGTCGGGATGCTGGGAGATCAGCTGCGGTCCGGGCACGATGCCTTGGATCATCAAGGCGCCGAGCAGGAGTGCCATCACGGCGTCGCCCGGGATACCAAGGCTCATGGTCGGGATGAAATCGCCCTGCACCGAGGAGTGGGTCGCGGCCTCGGGACAGACTACGCCCTCGATCAGGCCGGTACCGAATTTTTCTGAATCTACCCCAAAAAATCTCGCAAACTTCTTTATTCCCGCATAGGCGACGAAGGACGCGATCGTCGGTCCGGTGCCGGGAATGAGCGCGCATAAACTACCGGTGCTGGTCGACGGC
>Ga0209579_10002406_pt1 | contig 14419 bp, 10 predicted proteins | sample Coa_R1_2_FD_187152 | JGI IMG/M metagenome (GOLD analysis project Ga0209579, IMG submission 187152) | Surface soil microbial communities from Centralia Pennsylvania, which are recovering from an underground coalmine fire - Coalmine... | ecosystem: Environmental > Terrestrial > Soil >... | reverse complement strand
CAGAAGCGTCGGCTCGACTTGGGCCTCGCGCTCGTCGGCAATCCCGAGCTCGTCTTCCTCGACGAGCCGACGACGGGGTTCGATCCCGGGGCGCGCCGAACGGCATGGGAGACGATCCGCAACCTGCGCTCGCTGGGCACGACGATCCTGCTCACGACGCACTACCTGGACGAGGCGGAGCAGCTCGCCGACCGCGTCGCCGTTCTGCGCGACGGGGAGATCGTCGGCGTGGGCTCACCCGCGGAGCTGACGGGCGCAGGGGCCGAGACCGAGATCCACTACCGGCAGAACGGACGCGAGGTCGTCGAACGGACGAGCGACCCGACGAGACGGCTCCACGACCTGACCGGCGAGGCACTCGCCCGTGGCGAGCCGCTCGAGGGGCTGGAGGTACGACGGCCGACTCTCGAAGAGATCTACCTCGAGCTGACAGGCGAATGAAGCTCTTCCTGCACGAGCTGCGCGCGCAGCAGCTGCTCTTCTGGCGCAACCGGGAAGCGGCCTTCTTCACCTTCTTCCTGCCGGTCGTCTTCTACCTCATCTTCGCCGCCGTGTACGGCAACACGCGAATCAAGAAGGAGCACGACATCCGCGGCGCCGCGTTCCTCGAAGCGGGAATGATCGGCTACGGCGTCGCCGCCACCTGTTTCGCCGGCCTGGCGATCATCCTCGTCATCCGCCGCGAATCGGGAGTGCTCAAGCGCGTGCGAGGGACACCTATGCCGCCGGCGACGTACATGCTCGCCTTGCTCGGCTCGACGTTCGTCGTCTTCCTGATCGAAGCCGTACTGATCGTCGCGATCGGGCGGCTCTGGTTCTCGGTCGCGGTGCCGTCACGGCTGTTCTCGCTCCTCGCGGTGCTGCTGCTGGGCGCCGTCTGCTTCGCGTCGATGGGGCTCGGCATCACCGCGCTCGTGCGCGCCGCGGAAGGGTCGTCGGCCGTGATCAACGCCTTCTATCTGCCGATGGCGATCATCTCGGGCACGTTCTTCACGCCGAACGGATACCCGGCGTTCCTGCGTGCGATCGCCGACGTGCTGCCGCTTACGTACTTCACCAAGCTGACGCGCGACGTGATGATCCGCAACGAGCACCTATGGTCCGACTCGGGCGCGATCGCGGTGGTCGCGCTCTGGGGCGTGATCGGCCTGGTCGGCGCGCTACGAGGCTTCCGCTGGGAGCCGCGCGCGGCGTGACGCAGGCCGCGGCCGATCTCTAACCTGTCCGCGCCGCCCCCGTAGCTCAGTGGATAGAGCAGCGGTTTCCTAAACCGCGTGCGCAAGTTCGATTCTTGCCGGGGGCATCGAGCAGGCCTGCCCGCGGCAGCGCGGCGCGCCTGAACCAGCAGGCGACTGGGGCGGCGCCGCTCCCAGGAGCGGCGTCGCCCGCGAGCCGGTCACGCCGTCGCGTTGCAGGTGTTCTGGTGGGCCGCGATGTTGCCGGAGCCCGCGACTCCCGGGTGGTTGTTCTGGAGTTGGCAGTTGCTGCCGGCGCTGTTGCCGGTCAGCGTCCCGCCGCCCGTGTTGTTCTGCACCTGGATGTTGCCGTGAACGCTGCTGCCGGCGATCGCTAGCTCGCCGGCGTTGCCCTGCACCTGCAGGTTGCCGCCGACGGTCAACGGCTCCGTGCAGTCCGGAGCGCCACCGACGTCGAACGGCGCTGCAGCGCCGTTGTTCTGAACCTGGACGTTCCCGTCGACCGACGTCCCGCAGAGATCGTTCGCCGTCGAGCCGTCGCCGACGGACGCAGGCGTGCTCCCGGTCGTCGATTCAACCTGCAGGTTGCCGTGGATCGAACCGCCTCGGACGTCGACCCAGGCCGACCCGTCGGCCTGGAGGTTGCCCCCGATCGTCGAACCACTGTCGGCGAGACCAGAACCGCCCTCGACCTGCACGTTCCCCTTCACTGTCGAAGCGGTCAGCGTGCACGTGTCGCCGTCGGGGACGACGACGTTGCCGTTGATCGTCCAGCCGTTGTAGGTGTCGTTCGTGCAGGTCACGTTGCCGTTGATCGTGGTCGGCTGGAAGGCCTGGTTGAGGTCCCAGGCGGCGACGTCGTTGCCGAGGTTCTCGCCCTGCTCGACCGAGTTTCGGAAGTGGAAGCCGATCCAGACGCGCGCGTTGACGATCTCGTTCTGGATGTCCTGCACGTTGCCGTACTGGCGGCTGGTCGTCAGCGTCGTGCCACCGGCGGTCGCGCCCGGGATGGTGATGTCGAGCTGGTCGGTGTGCAGGGCGGCCGCCAGCGCGTCGGTGAGCGCGGCGGTGAGGCAGCCGTGCGCCGACGGGTACTCGGGATGGGCCGGCGTCGCCACGAGCGGCTGCCAGGTCGGGTCGGCAGTGGTGTCCTGGTTGCCGTCGAGGTCGGCGTGCTGGATCGCAGTGATCGGCCGCCAGGCAAGGTAGAAGTACTTCGAGTCCCAGCAGGCGATGCCCGCGTCGGCGGTCGTGAGCTCGCCCATCGCGAACAGGTGGGCGGCGTCGACGAGGTCGAGGCCGTTCTCGGTGATCGCGTTCTGCATCGTCCCGTTGTACTGATTGACCGCGTTCGCGTTCCAGAAGTAGGCGGTAGCGGTCTCGTCGGGCGTGCGGACGGTGCTGTCGACCGCTCCGTAGGCCTCGGTCTCGTTCAGGTCCTTCGCGTACTGCTCGCTCGTGAGCGCCGGCGGCGGGCCGACTCGGAACTGCGAGGCCTGCTGGAGCAGGAACGGCCGCATCGTCGCGACCCACGGCGTCTGCGCCGTCTGGCCCGGCGACTGCAGTTGCCACTGCCCCGGCAGGATCGGTCCGATCGTCCCGTACGTCGGCGTCGCCGCGTTGCGACCGTCGCCGGTGCGCAGCGCGATGACGTCGTTCGCGGCCGCCTGACCGACCGCGACGCCGTCGGCCACGTCGCCGCTGAGGGTCGCGAGGTAAGCGTTGTACTCAGCGTCGACCGTCGGCTTCTGGTCGGGGAGATAGTTGTCGAGCGTCGTCTGCGCCGCAGCCGCGACCGCGGCCTGCACCGACGCGCCGGGCACGACGGTCGCGATGAAGTCGTGGTACGGGACGTACCGGCCCTCCATCTTCGTCACCGCGTCATACACCGCCGCCTGCACGTACGACATGTAGATCAGGCCTTCGACCTGGAACTTCGACGGCGACGAAGCGCGAACCGCGTTGACCGCGTACGTGTTCCAGGTCAACACCGCATTGGGTGGATCCGACAGCGGCGCCGCCGTTGCGTGCTCGGCCGAAGCCGCAGACAGCGTGACTGTTGCTGCTGCGGCAAGGATTCCCACCAGGACGAACACCGTCCCTAGCCGCTGTTTCATCGGCAGTCCCCTTGCCAGCCGCTGCCACTGCGACGACAAGCGAGACTCGGCGGGTGGGTGCTTGCTGACCAGTTTCATCTCTCTCCCCTTCCATGTAGGCGCGAGATCGCTCGGCGCGGTCTCAACCGCCAGCGACGCTAAGGCGGGCCCGCCTTGTCGCCCACGGTGGCTGCCAGTCGCTTACGGGAGTGCAGACATGCCGTTTCTGCGGGAGGCCAGCATCCCGCGAAAGAGGTGCTTGCGCCGGATCCGCAGCACCTCCTCCTGAGGGCTCCTCCGCTCGTCCGAACCAGCTCGAGCGCTGGCCGTCGGCAACGATCGGCACAATCGTTGCCTGATGCGGCTGCGGATCATCGTTTTCACGCTCGTTCTCGTCACCCTCGGCGCCGACCGCGTCGAGGTCGCTCGCGCCGCCACCTGTCCGGCCTGGGCACTCGCGACGACCACGCCCGCGGCGGCCACGGCGACCGCGACGGCGGCTCAGAACACGCCGGTCGAGGCGCCGCTCGCACACGCCACCTCGGTCGAAGTGGGCGCGCGGACCGCGGTGCTCGTCGGCCCGGTTGCCGGCGGAACGCGCGTGACGGTCGAGTACTGGACGACTGGATCGACGCCCTCCTGCACCGGCCTCCTGCGCGCGACCGGCGTACAGGCGAGCTTCTCGCTCACCGGACTCGAGCCGTCGCGCCGCTACCGATTTCGGCTCGTCGCAGACGGTGCGGCCCGCGCAACCACCGGCTTCGCCGGGACCTTCGTCACCCTCCCCGGCGGCGTGATCGCAGAAGGCGTGACGATTGGCGGCACTCCGTTCGGACGACGCAGTGCTTCGGCCGCTCTCGCCAAACTGAACCGGCTCGACGGTACGCCGCTTCGCTTCACCTATGCCGGCGCCTATTGGCACGTGCTGCCGAGCAAGCTCGGCCTGCACGTTCAGCTGGCGCGCACGATCGCTTCGGCCCTCTCGTCGATGCCGGACAGACGGCTTCCCGCGCCGACGTTCTCGATCGACCGAGCGGCCCTGCACGCCTACGTCGGCTCGCTCGCGAAGCGTTTCGGCCGCAAGCCGGCACAAGCGAACGTGGAGCTCGTCGGTATGCACGCACTGATCACGCCACGGCAAACCGGGGTCGCGGTCGACACGGCACGAATGTCGACTGAGATCGCAAAGGAGCTCGCGACCGGCAGGCGGACGATGCTCGAGCTTGCCGTGAAGAGGACGCACGCCTCGACCGCGCCGCCTGCCAAGGCCGTAGTCGTCCGGCTCGGCAGCCAGACGCTCACCGCGTACCTGAACGGCAAGCCGATCCTGCGGACGCCCGTCACCACCGGCCGGCCGGCGTTGCCGACGCCGATCGGCAGCTTCAAGGCGATCTTCCGCGCGAGCCCCTATGTCTTTCACTCGCCGTGGCCGCCCGGCAGCCCGTTCTACTACCCGCCCGCGCCCGTGACCTGGGCGATCGAGTTCTACGACGGCGACTTCCTCCACGACGATCCAGCCGAACCCGGAGATGCCTTCGGCTCCGATTCGCAGAACGGTTACTTCGCGAGCCACGGCTGCGTCCACGTGCCGCACGACGTGATGGCGTTCCTCTGGAACTGGCTGCCGCTCGGCACGACCGTGATCGTCGCCCAGAACTGAGGGGGCCCTCTCTGGCTATCGATGATCCCGAGTTCGACTCGGGCGAAATTCTCAGCTTGCGTTGATCCTTTCGTGCTACGAAGGTCACACCCACGATGAGCGACGACGAGAAGACGTTCGAGTCCTCGGGCGACCCGGACTCGCAGTGGCCGGTCTTCAGCTACTCGTCCCCGTTCGGTGGTCCGGCCGAGACCGAGCAACCGCCTCCTGGGCCGGAGCGCGGCGCCGTGACCTCGGCCCCGCCTCGGCCGAGCCGGAGCCGGCTTGCGGGCATGGGAGTGGCTCTGTCGCTGCTCGTCCTGGGCGCCTCCGCTGCCGGCGCGGTGATCGCCCACGAGTTCTGGTCGAGCAGCGGCACGCCGGCCGCAGTGTCCGCCGGCGACGGCAGCGGTTCCGGGTCCTTCGGCGGGCCAGGGAGCGGTGCTGGTCCCGGCGGCTTCTCTGGCAGCGGCGGGTTTGGGAGCTCGAGTCAAACAGGGTTCGGCAGCGGCGGCCCGTCGAACTCGGCGGCGATCGCGGCCAAGGTCGCGCCCGCCCTCGTCGACGTCAACTCCACGTTCTCCGAAGGAGGTGCCTCGGGAGCGGGAACTGGCATCGTCCTGAGCTCGAGCGGCGAGGTGCTGACGAACAACCACGTGATCGACGGTGCAACCCGGGTCACCGCGACAGACGTCGGCAACCGCAAGACGTACGACGCGACGGTCGTCGGCTACGACCCGAGTCACGACATCGCGGTGCTGCAACTCAAGAATGCTTCGGGTCTCACGACGGCGAGCCTCGGCGACTCCTCGAAGCTCTCGGTTGGATCACCCGTCCTCGGAATCGGAAACGCCGGCGGCGCCGGCGGAACGCCGTCGAGTGCGGGCGGCACGATCACCGCGGTGCAGCAGTCGATCACGGCCGTCGACGACATCGACGGTCAGACCGAGAGCTTGTCGGGGCTCATCCAGACGAACGCCGACATCCAGGAAGGCGACTCGGGCGGAGCGCTCGTCAACAGCGAGGGCCGTGTGATCGGCATGATCACCGCCGGCTCGTCCGGCTTCCGGTTCAGGTTCGGCTTCGGGAGCGGCAACCCGTCGACATCGGCGTTCGCGATTCCGATCGACCAGGCGACGAAGACCGTTTCGCAGATCATGAGCGGTCGCGACTCGTCGACCGTCCACGTCGGCGCGAGTGCGTTTCTCGGCGTGCGGGTCGCGACCCCGGGCTTCCCGGGCGCTGGTGTGTTCGGCGGCTCGTCGGGCGGCAGCTCGAGCGGCGCCGGCGTCGAGATCGCGGGCGTCGTCGACGGCAAGCCCGCGCAGAAGGCGGGACTGACCGCAGGTGACGTGATTACCTCGATCGACGGCAACACGGTTGCGACCGCGGCGGACGTTTCCAGGCTGTTGCTGCCCCACCATCCCGGCGACACGATCAAGCTCGGCTGGCAAGACACAACGGGCCGATCCCAGACCACGTCGATCCAGCTGGCGACCGGCCCTCCCAGCTGAGTCGGGTCGCGGCCCCCGCTGTCGACCGCGACTAGGCGGCGGTGACGACCAGCTCGGCGAACTCGTCGCCGAGCTCGCTGTCGACGGCCGCTGGGAGCAGCAGCCTGAAGGTGGTTCCCACGCCCAGCTCGCTCTCGACGAGGAGCCGGCCCTTGTGTGCTTCGGCGATCGCGTGCGAAATCGCCAGCCCCAGGCCCGTGCCGGGAATCGCCTTGGCGGTCGCGCTCGATGCGCGGAAGAAGCGCTCGAAGAGCCGCGGCAGCTCCTCGGGCGGAATGCCGATGCCGGTGTCCGTCACCGAGACGGCGATCGCGTCCTCGGCGCGCGTCGTCCTGACGGTGATCGTGCCGTCCTCGGGCGTGAACTTGATCGCGTTCGCGATCAGATTGTCGGTCAGTTGCCCGAGCCGGACGCGGTCGAAGACGGCTTCCGCTTCCGTTTTCGTCTCGAGCCTCAGCGCGATGCGTTTTCGATCGGCGGCAGGCGTTGCCGCTTCGACCGCGTCGGCAAGGATGTCGTTGAGGTCGGCCTTCGTCAGCTTCAGCTCGAGCCGACCGGCGTCGACCTGAATCAGGAAGAGGAGATCGTTGACGAGCTCCGTCAGTCGCTCGGCGTTCCGGCTGACGGTGCCGAGGAACTGCCGCTGGCTCGTCGTCAGCGTGCCTTCGTCGTCGTCGAGCACCATCTCCAGATAGCCGTTGATCGATGTCAGCGGCGTCCGGAACTCGTGCGAGACGAGCGCGATGAAGTCGTCCTTGATCACGTCGAGCTCGCGCAGCCGGTCGTTCTGCGATGCGAGGCGGTCGCTGAGCGCCTGGAGCTCGGCCGCACGCGCCGCGAGCTCGGACGTCCGCCGTCGTGCATATGTGACGAGCCGCTGAATCGTGACACCCGCGATCGCCGCGACCGCCGCCAGCACGAGAGCGGTTCGCCAGCCGGACGAGGGATAATCGGGTGCGCCGACGATCGCGACCGGTGCCGCGCGGGTCACCATCACCGCCGTGAACCCGACGGCCAGCTCAGAGGCCGAGCCGAAGACCGCGAGCCAGATGACGGGCAGGAGGAACAATCCGCCGAGGCCCGACCTGGTTCCGCCGCCGCTGTCGATCAGCACCGCGACGAGGGCGATGTAGACGAGCGGCGCGCCGAGCCGCGCGACTGCCGGCGCCGCCCGCCACAGGCAGGCGAGTCCGACCACGAAGACCGCGAGCCCGGTTGCGAGCCAGACTTCCCCGAAGCTCCGATCGGGGTCCGGGATCAGAGCAAGCGCAAACGTGAAGCCGACCGCGGCGGCGGCGAGCAACCCGGCCCGGCGCTCGGGAAACAGCGCCCCCCAGCCGCTCAAGCCGCCCTCCTCCCCGGAATCCCGAGAACGCACACCGTCTCTATCGACACGACCCGCGGTCGGCGTTAGCGGTAGCTGAGGCCAGGCCGCTCTGTTCTCGTGCAGGCTGCCTGTCGTCGCGACGAAACTGAAGTAACGCTCGTTCTGCCTGGCGCCGTCGGTGGCGTCCGGGGTAGCGTCGCCTCGTGAGCGACCTCGCCCTCGAGCGGGATCATCGCGTCTCCCCGATCGAGCTCTTTTTCGACCTCGTCTTCGTGTTCGCATTCACGGAGGTGACTACGCTGTGGCTCGATCAGGACTCGTGGGGCGGGCTGGGCCGCGGGCTGCTCGTCTTCGTCGCCCTGTGGTGGGCGTGGGCGAGCTATGCCTGGCTCACGAACGCCGCGAATGCTGAGGCGGGCGTCGTCTGGGCGGTCCTGCTGTTCGCGACCGCCGGGCTCTTCGTCGCAGCGCTCGCCGTCCCGGAGGCGTTCGGATCGCATCGGCTCGTGTTCGGCATCGCGCTGTTCGCGGTTGTTGCCGCATTCGTCGGGCTCTACGCCGCCGTCAGCAAGGATCGCCCCGATCAGCTTGCCGCAGTGGTGCGGATGTCGCGCACCGTCATGCCGGGCGTGGCGCTGATCGTCGGCGCGGCCTTCGTGCCGCCCGCCTGGCGGCCCGTGCTCTGGGCGCTCGCCCTCGTCGTCGGGTTCTTCGGTCCGCAACTCGGGGGCCTCTCCGGCTGGAGCGTCGAGCCCGCGCACTTCGCGGAGCGGCATGCGCTGATCGTGATCATCGCAATCGGCGAGTCGCTGGGCGCGATCGGGTTCGGAGCACGCGACACCGCCCTCGACTTCCGGGTGATCGTCGCCGTCGTGCTCGGCGTCGCCGCCGCCGCGTCGTTCTGGCTCGCGTACTTCGACTTCGCAGCGAGCGGTGTAGAGGCCCTGCTGGCAGAGCGTCGCGGTGCGCAACGGGTTGCGTTCGCCCGCGACGTCTACACGTACGGCCACCTGCCGATGGTGACGGGGATCATCCTGTTTGCGTTCGCCACGAGGGCGGCGCTCGCGCACATCCGCTCGGACTTGGACCCGGTCGAGTCGGTCGCCCTCTGCGGAGGCCCGGCGCTCTTCCTGGTCGCGTACGGGGGATTTCGCTGGCGTGCCAGTCATTCGCTCGGCCGCGGCCGCCCGATCACCGCTGTCGCGTTCGCGGCACTCATCCCTGCCGCGCTCCACGTCCCGGCGCTCGCCGCGCTAGCTCTCGTCGTCGCCGTCTGGCTCGGCCTGCACGCGTACGAGCTGATCTGGTGGCGAGAAGAACGAGCACGCCGGCGGTCGCGCCAGGCCCCGCAGGACAGCGTCGCCGAGACGCAGACGTCCTGACCGGGGTCGGGTTCTCAGATGCGGATGTTCGCGCCGACGCTGACGACGGAGTCGTCCGGCAGCCGGAAGAACTCGGCCGGGCTGGAGGCGTTGCGCGCGAGGAAGCTGAACAGCTTCTTGCGCCAGAGCGCCATGCCGCCGTGTTCCGTCGGCCGGATGTAGATGCGGCTCAGGAAGTACGTCGGATCGTCGAGCCCGTGCAGCTCGCCGCTTCGCCCAACGGCGAGGCTCAGCGCGGCCGGGATGTCGGGCCGCTCGCGGTAGCCGAAGCGCGCCGAGACGAGCACGACTCCGTCCGTCGCGCTGCCGAGGTCGTCGACCCGAATTCGCTCGTGCTCGGCGACGTACGGCACGCGGAGAGTCGTCGCGTGGACGACGACGATCTGGTCGTGGCGGATGTGGTTGTGCTCGACGTTGAGCCGGAGCGCGAGCGGCGTGGTCTTCTCGCTCGCATGGAGGTAGATCGCGGTGCCGGGGACGCGCTCGAGCGGCGGCATCTGCTCGTCGAGCTGCGCGACGAAGGTGCGCAGCGACCCTTCTTCCACAAGCCGTCTGCGTGTGACGATCTCGCGGCCGCGGCGCCAGGTCAGCATGAGGCCGAACAAGGCGGCGCCGACGAGGAGCGGAAACCAGCCCCCGTGCCTGACCTTGAGCACGTTCGCCGAGAAGAACAGGAGGTCGACGGCGAGGAGCGGCATCGTCACGAGCAGCGACTGCCACGGCGGCCAGCGCCAACGGCGGCGGGTGACGACATAGAGCAGCGCCGTCGTCGTCGCCATCGTGCCGGTCACGGCGATCCCGTACGCGGAAGCGAGGGCCGCCGACGAGCCGAAGCCGAGGACGACGCCGACGATCGCCAGATAAAGCAGCCAGTTCGCCGTCGGCAGGTAGATCTGACCCCGCAGCTCTGACGAGGTGTGCTCGATCCGCAGGCGCGGCAGCAGGCCGAGGCCGACCGCCTGCTCGGTCAAGGAGAACACGCCCGAGATCACGGCCTGCGACGCGATCACCGTCGCGACGGTCGCGACGACGACGAGCCCGATCGACAGGCCGGCGCCGGTGAGGTGGAAGAACGGGTTCGCGCTCGCCCCCGGCTCGCGCAGGATGATCGCCCCCTGGCCGAAGTAACAGAGGACGAGGCTCGGGAAGACGACGAACAGCCACGCGCCGGAGATCGGGACGCGCCCGAAATGACCCATGTCGGCGTAGAGCGCCTCGACCCCCGTGATGCAGAGGACCACTGCTCCGAGCGACACGAACGCGATCCACGGTTGCCGTGTGAAGTAGGAGACGGCCTCGAGCGGGTCGACCGCTCGAAAGACGCCCGGGTCGTGGGCGATCGCCCGCGCGCCCAGGACCGCGATCAGCACGAACCAGACGAGCATGATCGGTCCGAACGACTTCGCGATGCGTCCCGTCCCCTGTTGCTGCACGAGGAACAGCAGAGTCAGGATCACGAGCGCGATCGGCAGCACGTACGCGTGGATCCCAGGCGCCCGCACCTTGGCGCCCTCGACCGCGGACAGAACCGAGATCGCCGGCGTGATCACGCCGTCGCCGTAGAAGAGCGCGACCCCTGCGAGGCCGAGCAGCAACACCGCGTCGCGTTGCAGCCCCTTCGCTCGGCGGCTTGCGAGCGCCATCATCGCGAGCACGCCGCCCTCGCCATGGTTGCTCGCGCGCATCACGAGCGCCACGTACTTGACGGTGACGACGACGACGAGCGCCCAGAAGAAGAGCGAGAGGAGGCCGAGCACGTTCGCGCGCGTGACCGCGACGTTCGTGTCTTTCGCGAAGGCGGCCTGCAGTGCGTAGAGGGGACTCGTGCCGATGTCGCCGAACACGATCCCGAGCGCGCCCAACGCCAGCAGCGGCACACCGGGCGGGCGGGGGCGTCCGGTTGGCGACGCGCGCATCGCGGCAGGCTAATGCCTGCGGCTGCTTCGCCACCGCCCGGCTAGCGTCGGTTGCGAGCGGGGAACGCCGAGCGGTCTCGGGCTAGCCGCGGACGGATTCGGCGCGGCGCGGCAGGACCCAGCCGGGCCGCGGGAAGTGGCAGGTGTAGCCGTTCGGGTACCGCTCGAGGTAGTCCTGGTGCTCGGGCTCGGCCTCCCAGAAGGGACCGGCAGGCACGACCTCGGTGACGACCTTGCCCGGCCAGAGGCCCGACGCCTCGACGTCGGCGATCGTCTCCTCGGCGATCCGACGCTGGTCGTCGTCGAGGTAGAAGATCGCGGACCGGTAGCTCGTCCCGACGTCGTTGCCCTGACGGTTCAGCGTCGTCGGGTCGTGGATCTGGAAGAAGAGCTCCAGCAGGTCGCGGTACGAGGTTTGCTCGGGGTCGAAGACGATCTCGATCGCCTCGGCGTGCGTCCCGTGGTTGCGGTAGGTCGCGTTCGGGACGTCGCCGCCGGAGTACCCGACCCGCGTCGAGATCACGCCGGGTCGTCTTCGGAACAGATCCTGCATTCCCCAGAAGCACCCACCGGCCAGAATCGCCTTCTCGACCGCTCCGTTCACCTGCAGCCACCTCCTCGCTGACGACCGAATCGCGTTGTCACTGTATCCCGAGGTGCGCGCCTGACCGCGGCGATGTCATGCGCTGCCGCTTGACTCGGTCGTGATCGCGGTGCGTTACTCGGCCCGTGGCCGGCGGTCGTGAGCGGCAGGGCGAGATCTTCGTCGCGGGCGCCCGCGGCAGACGACCGGCCGTGCCCGTGCGCCCGGAGCTGCTCGAGGAGCGGACACGCGAGGCTCTCGCGGCCGAGGCGTTCGCCTACCTCGCCGGCGGAGCAGGGCGCGAGGAGACGATGCGCGCGAACCGCGAGGCATTCGAGCGTCGGCGGATCCTCCCGCGCGTGCTCCGCGACGTCTCGGCGCGCGACACCGGCGTCGAGCTCTTCGGGCGGAGGCTCCCGCAGCCGTTCCTGCTCGCTCCGATCGGCGTCCTCGAGCTCGCCCGTCCACGCGGCGACCTGCTTGCCGCCCGGGCGGCGGCGGCCGAGGGCGTCCCGATGATCTTCTCCAGCCAGGCGTCCGTGCCGATCGAGGAGTGCGCTGCCGCGATGGGCGGCGCGCCGCGCTGGTTCCAGCTCTACTGGGGCACGGCGACCGAGCTCGCCACGAGCTTCGTCCGGCGAGCGGAGGCCGGCGGTTGCGAGGCAATCGTGCTCACGCTCGACACGACCATGCTCGGCTGGCGGCCACGCGACCTCGACCTTGGCTACCTCCCCTTCCTCGCCGGCAAGGGGCTCGCGCAGTACGCGAGCGACCCCGTCTTCCAGCGAATGCTCGCCGCCGCACCCTCGCCGCCGCGCGAGCGGCCGTCGATTGCAGGCCTGCGCGCACTCGTGCGGCTCGCGCGCGGCTACCCCGGGTCGACCTGGCGGAACCTCGTCTCCTCGCAACCGCGCGCTGCGGTGCGACTCTTCCTCGACACGTTCTCGCGTCCGTCGCTCGACTGGGATGACGTCGCCCACCTGCGCGCTTCGACCGACCTTCCGCTGGTGCTCAAGGGCGTGCTCGATCCCGACGACGCGCGGGCGGCGGTCGACGCCGGGATCGACGGGATCGTCGTCTCGAACCACGGCGGCCGGCAGGTCGACGGCGCGATCGCCACCCTCGACGCCCTGCCCGACGTCGTCGGCGCAGTCGCGGGGCGTGTCCCCGTCCTACTCGACGGCGGCATCCGGAGCGGCGCCGACGCGTTCAAGGCGATCGCGCTGGGCGCGCGCGCGGTGCTCCTCGGCCGGCCTTACGCCTACGGCCTCGCGCTCGCGGGCGAGCGCGGGGTGCGCGAGGTGATCCGCAACCTCGCCGCCGAGTTCGACCTCACGCTCGGGCTGGCGGGCTGCGCTTCGCTCCAGGAGGTCGTGCCGGACCGGCTCACGCCTGCCGACCGATGGTCACCGCCGTAGCAGCTTCGCGACGGCGCACCGCGACACGACTCTACGATGACGGCGTCGTGATCCGGGTAACGCTGTTCAACGACCCCGCGTGTCCGTGGGGATACTCAGCGAGCCCGCAGTTCCGCGTCCTCGAGTGGCGCTACGGCTCCGCCCTCGAGTGGCGCCTCGTCGTGATCGGGTTGCGCGAGGGCGTCGGCGACCTCGTTGCGCGCGGCTGGGACGCCGCCGCCTCCGCAGCGCGCTCTTCGGTCTTCCGCAGGCGCTACGGGATGCCGTTCTCGACTGCGCCCAAGCCGCGCCCGGCAGCGAGCGGCCGCGCGTGTCGCGCGATCGTGTCCGCACGCGTGATCGACCCGGGTAGCGAATGGACGGTGATGCGCGCGCTCCAGCTCGCCAACTTCACGACGCCGCTCCTGCTCGACGACGACGAGCAGCTCCGCGACGTGCTCCGGCAGCTGCCGTCGCTCGACGCCGACGCGATCGTCGACGGCATCGACGACCCGGTCGTCGAGAGCGCGTACCAGCGCGACCGCGCGGAGGCGCGTAGCGCGGCCGGCACGCCGATCGAGCTGCAGGGCAAGGCGGCGAGCTCGGACGGCCTGGTCCGCTTCACGGCTCCCTCCGTCATCTTCGAACGCGACGGACGTCGCCTCGACGCGGGCGGTTGGCAACCGAGCCTCGCCTACGACACGTGCGTCGCCAACCTCGAGCCGACGCTCGAGCGCCGGACCGCACCGGAGACGCCGCTGCCGCTGCTGCAGACGTTCCCGGGCGGCCTGGCGACGGCCGAGGTGGCGATGCTGATGGCGTCCGGGCCGGACGAGATCCCGGACCTCGAGGCGGCCGAGACCGCACTCGTGCGGCTCGCCGGCCAGGGCCTCGCCGCGCGTCAGCCGGCCGGGCACGACGCGGTCTGGCGCCTCGCGCCCGCGATACAGCCCGCGGTCGAGGCGGCTTCGGCCAGGGCCTGAGTCGGCGCGGCGTTAGTCGACCCACCAGCCTTCGAACCGCTCACCGTCTCCTCCCTCGGGGCGGTCGGAGCCGATCGCAAGGACCTCGAGACCGTCCGGGCCGGCTTCGAGCGCGCGGACGGTGTGCGGCGCGACGCGCACGACGTCCCACTGCCGCAGGTCGAGGATCTCGTCGTCGAGCTTGATCCGCCCGGTTCCCTCGACGACGACGTAGACCTCCTCCTGCTCACGGTGGCGGTGGCCCAACGTGTTGCGGTGATTCGGCGCGTAGCGGAAGTGGCTGACGCCGAGGTGCTCGGACTGAAGCGGCTGCCGGGCAAAGCGCGCCTCGACGTCCACGCTGCCTCCTGCGCCGAGCTCCTTCAGGTTGATCTTCGTGAATGCGC
>Ga0209579_10002405_pt1 | contig 14419 bp, 16 predicted proteins | sample Coa_R1_2_FD_187152 | JGI IMG/M metagenome (GOLD analysis project Ga0209579, IMG submission 187152) | Surface soil microbial communities from Centralia Pennsylvania, which are recovering from an underground coalmine fire - Coalmine... | ecosystem: Environmental > Terrestrial > Soil >... | reverse complement strand
CAGCAGGAATGTCAGCGCCTGCACCACGCGATCGCGCTTGAGATTGATCCACCCGATGCGAAACAGCGACCACATATGTAGATGTCCCGAAACGAAGGACCGGATGCTATTCGCGCAGCTCGCGGCCCGTCAGCGAAATGAATACGTCCTGTAAACTCCGCGTCTCGAAGCGCACATCGGCGATCGTCGCGCCTGCTCGCGCGAGCGCCTCGAGCACCGGCGGCAGATCGACAGCGATATCGGCGATCGGCGTCCTCAAGGTCTTGCGGTCCTCGTCGAATGTCGCCGTCGCCGGCAGCGCGCCGGTCAGGCTGCTCGTGATTGCCGTGCGTTCAACCGGGAGCGGATGAACGAATGTAATCGTCGCCGCGCGGGCGGCGTGCGGATCGCCGTCGATCAGCTCCCGCACCGTGCCCGACGCGACGATGGCCCCGTGGTCGATGATGACGATGCGATCGCAGCGCTGCTCGGCTTCTTCGAGGTGATGGGTCGTCAGAAGGATCGACACGCCGCCTTCCTGCAGCGAGCGCAGCATCTCGTAGATCCGCTCGCGGCTCTGTGGGTCGACGCCGACCGTGGGTTCGTCGAGCAAGACCACCGTCGGCTCGTGGACGAGACTGCAGGCGATGTTGAGCCGCCGCCGCATGCCGCCCGAGTAGCCGCGCACCGGCTCACCCGCGCGCTCCGTCAAGTCTGACCACTGCAGCGCCCAGCGCACGCGGTCCTTGATCGCTGCGCGCGAGACGCCGTTGAGTCTCCCGAACACCTCCAAATTCTCGGAGGCCGTCAATTTGGGATAGATGGCGAGCTCTTGCGGCACCACGCCAATCTGCGGCCGCGGATCCTGCGGCGCGAGCGGGCGGCCGAAGAGCTGAATGCGTCCCGCGTCCAGGCGCGACCGGCCGGCAATCGCCTTGATGAGCGTCGTCTTGCCGGCGCCGTTTGGCCCCAACAGACCGAGCAACTCGCCGCGCCGGAGCTCGAACGAGGCGCCCGCGAGGGCCTGAACGTTGCCAAACCGCTTGACCGCGCCGTCGATGACCAGTGGAGCGTCGCTCATGCTACCCGCCACCGTACGACGGCAAGCCGGGAAGAACGTTCATTCGAATCGGTGAACGGCGACCCCCAGTCGGTGAAAGGCGGAGTCGCCGAACCCAGAACCCAGAACCCGAGCCGTGTCTCAGCGTTCGCGCTTCTGCTGCAGCTTCGTCAGCGCCTTGTTGGCGATCTTGGCCTGACGCTTGTTTTCGAGCAGCGCCCGCTCGTCCTGTCGACGACTGAGCGCGGCGCGTTCGGATTGAAGCTTGAGGAAGCCGGCGTGGCGATCGGGCGCGAGCCGCCCGGCGTCCACGGCGGCCTTGACCGCGCAGCCGGGCTCGCGGTCGTGCTGGCAGTCGCGGAATCGGCATGCACCCGCGAGCTCGGCGATGTCGCCGAAGGTCTCATCCAGAGCGGCGTCCTCGGGCGCGTCCCACAACTGGAGTTCGCGCAATCCGGGCGTGTCGATCAGGAGCCCGCCGGCATCGAGAGGAATCAGCTCCCGGTGGACGCTCGTATGCCGGCCCCGGAGGTCCCAGTCGCGGACGTCGCCGATGGTTTGCGTCGCGCGGCCCGCCAGCGCGTTGACCAGAGATGACTTTCCCGCGCCAGAGGGCCCGAGCAGGGCGGTCGTCTGTCCGACGCCGAGATAGGCCTCGAGCGCGCCGAGTCCGGCGCCGGTCTTCGCGCTGATGACATGGATCGGCACGCCTGGAGCTGCCTCGGCCGCGTCGATGAGCGCCTGCCCGATGTTCCCGGCCAGATCGGCTTTGTTCAAGACGATGACGGGACGGGCGCCGCTCGGCCGCGCCAGCATCACGTAGCGCTCGAGACTGCGCTGCTTGATCGGCTGTTGCAGGCTCGCCACGAGAAAGACCGTGTCGATGTTGGCCGCCAGCACCTGCTCCAGCGTCTCGCGCCCGGCGACTTTGCGCGAGAACTGGCTTCGTCGCGGCAGAATCACGCGGATCACGGCTCGGCCGCCTGCGGCATCCGTCCGCAAGCCGACCCAGTCGCCGACGGCCGGCAACTCCTCGCGGCCGCTCGCGAGATACTTGATCCGGCCCGCCGTCTCGGCCAGCCACTCGCGATCGGCCGCCATGACCCGGTACACGTGATTGTGTTCGAGCGACACGCGGCCAGGAACCAGACCGGCATCGGCGTGCGGGCGAAAGATCCCGGCCAGCGAGTCGGTCCATCCCAACGCGATCAAATCAGGCACGTGGGGCTACTAAACCACTCTCTGCCCAATCTCGTCCAATTGGCTAATCCGGGACTGGGGCTTCCCGAAAGCGCGGAACTGGACAGACTGGCGATTGGCGTCTGATGACTTCTAACCCGATGCTGGTCAATGCGTTAGCGGCGGCGAGCCAGATTGGCACGGGGTTTTGCATGTCCGATACAGTAAGCCTATGGCCATGGACATCAAGCGCGACCCCAAAATCCTCCGTCGCAAGAGGATTCGCCAAATCATTTTGCTCAGCCTCGCTGGTGTGGCGGTGCTGGTCATCTCGGTGGCCGTCAGCCGCCTCAGGCCGGCGGCTCCGAGTGTGCCGAGCACCAATGTCTGGCCCGGCACGGTCGTGAGAGGCGACATGACACGTGAGGTGCATGGCGCCGGCACGCTGGTGCCTGAGGACATTCGTTGGGTGGCACCGACGACGTCAGGCAAGGTCGAGAAGATCGTGTTGCGCGCCGGAGCGCAAGTGCGGCCCGGCACGGTCATTCTCGAGTTGAGCAATCCGGATCTCAGGCAGCAGTACAACTCGGCCGAGCTCTCGCTCAAGGCGAGCGAAGCGGCGCTCGCCAACCAGGTCGTGACACTGCAAAACCAGCGAGCGAGTCTCGTCAAGTCGGTCTCGGACGCTCAGGGCGCGACCGATCTGGCCGTTGCCCAGCTCGATGCCAACCAGAAGCTGGCCGACGAGGGCATCACCAGCCAACTAGTGATCAAGCAACTGCAGGTGGCGCTGGCATCCGCCAGGAGCGGTCTGGAACTGGCCAAACAAAATCTTGCCAGCGCGGATCAAAATCTCGAGTCGCAGCTCGCGCCGGCGCGCGCCGACGTCAATCAGAAGAAGGCGCAGCTCGACGTGTACGCCCAGCAGTTGGATGATCTGCACGTCAAGTCGACGGTCACCGGTGTGCTGCAGGTGGTCAACGCCGAAGAGGGCGCGCAAGTCGGGCCCAGCAACAATCTGGCTCGCGTCGCCGATCCGAAGAATCTGATGGCGCAGGTGCGCATCTCGGAGACGCAGATGAAGGATCTGCAGATCGGCCAGCACGCCACCATCGACACCCGCAACGGCATCGTCAAGGGCCACGTCACGCGCATGGATCCGTCGGCCGTCGGCGGCACGGTCGGCGTGGATGTCGTCCTCGATGAACCATTACCGCCTGGCGCTCGTCAGGATATGAGCGTCGACGGCACGATCGAGCTCGAGAAGCTCGTCAACGTGCTCAAGGTGCAGCATCCGGCCTTCGGCCAGGAGAACAGCACGGTGACGGTGTTCAAGTATTCGGCGGACGGCACCGAAGCGACCCGTGTGCAAGTGAAGTTCGGCCGCGCGTCGGTCAACGAAATCGAAATCGTCGGCGGCCTGAACGCCGGCGACAAGATCATTCTCTCGGACATGTCGGCGTGGGACTCGTACGATCGGATTCGACTGAACTAGTGAAGACCGAAATTCAAAAGGAGTGCAGATGGCGAACACGGGCGAACCGCTAATCAATCTCGAAGGCGTCACCAAGGTCTTCTACACCGATGAAGTGGAGACGCATGCGCTCGCGGGCATCCATCTCGAGATTGGGCGGGGCGAGTACATCTCGATCGCCGGGCCGTCGGGCTGCGGCAAGTCGACGCTGCTGTCCATCCTCGGTCTGCTCGACACGCCGACGGAAGGCAGCTACACGCTCAACAACCGCCCGGTCGCCGACCTGCCGCTGTCGGAGCGCGCGCGGGTTCGCAATCGCGAGATTGGCTTCATCTTTCAGAGTTTCAACCTCATCGGCGATCTCACGGTGTACGAGAACGTCGAGCTGCCCCTCACCTATCGCGGGATGAAGTCCGCCGAGCGCAAAGAGCGCGTCATGGCGGCGCTCGAGAAGGTGGGGATGTCGCACCGCGCCAAGCATCTGCCCAGCCAACTGTCCGGCGGTCAGCAGCAGCGCGTCGCGGTCGCACGCGCCGTGGGTGGGTCGCCGTCGATCCTGCTCGCGGACGAGCCCACGGGCAACCTTGACTCGAAGAACGGCGAAGCGGTGATGTCGCTGCTGCTCGAGCTGCACAAGGAAGGCGCCACGATCTGCATGGTCACGCACGATCCGCGCTATGCCCGGCACGCCGAGCGTTCCATCCATCTCTTCGATGGACGCGTGGTCGAAGAGGACGCCACGAAGAGCGGCCTCAAGGATCTCGAAGAGAGCGGATTCCATCTGGGGAACTGAAATGGCCTCGACTGCATCTGGTATTGGTACGGTGCTCGATCCGGTAACACACGACAGCGACCTGACCCGCGCGCTGCGCCGGGTTCAAGAACTCGAAGCGGAACTGGGCCGCGTGAAAGACGCGCACGTCGCCGGAGCGACGTCAGGGCCGCTGGGAGACATGCGCCTGCTCGAAGTGGAAGGCTTCCTCGTCAAGCAGGCGATGGACAAATATCAGGGCAACGTCAGTCGCGCCGCCCGCGCCCTCGGTCTCAGCCGGTCCGCCCTCTACCGGCGGCTCGAACGGCACAAGATCTGATTCTCACATCGATGATCGGGAATCGGTAATAGGCAATCGAAGAATCGGCGATCGTCAATCGGGAATCGACGGGTTCCTGAGGCGAAGACCGAGGTCGATCGCGATTACCGATTCCCCGATTACGATTCACGATCCACGATTCCCGCCGTCGATTCTTCGGTTACCAATTCCAGATTCCCGATCGTCGATTCCGGTCCGGGTGCTAATCTTCCCCGGTGTCCTTTTGGAAGCGGCTGCTTAGCCAAGATCGCCTGCTGCTTCGGCTGATTCGACTCGCAGCCGTTTTGCTCTTGGCCGGCGTGCTCGTCGAGCCGGCCCTCGAACTGCTGGGCCGTCCGCTCCGTGACGGCCTCACCCTCGCGACGCTCGTCCATTGGCTGCTCAATAACGGCCTGCGCGTCCTGCTGATTATCGGCCTGGCGTTCGTCGTGATTCGCGCGTCGAGTCTGGCCGTCGATCGGTTCGAGCGCTATCTCTCGGAGGGATCGGGCGCGTCGGCAGCCGAGCAGGCCAAGCGCGCGCGAACGCTCGGCGACATGGTCCGCAATGCGGTCCGCGCCTTTGTCATCGTCACCGCCGGCGTGATGATTCTCGGCGAACTCGGCATCAACACCGCTCCGCTGCTCGCCAGCGCCGGCATCGTCGGCCTGGCGATCGGATTCGGCGCCCAGACCCTGGTCAAGGACGTCATCAGCGGATTTTTCATCATTCTCGAGAATCAAGTACGGGTCGGCGATGTCGCCGAGATCAACGGCACCGGTGGACTGGTGGAAGCGATCACCCTGCGCACGCTGGTGCTGCGAGACGTGCGCGGGGCCGTCCACGTGTTTCCGTGCGGCTCGGTGAATAGCCTGGCGAATCTGACGAAAGACTATTCCTACGCGGTGCTCGACGTTCAAGTCGACTATCAGCACGACACCGACCATGCGCTCAGCGCGATTCGCGCGGCGGCCGAGGCCGTTCGTCTGGACCCGGCATTCGCGTCTTTTGTGCTCGCGCCGCTCGAGGTGATGGGCATCGAGAACCTGACCGACACCGGCGTCAAGCTTCGCGTGCGGATGAAGACGCTGCCTCAGCGTCAGTGGGATGTCGCTCGCGAACTGCGGCGCCGCGTCAAGAAGACGTTCGACGAACAAGGCATTCAGATACCAGTGCTGCCGCTCAGGGCATCAGCGACAGAGATCAAGAACTAGTCGGCATTCGGGGTCGGCACTCGGCACTCGTGATGCGCTGAGTCACGCCACCCAGCGGCGTCCCACGAATGCCGAGTGCCGAGCGCCGAATGCCGTCTACGTGCTTTGGACGATTTTGACGCTCGCGCTGGCGCCGACGCGAGTCGCGCCGGCCGAGACCATCGCTTTCAGCGTCTCGAGGTCGCGAACGCCGCCGGCGGCCTTGATGCCCATCTCGGGGCCAACCACGCGCCGCATCAAGGCGACGTCGGCCGTTGTCGCGCCGGTCGGAGCGAATCCGGTCGACGTCTTCACGTAATCGGCGCGCGCGGCCTTCGCAAGCGTGCACGCTGTCACTTTCTCGTCGTCCGACAAATAGGCCGCTTCGATGATGACTTTCGACACGACGCCTGACTGCCGGCAGGGTCCGGTCACCGCAGCGATGTCCCGCTCGACCAGCGCCAGGTCGCCGGATTTCAGCGCGCCGATGTTGATGACCATGTCGACCTCTCGCGCGCCCTCGGCGATGACCCGCCGCGTCTCGTATTGTTTGACGTCCGGCGTGGTCGCGCCGAGCGGGAACCCGACGACCGTGCACGTCAGCACGTCCGTCGGCCGCAGGCGCTCCACACACAGCCGCACCCACGTCGGATTCACGCAGACGGTCGCAAATCCAAAGCGCGCCGCCTCGTCGCACAGGGTGTCGATCGCCTCGCGACTGGCGTCCGCCTTGAGCAACGTGTGGTCGATGAGCGCCGCGATGCTCTTGGGCGCGCCTCCGGAGGCGTAAGCGCCGAGCCGCGACGCCCCGGCATGCAGCACCGGCTCGACGACGGCTGGACAGCAGTCCTCGATGACGGAATGGCAACCGCACCGGTGGACCGGCCGGGAGCGCGCCGCGATGATCTCCTCGGCCACGAGGGCGAGCAATCGCGCGAGGTCGACGCGGTGCGTGTCCATGGTCAGAATTCCCGTTCGAGCTGACGAATCTTGAGCAGGCGGCGAATGTAGCGCGGCTCGCGCATCGCAGTCGACATCCACGCGTCGACGATCGCCACCGCCTCGTCGGGACTGACGAGCGTCGCGCCCAGCGTCAGCACATTCGCGCCAACGTGTTCGCGCGCGTACCGCGCCAGCGTCAACGACGGGCACATGGCGGCGCGCACGCCACGAATCTTGTTGGCGGCAATGGCCGATCCCAGTCCGGCGCCGTCGATCAGAATGCCGGCGTCGGCTTCGCGCCGCGCAACCGCCCGGCCCACCGCCCTCGCCAAATCCGGATAATCGACCGGATCGGCGCCGTCCGTGCCCAGATCGTCCACAGCCTTTCCGGCGCGCCGCAGATGCTCGACGAGCCGTTTCTTGATTCCGACGCCGGTATGATCCGCGCCGATGGCCACCCGCGCGATGGCCGTAACCGGCGCCAGGTCGTCAGGCAGCGTCGCGTCAACGGCGCCTTGCGCGACGACCGTGATTCGGCGCGATCGCAACGTATCGCGCGCCAGCGGCGTCACGTGGCCGCCGGCCTCGAGCTCGACGGTCGATCCGGCCGCGATTCTCTGGGCCTCCGTCTCGCCGATGAACCGAAACCGCTCCGCCATCGTCATCGAGCCTCGTCAATCCAGCCGACGTACGGGAGATTGCGATACTGCTCATCGAAATCCAGTCCGTAGCCGACGACGAAGTGGTCCTCGATGGTGAAGCCGACGTAATCCACCGTGACGTTCGACACTCGGCGCGAGGGCTTGTCGAGCAGCGCGACGGTCCGGACCGACAACGGTCCCCCCTCCCGCACAATCGCCTGCAGGTGCTCGAGCGTCCGGCCGCTGTCGACGATGTCTTCGACCACGACCACGTGGCGCCCTTTGAGCGACCCCGCGAGTCCGGCGCGCAGCAAGACCTCCCCGGACGACGATGTCCCCGCGCCGTAGCTCGAGATGCTGACGAAGTCGCAGGTCACGGGTCCGGAGGTGGCGCGCATCAGATCCGCCAGAAACACGAAGGCGCCTTTGAGGGCGGCGATCATGTGGATCGGTGCGCCCGGCGGTGAGTCGCGCCGGATCGTCTCACCCAGTTCGGCGACTCGGGTGCGGAGTGCCGCTTCATCGATCAAAATCTTCATCGCACCGATCGCAAAGTTCGATGAGTTTCCCACACTCGGGCCTCGTCCCCTTGTATTATTTCGCTGTGGCGCTTCGTCTCGTGCATCATCCCGTGGCACAGGACGCTTTGCTGCGACTGCGCGACCAGACCACGGGCGCGAGCGAGTTCCGGCGCCTGGCCCACCGTATCAGTTTGATTCTGATCGCGGAAGCGACACAGAAGCTGCCGATGATGTTGGCCCGAGTCCAGACGCCGCTCGAAGCCGCCGACGGCGAAGCGCTGCGATCCGAAGTCGTCATCGTCCCGGTGCTGAGAGCCGGACTGGGCATGGTCGACGCGGCGCTCGAGTTGCTGCCGGATGCGCGGATCGGCCACATCGGCCTCGTGCGGGACGAAGTCACGGCCGAGGCATCGCGCTACTACTCGAAGTTGCCCGGTTCGCTGCCCGCCCACCCCGTGCTGATCGTCGATCCCATGCTCGCCACCGGTGGCAGCGCGGTGTCGGCGCTCGGCGAGGTCATGGCGGGCGGCGCGCGCGACGTCCGCCTCGTGTGCATCGTCGCGGCGCCGGAGGGCATCGCTGCGGTCGAGAGCGCGTATCCAGGCGTCGACATCTTCACAGTGGCGGTCGATCGTGAACTGAACGCGCGTAAGTTCATTCTGCCCGGGCTCGGTGACTTTGGAGATCGACTCTATGGCACCACTTAATAAACCGCCGGCCAGCCTCTCGAACGGCAAGTGGACCACGTCGCTCACGTCGATCGAGCCCAACCGCATTCTCGTGCGCGGATATCCCATCGACGAGATGATGGGCCGCGTCACGTTCGGCGAGGGGATTTATCTGCTGCTGACCGGCGAGCTGCCCCCCCCGTCGATCGGACGGCTGGTCGACGCCATGCTCGTCTCGTTCATCGATCACGGCGCGACGCCGCCGTCGACTCTGGCGGCGCGCAACGCCGCCACAACGGGCGCGTCGCTGCGGGGATCGGTCGCCGCCGGCGTGCTGGGATTCGGCCGCCATCATGGCGCTGACACGCTCGCCTGCCGCCAGCTGCTCGACGAGACGCTGTCGCTCGTGCGCGGCGGTCAGTCACACGCCGACGCGGCGCGCCAGCTGGTGCAGCAGATGATCGACCGCAACGAGATCCCGCCGCCTGGATTCGGGCATCGCTATCACACGCGCGACCCGCGCGCGGCGCGCCTGCTGCAGCTGGCGCACGAACTCGAGCTCGATCACGAATACTGCCAGCTGTTGCGCGCCATCGAACACGCGCTGTCGTCTCACGCGGACCTGGCGGGGCGATCGCTGCCGATCAACGTCGACGGCGCGATCGCGGCGACGTGCGGCGACATCGGCCTGCCGCCGGAAGTCGCTGACGCTTTCTTGTTGATCTCGCGAGTGCCCGGCCTCGCCGCTCACGCCCTGGAAGAGCAGCGCCGCGAGCACCCGATGCGCGCCATCAGCCCGACGGCGCACGCCTACGACGGCCCTTCTGAGCGGCGCCTGCCGGATCGCCGAAAATAGCGTGCGGCCTCGCGTCGCGGCGTTCGACGGCCTGCGCTGTCTGGCGTTTCTCTGCGTCTTCTATCACCATTCAGTCGCGCCGGGCGGAATCTGGGGCGGCCTCGGTGTCAGCGCATTCTTCGCGCTGTCGGGATTTCTGATCACCGGCGGACTGATGCGCGACGCTCGTCCGGCCCGGGCGGCGCTGAGGTCGTTTTACCTCAGGCGCAGCCTGCGGATCTTCCCGCTCTATTACCTGACGCTCATCGCGCTGCTGCTCACCGGATTGCTTCCGTTCGCCGCGTGGTATTTCGGCTATGCCAGCAACGTGCTGCTGTATCGGCTGCGAGCCTACGACGGCCCGAGGACGCATTTCTGGACGCTCGCCGTCGAAGAGCAGTTCTACCTGGTCTTTCCGCTGCTCTTTTTCATCGTGCGCCGGCATCGGGTGTTGTTCATGGCGGCGTTAATCGCCGGCTGCGAGATCGCGCGCTACACGCTCGACGACGGCAGTGGCTGGAGTGACAGTCTGCTGCCCGTCTGCGGCGAGTACCTCCTCTGGGGCGCGCTGGCGGCGATGCTGCTGGCGGCCCGTCCCGGGCAGACAATCGATGGACGCTGGCTTGTCGTCACCGGCGTCGTCATCGTGACTGTCGTCTATTTGCCGCACAGCCCGCTGCCGACGGGGACGCCCGACGCGATGGGATTCGCTCTCATCGTGACTGGCCTCTGGACGGCGGAACGCGCGTTCGTCTCACGGGTGCTCGCCCTGGCGCCCTTCGCGTACCTGGGACGAGTCTCGTACGGCCTATACGTCTTTCACAACTTGGTGATCGGCGCACCATTTCAGTGGCTGAGAGCCGGCCTGCGCGACATTCACTGGGTCCGGACTGAGCCGTGGATTCTGAATCTCGCGGTCACCGTGCTTCTGGCTTCGGTTTCCTGGCACCTGGTCGAACTGCCGATCTTGCGGCTCAAGTCCCGCATCGAGGCTCGCTTCCAGCCATCCCGATCCCCGCCAGTCGAGACACTGGCGTCCTGAGCCAGAACGTCCGAAACCGCGTATAGTGGAGCTTTAGGCACTTTTTCGAGGTCATCTTTATGGGCGAAGGCTTACTGCAACCAACTCACCTGCTGCTGATCCTCGGGATCGCGCTGCTGTTCTTCGGGCCGACGAAGCTGCCGGAGCTCGGCCGCGGTCTGGGAGAGGCGATTCGAGGCTTCAAGAAAGAGATGCGCGCGGGCGACGAACCGGCGGCGATTCCGCCCGGGTCCGGCGGTGCGATCGACGTCAAGCCGTCGAAGCCGGTCCAATAGCAAAGGCTCTGCGCTGGGTCGTGAGCGCGAGACTCTTCTGAAAAGTTGGTGGGCGCTAGTGGATTCGAACCACTGACCCCCGCCGTGTGAAGGCGATGCTCTACCGCTGAGCCAAGCGCCCAACCTTCAGCATTTCGACGCTATTTCTTCAAAGCTGCGATCAAGACGCCCAGCGCCTGCGCGTACTTCGCGTCGAGATCATTGAACCACTTTGTGTAGTCGTCAAACGACGGTTTGCTCCGATTGACGACGTGTGGATCCGAGAAATTGCCGTCGAAGGTCTTCTTCTCGGTGCCGGTCGTGACCACATCCGGCACCGCGTCCTTCGCCGGCTGCGGCACGAGGCCATCGGCGCTGATGTCCTCGACCAGCAAGCGGTCCTTCGCGGTCGGCGAGACGCGCAGCTGATTGAACGCCGAGCTGAAGTCCTTCTGATAGATGTAGTAATCGATGTCGGTGCCGTCGAACACGGCCGCCGCCATCATGATTTCAACGCCCGGCGTGTACAACACCGAAACGTAACGGTTCGGCGTCGCCGGATCGGGCGCGGCGAAGTTCGTCAGTTTCTGCGCGTCGAGGATTGCACCGAGTTGTTTCGCGAGCTCCGGCGACTTGCCGGGTGGCACGACCGTCTTTTTCTGCGCGGCCGGGAGCGCAATTCCCGCAGAAAGCACCAGGGCGATCGCGGCCGCTGCCCCGCGCGTGCGCACCGTCCTCCGTTCCATAGCCGTCCGACCTCCCTGTGCGAATACCGCCCGTACGAAAATCGACTCCATTATTACTGATTGCCGCCGATTTGGGCGATCCAACCTGATCGGACCATCAGATGAACAGGCCTTCGTCGTCTTCGCGCGCGGGGCGTGGGCCGCGGTCGAACCAGCGTCCCACCAACGACATCATCGCTTTGGCGCCGGCGAGTAGCGCGGTGCCCTGCTGAATCGGCTCGACGATTCGTGTCTGGATGACGTCCGCGGTCGTCTGGATTCGCTCGGACAGCGTCTCCATCAGCTCGTCAACACGCTCAACCTGGCGCAGCGTCAGCGAAGTGATTCGAGAAGCGTCCTCGGTCAGGCGGTTGGCCCTTTCGATCAAGGGGCGCAAATCTTTCTGCACCTGCACCATCGCCTCGACGCCCCGCCGTGCCGCCTGCGCGACGACGATCAGCACCACGACCTGAACGATCGCCATGACGGCCAATGCGATGGCCATCACGGCTAACCACACGCCGTGGTCTTCCATCACAGCGCGTCCCGGCGGGCTTGCTCGAACGCCTCGCGGCCGCGTTCCGCGGCTTCGACGACGCGATCACGCTGGCGCTCGACGAACTCGCGGCCGTCACGCACGGCCTCCTGTGCGCGCTCGCGCCCCTGGCGGGCCTTCTCAGCCAGACGGCGCCGCGTGTCTTCACCGGACGCGGGCGCATAGAGCAGCGCGACGGCGGCTCCGGCGACGGCGCCGAGCAGAAATGCGACGGCGAACGACCCGCCGGAATTCCCATTGTTCGACATGTAGTCCTCCCGATCGTATGTTGCCACAAACGCGATCACGACGCAGCCGGCAGCTCCGGGCTTCTCAGCCGGCGCAGCCGATCGCGCAGAGCGGCCGCGCGCTCGAATTCCAGATTCGCCGCGGCTTCCCGCATCTCGCGATCGAGCGCGGCGATATGCGCCTGCAGCTCGGCCTGGGTCTTGAACCGATCGCGCTCGTCGGTGGCCTTCGGAATGGTGAGGTAGTCACGCTCGTACACGCTCGACAAGACGTCATCGATGTTCTTGATGATCGAAGCGGGCGTGATGCCGTGCTCGGCGTTGTACGCCTCCTGGACGCGGCGGCGGCGATCCGTCTCGTCAATCGCCATGCGCATCGACTGCGTCATCACGTCCGCGTAGAGGACGGCCCGACCGCGCACGTGGCGCGCTGCCCTGCCGATGGTCTGGATCAGGGAGCCACCCGATCGCAGAAACCCCTCTTTGTCCGCGTCGAGAATTGCGACGAGCGAGACCTCCGGCAGGTCGAGGCCCTCGCGCAGCAGGTTGATGCCGACGAGCACGTCGAACGTGCCGAGCCGCAGATCGCGCAGGATCTGCACCCGCTCCAGCGTGTCGATGTCCGAATGCAAATACCGCACGCGGACGCCGACCTCCTGATAGTGGCTGGCGAGATCCTCGGCCATCCGTTTGGTCAGCGTCGTCACGAGCACGCGCTCGCCGCGCGCGACCACGGTGCGGATCTCACCGAGCAGATCGTCGACCTGGCCGGCCACCGGACGGATTTCAATCGCCGGATCGACCAGCCCGGTCGGACGGATGATCTGCTCGACGATGACGCCGCCTGATTGCTTCAGCTCGTAGGGCCCAGGCGTCGCGCTGACATAGACAATCTGCCCGACGCGCGCTTCCCACTCCGCGAAGTTCAACGGCCGGTTGTCGAGCGCCGACGGCAGACGGAATCCGTACTCGACGAGCACCTCCTTGCGCGACCGGTCGCCCGCGTACATGCCGCGCACCTGCGGCACGCTCTGGTGGCTCTCGTCGACGATGATGACGGCGTCGTCCGGGAGATAGTCGAGCAGCGTCGGCGGCGGCTCGCCCGGCGCGCGGCCCGACAGATGCCGCGAGTAGTTCTCGATGCCGTGGCAATAGCCGATCTCCTTGATCATCTCGAGATCGAACATCGTGCGCTGATGCAGCCGCTCGGCTTCCAGGCGTTTGTTGAGCCGCCCGAGTTCCGCCAGGCGCTCGCCCAGTTCGACTTTGATGCTGTCAATCGCGCTGAGCGTGCGCGCCCTGGGCGCGGCGTAGTGCGATTTCGGATAGATCGTCAGGCGATCGTGACGGCGAATCTCCTTCCCCGTGAGCGGATCGAACGTCACCAGCTCGTCGATTTCGTCGCCGAACCAGCCGATGCGAACGCCGACGGTGTCATACGACGGAAACAGCTCCACGCTGTCGCCGCGCACCCGAAACGTCCCGCGCGCCGGATCGACATCGTTGCGTTCGTACTGAATTTCGACCAGCCGTCGCAGAATCGCGTCGCGCGCGATGACCTCGCCGCGCGTGAGCGCGACGACCAGGCTGTAGTACGCCTCGGGCGACCCGAGGCCATAAATGCACGACACGCTCGCGACGATGATGACGTCGCGGCGCTCGAAGAGCGAGCGCGTCGCCGACAGCCGCAGGCGATCGATCTCGTCGTTGATGATCGCTTCCTTCTCGATGTACGAGTCCGAGGCCGGCATATAGGCTTCCGGCTGGTAGTAGTCGTAATAGCTGACGAAGAACTCGACCGCGTTCTCCGGGAAAAAGCGGCGGAATTCCTGATAGAGCTGCGCCGCCAGCGTCTTGTTGTGCACCATGACGAGGGCCGGCCGGTTCACGCGCGCCAGCACCTGCGCCATCGTGAATGTCTTGCCCGATCCGGTCACGCCCAGCAGCACTTGCGCGCGATCGCCGCGCACCAGTCCTTCACACAATTGCTCGATTGCGCGCGGCTGGTCTCCGCGCAGCTCGAACTCGGTTTGGATGCGCAGCTGATCGGTCA
>Ga0209579_10002404_pt1 | contig 14421 bp, 12 predicted proteins | sample Coa_R1_2_FD_187152 | JGI IMG/M metagenome (GOLD analysis project Ga0209579, IMG submission 187152) | Surface soil microbial communities from Centralia Pennsylvania, which are recovering from an underground coalmine fire - Coalmine... | ecosystem: Environmental > Terrestrial > Soil >... | reverse complement strand
GACCGTGCCGCGCGAATTCGTGTTCATGGATCGCGCCGCCATCGGTCTCGGCGCCGTATTCCTGCATCTGCGCGCGGAGCTAAATTACTATCGGCTGTTCAACGAAGCGATCGAGCGGTTCTCCATCGATCGCGTTGCCAAGCGGCAGGCCGACGCGCTGGCGAATGCGGGATTGTGATCAGCAGCAACTGCACTCCAGGCCTTCGGCCCAGATCAGCGCGTTTTTCATGAACGCAGGTGGCAAGTCGTCTTCGACCACTTCAGCCAGCGGCTTGAACACTTTGAAATGGTGGCGGCCCGCAGCGGTCCAAAACACGATATGGGTTTCGACGGGCGGACAGCCAGGCACGCCGCACGTAACCTCCGACACCATGACCGTGTCATCTTCGGCAAGCTTGAAGCGCGCCAGCATCCATTCGCGAACGCGTTGCGGGTTTGCGCCGTCGGCGCGCTTCCTCCGCGATCGCATCATCTCGAACGGGCTGGACATTGGCTTATATATCGGGTCTTCAGGCTGCATAATCTAACGGTGAAAAGTACGAACAAGGAGTGACTTTTCGTGGCAGAGCAAGTGCTGGCTGCGGTGCGGACGGGCCCAAGTAAGACCGAGATCCGCGAATTCCCCATGCCGGACATTCCGGAAGACGCCGCCCTCATGAAGATGGAAGTCGGCGGCATCTGCGGCACCGACGTCAAGCTCTACAAACATCCACCGAGCAATGCTCCGACGATCATGGGGCACGAGAATATCGGGGTCATCGCCAAGGCCGGCCGCGAATTCACCCGCCGCAAGGGCTTCAAGGAAGGCGACCTCGTCTTCGTCGAACACTACGTCATGTGCGGCAAGTGCGAGTGGTGCCACGCTGGCCAATACCGGCACTGCGAGAACACCAATTGGCGCACGAATCCGGATGCGATTCGCTACGGCTATACATCGGCCGAGAAGGCGCCGCACCTGTGGGGCGGCTTCGCCCAGTATGTCTATCTGCCGTGGAATGCGGTGGTGCACCACGTGCCCAAGGGCGTGTCGGCCGAGCTTGCCGGCTTGGTGACGCCCATGGCCAACGGCGTCGAGTGGTCGCTGTTCGACGGGGGCGTCGGCTACAATTCCACAGTGCTGATTCAGGGCCCAGGCCAGCAGGGGCTCTCGCAGACCGTCATCTGCAAGCAGGCGGGCGCCTCGCTGATCATTGTCACCGGCACGTCGAAGGATAGGGCGCGCATCGAGGTCGCAAGAAAGTTGGGCGCCGATTACGTCATTGATGTGCAGAAGGAAGACCCGCTCGCCCGCATCATGGAGATCACCGGCGGCAAGGGCGTGGACGTTGCGCTCGACTGCACCGCAGGCGCCGGCACTATTCCCATCCTGCTCGGTATCGAGGCGCTCAAGCGCAAAGGCGGCGTGATCGTGGCGCAGGGCGAGATGGCGCAGTTTCCCAACTTTCCATTGGAGAAATTCACGGTGAAATTCATCACCATGAAGAGCGCCCGCGGCCACAGCTACAAGGCCTGCGAGCTGGCGCTGGCACAGCTTGCCTCGAAGCGCTTTCCGCTGGAGCTCGTCACCACCCACCGCTTCGGGATCAAGGATGTCGATCTCGCCATCAAGTCCGTGGGCGGCGAGGGCGTCCCGGACGTGATCCACGCCTCGCTGATGCCGTGGCTGGAGCACGCCCCGTCAACCTAAGCTCGCCTTGCCCGCGGCAACAAAGTGCCAACTCGCCGCCCTTGCCACGAAACCCAGGGCGGCGATGCGCGTTCATGGAAAGGGGCTTTCGTAATTTAAGCGTGGGTTCGCTGGTTTCACCCTTCTTTGAGCGGACTTCGATGCGCGACCTCTTCCGCGGCCTCCAGGCCGACATTTCGGCCGACCGTCTGCGATTTGGCGGGCGGGCCCTTACTTTCGTCGCAGTCGCGGGCCTCGGCGGCTGCTCGCAAGGGGTGCTCGATCCGCAGGGGCCCATTGCGTCCGCGGAAAAAACCATCCTCCTCAATTCGCTCGGCATCATGCTGGCGATCGTCGTGCCGAGCATCCTGGCGACTTTGGGCATCGCCTTTTGGTTTCGCGCGTCAAATCCCCGTGCGCTCCATCTTCCAGACTTTGAGTATTCCGGTCTGCTCGAAATGATCGTTTGGTCCATTCCGGCGATGACCGTGCTGCTGCTCGGCGGCATTGCGTGGATCGGCGCGCACGAACTCGATCCGCGCAAACCGATCGAAAGCTCAGTGAAGCCAATCAAGGTGCAGGTCACGTCACTCGACTGGAAATGGCTTTTCATCTACCCCGACGAAGGCATCGCTAGCGTCAATACGCTTACGATCCCCTCCGGAACGCCAATCAGTTTCGATCTGACCTCGTCCGGCGTGATGAACAGCTTCTTTGTTCCTCAGCTCGGTAGCCAAATCTACACCATGGCCGGAATGGTGACGCACCTGGAACTGCAAGCGCAAAAGCCTGGAGTCTATCCGGGGTTCTCAGCGCAGTTTAGTGGAAACGGCTTTGCAGACATGAATTTTGTCGTCAATGCGGTACCGCGGGACCAATTCGCTCAGTGGGTGGCCTCAATGCGCGGCAAAGGTCCGGCACTCGACGCGCAGAGCTACACCGCACTGGCGCAGCCGAGCGCGGCTGTGGCGCCGCTCACCTACGGGTCGGTGGCTTCCGATCTCTTCGGCACCATCGTGCAGGCGTCGACTCAACCGGCTGGACCTCCGCGCGCCATGCCGGCCGCCGGCCGCATGGAGAACTGAGCTTGAATATTCTCGGCAAGCTCAGTTGGAGCGCGATTCCGATCAGTGAACCGGAAGACATGATCGCATCCGGATTAATGATCCTGGCGGCGGTTGGCGTATTGGTGTGGGTCACGGTCAAGGGCCGTTGGCCGTATCTTTGGCAAGAGTGGCTTACCTCGGTCGACCACAAGCGCATCGGCGTCATGTATTGCATCTTGGCACTCCTGATGCTGCTGCGCGGCTTCGTGGACGCGATCATGATGCGAGCGCAGCAGGTGATGGCCGCCGGCGGCGCGCAGGGCTATCTGCCGCCGCAGCATTACGATCAGATCTTTTCGGCGCACGGCACGATCATGATCTTTTTCATGGCGATGCCGTTCATCATCGGGCTTATGAACTTCGCTGTGCCGCTTCAGCTCGGTATCCGCGACGTCGCCTTTCCAACTCTGAACTCGGTGAGTCTGGGTTTGACCGCGTCGGGTATCTTGTTGACCAATATCTCCTTGGTGGTCGGAGAGTTCGCCAAGACCGGCTGGGTTGCGTATCCGCCGCTGAGCGAGTTGCGATTTTCACCCGGTGTCGGTGTCGACTACTATTTATGGGCGCTGCAGATATCCGGGGTTGGCACGCTCCTGACCGGAATCAACTTTGTCACCACGATCCTGAAAATGCGCGCGCCGGGAATGAGCTACATGCGCATGCCGGTGTTCTGCTGGACCGCGCTTGCAACCAACCTGCTCATCGTCGCAGCTTTTCCGATTCTGACTGCGACGTTCGCGATGTTGCTGCTTGACCGCTATCTCGGCTTTCACTTTTTCACCAACAGCGGGCAAGGCAATCCGATGATGTACGTCAACCTGTTCTGGGCTTGGGGTCACCCGGAAGTGTACATTTTGATTCTGCCAGCGTTCGGCATTTTCTCGGAGGTCTTTGCCACCTTTTCCGGCAAGCCGCTATTCGGCTATCGCTCGATAGTCGCCGCCACCATGGCCATCTGCGTCTTCTCCTTTCTGGTCTGGCTGCATCATTTTTTCACGATGGGAGCCGGAGCCGACGTGAACGGCTTCTTTGGCATCATGACGATGATCATCGCGGTGCCTACCGGGGTAAAAATCTTCAATTGGCTGTTCACGATGTTTGGCGGCCGCGTGCGTTTCACAGTGCCTGTCTTGTGGTCTCTCGGCTTTATGGTCACGTTCGTGATCGGCGGTATGACGGGCGTTTTGCTGGCGGTGCCACCGGCCGACTTTCAATTGCACAACAGCCTGTTTCTGGTCGCCCATTTTCATAACGTTCTTATCGGCGGCCTCTTCTTCGGCGTCATGGCCGGTTACAATTATTGGTTCCCCAAGGCTTTCGGCTTCACGCTCTCAGAGCGCTGGGGCAAGGCCGCATTCTGGTGCTGGCTGGTCGGCTTCTATGTCGCGTTCATGCCGCTCTACGCGCTAGGTCTGATGGGAATGACGCGGCGCCTGCAGCATTACGACAACGCCGCATGGCAGCCGCTGCTAATAGTCGCCGCAGCCGGAGCGCTCATCGTTCTTTGCGGTATCATCTGCCAAATCATCCAACTCATCGTATCGATCCGCGAACGCGACGAGCATCGCGACAAGACCGGCGACCCTTGGAATGGCCGCACGCTCGAATGGGCAACGCCTTCGCCGCCACCGGCGTGGAATTTTCCGGCGCTGCCGCGAGTGGAGGGGAAGGATGCGTTTTGGACTGAGAAGCGACGCATTCGAGGAAGCAGCACGGAGGAGCCCACTTCGCTTCGCTATGAGCCGATCGAAGTGCCCAAGAATAGCGCTACCGGCTTCGTCACCGCGTTCTTTGCAGTGCTGACGGGCTTTGCGCTGATTTGGCACATCTGGTGGATGGCAATGCTTGGTCTGGTCGGCGCCTTTATCACGATCCTGGCATTTGCCTGGCGCGAGCGGGCTGAGATTGAAATACCGGCAGCACTTATTGAACGCGTGGATCGCGCCTATCGGGAGGCACTGAGCCGATGACTATGGCCGCGCTTTACGACGAGGCCGCCGATCCGCTTCTGGATACGGCCGCAGATGGTCCCGCACCGAAGGCCATCGTTGTCGCTTACGGCTTCTGGATCTTTCTCCTCAGCGACATCGTGATGTTTTCCGCGATCTTCGCAACCTATGCGGTGCTGGCGCATGCCACCGCAGGTGGTCCGAGTGGTGCGCAACTGTTCAACGAAACAAGAGTTCTCGTCGAGACCGGCTGTCTCTTGCTTTCCAGCTACACCTGCGGGCTGATGTCTCTTGGAATCGAAGCAAGACATCGCGTCGCGACCTACTGCGCTGCCGCGGTCACGTTCGCGCTTGGCGTGGCGTTTCTTGCAGTCGAGCTGAGCGAGTTTGCGGGTATGGTGGCGCGCGGCGCGACGCCCGAACGCAGCGCGTTCCTGTCCGCATTCTTCACCTTGGTCGGCTGCCATGGTCTGCACGTTACATTTGGCCTGTTGTGGCTCGCGGTGATGATGGCGCAGGTGGTGACGAAAGGCTTTCGCGACACAGTGCTGCGCCGGTTGTTCTGCTTCAGCCTGTTTTGGCATGCGCTCGACATCATCTGGGTGGGGATATTCACGGTGGTCTATTTGATCGGAGCCCGATCATGAGTGCACAGACGCGCGGCAACAGTTCAGACAGCGTCCAGGGCGTGAACCGCAAGGCACTCCGCTTCGGCTTTTTTGTCTACACGGTCGGGCTTTTACTGGCGATCATCCTGACCGCGACTTCGTTTTGGGCCGCAAGCACACCGTTGCTGTGGGCGCCCGGTGTGTCCCTCGGTCTCGCGGTCCTTGCCGTCGCGCAGATGGGCGTCCATCTGGTGTTTTTCATCCACATCACCACCGGACCCGACAACACAAACAACGTGCTGGCGCTTGCGTTCGGACTGATGGTCGTCACGCTTGTCGTCGCAGGTTCACTTTGGATCATGGCCAATCTCAACGCCAATATGATGCCATCGACGGATCTGATGAATTTGCATACACAGTATTGAGTGCATGTGCTGAAACTTGGGCGAGTTTGGATCGCCTTAATCACCCATTGAACAGTTGATTGGCCCCTTCGCGTAGTGCTTAACTAAACTCGCGCGTCCGCGGGAGGTCCCATGAGTCTGGATCCGGTGCTGCTGTCGCGGCTGCAATGGGCCTGGGTGATTGCCTGGCACATTCTGCTACCAGCGTTCACGGTCGGCCTCGCGTCCTACATTGCCGTGCTTGAAGGTCTGTTTTTCTTCACCGGCCGCGACATCTGGCTGCGCATTTCAGCTGGACCAGAATTTTTGCGGTCTCGTTCGGTATGGGTGTGGTGTCCGGCATCATCATGCCGTTCCAGTTCGGCACCAACTGGAGCCGCTTCACCGACGCAACCGCCGACGTGATTTCGCCGCTGTTGGCGTATGAAGGGCTGATGGCGTTCTTTCTTGAGGCATCGTTCCTGGGCGTCCTGTTGTTCGGCCGGCGTTTGGTGCCGCCCTGGGCGCATTTCTTCGCAGCAGGCATGGTCGCGTTTGGGACTCTATTGTCCTCGTTCTGGATTTTGGCGACGAACTCGTGGATGCAGACGCCGGCCGGCTATCAGATCGTCAACAGCCGCTTCGAGCCCGTTGACTGGTTCGCGATCGTTTTCAACCCGTCGTTTCCGTACCGCCTAATGCACAATGTCTGCGCTTTCTACATTACCACTGCGTTTGTGGTCATGGGCGTCGGGGCCGGGCTCCTTCTTAGGGGCAGGGCGGAAGAGGACTCGCGGATGATGATCCGCATGGCGCTCGACCTGTTGATTCTGCTTGTGCCGCTACAGATGTTCCTCGGCGACCAGCACGGATTGAACACGCTCGAGTATCAGCCGGCCAAGCTCGCGGCCATTGAAGGGCGGTACGACACCGTCCAACCGGTGCCGCTCACCCTGTTTGGTATTCCCGACGATCGGGCGGCGACAATGCGCTACGCCGTGGAGGTGCCCGACCTCGGTAGCCTCATCCTCACGCATTCCTGGACTGGCGCCGTCAAAGGCCTCAAGGAATGGCCGCCCGACGAGCGTCCGCCGGTGGCACTCCCGTTTTTCGCCTTTCGCATCATGGTGGGGATCGGGTTCATAATGCTGTTCGTCGTCGTTGCAGGCCAGTTTCTGCAGCTGCGCGGGCGACTGTGGCGGTCGCTCTGGTTTCTGCGGCTGTGCCAATGGGCCGCGCCGATTGGATTTGTTGCGGTCATCTGCGGCTGGATCGTAACTGAAGTCGGCCGGCAGCCATGGACCGTGTATGGCTTGTTGCGCACCTCTGACTCGGTTTCGCCGTCGCTGACCGGAACCAACGTGGTTGTCTCTCTGGCCTGCTATGTGGTCGTGTATCTGATCATGTTTCCAACCGGCATCGCTATGATGGCCGGTTTGGTGAGGCGCGGCCCACAGCAGGATCTCCTTCCGGAAAAAATCGAAAGCGGATTGCCGAGCGGTCCGTTTGAGAATGCGGCACGCACGCCATCAAATTCCAGATTGTGACGATCGAAATGGTCCTTGACCTCGTACCATTGTGGACTCTGCTGCTGGCGCTAGCGGTCTGCTACTACGTCGTATTCGACGGCTTCGATCTCGGCGTTGGCATGCTCTATGGTTTCGCGGCGGAAGAATCCAGGCGAGAGATGATGGAGTCGATCGCGCCGGTGTGGGATGGCAACGAAACTTGGCTCGTATTTGGCGGGCTCAGTCTCTTGGCCGCGTTCCCGCTGGCCTTCGCCATCATTATCCCCGCGGTCTATTTCCCGATCCTGATCATGCTACTGGCGCTCGTTTTCCGTGGGGTTGCTTTTGAATTTCGATTTAAGCACGCGCGACTCCGTCGCTTCTGGGATCGCGCGTTCTGCGGCGGCTCGATTGTCGCCACGTTTGCTCAAGGGATGGTTCTGGGCAGCTTCATTCAGGGTTTTAAGGTTGATGGACGCCACTTTGCCGGAACCTCGTTCGATTTTGCAACGCCGTTCGCGTTGCTCACCGGTCTGGCCTTGATTGCGGGCTACGGGCTTCTCGGCGCGGCTTGGCTTGTGCTTAAGACAGAAGGTGATTTGCAGGAATGGGCACGCCGCGCGGGCCGTCTCTGCTTGGTCGCAGTCCTGATCGGCATCCTCACGGTCAGCGTCTGGACCCCACTGGCCAATACCGATATCGCGCGCCGCTGGTTTAGCTGGCCGGATATCCTCTTGCTTTCGCCCGTTCCGGTCGTCACTGCGGCAATCGCGGTCGGGGAATGGTACGCGCTCGCGCGCCGATATGAATTGGCACCATTTCTCGGCGCCGTCGCGCTGTTTATGATGTCGTTCCTCGGCATTGGCATCAGCCTGTGGCCGATGATCGTGCCCTATCATTACACGTTGTGGGAGGCGGCCTCGTCGCCAAGCACGCAGGCGTTTCTCCTGATCGGCACGTTGTTTCTCCTGCCGGTCATCCTGATGTACACCGCCTGGTCGTACTGGGTCTTCCGCGGCAAAGTGCGCGGTGAATTCGGTTATCACACTTAGAGGGCAATCCGTGCGATGACGATTTTCCGTCTGCAACCTAGAGCGTCGCTGCTGGTTGTCGTCCGTTGATTTGGTATTGTCTGTTAATTTGATGCCAGGGACCATCGCCATGCCGCGGATTTGGCTCCGCAAATCGATCGCAACTCTGGAAGCGGAAGCGGCCAAGTCAGACGTGGAGGCGATGACGACGCACGATGGCGTGCCGCTCAAGCGCAGTCTATCTGCGCTCGCCCTGGTCTCGCTCGGCATCGGCGACATTATCGGCGCCGGAATCTTCGTACTGACTGGCCACGCCTCGGCAGCTTATGCCGGACCGGCGATCGTCTTGTCCTTTGTGCTCAGCGGCTTCGCCTGCGCCTGCGCCGGGCTTTGTTACGCGGAGATGGCCTCGACAGTGCCGATCGCGGGCAGTGCGTACACCTATGCCTATGCCACCATGGGCGAGCTTATGGCCTGGATCATCGGCTGGGATCTCGTCTTCGAATACGCGCTGGGGGCGACCACCGTGGCGATCGGGTGGTCGGGTTACGTGGTGAGTTTTCTCAAGGACCTTGGCATTGCCGTTCCAGCCGCCTTTGCGGGTGCGCCGCTATCGTTTGACGCCGTGCATGGCGGATGGCATGCGACCGGTGCGCTGATCAACCTGCCAGCCATGTTTGTCAGTGCGGCGCTTACGGGGCTGCTGGTTATCGGCGTTCACGAATCCGCGCGTGTCAACAACGTCATCGTCGCGATCAAGCTCCTGATCATCCTGACGTTCATCGTCGTTGCGGTGCCGTTCGTGTCCACCGCGCATTGGGTGACGGCGGGCAATCCGAACGGCCAGTTCATTCCACCCAATATCGGGCCGGGAGAGTTTGGTTGGAGCGGCATTGTGCGCGGCGCCGCGGTGGTATTCTTCGCCTATATTGGCTTCGACGCGGTCTCAACCACGGCGCAGGAAGCAAAAAACCCGAAGCGCGATATGCCGATCGGCATTCTCGGCTCGCTGGCCATCTGCACGGTCCTCTATCTCGTCGTCGGCTACGTGCTCACCGGAATTGTGTCTTACGACAAGCTCAACGTCTCCGATCCGATCGCGGTCGGCATCAATGCCATCGGGCTGGGTTGGTTGGCGCCGATCCTCAAGCTCGGCATTATTCTCGGGCTGACCTCGGTGATCCTTGTCGGCCTCCTTGGTCAGCCGCGCATTGTCTATTCGATGTCGCGCGACGGGTTGTTCCCCGCCGCTCTCGGCAAAGTGCACCCGCGCTTCCGCACGCCCTACGTGACCACCGTCATCACTGGCTCGGCTGTCACGATTCTTTCCGGCTTCCTGCCGATCGGACTCGTCGGCGAACTGGTCAGCATCGGTACGCTGTTTGCGTTTGCCATCGTGTGCGCGGGCGTGTTCGTCTTGCGCATCACGCAACCCGACATACCGCGTCCGTTCAAGACGCCAGCCGTTTATGTGGTCGCCTCGCTGGGTGTGGTCTCGGCGTTGTTTCTGATGTGCGGGCTGCCGCTCGACACCTGGCTGCGGTTTGGCATCTGGCTCTTGATCGGGATTGTCGTGTACGCGCTGTACGGCGTTCGGCACAGCCGGTTGCAGGCGTCCGGATGACGGGCATTGCGCCGCGTGCTAGCAGGGCGGGCACGCCGAGCGAGCATTAAGGCCCATGGATTCCATCTTTGTTGCAGGCAAGACGGCGGCGGCGATTCCGATCTGGTTCGTCACCGCGGAAACTTATCCTGATGTGCGCAAATTCATCGGCGCCGAGGCCTGTGCCTTCGCCGACGCTGCAGGTTTCGAGCCTAAATCTGGTCGGCATCTGCTGTTGCCGGGGAAAGTGGGGCTTGGCGGCGTCCTCTTCGGCCTGGAAGCTGCAAACGACGTCACGGACGCATTCCTCCCCGGGCGCCTGCCGCAACTTTTGCCTGACGGCGTCTATCGGTTCGCCAACGATCCACACGACGCGCGGCTTGCCGCGCTTGCGTTCGCCCTCGGCACGTATCGCTTTACGCGCTACCGCAAAACCGAAGCGCGCAAGGTCGCGCTCGATCTGCCGCAGAGCGTCGATCGCGACGATCTGGAGCACATCGTCGAAGGGGTGACGCTTGCCCGCGATCTCATCAATACGCCGGCGAATGATCTGGGGCCCGCACAGCTCGAAGATGCGGCGCGCGATCTCGCAGCGCGCCATGGCGCAGCCGTCACCGCCATTGTGGGCGACGATCTCTTGGCACAAAATTTTCCGCTGATCCATGCCGTCGGCCGCGCCGCCGCAGGCGCGCCGCGGCTGATCGACATGACTTGGGGCGAAAGCCGTCACCCGCGCATCACGCTGGTCGGCAAGGGCGTGTGTTTCGATACCGGTGGTCTGGACATCAAGCCAGAGTCCGGCATGCTCAACATGAAAAAGGACATGGGCGGCGCCGCGACGGCGCTCGCGCTCGCCCACATGATCATGGCGCGCGGCCTGAAGGTGCGACTGCGCGTGTTGATCCCGGCGGTGGAGAATTCAATCGCCGGCTCGAGCTTCCGTCCGCGCGATATTTACACATCGCGCAAGGGGATTTCGGTCGAGATTGGCAATACCGATGCGGAAGGCCGACTTATCCTCGCCGACGCTCTGTCGCTGGCGGATGAGGACAAGCCCGCACTGATCGTCGATTTTGCCACACTCACCGGAGCGGCGCGTGTTGCGCTTGGCCCTGACGTGCCGCCGTTTTTCACCGACGACGACACTCTTGCCGGCGAACTGATGAAATGCGGTGCGGACGAGAACGATCCACTCTGGCGCCTGCCGTTGTGGCGGCCGTATGAGGCGATGCTGGAATCCAAGGTCGCCGACATCAACAACGTGGGCGGCAGCCAAGGCGGCGCCATCACGGCAGCTTTGTTCATGCGACGCTTCGTGACGATCAACTCGTGGCTGCATGTTGACCTGTTCGCGTGGACGCCGTCAGCCAAACCCGGTCGGCCCGAGGGGGGAGAGTGCCAGGCGGCGCGGGCACTCTACGCTCTGTTGACCGCGCGCTACGGCTGAGCTGTCGCGCATCCAAGGACGGCAGGGAAGTCGCTAGAGTTGGGCGGATGGGGCAATAGAGGGCGTCACGTTCTAACGCTAAATCTTTCGATTATGCGCGTTCCATTCGCGCTCGAGGTTGGCGATCAGCGCCGGGCTGAAATGGCAATAGGCCTGGTCGCGCGCGTAGGCGGAAAAATACTGGCGAAAGGCGTCGAGCGGCTCTTCGCCGATCCGAATGGCACGGCGGTTTGACGTGGCGCTGACCGCGCCGGAGCTGGTGAGCCCGTCGATCACGCGCTGCAGCGCGCTGTCCATGTCGGCCGGATCGGCAATTTCATCGCAGATCAATCGGCCTTCGGGGCTGTCGCACACGAGTTTGCGTTCGTACTGAATGGCCTGCCGGGCGATGCGGTCGCCGGTGAAGCGCGGCAGCCGCAAATTCGCGGCGCCCGGAATGATGCCTTCCTTGCGCGCCGGCAAAGTCATGAACGCATCGCTCGCCGCCAGTATGTAATCCATGGTCAAGAGAATCTGACAATGCCCGCCAATGGCGAAGCCGTCGACTGCTGCGATCCATGGCTTCTCGATGGCGGTGCCGTGCACGTCGTCCGGCAAGGAGTCGGGGCGTGCCACGCCGCGAAAGAATTTGTGAACGAAGCCGAGATCGCGCTTGAGGAACCAAACAAATGGAATCTGGCCGCGATAAAGTTGGGTGAGATTGATGCCGGCGCCGAACAGCCGCCGGCCGCGATATTTCGGATGCTCGACCACGCCGCCGCGCAGCACGGCGATGTCTGTGGCTGGGTCGAGGATGGCGGCGTCGACCGCGGTCTCCATGGCGTCGATGGTTGAGTTGTCCTCGGCGTTGAGGAAGCGCGGGTTGCGCGCCGTCACGATGGTCGCTTTGCCGCGGCGCTCGAGCTGTGCCGGGCCGAGATCGACCACGCCGTCTGTTTCAAGTTTGGACGTAAGTTCCGCGCTCTCGGGCCGTGGCAGCAGCATGGCGTGGCAGAGATGGCGGCCCGCTTTGTCGTTGGCGAGCACCTGGGCAAGAAAAATGCCCTGATCGATCTCGACACCGTCCTTTTCGGATTGCAGGAGTTCGGCCTCGGCGGCAACCTGTGCCGTGGTCGGCGTCAGGCCAGGTACGGCATCGGCCGCAGCAAACACCAGATCTTCCAGCCGTACGAACCGAGACCGCTGCTGGGTCAACCCGTCGTAAAGCGCCGCGCAGTGGGTGGCGAGGAACCGTTCGCGCTTGTCTCGGGCGGCGGCGAACAGCGACTTCGCCGCGTCGGCTTCGCTGTGGTTTCGTTTGGTCTTTGGCGGCAGGCGTTTAATCAATGCTCCGCTTACTTTCCAGAACTGTGCGTATCGCCGCCGGTCGCCGTGATAATCGCCGGTACCGTTGGGAGCCGCGGCCAGCCATTCGGCAGTCGCCTCCTCGCCGATCCCTGCCGCGTGCAGCAATTTTACGGCCACCTGAAAGTCTGGGCCGGCACCGTTTCTCGTCGCCGTCGGCCCTTTGGACGAGTCATTCATTGTTTTGGCCTCCGGTCGATGACGCGCTTGGCTTTGCCCTGGGAGCGCTCGATCGTTCCTGGCTCCAGTACGCGCACAGACGCGGTGACGCCCACGTAGGCCTTGACCAGATGCTGCGCCTTTTGGGCGAGTGCTGAAATTTCGGCGGGGCTTAATTTGCCGGAAAGCTCTGGGCGCATTTCGACCAGAATTTCCAGCTCATCGAGGCTGTGCGGCCGGCGCACTTCCAGCACATAATGCGGCGCGAGCTGCGGCTCGCGGCCGAGGACGGCTTCGATCTGCGAGGGAAACAGATTGACGCCGCGAATGATCAACATGTCGTCGGAGCGCCCCTTGATGCGCTCGATCCGGCGCATGGGCCGCGTGGTGCCCGGCATGAGCCGCGTCAAATCGCGCGTGCGGTAGCGGATCACCGGCATGGCTTCTTTGGTCAACGATGTGAGGACGAGCTCGCCGGGCTCGCCGTCGGGCATGACGCGGCCGTTCTCGGGATCGATGATCTCCGGGAAGAAATGATCCTCCCAGATCGTCAGCCCGTCCCGGCTGTCAGCGCATTCCTGGCCGACACCAGGGCCCATGACTTCCGAAAGGCCGTACAAGTCGAGCGCCTGCAAGCCCATGCGCCGCTCGATTTCGGCCCGCATGCTTTCGGTCCACGGTTCGGCGCCAAAAATGCCGATCCGCAGGCTGCAATCGGCGGGCTCGAAGCCCTGCCGGTCGAATTCGTCGGCGATAGCCAGCATGTAAGAAGGCGTGACCATGATGATGTCGGGACGAAAATCAACGATCAGCTGAACCTGCCGCTCGGTGAAACCGCCGCCCACGGGAATAACGGCCGCGCCCAGATACTCGCCGCCGTAATGCGCGCCGAGACCGCCGGTGAACAGGCCGTAGCCATAAGCAACGTGAATCTTGTCGCTGGAGCGTCCGCCGGCAGCGCGAATTGAGCGCGCCATGAGCAGCGACCAGGTGTCGATGTCATTTTGCGTGTAGCCGACGACGGTCGGCTTGCCTGTGGTGCCGCTGGATGCGTGGATGCGGACGATTTCGCTCATCGGCACGGCGAACATGCCAAACGGATAGTTCTGCCGCAGGTCATCCTTGGTGGTGAACGGGAACTTGGCGAGATCCGACAGCTCTTTCAGATCGCCGGGATGAACTCCCGCCACATCGAGCGTCTTTTTGTAGTGCGGGACACGCGTGTAGGCTTGTTGAAGCGTCGTCTTCAGGCGCTCAAGCTGGAGTGCCCGGAGCGCGTCCTTACTCGCTTTTTCGATCGGTTCGAGCTGGTCCCGGCCGCTCATATCGTGCTCGGTTGGTGGAGAGGAATACCAATGATAGCGGTTGGTAGCAGGAAATTCGATGGCAGCGACTCGGCCGTCGGCGGTGATTCACATTGAAGGATAGCGCCTGCGGCGGCGTACGGCATATCGCGGGACGGCTATTGCGCTGCGGTGATGCCCAGTGTCTTTGCGAGCGCGGCGATCTTGTCGCGCTGCTCCTGGATGGTGGCGGCGAACTCGGAAGGCCCGCGTATGTTCATGATCGTGCCAAAGGAGGCGAGCCGCGACGCAATCGCGGGGTCGGCGGAAACCG
>Ga0209579_10002402_pt1 | contig 14440 bp, 13 predicted proteins | sample Coa_R1_2_FD_187152 | JGI IMG/M metagenome (GOLD analysis project Ga0209579, IMG submission 187152) | Surface soil microbial communities from Centralia Pennsylvania, which are recovering from an underground coalmine fire - Coalmine... | ecosystem: Environmental > Terrestrial > Soil >... | reverse complement strand
AGCCTTCCCCATGACAGTGCAAGGTCGGCATTCGGGTCTAAAATTTCGGAGCCTCAACGGCCTTCACTGCTGTTACGGCCTGACTGCTTGCCGACGGACTTCTCCGCCGTGTGTCTCCTGATGCTTCACCGGTTATCTTTCGAAACCAACCCGGCGTCAGGATAACTACCCGGCCCAAGCAACCCGAACCGAGGCGGGACTTGCACCCGCTGGAAAAGTGCGCTAGCGTGGCGCACACTGTCCCTATTTAAGGAGGAACATAAGATGAGTGCAACAGCTACAGCCATTTCGCGCGACGAACTGAAATCCAAGATGGATCTGCACGAACCGTTCGTGCTGATCGGCGCGCTGCCGTATGAGCTTTACGAGCGCTCGCATTTGCCCGGCGCGGTGAATTTGCCGTCGGATCGCGCGAAACAAGATGCGGTCAAAGTGCTGCCGGACAAGTAGGAGGAGATTGTCGTTTACTGCATGAATCCGACCTGACCGGCTGCCGCGCAAGCCAGCCGTGCGCTGACTGAGCAAGGCTACATGCACGTGAGCGAGTACGTTGAAGGCGAGCAGGATTGGATACGCGCCGGACTGCCGACGGAAGGGACGCATCCGGGGAAGCCTCGTAAATAGGCTATTTCGCCACGTAAATACGTAAATAGGTAAATAGCTAAATAGGACAGCCACCTATTTTGCCATGCCATGAACCATCCTTGACAGGCCACGCGCAGCCGACTACCTTCACCACTCAAAAGGACCAACCCTGCGTGGGCCAGCGCATCCCTCAATTCTTCCTCCTCGCTCTACTCCTCGCCACCAATTCCTTCTCCGCCGATGAACCCAAGCTCACCCTCCCCGGCGTCAAAGAGGACATCGAATTCGCCTCGCCCGGCGGCATCAGCCTGAAACTCGACGCCTTCATCCCCGACGGCCCCGGCCCGTTCCCCGCCTGCATCCTCGTCCACGGCGGCGGCTGGAAGAATGGCAACAAGCGCGTCTACATCACGCCGCTCTTCGAACCGCTCGCCAAATCCGGTTTCGCCTGGTTCGCCATTAATTACCGTCTCGCCCCCGAGCATCGCTGGCCGGCCTGCGCCGACGATGTCAAAGCCGGCATCAAATGGGTGAAAGCCCACGCCGCCGAATACAAAATCGACCCCAACCGCATCGCGCTCATCGGCGAATCCGCCGGTGCGCAGCTCGCCGCCTTTGTCGCCGCGCAGAACGACGCCGACACGCGCGTCGCCGCCGTCGTCCCGTTCTATTGCCCCGCCGATTTCGAACTCATCGCCCGCACCGCCCCAGCCCAGTAGATCGGGCTAAATGTGGTACAGCTGTGCATCTGGCCTCGGACGAACGCGGCATGCCATTGGGCGCGACGATCACTGTCGCCGCAGCCAATGACGGACAACAAACGGAAAATGTCCTTCGCAGCATGGTCGTTCAACCTCCTGTCCCCGACCAGCCCGCCAGCGTGTTGGGTCACTTGAATTTGCCGAGCGCAAAAGCCGATGGTGCTTTACGCCCTCTTTTCTCATTTGCGCACAAGACATTCCTATATATGCGACGCCTTGAACTCCAAAGCTACATTTGAACGCGACATTGCAGATTTTAGAATATCACAAAGGCATTTGGAGATATATCTTATACTAATGATGATAAACACCTGCATATGGCTCAATAAATGCTTAGCACAAAGTTTCGATCCAATCGGGGCTGGGCGGAGTGCATGAACGTCTAATGTCAATCTCGTCAAAGAAAACTGCGTCTTGCTAAAACTTGGGAAATTCGTAATTCGAAGAATGTGGCGTGGGAATGTACTTAGGGGTGGTAAAAATGTGGAGCGCAAAAGTCAATCGGAATAACCAGGAGGAGTGCGTGAAAAGTCAAATTTCATTCTTGTTGAAGTTGGCCGCGTTCTGTGGCGCGGTACTTCTCAGTACGTCATGCCAAGCGGAAGAAGAACCGTGGGTGGCTCCAGCGCGCGCCGCCAAGAAGAAGAACCCCATTACTGTCTCGCCGGAGTCCGTCAGCCAGGGCCAGAAGATCTATACCGCCAATTGCTTAACGTGCCACGGTACGTCCGGAAGGGGCGACGGTCCCGGGGCAGCCGCAATTCTTCCGAAGAAGCCCGGGAATCTGTCCGACTCGAAACTGTGGGCGCAATCCGATGGCGCCATCTACTGGAAGGTCACTGAAGGCAAGGCGCCCATGCCTACTTTTGAGAAGACTGTATCGGAAGAGGATCGTTGGAATGTGGTAAACTACGTGAGAACGCTTTCGCCCAAGCCCGCGGAAAAGTAAAAAACCTTTGCTTTAGGTACTGTGAAAGGTGTATACTCACGGCACCTCTTATCATAAATGCATCTTTCGTCATTGGAGAACGCCAATGCTGTCAACCCGCATCGTTTTGATCGCTTGCCTGTCAGCAGGGATGGGAGCGGTCGCGGCTGGCGAAGCCGTGACGCGAGAAGAATTCCAAAAATTCGTTGACGAGGTGGCGAAACTGCGGGCTGAAAATGCCGAAATCAAAACTGAAAACGCCGAGTTGAAAAAAGAGATGACGAAAATCAGCACCTCGGCCACCGCTTCCGCCGCGGACTTGGAAAAAGAACTCGACACCTTCGTGACCATCGAAGAGTTCAAGCCCCTCAAGGAGATCGTCTCCGCTTCTAAGCCCGGGACGACGAAAATGCTGTTGACGGGTTCCGCGTTTACGACTTTTTCCGCTCCACAGCACTCCAATTCGTCATTCGTAAGCGAGTTCGATCCGATCTTCCTGTGGAAGATGAGCGACCGCCTGTCCTTCGAAGCGGAGATTCCTATTTCGGTTGAGAATAACGATACGGCGGTGGAACTGGAGTATGCGGACATCGCTTATGTGGTCAACGATTACCTGACCGTTCAAGCGGGCAAGTTTAAATCGCCCTTTGGCCTGTTCAACATGCGGTTCGATCCAGCGTGGATCAACAAGATGTCCGATCCACCCATGATTTACGACGATGGTGCCGAGTGTCTGGTTCCGCATGAGCAAGTCGGCGTTATGGGGATTGGCGCGACCGATATCTGTTCAACCAAACTCAGGTATGCGGCATTTGTGTCGAACGGCTTGCGCGTGGAGCCGAGCGATCCGGCGACCTTTGGCCAGTTGCTTCCGCATAACAACGGAGACAATAACAACGACAAAGGTGTTGGCGGGCGCATCGGTTTTCTTCCAATTTGGGGAGTGGAATTGGGCGCCTCCGCTGAGTATTCGGCCAATGTCTCCGATTTTAGCGCCGCCACGAAGAGGTCTGTCGGAGTGATATACGGGTTTGACTTGAGCATGAATCGCGATTTCAAACCAATACTGGGCACCATCGACTTCAAGGCGGAGTATGTAAATTCCAAGGTCGGAAATAACACGTACACACTGACCACGGACCCTGTCAGCACAGTTGCGTTCAATCACAATCACCGCAGCGGCAGCTATGTGCAGGTGGCCTATCGTCCCATTCTGGTCAAGCAGAAATATGTGAAGAATTTCGAATGGGTGGCGCGCTACGACCACCTCAGCAATCCGAACCCGACCGCGGGTACGCCGCCGGATGCACTCTTTCAGCGCTCCAACCACGATCGCTGGAGCGTTGGCCTGAATTATTACCTTGAACCCAGCACCGTCTTGAAGGCGGACTACGAGCACGATTCGCACAGCGGGCATACTATCACGCTACAGTACGCAATTGGTTTCTAGGAACGGTTGAGCACAATACAGAAAAAGGAGTCAATGTAAAATGGGGATCCCGGCACTGAAACTGAAACTTGCCGCTGTATTCTGTGCTGCAATGCTGCTGCTTGGCGGCGCATCTAAATCACAGGCTGCCGACGACGCGGCTGCGCCGCCCAAACCCAAAGCCGCGGATGGCGCGGCTGACAAGGCGGATGGCGCGGGCGCGAAAACCGCGGATGCCGCAAAGAAACCGGCGGAAGCCAAGAAAGTTGAAGAAAATCCGTGCCTGTGGTCTTCCAAAGCCGGCGCGCAGCTTTGGGCGCAAGATTGCCGGCAATGCCACAATGTACGCTCGCCCTCCACGCTCAGTGCTGCCCAGTGGGAGAATGCGATGGCTCACATGCGTTTTCGATGCAATTTAACGGCGAAAGAATATCGCAAGATAGCGGCGCTCATGCAAGCGGCGTCCGGGGGAAAATAGCTTCCAGACCGCGCTTGACTCGACCACGTTAGTTTGCCCAATTTTGGGAAAATCCCCGGAGAAGTCCGGATGGATGGTGATGCGTCATGGCTCAACTTTTCGGACCCGGAGCGAACTCCGTCGCCAAAGCCAGCATCGCCGGCGGATTGCTCCTCGCCGGCAGCATCGTCTGGGTCGTGGCTGCATTCAATAATTCGCCCTATATCACGAACGTGCGCATGCCGCTCGTTCAACCCGTTCCGTACAGCCATCAAACCCACGCCGGCAGCATGGGGCTTTCATGCCGCTATTGCCACACGACCGTCGAGAAATCGTCCTTCGCCGGCATTCCGCCCACTGAAACATGCATGACCTGCCATTCGCAAGTCTTGGTCAACAGCCCCATGCTGGAACCCATTCGCGACAGCTTTCGTTCGAATCAGCCGATTCAATGGAACCGCGTTCACAACACGCCCGATTTCGTCTACTTCCGGCACAACATTCACATCGCCAAAGGCGTCGGTTGTTCGACGTGCCACGGACGCATCGACACCATGCCGCTCACCTGGAAAGAACAGGCGCTGCACATGGATTGGTGCCTGAACTGCCACCGCAATCCGGTGCCATACTTGCGGCCGAAGAGTGAGATTTACAACATGGAATGGGTTCCGCCGAGCGATCAGGCGGAGGCGGGGTTGAAACTGGCCAAAGAGTACGGATTGCACACGCAAGGACTGCAGGACTGTTACGCCTGTCACCGGTAATGGATGCCAATGAACGAAGCCGCTGAAAAGTTCGATCTCGCTGCCATTCGCGCCCGTCTCGCCGGCGCCCGCGGCAAGCAGTATTGGCGCAGTCTGGACGAACTGGCCGACACCGCCGAATTCCAGGCGCTGTTGAAAAGCGAGTTTCCGCGCCAGGCCAGCGGACTGGACGGGCTCGGCCGGCGCGACTTCATCCGGCTCATGGCCGCGTCTCTGGCGCTCGGCGGCCTGACGGCCTGCGGCGCGCCGACGCCTGCAAAAATTCAACCCTACATAAAGGGGCAGGAAGGCATCGTTCCCGGCAAGCCGCTCTTCTTCGCGACCGCGGTCACGCTCGGCGGTTACGCTCAGGGCGTTCTGGTCGAAACGAACATGGGCCGCCCCACGAAGATTGAGGGCAATCCACAACACCCGGCCAGCTTGGGCGCGACGGATAGTTTTACGCAAGCGGCCATTCTTGGACTGTACGACCCCGACCGCTCGCAGACGATCACGTTCAACGGGAGCCTCAGCACGTGGGATGTATTTCTCAACGCTGTGCGCCCGGAATTGGAAGTGGCGCGCGCCGCGGGCGGAGCGGGCTTGAGCGTGCTGACTGAAACGATCACGTCGCCTACGGGCAGCGCACAGCTTGAAGCGCTGCTGAAGGCTTTCCCCGCAGCAAAATGGCACCAATACGAGCCGTGCAATCGGGACAACGCGCGCGCCGGAGCGGTGTTGGCCTTCGGCGAAGATGTTTCGACAGTGCACCGCTTCGACAAAGCCGATGTTATTCTCTCGCTCGATGCGGATTTTCTGGGAACCGGTCCGGCTTGCGTGCGGTACACACGCGACTTCAGTTCGAAGCGGCGTGTCCGCGAAGGCCAAACAGCCATGAACCGGCTGTATGTGCTTGAGAGCTCTCCGTCGATCACCGGATTCATGGCCGATCATAAACTGCCGTTGAAGGGCAGCCAGATCGAATTGCTGGCCCGCCAGTTGGCAGCGCAACTCAAAGTCGAAGGCGCAAGCGGCGCGTCCGGAGATTCGGGAGTGCCCGCGGCGTGGCTCACGGCATTGGTCAAAGATCTGCGTCAACACGCTGGAAGCAGCATCGTCATTACCAGCGACGCGCAGCCGCCGGCAGTTCACGCGCTGGTCCACGCCATTAATCAAGCTTTGGGCAACGTTGACAAAACGGTCTTCTACAAAGCTCCCGTCGAGGCACGCCCAGTCAATCAAACCGACTCGCTGAAAGAGTTGGTTGCGGACATGTCCGCTGGCAAAGTGAATCTGCTTTTCGTTCTCGGCGGCAATCCTGTCTTCAACACGCCCGCCGACTTGAAGTTCAGTGAGAACCTCGCGAAGGTAAAACTGCGCGTCCATCTCGGCGCGTACGAAGATGAGACGGCGCAGATTTGCCACTGGCATGTGCCGCAGGCTCACGAACTGGAAACGTGGGGCGACGCGCGCGCCTACGACGGGACGACCACAATCCAGCAGCCGATGATCGCGCCCCTGTACGGCGGCAGGTCCACCGCCGAGTTGCTCGCCACGCTGTTGGGACAGGGCGATCCCGCTCACGATCTGCTCCACGATTTCTGGATGCGGCAACCCAATCACAAAAACGACGAGGCGTTTTGGCGCCGCTCCGTTCACGATGGCCTCGTCGCTGGTAGCGAAGCGCCCAGCAAACCAGTCACGCTGCGGCCATTGACGCTAACGCCGCCGGCGGCGGCCAGCGAAGGCTTCGAACTGAACTTGCGGCCCGATGCGACGCTCTGGGACGGGCGCTTCGCCAACAACGGCTGGCTGCAGGAACTGCCCAAGCCCGTGACCAAGATGACGTGGGACAACGTGGCGCATTTCAGTCCCGCGGACGCCGAAACTTTGGGCCTCAAGAACGGCGAGGTCGTTGATCTGAAATTCAAAAATTATTCCGTGCGCGCGCCCGTCTGGATCACGCCTGGCCATGCAAAAAAGTGCGTCACCGTTCATTTTGGCTATGGCCGCACGCGAGCCGGACGCGTCGGCAGTGGAACGGGCTTCAATGCCTACGCGATACGGACTTCCGACGCGCCGTGGCACGGAACGGGTTTGCAGATCGCCAAGACCGGCACGACTCATCCGCTCTCCTGCGCACAGAATCATCACAGCATGGAAGGCCGCGACATCGTGCGCGTGAAGACGGTCGCCGAATTCGAACGCGAATCGAAAGAGCCTGAGAAAAAAGAGCAGCTCGACACGCTCTACCCGCCAGTTGCGTACGAGGGCAATTCCTGGGGCATGCTCATCGACCAGTCGGCCTGCACCGGATGCAGCGCGTGCGTGCTGGCCTGTCAGTCTGAGAACAATGTCCCCGTCGTCGGCAAAGAACAAGTCGCGGCGGGGCGCGAGATGCATTGGCTGCGCATCGACCGTTACTTCGAAGGCAGCATGGACAACCCCAGCGCTACGATTCAGCCCATGGCCTGCGTGCATTGCGAGACCGCGCCGTGCGAATTGGTCTGCCCCGTGGGCGCGACGGTCCACAGCAGCGACGGCATCAACATGATGGTCTACAACCGCTGCGTCGGAACGCGCTACTGCGGCAACAACTGCCCCTATAAGGTTCGCCGCTTCAACTTTTATGAATACGCCAATCGCGAGCCATCGCTGAAGGCGATGTACAACCCCGAAGTGACGGTCCGCGAGCGCGGCGTCATGGAAAAGTGTACCTACTGCATCCAGCGCATTAGCGCCGCGCGGAACACGGCGGAAGTCGAGAACCGCCCGATTCGCGACGGCGAAATCGTCACGGCCTGTCAAGCCGTGTGTCCGGCGGAAGCGATTGTCTTCGGCAACATCAACGACCCCAACAGCCGCGTATCCAAATTGAAAGCGCAGCCGCACAACTACGGCGTCCTGGCCGAATTGGGCACCGTGCCGCGCACGACGCACTTGTCGCGGGTATACAATCCCAATCCGGAAATCGAAGCTCTCGGCGAGAAGGGAGCGGCGAAATGACCGGGACGGACGCTGTAAAACCACCGTTGGAACAGGAAGCGCCGCTGGTCGCGCCGGGCCACACCTCGGCCACCGTGACCGACAAGATCAGCTCCTTGGTGCTGACGCGCTACACGCCGATGCGCTGGATTTTCGGTTTGGCGATTGCCTTCTCGCTGGTCATGGTGCTCTTCGTCGCCATCGGCATGTTGTTCATGTATGGCGTCGGCATCTGGGGCCTTAATTCGCAAGTCTTGTGGGGATTGGCCATCGTCAACTTCGTGTGGTGGATCGGCATCGGCCACGCCGGCACGCTGATCTCCGCGATCCTGTGCCTGTTGAAGCAGGGTTGGCGCACATCAATTAATCGGTTCGCCGAAGCCATGACGTTGTTCGCAGTCGCGTGCGCCGGTTTGTATCCATTGCTGCATCTTGGGCGCCCGTGGCTCTTTTATTGGCTGATTCCATATCCGAATAATCTGGGTGTCTGGCCGCAGTTCCGCAGCCCGTTGGAGTGGGATTTCTTCGCGGTCTCGACGTATGCCACCGTCTCGCTGCTGTTCTGGTATGTGGGCCTGATCCCCGATTTGGCGACGTTCCGCGACACGGCCAAGAGCCGTTTCCTGCGCGTTCTTTACGGAATCGGCGCGCTCGGCTGGCGCGGCTCGGCCACGCATTGGAATCGCTACCAGGTGGCATACCTTCTATTGGCAGGCTTGGCGACACCGCTGGTCGTCTCCGTCCACACCGTCGTCAGCTTCGATTTCGCATCGGCAGTCGTGCCCGGCTGGCATTCGACCATCTTCCCGCCGTACTTTGTGGCCGGCGCGATTTTCTCCGGCTTTGCAATGGTGCTCACGCTGGCCATTCCGCTTCGAAAATACTACGGTCTGCAAGACTTCATCACCATGCGGCACCTGGAGAACATGGGCAAGGTCATGCTCGCGATGGGCATGGTCGTCTCCTACGGCTACTTCATGGAAGTCTTCATGGGCTGGTACGGAACCAACAAATACGAGCGCTTCGCGATCTACAACCGCATCACGGGGCCGTATGCATTCACGTATTACGCGCTGATTCTGTGCAATGTGCTGACGCCGCAATTGCTGTGGATCAAGAGCGTGCGTACAAGTACGGTTTTTCTGTTCATCATCGCCCTCATCGTCAACACGGGCATGTGGCTGGAACGCTTCGTCATCGTCATCACCAGTTTGCACCGCTCGTACTTGCCGGGGACGTGGGGCATGTACGTGCCCACTGTGTGGGACTGGTCGCTTTATATCGGAACGATCGGCCTATTCTTCTTCCTGTTCCTCTTGTTCATTCGCGTGCTGCCGATGATTTCGATCTTTGAAATTCGAGAGGTGGTTCACGAACAAAACGCCCACGCCAAAGGAGGAGGCCACGGACATGGCTGAAAAAGCGCCGCCTCTTTATGGCTTGATGGCAGAGTTCGAAACGGTGGAGCAGTTGCTCCCGGCAGCGCGCCGCGCGTATGAGCAGGGCTACCGCCGCATCGACGCCTATTCGCCCCATCCTGTCGAGGGCCTGGCCGAAGCAATCGGGCGCGGCGGCCGCACGGCCCTGCCCACGCTGGTTCTGCTCGCCGGAATTCTTGGCGGACTGGCGGGGTACGGACTGTCGTACTATGTCTCGGTGATCGCGTATCCGATCAACATCGGCGGCCGGCCTTTGAACAGTTGGCCGGCATTTATTCCGGTTGTCTTTGAGACGACCGTTCTGGCCGCGGCGGTGACCGCCGTCTTTGGCATGATTTTTCTGAACGGCCTGCCTCAGCCCTATCATCCGGTATTTAACGTGCCCCGCTTCGCCGCATTGGCGTCGCGCGAACGTTTTTTTCTCTGCATCGAAGCAGCCGATCCGAAATTCGCCGCGGAAGACACGAGGCGCTTTCTCGAAAGCACGAATCCGGCGCAAATCGAGGAGGTGCCTTTCTAATGCAGACGCCTCCCAACAACAGTAGCGCAGGCGTCTCGCCTGCGATGCGCACGCTGTGTATGTTCGCGCTTCTGATCTTGGCCGGATGCGGCGACATGGCCGATGCGGGACGCATCAAACCGCTCGCAAAATCGGATTTCTTCGCGGACGGCCAAAGCTCGCGGCCGCGCGTGGACGGCACCGTCGCGCGCGGGGAACTGCATGAAGACGAAGCATTCTATACTGGAAAGAAAGCCGGCAAGCTGATCGAAGAAAGTCCCGTGAAACTGAGCCGCCAAGTCCTGCTGCGCGGGCAGTCTGAGTACAACGTCTTCTGTGCGGTCTGTCACGGACGCGACGGTTACGGCAAAGGAATCGTGGTCAGGCGCGGATTCCCGGTCTCCGCTACATTTCACGACGAACGCGTGCGCAATTTGCCGGACGGGCATTTCTTCGACATCATGACCAATGGCCGCGGAGCGATGTTCCCCTATGGCGCGCGCATTCCAGCGGAAGACCGTTGGGCCATCGTCGCCTACATTCGCGCGCTGCAGTACAGCCAGCACGCCAGCTTGGAAGACCTGACGCCCGAAGAACAGCACAAACTTGGGGAGCCGCCAAAATGAACGACGACTCGCCTTCCAATTCTATTCTGGTCCGCCTGCGCTGGGGCGCGCTAGCCGTCGGCATCGTGGGCGCGGGCCTGAGCGTCGTGGGATTCCTCAACGATCGGCAGCAATTCTTCCAAAGCTACCTGATCGCCTACATGTTTTGGTTGTCCGTCTGCATCGGCGCCGCGGGACTGATGATGCTGAATTACGTCGCCGGCGGCCGTTGGGGTGTGGTGATTCGGCGCGTGGCCGAGGCGGCTGCGATTCTCATTTTCCTGATGGCCGTGCTGCTCGCGCCGCTGCTGCTCGGGCTTTCGGATTTGTACAAATGGGCGCGTCCGGGAGTGCTGGATGAAGATCCTGCCCTGCGCAACGTCGTGATCTTTCATCAAATTCCTTTGTTTTACGTGCGGCTCGCGATTTATTTTTCGGTCTGGTGCGGCATCTCTTTCCTGTTGAAACGCTGGTCCGTTCAACGCGACCAGAGCGACAATCCGTCTCTGATGCGAAAGGCCGTCGCGCTCAGCGGGCCGGGAATGTTCGCCTATGTCGTGACACTTACCTTCGCGTCCGTGGACTTTCTCTGCTCTCTGGAACCGGGATGGGATTCCACCATCATCGGATTCATGTACGGCACCGATTGCCTGCTGACCAGTCTCGCGTTTATTATTGTCATCGCCGTGCTGCTCGCCAAAGTCTCGCCGCTGCGCGAGGCCCTCACCACCGACCGCCTGCACGACTTGGGCAACCTGCTCTTAACCTTCGTGATGTTCTGGGCGTACGTTTCCATTTCTCAATACCTCATCATCTGGATGGGCAATCTCCCGGAAGAAGCGCATTGGTACTACCACCGCACCATCGGCGGCTGGGAATGGGTCGCGCGCAGCCTTATGGGCCTGCACTTCGCGCTGCCTTTCTTCCTGCTGCTCTTCCGTCACGTCAAACGCGGCGCGACGTCGTTGTTCTGTGTGGCGCTGGGAGTGCTGGTCATGCGCGTGGTGGACCTGTTGTGGATGGTCGCGCCTGCGTTTCGTCCCGAGTTGCGCGTTCACTGGCTGGATGCGGTGGTGCCGGTTGCCATGGGCGGGCTGTTTGTCGCAGCGCTGACGTGGGTCTTGCAGCGCCAGCCGCTCGTAGTCCCGCCTTCAGGCGGCACAGTTGCCGAAGTGCCTAGCGGCGGGACTACGAACGATGCTCACGCCGCTTCTGTTTCGGAGGCTGCGTAAAATGGAGCGCGAAGAAAAACCCGGCACTCAGCAAGTACCTCGCGACAACTCCCTGGCGCGCGGGTTGTACGTGGTTTTTGGCACGATTCTCGTCGGCATCGTCGCCAGCGTGGCGTTGGTAAAATTGGAACAAAACGCCGGCGCGCGCCAAAGCGCCAACACATCCCCGCCGGCGGTGCGCTGGGTTCCGACAGAGCCGGAATCAATGACAACCGCGCGCGACGACGTGTTCGGTCCGGCATTGACGGAAGTTCGCAAGAATGAGGACGAGCACTTGCAGAGCTACGGCTGGGTCGATCCAAAATTGAAGGTCGTGCGCGTCCCCATCGACCGAGCCATGGAGATTTTGCTAAAACAAGATGCTGAGGCTGCTGCGCCGGCTAAAGATGAAAAGAAACAGGACGAAAAGAAACCGGTTGAGAAGAAACCGTGACCGGCGCTGCGAACTCATTGGATGACTATGGAAAACGCCAGTTTTTTTATCGAACATGCCTCCAGTCACGCGGAACAGGTGGACAAACTGTTTCTGCTGCTGACGGTCGTTGCCGTAGTCTTCGTGTTGCTCACGGGCGGCGCGATGATCGTCTTCGCATTCAAGTATCGGCGCAGCGCGGCCAACCAAAACCCTCCGCGAACCGGCGTCAGTCTGCTCATGCAGTTGGCAGCCGCGCTGGTGCCGTTGACGTTGTGTTTGAGCATCTTCGGCCTTGGCGGGCGCCTGTTTCTCAATGAGCGCGAGCCGCAGTCCGGTGCGGTCGAGATACACGTTCTTGGAAAGCAATGGATGTGGAAAATCCAGCATGCGCAAGGGCGCAAGGAAATCAACGAACTGCACGTGCCGCTCGGCCGCCCGGTAAAGCTGCTGATGACCTCTCAGGACGTGATCCACGATTTTTTCATTCCCGCCTTTCGCCTGAAACAGGACATCATACCCGGCTACTACACAACAGAATGGTTCACGCCCACCAAAGTTGGCGAATACCGCTTCTTCTGTTCACAATACTGTGGCACGCTGCACGCGGACATGCAGGGCACCATGTACGTGATGGAGTCGGCCGCATATCAAGCCTGGTTGGAAGGCAAGGGAAAAGCGGAAGCTCCGGCAGTGGCCGGCGAAAGGCTGTTTAGCAGCCTGGGTTGCATGGCCTGCCACACCAACGCCAAACTCGCGCCGCCGCTGGCGGGCGTGTACATGTCCGATGTCAAACTGACGACGGGCGCCACGGTGCTGGCTGACGCCGCTTATGTGCGAGAGTCAATCCTGGACCCCAACGCCAAGATTGTGGCTGGTTTCCAGCCCGCCATGCCCAGCTTCAAGGGCCGGATCACAGAGGAAGAGTTGATGCAGTTGATGGCGTATATCAAGTCTTTGAAACAGTAGCTTGGTTCCCCTCTCCCCTTGGGGGAGAGGGGTTAGGGGTGAGGGGTAGGTGGACATCGAAATTGTCGAATATGCGGAACGCTTTGATTGTATCGACCCCTCACCCCCGGCCCCTCTCCCCCAAGGGGAGAGGGGTGAAAAAGCAAGATGAAAGGATGTAGGCGAGAACAATGAGTACCCTTGCAATGGGCGAGCCGGTGGCCGCGCCGCCCAATTATCTAACCGCGACACGCACGATACGGTCCTGGTTGCTGACCACGGATCACAAGCGTGTGGCCATTTTGTATCTGGTGGCGATCACCCTCTTCTTCGGGCTTGGCGGCCTCGAAGCTGCAGCGCTGCGCATTCACCTGCTGTCAGCCGGCGGCGCCTTGTTTAACCCCGAGACCTACAACCGGCTCTTCACGCTTCACGGCGTGATCATGGTTTTCTTCTTCCTCGCGCCCGCGGTTCCCGCGGTGCTGGGGAACTTCTTGTTGCCCATGATGATTGGTGCGCGCAGGCTGGCCTTCCCGCGTCTCAATATTTTGAGCTGGTACATTTATGTGCTCGGCGCAACCTTTGCCATCTCATCGGCGCTCACCAGCGGCGACAGCGGCGTCACATTCTTGGCGCCGTTTGGCAGCGCGTTCAAAAACAACACGTCGCTGCTCGTCGCCGTGGGCGTCTTGATCACGGGCCTGGCTTCGATTCTGACGGGGCTGAATTTCATCGTCACCATCTGGAAAATGCGCGCGCCGGAAATGACCTGGATGCGACTGCCGCTCTTCGTCTGGGCGATTTTCGCGACCAGTTTATTTTTCGTGCTCGGCACGCCGGTGCTGGAGATCACGCTGGTTTTGGAAGGACGCCTCGTGCCGGTGGCAAGCTACGAATCGTTCCGCGGTGGCGACCCGCTCCTGCTCCAGCATTTGTTCTGGTTCTACTCCCACCCGGCGGTGTACATTCTGATCCTGCCGGCCATGGGCGTGATCAGCGAAATCTTGCCCTGCTTTAGCCGCAAGCGCCACGCCGGCTATGGATTCATGGCCGCGTCAAGCCTCGCCATATCGGCGCTGGGCCTGCTGGTCTGGGCCTGCCGCTTGTTTCTTTCCGACCAATCCATCTACGGCAGCCTCGCCTTTTCCATCCTGACCTTCATGGCCGCGATTCCCGCGTCCGTCGCGGTCTTCAATTGGATCGCCACGCTCTACCGCGGCTCGCTCTCTTTTGAAACACCGATGATATACGCCCTGGGCTTCATCGGCCTCTTCGTCATCGGCGGACTGGCCGGGTTGTTCGTCGCCACGCCGGCGCTGCACGTTCACGTCGCCGATACTTATTTCGTCGTCGCACAATTTCATTTTGTCGTCGCCGGCGGCGCGGTGATGGGCTACTTGGGCGGGCTGCACTTCTG
>Ga0209579_10002389_pt1 | contig 14485 bp, 10 predicted proteins | sample Coa_R1_2_FD_187152 | JGI IMG/M metagenome (GOLD analysis project Ga0209579, IMG submission 187152) | Surface soil microbial communities from Centralia Pennsylvania, which are recovering from an underground coalmine fire - Coalmine... | ecosystem: Environmental > Terrestrial > Soil >... | reverse complement strand
GAAGCCGCGGGCGAGCCGGCCCAAGCGCGGACGGCGCCGTAATGGAGCCGACGCAGCTGCCAAGCAGGGCACGGGCGAGAAGAGCGCTCGGGAGAGCGCACAAGACATAAAGACATAGGCTGCCGCCGAACAAACCGGCAACAGGTTTGCGCCAAATTTTCGGTTTGTCATTTCCTCCATCGCGCGGCGGCGCGGTTTGCGATATGCTCGCGCGGTCTTGTGGAGAGTCCTTTGGGGGGTGGCATGGGATCAGCGGCTTGGCGGTTTGCAGTTGCGCTGTGTGCTGTCGTCGTGCCGGGGATGGCGGCGGCGGCCGATCTGCCGGCGCAAGCGCCGCCGCCGGCCGCGCCGGCGGCCTACACGCCCGCCGTGCCGGACTGGATCGTCACGATCGGGGCCGAAGGCCGCATCGTTCCGGCTTGGCCCGGCGCTTCGGACAGTAAGCTCGGCTGGTCCGCTCTGCCGCTCTTCAGCATTCGCAACGTGGGGACGCCACCCGACTTTTTCGGCCCGCGCGACAGTTTCGGTTTTAATGTCATCAATACCGGTATGTTTCAGATCGGGCCGGCGCTGCAATTCGTCAATCACCGTAAAGCCTCGGATTATGCCGAGCTGAACGGCTTGGCCGACGTCGACTACGCCGCACAGCTGGGCGCCTACGCTAATTTCTGGCCGCTGCCGTGGCTGCGGCTGCGCGGCGAAGTCCGCCAAGGCATCGGCGGCGAGACCGGTGTGACCGGCGACGTTTTCCTGGATGCCGTCGTGCCGGTCGGGCAGTGGACGCTGTCCGCAGGGCCGCGCGCGACGTTCCAAACCGCGGCGGCGACATCGCCTTATTTCAGCATCACGTCAACAGAGGCAATGAACGCGAATATCTTACAGCCGAATCTAGGGAAGTTGACGGCCTACACTGCCGGTGGTGGGTTCTACTCGTACGGCGCCGGCACGCAGGTGCAGTACACATTCAACCCGACCTGGACTGCTCATGCCTTTGTCGAATATCAACGGCTGGAGGGCTCCGCCGCCGATTCACCGCTGGTGACGGCGCGGGGTTCACCGAACCAATGGACCTACGGTCTCGGCGCCACCTATTCCTTCAATATGCACCCGTTGTGGTGAGCGCGGGTCGCGTCATCGCCCTTCGCGCCGCGTCATAAAGGCGAGCCGCTCGAACAGGTGGACGTCCTGCTCGTTCTTGATCAGCGCGCCGTGCAGCGGCGGAATGAGCCGCTTCGGATCGCGCTCGCGCAGCGTCTCCAGTGAAATATCCTCGACCATCAGAAGCTTCAGCCAGTCGAGCAGTTCGGAAGTCGACGGTTTCTTTTTCATGCCCGGCACGTCGCGGATTTCGTAGAACAGCCTCAGCGCCTCGGCGACCAGGCGATGCTTGATGCCGGGGAAATGCACCTCGACGATCGCGCGCATGGTGTCGGGATCGGGAAAGCGGATGTAATGGAAGAAGCAGCGGCGCAAGAACGCGTCCGGCAATTCCTTCTCATTGTTCGAGGTGATAACGACGATCGGCCGGCGGCGGGCGTGGATGGTCTCGCCGGTTTCGTAGACGAAGAACTCCATGCGATCGAGTTCTTGCAGTAGATCGTTGGGGAATTCGATGTCGGCTTTGTCGATCTCATCGATCAGAAGCACCGGCCGCTCGTCGGCAACGAACGCATCCCACAGTTTGCCGCGCTTGATGTAGTTGCGGATGTCACGCACGCGCGCGTCGCCCAATTGGCTGTCGCGCAAGCGCGTGACGGCATCGTATTCGTAAAGCCCCTGGAGCGCCTTGGTGGTCGACTTGATGTGCCACTCGATCAGTGGGGCCGAGAGCGCTTTGGCGATCTCGATCGCCAGCACGGTCTTGCCGGTGCCGGGCTCGCCTTTGACCAGCAGCGGCCGCTCCAGCGCAATGGCGGCGTTGACCGCCACTTTGAGATCGTCGGTGGCGACATAGGCGCTGGTGCCTTCAAAGCGCATGGGGTTCCGCTCGCGTGCCATGTGAGGAAATTAAAACACGTTCAACTTGGCGCTCACAAGGCAGCAGCCTCGCGCGGTCGGGTGCAATGTCGCAAGGCACGAGCGCGCGTGGCGGCTCGGCAATTTTTGCCCGCAATTCGGCACATCCGACCGAGGGCGAAGCTGTGCGACGAACATAAGTATTTGAAACAAGGCGACAAATTAGTGGCACGCGGTTTGCTGACCTGGCGGCAGTGCGGCTGTGCGCCGCTGTCGCGTTGAGCGAGTTGGAGACAAGTCATGGGTATCTTCGATGCATTGACCACCGCAGTGGCTGGTCTGCAAGCACAATCATCCGCGCTGCAGAATATTTCCGGCAACATCGCGAACTCGCAAACCACCGCCTACAAAGAGATCGACACCAGTTTCGCCGATCTGGTCTCCGCGGCGGCGCAGAGCCAGCAGTCCGCGGACGGCGTCATCGCCAGCTCGGTTTCGACCAACACGGTTGGCGGCACGATCCAGAGCACATCGGTTTCGACCGACATGGCGATCAACGGCGACGGCTGGTTTGTGGTGGCGGAACCGACGGGCTTTACCGACAATCAGCCGACATTTTCCGGCGTCGCCGACTTTACGCGTGCCGGCAATTTTCAATTGAACGCCAATGGCAATCTGGTCAACGGCGCCGGTTACTACCTGATGGGCATTCCCGTCAACGCGACCACCGGGAATCCCGTAGGCAGCGTGCCCCAGGTCTTGCAGTTCGATAACAATTTCATACCGGCGCAGGCGACCACGTCGATCAGCTATCAGGCCAACCTGCCGAGCGCGCCGACTTCGGGGCTGATTGTCCCGAGCGATTTTGCCAACGACCCGATCGCCGGGGCGGAAATTATCGGCACCGGCGCGACGCTTGACCCGGATGCGCTGGCGACCGGGACCGGGACCGTGGGCAGTCTCACGGAAGCCACCACGCTCACGTCTTTAGGGATCACCTCGGGCGACAAGATTTCGGTCGGTGACGGCACCAATACGACGACGTACACAGTGACGGGGACCAGCACTGTTGGCGATCTGATCAATGCCATCAATTCCGGCGCTTCAGGCAACGCTGCGGTCACTGCCAGTCTCAATGGAGGCAACCTCGTCCTCACCGGCAACAACTACACCGCCGCGATCGCGGTAAGCGCCACCGGCGCCGGCGACGCTGCGGATCTCGGCTTCGGGGCGTCGAACAACGCGTTCGCGCCGACCAACCTGCTGACGCAGGGTTTGGGCGGGGAAACCTTAACCGTTGCGCTCGGCGGCGGCGCCCCCCAGACCATCACCTTCGGAACGGCAGTCGGTCAGGTCGCGACGCTTGGTGAATTGCAGACCGCCGTTCAGAATTTGACCGGTGTGATCGGTTCAGTGAACACCGCCAATGGCGATATCAGCCTGTTGGCGGACGACCCGACCACCACGCTTGCCGTCGGAGGCACCGCGTCGCCGTCGACCTTCGGTATCGAAAATTCGACCGTCTCACCGGGCAACGGAACGGTCATCGGCAACGATCTGACGACCTTCACCAATCAGTCGGTGTCCGGCGGTTCTCTCACCGCTTACGACAGCGAAGGCAATCCGCTCAATATCCAATTCCGCTGGGCGCAAGTGAGCAACGGCAACGGCGAGAGCGTCTGGAATCTGTTCTACCAGACCAACTCGAACGCAACGGGCACGCAAGCGGCCTGGCAAAACGTCGGCACCAACTTCATCTTCAATTCGAGCGGGCACCTCGTTCAGCCGACGACGAGCGCGCTCAATCTGCCGAATCTGACCGTCAACGGCGACACGCTGAGCAACGTGGAACTGAATTTTGGCAGCAACGGTCTGACGCAGTTCGCCAATTCGAACGGCACCGCCCAGGTCACCCAGATCGAGCAGAACGGTTTTGCCGCCGGCCAGCTGCAGTCGGTCTCGGTTGATAGCCAAAACCGCGTCGTCGGCTCGTTTTCAAACGGCCAGACCATTCCGTTGGCGCAGATTACGCTTGCGACCTTCAGCGGCGAAAATGCGTTGCAGGCGCTCAACGGCGGAGCCTACGCCGCCACCGCGGACTCGGGTCCGCCGCTCTACGGCGCGACCGGGAAGATTGTCGGCAGCTCGCTTGAGTCGTCGAACGTCGATATTTCCACCCAGTTCAGCAACCTGATCGTGGCGCAACAGGCTTATTCGGCCAACGCCCGCGTGATGTCGACCGCCAACCAGATGATTCAGAGCTTGCTGCAGGTGATCCAGTGATTGGATTCGGTTGAGATCGCCTGGTGACGAAAACCGTCTCGGTATTTCCGAGCCATGAATCGCGTGGACCGCCGCTGCCATGAGCGTCAATCAGGCGCTGTCCGCCGCTCTGGCGGGCGTGAATGCCACCCAGCAGGCCCTGTCGGTCGTCGCCGGAAACGTGGCGAACGCCAACACGACGGGCTATGTCGAAGAGGGCGTCAATCAAGTCGAGACCGCCGTTGACGGCCAGACCGGGACGAGCGTCGACATAAGCGGCATCAATCGCAATCTCAATACGCTGCTGCAAAGCCAATTGCGGACCGAGACCTCCGGAGGCGCCTACGCGGATACGGCTGCGCAGCTTTATCAACAACTCCAGCAGGTCTACGGCACGCCGGGATCGTCATCTTCCTTCGACGCGATCTTCAACAATTTCACGAGTGCGCTGCAAACGCTGTCGACCAGCCCGAGCTCGTATTCGGCGCAGAGCGGGGTGATCAGCGCCGCGCAAGCAGTGGCGCAAAATCTAAATTCGATGACCGGCAGCATCCAACAGCTGCGCGGCCAAGCCGAAGCTGGCATAGCGAGCGCGGTACAAACCGCCAACACCGCGATACAGCAGATCGCCCAAATCAATCAGCAGCTTGTAGCGGCGCCGCCAGACAGTTCCACGGCGACGCTCGAGGACCAGCGCGACCAGGACATTACGCAGCTCGCGCAAATGATGAATGTCACGGTGACGCAGGGCGCCGACAACCAAATATCGGTATTTACGGGTAACGGCCAGCAACTTGTGGCCGGGGCGCAGGCGTCGCAACTCTCATTCAATAATGTCGGGGCGCTGTCGGCGACTTCGCAATGGAGCGCCAATCCGAGCCAGGACAGCGCCGGCACCATCACGCTCACGTCGCCTGGCGGCGCCACAACCGATTTGATCGCTTCGAACGCCTTCCAATCCGGTCAAATCGGCGCTTATCTGCAGATGCGCGATACCATTCTGCCGCAGGCGCAGAGCCAGCTCGACGAACTGGCAAACCAGATGTCGCAGGCGCTGTCCAACCAGACGACCTCGGGGACCGCGGTGGCTTCCGGCTCACAAGCCGGTTTTGCCGTGGACGTTGGCAGCCTGTCGCCCGGCAATACGGTCCAGCTCACCTATACCGATGCGCAGAGCGTCCAGCACACCGTCACCATTGTCGCGCTGGGCGCCGGCGGTTCGCTGCCGGCGCAGTCGGCCAATTCGAGCAATCCGGTCGTCGGGGTCAATTTCGCCGGCGGCATGAGCGCGGCGATTGCTCAACTCAATGCCGCGCTCGGCACCAACCTGCAATTCTCCAATCCGTCCGGCACCGTCTTGCAGGTGCTCAACAACGGTAGCGGCAACGTCGTCAATTCACTGACCGCGACGTCGACCGTCACGTCGCTGCAGAGCGGCAGCGCACAACTGCCGCTGTTTACCGACGGCAATACGCCGATAACGGGAGCGATTACCGCGAGCGGCTCGCAGACCACCGGCCTCGCCGGCGTTATCGAAGTCAATCCTGCGCTCGTCGCCTCGCCGTCGGACCTGGTCGCTTACGCGGCGAATACCGCCGCCGGAGATCCGACGCGCCCGGATTTCCTGCTCAGCCAGATGACCACAGCGACGCTGACCTACTCCCCCGCAACCGGGCTCGGCAGCGCCACAGCGCCGTATAGCGGCACGCTGGCGCAATACATGAGCGCAATTGTCACCCAGCAATCGCAAGCAGCCACCGCGGCGACCAATTTGCAGCAGGGCCAGGACACCGTGCTGACCGCCCTGCAGCAACGATTCAACGATCAATCCGGCGTCAATATCGACACGGAAATGTCGAACCTGATTGCACTGCAGAACGCTTACAGCGCCAACGCGCGGGTGATGTCGACGGTCGAGCAGATGATGACGACGCTCCTACAGGCGGTATCGTAATGAGCATCACCGGACCAGGATCGATTACTGCGGCCAGCGTGGCGGCCCAGAACAACATGATGACCCAGCTCAACACGCTGGGTGAGGAACTGGCGAGCGGGCAGGTGGCGCAAACCTATTCCGATCTGCAATCGCAAGCTGGCGTGGCGTTGGCGCTCAACGCGCAACTCTCGGCCATCACCGGCTACAGCAACACCGCGTCGACGGTCGGGACGACGCTCACCGTCGCGCAGTCGGTGCTGACTCAGCTCGGCAGCGCCGGCACCGCGCTGCAGCAGGCAATCGACGCACAGACTTCGTTCACGCTCAATAGTAACGGTCAGACCACGACGCAGGCGACCGCGGCGGCTCAGCTCGACAATATCCTGTCTCTGCTCAATACCCAGGTCGGCGACAACTATATCTTTTCCGGCAGCGGCACGGACCAGCCGTCCGTCGCCAGCGCCTCCGACATTCTCAATGGCAATGGAGCGCAAGCCGGCTTGACGCAAGTGATCGCCGAGCGCCAGCAGGCCGACCTTGGCGTCAGCGGCTTGGGCCATCTGAGCGCTGCAACGTCAAGTTCCACCGTAACGCTCAGTCAGGACGGCACGCCATTCGGGTTTCAGCTCACCGGCGTGGATTCCAGCTTGAGCAACACAACCGTCACCGGACCGTCGGGTTCGCCATCGACGATCTCCGTCGATATCGCATCCAATCCGAATCCCGGCGATTCCATCCAGTTCCAGCTCACGCTTCCCGACGGATCGACGCAAACCATCTCGTTGCAGGCGACAGCCAATTCGCCCCCCGGCGCGAACCAGTTCACCATCGGCACGTTACCCTCGGATACCGCGACCAATCTGCAAACGGCGCTGACGTCCGCCATCACCGGTTTGACGCAGACTGCGCTGCCGGCCGCCTCGGCGATGGCCGCCGCCAACGATTTCTTCGGCTCGGATCCGCCGCTGCGCGTCAACGGCTCGCCGCCAGATACTTCTACAGGTTTGGTCAATGGCACGACGGCAAATACCTTGTTCTGGTACACCGGCGAGAACGGCAGCACGCCGGCGCTGCAAACCGCGACGGCGCAGGTCGGACCGACCATGACCATCGCGTACGGCATGCGCGCCAACGAGCAGGCGCTCACCACTTTGGTCGAGAACGTCGCCGTGCTCGCGGCGACGACCTATTCGGCGAGCGATCCGAATGCGCAGGCGAACTATCAGGCGCTCAGCCAAAGCGTTGCTGCAAATCTTAACGGTCAGCCGGGCACGCAGTCGATCAGCGATATCGAGGCCGATCTCGCCAATGCACAGACCACAGTCAGCAATGCCGGCAAGCTGAATACGCAAACGCAAACGACGTTGCAGGACATGCTGCAGAATATCGACGGCGTGAACCAGAACCAGATCGGCGAGGAGATCTTGACGCTGCAGAACAGCCTGTCGGCGTCGATGTCGGTCACCGCGCGGCTCACGCAGTTGAGCTTGGTCAATTATCTGTCGCCGGTCACGGGATAAGCGGTCAGCCGCCTTATGCGGCCATCGTTGTCCGAATAAAAATCGAGTCGGCGGCGCAGGTCGCGTTGCGGCCAAAATTATCGGTAAAACGCGTGTCCACCAGATACTCTCCGGGATGGGCGCGAACAAATTGCCGAAGCGTCTCGCGCTTCACGTCGCTGTCTTCGACGACGAGATAATCGCCGGGCGACATGTATTTGTGAAACTGCTCCAGGACCGCACCGACATTATGGTGCGCGTCTTCGACGACGAGCCACGGATGCGGCTCGCTACTCAGCAGATCGGGATCGAACAATCGCTCGGGATTCGAGCAATCGCCTTCAGAGAACCGGACATGGCGATGCTCGATTGCGACTTTCACGCGGTCGACCGAGTAAATCCGGCCTTCCAGGCCGCAGAACGTCAGGTTGTCGGCGAACCAAAGAGCGCTGGCGCCCAGGCCGGAGCCGATCTCGAAGATCGTTCGCGGCCGAAGCTCGGCGATCAGCGTCGGGTACATCGCGAAATCGAACACGTTCTTCATCAGCGGTATCCCGCGCCAGCGCATCAGCGACGGCGCGCCCTGGCAGGTCAGCAGCACATCGGCGCCGAATTCGGTGCCAAATCGCGGATGGTAATGGACGCCCGACCGCTCGCGCTGGAAATAGTCGACAAAGCGCCCCTGCTGCCAGCGGTCAAGAAAAAGACGCAAGCGCTGCAGGTCCCATTGCAGGCTTTGGCCTTGCATTGGCGACCGCGAAGCGTGCTCGCGCACGCTATCCTCCCAGGAACGGGTCGCATCGAAGCCGATCAATTGAGTCAGCACGCGCGCAAGCCAGCTGTCGAAGATGCTGCGGAGGCCTTTTTGCTCGCCCTCGATCTTCGCTCGGGTTTCGCCGATGAATTTAAGCGCTGCCGCCTTCAAGGCGTCGCCTGAAATCAAGCCTGCCTCGGTCGTCATGCGACTTCCTTCGCGGCAAGTGTCAGCCTAGGCGCCGGCAAACTGCGACGACAGATCGCCGTGAAACGTCATCGGACCGACATGGGCAAGCGTGCTTTTGAGATCCGCCCATATCTCGCCGCCGATGGTCGTCCACCGACTGCAAAAGGCGAAGTCTTCGCTCAGGTAAGTGCCGTCCTCGGCGATCATGCATTCGAACAGAGCGAAGCGGTTGTCGCTCTCGGTTGCCGCATCGAGAGAATGGTCGCGCTTGTATTGCAGTTGCCGATAGTTGGCGCACATGCGTTCTACGGCTTGGCGGCGGATCATAAGAAAACCGGTGCCGGCGTAACGCACCTTGACGAAGCCGCATTTCTCGATGATCGCGCTGGGATTGTCGACCTCGAACACATATTTCAGCGCCGCCGCGGGCGGATTGGGTCGGCCGGCCGCCATTGCCGAACTTATCTTGTCCCAGTCGATCCGTTTGATCGGATAGACCGCGGCGCACATTTCGGCGCCGCATTCAATCAGGCGCAATATCTGCTCGGGCTCAAAGCCGATATCGGCGTCGATAAACAGCAGGTGGGTCGCGTCAGGGTCATCCAAAAATTGCGACATCAAGCTCGCCCGCGCTCGCGTGATCAGTGCATCGCCATCTTTGAACAGCACCTTGAGATTGAAGCCGCTATAGGCGTGTACCAGCTTTTGCAGCTTGAACAGCGACGCGGCGTAGAGAACGGAAACCTGCCCGCCGAAGCACGGTGTCGCGATAACGAGATTGACCGCGGGAGCTTTGGTGGCTTCGGCCGCGGTGGGTGCGGGCAGTGAGTCGGTCGGCATCGGAGAAGTTCCGTTCGGCGGATGAAGACTCTGCAAACATGGTTAACCAATAGCGAATAAGAATGGTTAAAGGACGATTAAAAGGTGATTGCATGAACTGGAGGTTCCTGAAACGAAACCATCACCGCCACCGAGACGCCCGCATGCGAAAAAAATGCTGTGACGCCGAGCTTGGCCGGACCGGCCCACGGGCAAGCCCTTATAGGTAGATTTACACGTCCTTAAATCAATTGAGGCAAATCTCTCAATAGCCGATCTGTCGATCGGGAACTGCACTCGCCGGTACGGCACGTACAGCCAGTGCAAGCCAGTACGGCCTGTAACCAGAAGGGTACGACATTATGTCTGACATCACACTCAGCACCGGCATCCGGCAGAACCTCCTGTCGTTGCAGCAAACGTCCACTGACCTGACCACCACGCAGGAACAGCTGGCGACGGGCAAGAAGGTCAATTCGGCCTTCGACAATCCCACTTCCTATTTCACCTCGCAGTCGCTGACCAACCGCGCCAACGACCTCAGCGCGCTTCTCGACCAGATCGGACAAGCGCAGCAGACGCTGAACGCGGCCAACGACGGCCTCACCGGCTTGACCAGCTTGCTCGAACAGGCGCTGTCGACCGCGCAACAGGCGCAGCAGGCGACCACGGGAACTTTGACTTACTCAAATATCACCGGGACAGCAACGATCGGGGCCGACTCGACCCAGGCGACCAGCAACACCTTCTCCACCACCGGTCTGACCGCGGCCACGCAATCGACGTCCTCGACCACCGACGCCGACCTCACCGGTCTGACGATCGGCAACACGCTGGTTTTCCAGGTCGGCACCGGCACCGCCGTCACGGTGACCTTCGGGGCGAGCGACAGCGGTGCGACGTTCGCGACCACTGCACACCTCCAGAACTACCTGCAAACTCAGCTTGGTAACCAAGCGACCGTCACGGACACCGGCACCAACTTCTCGGTAACGAGCAACGAGGTCGGAAGCAACGTGATTGCCGTCAGCGGCAGCGGCGCGGTGGGAGCCAATTTCAGTGCTCCGACGGCCGGGGTCGCGGGCAGCAAGTTGACGCTCACGGACCAAGGCGGTCAGACCTCGACGTTGTACTACGTGGCCAGCGATACGAACCTTAGCGCTGCGGCAAACGGCACGTTCTCGAATCTGGCCCAACTGGTGCTCGCGGCTAATGGCGCCAGCAACACCAGCGGCGAGATCACGGCAACCTCGACCAATAGCGGCACCACGCTTACTTTGGCCAGCACCTCCGGCAATTCGATCACCGTCGGCGGCGACGTCGGCACATCATTGGGCTTCAATGCTACGCCCTATAACAACAACTACAACGCAAGTCTGAGCGCGGCCGTTGGGGCTAACGACACCCTGACGATCGGGGTGGGCACCGACACCGTGCATACGCTCACGTTCGGCACGGGGGCGGGGCAGATCTCGACCCTCGCCGGTCTGAATACGGCTCTTGGCGGTCTCGGCGACATCACCGCCACCGTCAACGGCAGCGGCAAGCTGCAGCTGACCCCGACCAGCACCGCCACGGTTACCGTCGGCGGTTCGGCGGTTGGCACGTTCGGCATCGCAACGTCGACGACGCCGGTCGCCACCGTGGTTACGCCAAGCGCCACGCGCGCTACGTTGCAGAGCAACTATAATGCGCTCTTGACGCAGATCGACCAGCTGGCCGGTGACTCGTCTTACAACGGCGTCAATCTCTTGACCGGCGACAACCTGACGGTCAACTTCAACGAGAACGGCACCAGCGGCCTGACCATCGCCGGCGTCAACTTCGGCTCCGCGGGACTCGGGCTGTCTGCGATCTCGGGCAACGGCTTCCAGGACAACACCAACATCGCGAACACGGAAGCAGCGATCAACGCCGCGATCACCAACGTGCGGGCCCAGACCGAGACGTTCGGCACCAACTCGTCGACCATCTCGACCCGCCAGACCTTCGAGACCAACCTGATCAATACCCTGCAGACGGGCGCCAGCAACCTCGTGCTGGCCGATCAAAACCAAGCCAGCGCCAACCTGCTGACCGAGCAAACCCAGCAGCAGCTGGAAATCTCCGCACTGTCCATCGCCAATGAGGCGAACCAGTCGGTGCTCAAGCTGTTCGGCTAAAACTTTTCTGGTACAGGCTTCTGGTGAAGGCGGCGGGGAGAAATCCCCGCCGCTTTCTTTTGTGGCGAATGGCGCGAGCGCTGGATAGTCTCATTCGCTGTTGCCATCGAGAGCATTGCCAATAAAATCTTAACGGGCGAGCGATACAAGGCCCTTAAAGAAGCCGTACGAAAAGGGATTTCTGGACATGCGCCATGCCAGCAACGCCTACGCGAAGGTCGCCATCGAAACGGCAACCCCGCGTGAACTCGAGGCAAACTTGCTCTTGCAGGCGGCGGCAAAATTGCAAGCCGTTCGTGATTCGTGGCGCGACAAACCACGCGGCCTTGAAGACGCGCTGCTCTACAATCGCAGGCTTTGGACGATATTCCTCGACGCGGTAACGAGCGAATCCAACAGGCTGCCGGCAGCGGTCCGCGAAAATATCAGGCGGCTCGGCGTCTACGTCATGGCAGAGACGTTCTCGTTGATGACCAAGCCGAAGCCGGAACACTTGACGTCAATCATCAGCATAAATCGCGGCATTGCCGCCGGCCTGCGCCGCAAAGCGTAGCCGGCAAAGCGCCGCCGGGCTATGCCGCGGCGATCGTAACCGGCGATGCCTGGACCGCCGGCGTGTGCCGCAAGCGAAGCCGGCCGCGCAGATGCGGTATGCGTTTCACGTCCATCTTGCCGGCGAGAATCCGCATATAAAATAGCTCCTCCTTGGTGGCAATTTTGAAATCGGAAAATTCGCGTTGCCCATCGCGAAGATCGGCATCGGATAGCGAAGTTTCGAACATTTCAAGCCAACCTGATGCCGCCACATCGCCGCCGGCGCCTTCGTGAAACAGCATCTTTGGCCGATCGCGAATACAAGCGGGCAGTTCCGAAGGATAAAGATCATAGAGCGCGCGTAACGGCGCTTTGCCGACCAGCGTGCCGCCCGTCTGTTTCACCAATGCGGCTCGATCAAGCCCGCTCGCATAGTCCACGACTGTTTGATCCAGGAACGGCTCTCGGATTTCGAGCTGGAATTTCATTGAGCAGCGGTCGACCCTTTGAAGATTCGCACGGTGCATCATGCCCAAACATTGTTTCTGCACATAGCGGCCCGCGTCGTTGGATTGCATAAAGGCGCTTTCGAGCGGCGAGTATCCCGCGAACAATTCGTCGGCGCCTTCGCCGCATAGCGCGACGCGGAAGCCGTCGCGATGAATACGCTGCGACAGCAGATAGGTCTGAAGGCTCGGACGAATTGCGGCCGGCTCGAATGTTTCCACGGTGCCGACGACACTGTCGAGAAGTGAAAGCGTCTTGGCGCCATGCGCGTCGACGGCTACCTCACGCAGATCGAGACCGGTTTGCTCGGCATAGCGCTTGGCGTAGATGCGGTCGGGCGCCTGAAACCCAACGGCGATGTAGCCAGGCATGGCGGGACAGAACCGCCGAGCGTAATGCATGACGAGTGTGCTATCGACGCCGCCGCTGAATAGCGCAGCGACCGGCAGATCTGACGCAATGCGGATGCGCACGGCTTCCGACAGAATGCGGTCGAGCTCCCTGGGCGAGCCCGGGCGCCAAACGGTTGTTGCCGGCAGACTGTAGTGGGGTTCGCAGAAATTGCGGCTCAACATATAGCCCGGCGGCAACAACAGGACGTCGTCGCTTTCAGTGGCGTCCAGCAACGGCCGGATCTCGGAGCAAAACAGGAAGCCCTTCGGCGATTGCGTCAGATAGAGCGGCTTCACCCCGAAAGGGTCACGCGCCGCAATAAAGTCGCCGGTCGCCGTATCAACGGCAACGAAGGCGTACATGCCGGCGAGCCGCTTGATGCCGGACGGGCCCCAGGTGCGGAGCGCATTGGCAACGACTTCGGTGTCGCATTCGGTGCGGAACCGCACACCGAGCGCCTCCAATTCATGGCGCAGCTCGACGTGATTGTAGATTTCGCCGTTGAAAGCGACGAGGAAGCGCTCATCGAAAGAAGCTTGCGGCTGTGCGCCATGCGCCGCGTCGACAATCCGCAAGCGCCGCGTGCACATCGCAATGTTGCCATCGACCGTAACGAGGGGATCGGTCACGTCGCCGCGATGCAGGAGACCGGCGATCAAGGATCGCACAGCCGCTTCGCCGCCATCCCAATCAATGGCTACCGCTAGACCGCACATGTCGCCCCCGCGAATTACACTCGGCCAAGCCGCCGAAAATGCAAAACGCCCATTTCGCCAAAATGGCCGAGATCAGCCTAGGTGCGCCATGGTTAACAAAGGGTTGCGGCCGCCATATGGGGCGTTGCGTAGTCGCGGTATGCGAAGGGCGACCGTCAAACTTCGAATGCGGCTGGTATCAGGCCAGCAAATCAATCAACGAGCCGGTCAAGCCGCTGTTCGACAGGAGGGTTTCGGCGGTGCTGCCGGTTTGAAGCGCCAGTGCCGAATTATTTGGAATGCCGGTGGAGGAAACGCTCGAACCGGCGGTGGACGATGCGGCGGAGTTGCTTGCGGTGCTCGTCGCGGACGCCGCCGTGCCCGAAGAACTCGAGGAAGCGCTGGAAGAGCTGGGAGTGGGAGCGGTCGGCTGGAAGCTGTCATTGTTGGCGCCGAAACCGACATTTGATGCGAAAACGCCACCGACCGAAATCGAATCGGTGTCATTTTTGCCGGTGAGAACCAACTGACCGCTGGAGTTAAGCGTCGCGGTCACTTGCGCGTTGGCCGCTATGTTCGGATTGTTGATGGCATAGATCAGATCGCCCACCGTATCGGTCCCGGTCGACGCATATGTCGTCGTATTGGTCCCGTCACTGACAGTGATCGTGCCGTTCGGGGGAATCCCAAGGGTCAATAGCGCGGTCGTCGGCGAGAGCGGGACCGAGCCGGTTCCTGTCGCTGGAGAGCCGGTGGTGGACGCCGTGGCGCTGGAAGAA
>Ga0209579_10002388_pt1 | contig 14486 bp, 13 predicted proteins | sample Coa_R1_2_FD_187152 | JGI IMG/M metagenome (GOLD analysis project Ga0209579, IMG submission 187152) | Surface soil microbial communities from Centralia Pennsylvania, which are recovering from an underground coalmine fire - Coalmine... | ecosystem: Environmental > Terrestrial > Soil >... | reverse complement strand
GCTTCGCTGCGGATGACGACAATCGACGAACGCACGTTTCGATCGTCCGTTTGAAATGAGGGTGGTTGCGACGAGCGCGCCTCGCGGCGCTCCCGTGCCGCGCGGATCGGTTGGCGGCGCGCGTCGGCGCAACCGACGGGACCGTGCAACAGCAATGCCAATGTCATGAACGCGCCGACAAGCGCGGGCGTTGGGCCGGCCCATCGAAACGGGGCCTTCGGGGGTCAGAGCCGACTTTCGAGTCGCGCTCGAGGCGCCTTGGCGAATCGTGGCGAAAGTCGTCTCTTACCCCATGATGGTTGCTGCCTACTTCTTCGCAGCGTCCTTGGCGGCTTCGTTCGCCTTCATCGCTGCGTCGCCCGCCTTCTGGGCGGCTTCCTTGCTCGCGTCGGCTGCCTGCGCGGCCGCTTCCTTCGTCGCGTCGGCGGCGCTCTTCGTCGCGTCGGCCGCGTTTTTCGCGACATCCGCGGCGGCGGCGCTGGCATCCTTCGCCGCCGCCTGAGCGGCCGTCGCCGCGTCCTTCGCTGCGACGCTGGCCGATTCCTTCGCCTTGTCGACCGCCTGCTGCGTCTGCTGGCCACAGGCGGCGAGGCCAAGAGCAAGCGCCATGGCGGCGAGCGGGATCCAAGTGTTCGCCTTCATCGATTCTCCGTAAGGTATTGTCGGGGGTTCGCCGGTGCTTTGGACGTACACAGTTCGCCCCGCGATCGGCAATTTTAACCGATTTTGCGGTGCAGCAACAACAGCGGCGCGCGAAGACTTACGGCGCGATTGCTCGGGTGTTCAACGCCGCGTGATGGCGCTTCGCTCCCACAACGCGAGACCCACGCCACTCACGACGATGACTGCCATCCCCACCCCGGAGAGCGCATCGGGATGCTGGCCGAACAGTAAGTACCCGAATGCCGTCGCCCAGAGCATCTGCAGGTAGGTGAAGGGCGTCAGCAGTGACGCGGGCGCCGACAGGTACGCCTGCGTCATGCACCAGTGGCCGGTGCCCGCGAAGACGCCGAGCAGCACGAGCGGGCCAATGCCAACGGCGAGCAGATGCTCGAAATTCGTCGCGAACGGCAGCGCGAGGGTCAGCATGAGGGTGCCGACGCTCGCACTGTAGAAAAGCGTCGCGTGCGCCGATTCGTCGAGGAGCCTGCGCGTCAGCAGTTGATAGAGCGCGTTCGACAGCGCCGCACCGATCAAAAGCAGCACCGCCGGATGCATCACCGCGGAGCCCGGCCGCAGCAGGACCAGGATGCCGATGAACCCGACGATCGATGCGACACGCCGCGCGTGCGTCGCACGCTCGTGCAGAAGCGGCCACGAGAGCAGCACGACAAAGATCGGCGCGAGGAACGTGACCGCGGACGCCTCCGCGAGCGGCAGGTAGCGAAGCCCGCCCCAGAAGCCGAGGGTCGCAAGCAAAAGGAACAGCGAACGCAGCAGTTGCAGGCGCGGCTTGCGCGTGTGCCAGAAATTCGGCCCCGCGCGATGCCACGCGAACGGCGTGACGACGATCATCTGTCCGACGTAACGCGCCCAGCCGACGACCCACAGCGAATGATCGCGAACGAGATATTTCGCGGTCGCGTCGAGCGCCGAGAAGCAGAGACCCGCGAAGAGAAAGAGCGCGAGCGCGTGGCGAAACGGATGCGCAACGCGCGTTTCCCCGAAAGGGCGCGCGCCGGGCGCCGCGCTCAAGCGGCCGGCTGCAACAGGTCGCGCAACACGAACGGCAGGATCCCGCCGTGCCGGTAGTAATCGACCTCGATCGGCGTATCGATGCGACAGATGACCGGAATGTCGCGCGTCGTGCCGTTGCTACTTCGCATCGTCACGCTCAGCCGCTGCTGCGGCTTGATGTCCTTCGGCACGGAGATGTCGAACGTCTCGTCGCCCTTGATGCGGAGTGTCTCGGCACCGTCGCCCTGCATGAATTGCAGCGGCAGCACGCCCATGCCGACGAGATTCGAGCGATGGATGCGCTCGAAGCTCTTCGCGATCACCGCCTTGATGCCGAGGAGCTGCGTGCCCTTTGCCGCCCAGTCGCGCGAGCTGCCGGTGCCGTATTCCTCGCCCCCGAAGACCACGCTTGGAATGCCCTGCTTCTGGTAGCGCATCGCGGCATCGTAGATTGGCATCTGCTCGGCCGCCCCGTTCTTGCCGTAATAGAGCGTTACGCCACCTTCGATCCGCGTGCCATCGTTGCGCGCCGGCAGCATCAGATTCTTGATGCGCACGTTGCCGAACGTGCCGCGCAGCATCACCTCGTGATTGCCGCGGCGCGCGCCGTAGCTGTTGAAGTTCGCGACCGACACGTCCTTCTCCTGCAGGTAGATGCCTGCGGGGGACGTCGGCTTGATCGATCCTGCCGGCGAGATGTGATCCGTGGTGACCGAATCGCCGAAGATGCCGAGCACGCGCGCGCCGCGAATGTCGGACATCGGCGGCGACGTCATCGTGAAGCCCTCGAAGAAGGGCGGCTTCGCGATGTAGGTCGATGGCGGCCAGTCGTACACCTGTCCGGTGGAGCCCGAAATCGTGGCCCACATCGGGTTCGCATTCACAACGTCGCCGTACAGCCGCCTGAACGTCGCGGGATCGCGCGCATAGCTTAAGAGCGCGTCGACTTCCTGCGAAGTCGGCCAGATGTCGCGCAGGAACACCGGACCGTCGCGGCCCTGGCCGAGCGGTTCGTGGACGATATCGCGCAGCACGCTGCCCGCGATCGCATACGCGACGACGAGCGGCGGCGACATCAGGAAGTTGGCCTTCAGGTTCGGATGAATGCGCGCCTCGAAGTTGCGATTGCCGGAGAGCACGGCCGCGCAGACGAGATCGTGGCTCGCGATTGCATCGTTGATCTCGGGCGCGAGATCGCCCGCGTTGCCGATGCACGTCGTGCAGCCGTACGCCGCGACGTCGAAGCCGAGCTTGTCGAGGTAGGGCAAAAGTTCCGTCTTCGTGAGGTAATCGGTGACGACGCGCGAGCCGGGCGCAAGCGATGTCTTGATGTGCGGCTTGACGGTCAATCCCTTTTCGACGGCCTTTTTCGCGAGCAGTCCGGCGGCCAGCAGCACGCTCGGATTCGACGTGTTCGTGCACGACGTGATCGCGGCGATCAGCACGTCGCCGTTGCCGATGTCGATCTGCTGGGGCGTGGATTGGGTCGCGATGCGGTCCGTTGTCGGACGGTTGTTGACCATCTCGACGTAATCGAGCGGCAGCCCGCTTCGCGGCAGTTGCTGCTCCGTATCGCTGATCTGGCCGCGTCCCGGCACCATCGGCAGCGTCTTGTGGCGTTGGCGCAAACGATCGGCGGGCTGCGAGAAGCCGTTCTCGCTGCCGGGCTTGCTGAAAAGCTCCGCGAAGCGCGTGGAAAGATCGGGCAATGCAATGCGATCCTGCGGGCGCTTGGGTCCCGCGACCGAGGGCACGACGCTCGCGAGATCGAGCCGCAGCATCTTCGTGTAATCGATGTCGCCTGCGCGCGGCATGCCGAAGAGGTTCTGCGATTTGAAATACCGCTCGAACGCGTCGAGCGCGTCCTCGCTGCGCCCCGTTGCGCGCAAATACGCCACGGTTTTGTCGTCGACGGGGAAGAAGCCCATCGTTGCGCCGTATTCGGGTGACATGTTGCCGATCGTCGCGCGATCGGGCACCGAGAGCGACGCGGTTCCCTCGCCGAAGAACTCGACGAACTTGCCGACGACCTTTTCCCTGCGCAGCATCTCGGTGACGGTCAGCACGAGATCGGTGGCTGTCGCGCCTTCGGGCAGGCGTCCCGCGAGCTCGACGCCCACCACGTCCGGCGTCAGGAAGTACACCGGCTGGCCGAGCATGCCCGCTTCCGCTTCGATGCCGCCGACACCCCAGCCGACGACGCCGATGCCGTTGATCATCGTCGTGTGACTGTCGGTGCCGACGAGCGTGTCAGGATAGTAGAGGCCGTCCTTCACGTGCACGCCGGGCGCCAGGTATTCGAGGTTCACCTGGTGGACGATGCCGATGCCGGGCGGCACGACCTTGAATGTGTCGAACGCCTGCATGCCCCATTTCATGAACTGGTAGCGCTCGGCGTTGCGGTCGAACTCGCGCTTCATGTTGAGATCGAGCGCCGCGTGCGAGCCGTAGTAGTCGATCATCACCGAGTGATCGACGACGAGGTCGACCGGCACGAGCGGCTCGAGCAGCTTCGGATCGCGGCCGAGATCGGCAGCGACGTTGCGCATCGCCGCGAGATCGCACAGAAGCGGCACGCCGGTGAAGTCCTGCAGCACGACACGCGAGACGACGAAGGGAATCTCGTCGGTGCGCTCGGCCGTCGGCGACCAGTTCGCGAGCCTTCGCACGTGCTCCTCGGTGATCTTTTTGCCGTCGCAATTGCGAAGCACGCTTTCGAGCACGATGCGAATCGAGACCGGAAGCCGCGAGATGCGGCCGATGCCGGCGCGCTCGAGCGCGGGAAGCGCGTAATAGCGTCCGCGCGCGCCCGACGCGAGCTCGAATTCCTTCAGCGATTCGAAGAGATTGTGTGCCATTGTCCTTCGTCCTATTGACTCGTCTTCGGCGGCACGCTTCCCTGCGCGCCGCGCGCACCGTTCATGATGTCGCGCATGTTCATCGTGCGTCCGTTCGGCATGACGAAATCGCCGGGGCGCTGACCGGGCTTGCAGGGTCCGATGTTGCGTGCAGTGAGCACCGTCTTCGATTGCGAGCGGCCCATAAAGGGCGGGTCGTAGGTGGTGTCGATCTCGGTGCGGTAGGCGTGATCGCCGTCGAGCACCATCACCGACTTCGAATGCATCGTCGTGCCGCCGAGATCGCACACGAGATCGCCCGTCATGCGATTGCCGGTGAGCTTGAAGTCGTGCTTGCTGCAGCGGCCGCTCATCTCGCCCATCGCCATGTTGAACATGTCGCGCTCGACCGATTCGTCGAGACACATCGTCGTACGGCTTGACGAGGCCGGCGCAGGATTGCTCGCGCTGCCCGGCGGGCGATCGACCGCACGGTCCATTTCCCACAGGCCGGGCTCGAGCCTGGGGAAGTCCTGGGCGAGCGCCGCCATCGTGATCACTGCGAGCAACAGCGCAAGAAGAGCGGGACAAGGGACGAGGGGCGAGGGACGAGAGTGCCTTCGTTGGACACTTCGTTTGGCCACTCTCACCCCTCGTCCTTCGTCCCGGTTTTGAATTTCCATCATCCCACCATCAAATCCACGAACTCGTTCACCGCCATCGCCGACAGCCGCTCGCGATCGAGCGCGACGCCGAGGATCGCGGCTTGCTGCTTTTGCGCGAAGCGGCGCGCGAGATTGACGCGAAACTTCTCGATCAGAAGCGGGATGCCTTCGCGACGCCGCCTCCGATGTCCGATCGGGTATTCGACCGCGACTTCGGGCGTTTTCGTGCCGTCGTCGAATTCGATCGTGATCGCGTTGGCGATCGAGCGCTTCTCGGGATCCAGATAGTCTTTCGAATACTGCGGATCCTCGACGCACACCGTCCTCTCACGCAGCGTATCGATCCGCGGATCGGCGGCCACGTCGTCCTCGTAGTCGGCGGCGACGAGATGGCCGAAAATCAGCGGCACCGCGACCATGTATTGGATGCAGTGATCGCGGTCGGCGGGGTTCGCGAGCGGACCCTGCTTGTCGATGATGCGGATCGCCGATTCATGCGTGCTGATGGTGATCCGGCGGACCTCGTCAAGCCGGTCGCGCACGAGCGGATGGAGCTGCATTGCACATTCGACCGCGGTCTGGCCGTGGAATTCGGCCGGAAAGCTGATCTTGAAGAGCACGTTCTCCATCACATAGCTGCCGTACGGCCGGTCGGAGCGAAACGGCTGGCCCTTGAACAACACGTCATAGAAGCCCCAGGTCTTCGCGGTGAGCGCCGACGGATAGCCCATCTCGCCCGTCTTCGCGATCAGCGCAAGGCGCACGCCGCGCGCAGTGGCATCGCCGGCCGCCCAGCTCTTGCGCGAGCCGGTGTTCGGCGCATGGCGATACGTGCGAAGGCTTTGTCCGTCGACGAACGCGAGCGACAGCGCGTCGACGATCTCGTCGCGCGAAAGCCCGAGCATGTTGGCAACGACGGCGGTCGTAGCGACCTTCACGAGCACGACGTGATCGAGGCCCACGCGGTTGAAGCTGTTGCGAAGCGCAATCACGCCCTGGATTTCGTGCGCCTTGATCATGGCGGTCAGGACGTGCGCCATCGTGAGCGGCGGACGGCCGCTCGCGACGGCCGTACGCGAAAGCCAGTCTGCGGTCATGAGGAGGCCGCCGAGGTTGTCGGAGGGATGGCCCCACTCGGCCGCGAGCCAGGTGTCGTTGAAATCGAGCCAGCGAATGATCGTGCCAAGATTGAACGCCGCCTGCACGGGATCGAGCTCGAACGACGTGCCGGGCACCTTCGCGCCGTTCGGAACGATCGTGCCCGGCACGATCGGGCCGAGCAGCTTCGTGCACGCGGGATAGTCGAGCGCCTCGAATCCGCAGCCGAGCGTATCGAGCAGGCAGTAGTGCGCGGTCTCGTACGCTTCGTCGCTTCGGATTTCGTAGTTCGCGGCGTAGTCCGCGATGTCGACCAGGAACTGGTCGGGTGGGGGGCGGACGGCGCTGTGGGGGGCTGTAGCCATAGGGGCTCGGGGCTGGGGACCAGGAGCTAGGGAGCGTGTGTGCTAGCGAATGATAGGGGCTTGCGGCGCGAGAAAGGGCAGATCGTGCTTTGCGCGCAGCGAGACGGCTCATATCCGAACACTGCTTCCAGCCCCTAGCCCCCAGTCCCTAGCCCCTCCGATCGATCGGCACAAACTTCCTATCCTCCGGGCCCACGTAATTCGCCGACGGGCGGATGATCTTGCCGTCCTCGCGCTGCTCGATCGCATGAGCGGCCCAACCGGACGTACGCGATATCACGAACAGCGGCGTGAACATCGACGTAGGCACGCCCATCATGTGATAGCTCACCGCCGAGTACCAGTCGAGATTCGCGAACATCTTCTTGGCGTCGTGCATCACCGTCTCGATCCGCTCGGCGACGTCATACATCTTCGTATCACCCGCAGCGACCGACAACTCGCGTGCGACCTCCTTGATCATCTTGTTGCGCGGGTCCGCGATCGTGTACACGGGATGCCCGAAGCCGATCACGACCTCGCGCGCGGCAATGCGACGACGGATGTCAGCCTCGGCTTCGTCGGGCGTCGCGTAGCGCTTCTGCACCTCGAACGAGAACTCGTTCGCGCCGCCGTGCTTCGGCCCGCGCAGCGCGCCGATCGCGCCGGTGATCGCCGAGTACATATCCGAACCGGTACCCGCAATGACGCGCGCGGTGAACGTCGACGCATTGAACTCGTGCTCGGCATAGAGATTGAGCGAGGTGTGCATCGCGCGCACCCAAGCAGGCGAAGGAGGCTGGCCGTGCAGAAGATGCAGGAAATGCGCGCCGATCGACGCGTCGTCGGTCTCGACGTCGATGCGCTTGCCTTCGCGTCCGTAGTGATACCAGTAGAGCAGCATCGACCCGAGCGACGCCATCAGCCGGTCGGCGATGTCGCGCGCACCTTGCGGATGATGCCGATCGCTTTCGGGTACGAGGCTGCCGAGCGTCGACACGCCGGTGCGCATCACATCCATCGGATGCGCGGACGCGGGAATCTGCTCGAGCACCTTCTGCAGAGGGCCGGGAAGGCCGCGCATCGATCGAAGTTTTTTGTGGTAGGCGTCGAGCTCGGCACGCGTCGGGAGCTTGCCGTGCACGAGCAGGTACGCGATCTCCTCGAACTCGCAGCGCTCCGCCATGTCGAGGATGTCGTAGCCGCGATAGTGCAGGTCGTTGCCGGTGCGCCCGACGGTGCAAAGGGCGGTATTGCCGGCTGTGACGCCGGAGAGCGCGACGGATTTCTTCGGCTTGATCGTCGTTGCGGGCGAGGCGGAGTCGGTCGTCATCATGGGGCGGTGGCGTCGTCGCTTTGTTGAGCAAAGAGCCGGTCGAGCCTTTGCTCGTACTCGTGATAGCCGAGGAAATCGTAAAGCTCGTCGCGCGTCTGCATCCGATCGACCACAGCCTTTTGCGTGCCGTCGCGACGCAGCGTCTCGTAGACATCGAGCGCCGCCGCGTTCATCGCACGGAACGCGGACAGCGGGTAGAGCGCGATCGCGACGCCCGCGCTCGCGACTTCGCGCGTGGTGAAGAGCGGCGTCTTGCCGAACTCGGTCAGATTCGCGAGGATCGGTACCTTCACCGCGTCGGCGAAGCGGCGATACATCGAAAGCTCTGTGATCGCCTCGGGAAAGATCATGTCGGCGCCGGCCTCGACGCATGCGCATGCGCGATCGATCGCCGCGTCGAGACCTTCGACGGCGAGCGCATCCGTTCGCGCCATCACGACAAAGCCTGCATCGGTACGCGAATCGACAGCGGCCTTGATGCGGTCGACCATCTCCTGCTTGCTGACGAGCGCCTTCCCGGGGCGATGGCCGCAGCGCTTCGCGTCGACCTGGTCTTCGATGTGCATCGCGGCCGCGCCGAACTTGATCAGCGATTTGACCGTGCGCGCGATGTTGAACGCCGACGTGCCGAAGCCGGTGTCGGCATCGACGAGCAGCGGCAACGAGCAGGCGTCGGTGATGCGGCGAACGTCGGTCAGAACGTCGTCGAGCGTGCTGATGGCAAGATCGGGGATGGCCAGCGATGCAGCGGCGACGCCACCCCCCGACAGGTAGATCGCACGATAACCGCAGCGCTGCGCTAGGATCGCGTGATAGGCGCAAATGGCGCCGGGCACCTGCAGCGGCCGCTCTTCGTCGACCGCGGCGCGAAACCGAGACCCGGCGGCGCTCATCATTTCCCGAGCAAAGACGCTACGCCGGCGCGCTCTTCCTCGAGCTCGGCGAGCGTCGCGTTCATCTTTTCGCGCGAAAAGTCATCGATCGGCAGCCCGGTGACACGCGCGTACCCGCCATTCTGCGTCGTCACCGGCACGCCGTACACAACGTCCTGCGGGATGCCGTAGCTGCCATCCGAGGGCACGCCCATCGTCACCCACTTCCCGCGACTTCCCAGCATCCAGTCGCGCATATGGTCGACCGCCGCGTTCGCCGCCGACGCCGCCGACGAGAGCCCCCGCGCTGCGATCACCGCTGCGCCACGCTTGCCGACCGTCGGGATGAACACGTCGCGATTCCACTTCTCGTCATTGATCAGCGCGGCGAGCGGCCGACCATCCGCGCTAGCGAAGCGGAAATCGGGATACATCGTCGGCGAATGATTGCCCCAGACGATCAGCTTCTCGATCGACGAGACCGGCTTGCCGCTTTTCTGCGCGAGCTGCGTGAGCGCGCGGTTGTGATCGAGACGCATCATCGACGTGAAGCGATGCGCAGGCAGCGACGGCGCCGATTTCATCGCGATGTACGCGTTCGTATTCGCCGGATTGCCGACGACGAGGATGCGCACGTGGCGCGATGCCACCTTGTCGAGCGCGTTGCCCTGCTCGATGAATATCTTCGCGTTTTCGAGCAGCAGGTCCTTGCGCTCCATGCCGGGACCCCGCGGGCGGGCACCGACGAGCATCGCGATGTCGGCGTCGCGGAACGCGACGTTCGGATCGGCGGTGCCGCTCATTCCCGCGAGCAGCGGGAACGCACAGTCCTCCATCTCCATCATCACGCCTTTCAATGCCGCCTGCGCCCTGTCGAGCGGAAGCTCCAGCAATTGCAGGATGACCGGCTGGTCGGCGCCCAGCATGTCGCCCGACGCGATGCGGGGGAGGAGGCTGTAGCCGATCTGGCCGGCGGCGCCGGTGACCGCGATGCGGACGGGTTCTTTCATAACGACTCCCGGAAAACGTGGAGTTTCGTGGAGGAAGGACGAGCGCTCGGCAGCTCGGAGCAGGCGCTGCGGACGCTGCGGTCTTTGCCCAATGGTAGGCCCGGCGCGGGCTCGCGTCAATGTCCTATAACTGATATAAGATACAAGAATGAAGCCCGCGCCCACGTTTCGTCCGCTCTACGCGCAGGTGCGCGCGATGCTTACGCGTGCGCTCGAGACGGGCGAATGGGGGCCCGGCGAGCCGATTCCCTCCGAGCCCGCGCTTGCCTCGCGCTACGGGGTGTCGCAGGGCACCGTGCGCAAGGCCATCCAGGCGCTTGCGAGCGACAACCTCGTCGTCCGTCGGCAGGGCAAAGGCACGTTCGTAGCGACGCATACCGAGGAGAAGGCGTCGAACTTCCGTTTTCTGCGCATCGTGCGCGACGACGGCAAGCCCGAGTACCCGCGAAGCCGGCTGATCGATCTTCGCCGTGTCCGCGCGAGCGCGGATGTCGCGCGAATGCTGGCGCTGCGCTCCGGCGACGCACTCTACGTTCTGCGGCGTGTGCTCGATTACGGCGGCATCCCGGCCGTGCTCGATGAGATCACGTTGCCGGCCGCGCTCTTTCGCGGCCTTACGCTCGATCGCTGCGCGTCGTACACAGGCTCGATGTACGGATTCTTCGAGACGCAGTTCGGCGTTCGCATGCTGCGCGCCGACGAGCGTCTGCGCGCGGTTGCCGCCGACGCGCGAAGTGCGCCCCTTCTGCGCGTCGCCATCGGCACGCCGCTTCTCGCCGTCGACCGTGTCACGTACACGTTCGGCGATCGTTCCGTCGAGCTTCGTCGCGGCTTGTGCGTGACGCGGCACGAGCACTACTGGAACGCATTGACCTGAGCGATCGTGGGAACGGGCGATGCGTCGCGCGGCGCTATAATTTGATGCGGTGAAAAAATCAGGAGACAAGAAACGAAGACGGCGGACAGAAGCGCCGTCAATATCCTGCATCGGCCAGACGTCGACAGGCGCAGCGGCCCATGCCGCGCCACCGAAAACTGCGCCGCGTCTGGCAACTGTCGACTGACAACTGACTCCTGATGCCGCGCCCCGTCTACCTCAATCTCTTCCAGATCCGCCAGCCGCTGCCGGCGATCGTTTCGATCCTGCATCGGATCAGCGGCGCGCTTCTGTTTCTCGTCGGCATTCCGCTCGGGCTGTGGTTGGCGCAGCGCGCGCTCGTCTCCGAACAGGCGTACGCGGCGGCGATCGCGCCGTTCGTCGCGCCGGTCGGCAAGATCGTCCTGCTCGTGCTCGCCTGGTGTTATCTGTATCACCTGCTTGCGGGGCTTCGGCACCTTGCGCTTGACCTGCACATAGGAATTCAACTCGCGCCCGCGCGCGCCTCGGCGGCCGTCGTGCTCGTGCTGTCGGTGTTGCTCGCGCTGATCGTCGCGGTGCGCCTGTGGTAGCCGGCGTCGACAAGCTGCCTGTCGGCGCGCATTACGGACTTCGCGATTGGCTCGTGCAGCGGGTGACGGCAATCGTCATCACGCTCTACACAGCGCTCCTGCTTGGCATCATGCTGTGGAACGGCGGCATCGACTACGCGATCTGGAAAGCGCTTCTCGCCGGCAATGCGTTCCGGGTCGCGACGTTCCTGTTCATGGCGTCGCTTCTGTGGCACGCATGGGTCGGCGTGCGCAACATCCTGATGGACTACGCGAAGCCGATGGGTCCGCGCCTGTTCCTCGAGATCGTCGTTGTGTGCGTGCTCGTCGCGTACGCCGGCTGGACGATCCAGATCCTCTGGGGCGGCGCATGAAGGCTTGCTCGAACGCGCGGCAAGCGGGGATTGCGTGAAGCTCCCCACGCGGCGCTTCGACGCACTCATCGTCGGCGCCGGCGGAGCGGGCATGCGCGCGTCGCTTCAACTCTCCGCCGCGGGCCTGACCGTCTGCGTGCTGTCGAAGGTCTTCCCGACGCGCTCGCACACGGTCGCAGCGCAGGGCGGCATCGGCGCGTCGCTCGGCAACATGTCCGACGATAGTTGGCTGTGGCACATGTACGACACGGTCAAAGGATCCGATTGGCTCGGCGACCAGGACGCGATCGAATATATGTGCCGGATGGCGCCGCAGGTCGTCTACGAGCTCGAGCACATGGGGATGCCGTTCGATCGCAACGAGAACGGCACGATCTATCAGCGACCGTTCGGCGGTCATTCGATGAATTTCGGCGAGAAATCGGTGCGCCGCGCATGCGCGTCGGCGGATCGCACCGGCCACGCGATGCTGCATACGCTCTATCAGCAGAATGTGCGCGTGAAAACGCAATTCTTCGTCGAATGGATGGCGCTCGATTTGATACGCGACGACGAAGGTCACGTGCTCGGTGTGACCGCGCTCGAGATGGAGACCGGCGAGGTCTACGTGCTCGAAGCGAAGGCCACGATCCTCGCGACCGGCGGCGCGGGACGCATCTTCGCCGCATCGACGAACGCGTTCATCAACACCGGCGATGGCCTCGGCATGGCCGCGCGGGCCGGCGTGCCGCTCGAGGACATGGAATTCTGGCAATTCCACCCGACCGGCGTCGCGGGCGCCGGCGTGCTGATCACGGAAGGCGTGCGCGGCGAAGGCGGCATCCTGCTCAATTGCAACGGCGAGCGCTTCATGGAGCGCTATGCGCCGAACCTCAAGGATCTCGCGTCGCGCGACGTCGTCAGCCGCTCGATGGACCAGGAGATCAAGGAAGGGCGCGGCTGCGGTCCGCACAAGGATTACGTGCTTTTGAAGCTCGACCATCTCGGTCCCGACGTGATCACGAAGCGGCTGCCGTCGATCCGCGAGATCGCGATCAAGTTCGCCAACGTCGATCCGATCAAGGAGCCGATCCCGGTCGTGCCGACGATCCACTACATGATGGGCGGCGTGCCGACGAACATGCATGGGCAGGTGGTCGCGCCCAAAGACGGCAATCCGGAGACGGTCGTCGAAGGCCTCTACGCGGTGGGCGAATGCGCGTGCGTGTCGGTGCACGGTGCAAATCGGCTCGGCACGAATTCGCTGCTCGACCTGCTCGTGTTCGGTCGCGCGGCCGGCGATTTCATCGTGACCCAGGGCCTTCCGTCGCGCCAACAGAAGGCGCTGCCTCCGAACGTGGGCGAAGCCTCGCTCGCGCGCCTCGCGCGGCTTAATGCGGCTAACCGCGGCGAGCGCGTGGCCGAGGTCGGCAAGGAGATCCAGCGCACGATGCAGTCGCATTGCGGCGTCTTTCGCAATGGGACGCTTCTCGCCGAAGGCGTCGCGAAGATCATCGAGCTCGAAGGGCGCGTCGCGCGCACGTCGATCGACGACAAGAGCCGCGTTTTCAACACCGCGCGCGTGGAGGCGCTCGAGCTCGACAATCTGATCGAGGTCGCGAAGGCGTCGATCGTCTCGGCGCAGGCGCGGCTCGAATCGCGCGGCGCGCAGGCGCGAAGCGACCATCCGAGCCGCGACGACGCGCACTGGCTCAAGCATTCTCTCTGGTATCGCGAAGGCAATCGGCTCGACTACAAACCCGTGCACCTGACGCCGCTGACGGTCGAGTCCTTCCCACCCAAGGCCCGCACCTACTGACCCTCTATCCGCATGAAATTCCGCATCTACCGCTACGACCCCGAGAAAGACGCGAAGCCGCGCATGCAGGAATACGACATTCCGCTCGATCCGCACGATCGGATGCTGCTCGATGCGCTGATCCGGCTCAAGACTGTCGACGACTCGCTCGCCTTCCGGCGAAGCTGCCGCGAAGGCGTCTGCGGATCGGACGCGATGAACATCAACGGGAAAAACGGCCTGGCGTGCATCACGAACCTGCGTACGCTGAAGGAGCCGGTCACGCTGCGGCCGCTGCCCGGTCTGCCGGTGATCCGCGACCTGATCGTCGACATGAGCCAGTTCTTCAAGCAATACCACTCGGTGCGTCCCTACCTCGTCAACGACGAGCCGCCGCCCGAGCGCGAGCGGCTGCAGTCACCGGCCGAGCGCGAGGAGCTGAATGGCCTCTACGAATGCATCCTGTGCGCGTGCTGCTCGACGTCGTGCCCGTCGTGGTGGTGGAATCCGGACAAGTTCGTCGGACCGGCCGGATTGTTGCAGGCGTACCGATTCATCGTCGACAGCCGCGACCGCGACCTGAACCAGCGCCTCGACAATCTCGATGATCCGTACCGGCTGTTCCGCTGTCACACGATCATGAACTGCGTCGACGTCTGTCCGAAGAACCTGAACCCGACGCTCGCAATCGAGAAGACGAAGGATCTGCTGGTGAAGCGGACGGTATAGGGTCAGACACCATACTCGGCGAAATGGGGCCAGGCTCGATTTATTGGAGCGACGACCGCAGCGGCTTCCCAATCCGGTTCGAATGAATCGAGCCTGGTCCCATTTCGCTATTTTTGCGAGCCTTTACCCCTATTGACTGGCACGGAATGATCGACGCCGCGCGACTTCGCAGGATCCGCTGGCGCTGCCGACGCGGCATGCTGGAAAACGACCTGGTGCTGTCGCGCTTTCTCGATGCCCGCGGCGATACGCTGACCGAGGGCGACATTGCAAAACTCGACGCGCTTCTCCATATGACAGACAACGAGCTGTGGGATTTCGTGTGCGGGCGCATGGTGC
>Ga0209579_10002387_pt1 | contig 14487 bp, 9 predicted proteins | sample Coa_R1_2_FD_187152 | JGI IMG/M metagenome (GOLD analysis project Ga0209579, IMG submission 187152) | Surface soil microbial communities from Centralia Pennsylvania, which are recovering from an underground coalmine fire - Coalmine... | ecosystem: Environmental > Terrestrial > Soil > Unclassified... | reverse complement strand
CGAAACACACCATTCGTTTCGTGTTTTTTTCAGGAGAAGAGCAGCTTTCCAACGGTTCGCGCGCGTATATAGAACAGCACAAGGATGAACTGGACGATACCCGCGCGGTGTTCAACATTGATTGCGGCGCGCACCCCCCGTTGGGGTTCAAAATTCACGGCCGCACCGATCTCGAGTCTGCGTCGCGTGCGCTTTTGAAGCCGCTCGCACCGCTTGGCGCCGATCGCGTTTCCCTGGACGCCGATTTTGATTCCGATCAGGAGACTTTCATCGTCGCCGGAATACCCATTTATTCACTGATGGTGGATCCGCAGGACTACGATGCGCGCCATCACACCATCATTGATACCTTCGAACGCGTCGATCCGATGATGGTCCGTGTGCAGACCGCGGTGATGGCGGTGGCGGCGTATTCATTCGCCAACGCCGAGCACCGGCCGGGGCCGAGAATCGGTCCCGCCCAAGTGCAGGAATTGTTGAGGCGCACCGGCCTGGAGCCGCTGTATAAACTCGAATACGCCGACGAAAACCAATAGCGACGGGACTCCCGAACCCAGCACCAAGGTGGCTGACAACGAAAAAGGGCGCAGCAGTGCTGCGCCCCTGTGGGAGAAATAGAGAAGAACTTAAGGGACGGTCGAGGAGACTTCGTTGGAGTAGGCGCTTTCGTTGCCGCTAGAGTCCACTGCGGTGGCGACGTAGTAGTAGGTCTGGCCGCTGGTGACGGTGGAGTCGGAGAAGGATAAGCCGCCGAGCAAAGAGCCATTGACCCGGGAGTAAGAGCTGCCGCTGACGGTGCTGCGATAGACGTTATATCCAGTAACGGTGGAAGTGCTGGCTTGCCAGCTGAGGCCGACGGAGTGAGAAACTTGCGCGACGCCGGTGCCGCTGAGAGACACAGAAGAAGAGCCTGAAGCGTTGCTGGCGATGGCGACGGTTCCGGAGGCGGAGCCGGCAGCGGTCGGAGCGAACTGCACGCTGACTGAGGCGCTCTGGTTCGGAGAAAGAGTGACAGCGCCGCCACCGCTGACGATCGAATAGCCGGTGCCGGAGATGCTGACGCCAGAAACCGCAACGCTGGAGTTGCCCGTGTTGGTGAAGGTGAAGCTCTGCGAGGCGGTGGTGCCGTCGTTGACGCTGCCGAAGCTGAGGCTGGCCGGGCTGACGGCAAGCGTGGTGGTGGCGGCGACTCCGGTTCCGCTCAATGCCACGGTGGCCGGTGAGCTGGAAGCGTTGCTGACGATGGACAGCGAACCGGTGACGGCGCCCGCGGTGGTGGGAGCGTACTGAACGTTGAAGCTGGCGCTCTGGCTGGGGGCGATATTGAGAGGAACGCTGAGGCTGCCGATGCTAAAGCCGGAGCCGGCGATGGTGGCTTGCGAAACGGTGAGCGTGGCGTTGCCGGTGTTGGTCAGCTGAATGGTTTGCGAATTGGCCACGCCAGTGACCACGTTGCCGAATGCGGCGCTCGCCGGAGTGACGCTGAGACCAGCTTGCACGCCGGTTCCAGTGACGGCGGCGACGGCGTTGATGCCGTCATTGTTGGTGACGGTGATGCTGCCCGCGATAGCGCCGGCGGCGGCGGGCTTGTAGGTAACGGTGAGTGGCACGGACTGGGAAGGATTGAGCGTGACGGAACCGGAGATACCACTGACGGAAACACCGGCTCCTGCCGCGGAAACTTGTGAGATGGTGACGCTGGAATTGCCAGTGTTGGAAAGCTGAACCGATTGCGAGGCGATGGCGCCGACGTTGACATTGCCGAAGCTGATCCCGGAAGGCGTGAGCGACATGGTGTAGGAAGCGGACATGCCGGTACCGCTGAGCGCCACCGAAACGGTCGGCGTGCTGGCGTCGCTGGTTATGGTGACAGATCCGGTGGCCGCGCCGGCCGTGGTTGGCGCGAACGTGGCCTGCATGGACACCGACTGGCCGGCGGGAATGGTGGCCGGGGCGGCGAGTCCGCTGACACTGAAGCCAGAGCCGTTTACGGTGAGTTGCGAAATGTTAAGGTCGGTCTGGCCAGAATTTTTGAGGGTAACGGCCTGTGTGCTGCTGCCATTGATGAGCACGTTGCCATATTTCAGCGCGGAGGTGCTGAGTGAGAGCTGCGACGAAATTGTGCCCGAAGCGGCGTTAAGTTTGATTTTGCCAGAACCCCCGCCATGCGCGGTCATTGCAGTCAGCGTTGCGGAAACCGTGCCGGCGCTGGTGCCGCGATAAGCGATCTTGAACATGGTGGATTGGCCGGGGCCAAGATTCACAGGATAAGTGAGGCCGGAGGTGGTGAATTCCGGCGACGAAGCTTGCAGCTGGGTAATGCTGACGGCGCCTTCGCTGGTATTGGTGAGCGTGGCGGACTGCGTCACTTGCTGGCCGACCGGCGCTTTGGGAAAGGTCACTGCCGAAGGTGAGATCTGTACCGCTGCAAGCGGTTTGGGTGCGGCGTTGGAAGAATTTTCGAGCCCCGCGCACCCGCCGCTGACCACAGCGGCGCCAAAGACGGCGACGGTCAACAATGCGACCAGTCCCGTTTTACTCTTTTTCCCCGACCCAGAAACGTTTCCGCCGAATCCCCGTGTGAATCCCCTCGCTGCCCCATGAGCCATCTTCTGCCCTCCGGTCGTTCTGCAACGTGGGCAGAGTACGTTTTGGAAACGCATCAAAAATACTGGTGTGACGTTCAATTAAGGGACAGGCGTTGTCCTGTCCCGCAGAACATCCTCTTAAGCAGTACTTGTCCTGTGCTTCTCTACAGCTGTACGGAAGGACGTGAAAAATTTTGCGAAAAACTGTGCGGAAGGACGGGCCAATGCCCGAAAGAACAGGTGAGAAAGGTTTTTGCGGAATTAAAAAAAACGCGGAAAGTGTTGGTCGAATTTAAATTTGCGATTGTGGTGCGGGGTCTTCCATTTTCTTGGAAGCGGCGGGACGCCGGACGATGAGGCCGGCGTCGCGAATTTTGTAAATCATGGCGCGATAGCTGATTTTCAGGGCTTGCGCGGCCTTGCGGCGATTCCAGTGATTGGCGCGGAGTGCCTCAACGATGGCGCCGCGTTCCATTTCGCGAATGGCCTCCTTGGTGAGCTGTTTCAGAGGGACTCGCTCGCCGCCATCCTGTTTGTAGGAATACGTGGCGACTCGGGAACGGGAATCTTTTTGCGTGAGACTTTCCGGGCCCACGACCACGTAGCGCGCAACGCAATTGGAAAGTTCCCGCAGATTGCCGGGCCAGGTCAGGTTCTGCAGATAGCCGAGCAACTCTGGACCGAAAGGCGGGCAGGCCTTCTGAAACTGTTCGACATGCATTTTGCGGAAATATTCCGCGAGCTGCGGAATGTCCTCGCGGCGATGCAGCAGCCGGGGCATTTCGAGGCGCAGGACATTTATGCGGTAGTAGAGATCGGCGCGAAACCGTCCGGCGTCAATTTCCTGTTCCAGGTGGCGGCTGGTGGCACAGACCACCCGGGTATCCACCATGCGCTCGACCTGGTCGCCCAGCCGCGAGAAGTAGCCGTCCTGGAGGAAGTGCAGGAGCTTGCTTTGCAGACCCTGCTCGAGATTGCCGATTTCGTCGAGGAACAGGGTGCCCATGTGAGCGCGTTCAACGCGGCCGGGCCGAGCGACGTGCGCGCCAGTGAAGGCACCCTTTTCGTGTCCGAAGAGTTCGCTTTCCAACAGGCTGCCGGGAATCGCGGCGCAATTTACTTTGACAAACTCGCCGGAAGCGAATGGGGAGTTGGCGTGGAGCCAGCGGGCCAGGACTTCCTTGCCGGTGCCCCCTTCGCCTACCACTAGAACCGGAACGTTGGTACGGCAAATCTTGAGGGCGCGCTGGCGAACCTCGCGCATCGCGACTGAGCCGCCAAACAGGATTTCTTCCGGCGGCAGGATGGAGCTGGGATCAACCCGGCTCATTTTGGTGGCGACGCGCGACGACATTATTAAGGTAACGATTCCCCCGAGAGGGAATCAGGCATTCGGCAGGCCATCGGAGGGCTAATGGGAAACCGTTAGAGTGGAAAGGGCTTTGGCGATAAGATGAGCTAAATCAGTAACATACGCAAAGCTCGACCGGGTCGGTTATAGTACTGATGGGCTGTCGTTTTGGAACGAAGGTTCCCCCTGAGGAGAAAGAAACTGCCTCTGGGGAGAAGCGACGTTCCTTCCAGGAGGGCCCCGCCTTACACCGTGGCCGAGTTTCTCATGATGTCGTAGCGTTCGATAACCGCCGCCACGCCGCGGCGCAGGTTGCCGTCTTCCATGCGCTCCTCGACGCGGACCACTTTTCCCGCAGCCTTGACCAGCACTTCGTCGCCGTTGGTTAGCTCTCCGGGCAAAGTCAACATAATGTCCAGATCCGAACCGCCGCGGAGATCATGATCCACGATGAAATACAGGCCCCTCGTGGAAATATCCCGCGTTTTGCCTTTTTGGGTTTCCGCGCTACCCTGCATGGCCGAACGAATCATAATCGGCAGGGACAGGTCGTAGCGCCGGGCACTACGACGTTCGCTCATAAGACCCATTACCCACCATGCTCGCGGCGGCTAAAGGCCGCGACCCTTCCTGGAATGAGTCTGCCAGTGACAGCAGAAGGATTCTATCCTAAAGAGACCTTAATCTCGCACCGGTGCCCAGAATCGCAACAGACTGGTTTACCCTAGGCTTCCTGAGATTCTGCAGTAACCGGCACTGTTTCTTTTGCTGCCGGGCTGGCCGAACGCCGGTTGCGCGGCGTGTCCAGGTTGAACTGGCGCATTTTATAAAGCAGCGCTTTATAGGAGATGCCGAGCATTTTGGCGGCATCCTTGCGGCACCAGCGGGTTTTCTCCAGCGCGTCCGCGATGGCTTCCATTTCTGCTTCGTCTTTTAAGCCGCGCACTAGCGCTTTGAGGCCCTGTTCCTTAGGCACGTTGGTCACTTCCTGGCGGGGAGAAGTGCGCTGCCGGGTGGCGGACATCTCGACCAGTTCGCGCAGGCTGCCTTCGTCATCTTCCAGGATGACATAGCGTTTCACGAAGTTCTCGAGCTCGCGAAGATTGCCCGGCCAGGGGTAGTTAAGTGCGGCATCGAGCAGATGTTTGGATGGCTCCATGGTGGGCTTGGCAAATTTTTCGCTGTATTTTTCGAGGAAATGGCGGAAGAGCAGGGGAATTTCCGCTGTGCGTTCCCGCAAAGGCGGTACCAGAATTGACAGGACATTGAGCCGGTAATACAGGTCTTCTCGGAAGCGGCCGGTCTTCATGGCCTCGTGAACGTCCACGTTGGTGGCGGCCAGCACGCGCACGTCGGTGTCCACCATGTGGCGGCCGCCGAGGCGCGAGTATTGATGATCCTGCAGGACGTGGAGCAGCTTGGCCTGCAGGTGCGTGCTCATTTCGGCGATCTCGTCGAGGAAAATGGTGCCCTTGTTGGCCAGCTCGAATTTGCCGGGCTTGGACCGCACCGCGCCGGTGAACGCGCCCTGTTCAAAGCCAAAAAGCTCGGACTCCAGCAGCTCGCCGGGAAGGGCGGCGCAGTTCACTTTCACAAACGGCTGATTGCGGCGCTTGGAACGCAGATGAATCATGCGCGCGACTACTTCTTTGCCGACGCCGCTTTCGCCGCAGATAAATACCGGCACGTCCACCGGAGCGATCTGCAGGATTTGCTGGCGGATGCGGACCATTTGCGGGCTGGCCGCCAGGAAACTCAAATCCTCGGTGACCTGATCACAGTAATCGCGCAGCGCCTGGTTTTCGCTGGCCAGCTCTTTTTTCTGGCGCGATTTCAACATGGCTGCGTCCAGCTCTGATTTTTCAAAAGGCTTGGTCAGGTAGTCGTGTGCGCCGATCCTGATGGCTTCGACCACCGTTCCGACTTCGTTGGAGCAGGACAGCATGATCACGTTGAGCGATCGGTCCAGCTGCATCAGCTCTTTCAGGGTGTCAATGCCGTTCATCTCCGGCATCAGCACATCCAGAATCACAAAATCGGGATGTACACCGCCGCTGATCTGCTTGATGGCTTCGCGGCCGCTGCTCACCGTTTCGACGTCAAAGCCGTCCACCTCCAGCAGGGTCTGCAGATATTTCCGTATGCTGGGTTCGTCATCCACAACCAGGACCTTCTCTCGAACCGCCATGACATTGTCCTTTCCCGAAACTGCCAAACTCGTTCTCGCGCCGTGTTTACGCGTTTTTCCTGCCTACCGGTGTTACTCAGCCTTGCTCAATCGGCAGCAGAAAACGAAACGTGCTGCCCTTCTTGGATTCGCTCTCCACCCAGATTTTTCCCCGATGGGCCTGCACCAGGCGCTTGGCGATCGCCAGCCCCAGGCCCATTCCTGAAGTGTTGCGGTCCACGCGAACGAAGTCCTCAAAAATCTCCTGGTGGTGCTCCGGAGGGATCCCCGGCCCGGAATCCGCCACGCCCACTTCCACGCTGTTCGGCCGCGGCAAGCGGAACCTTCGGCGTTCCTGGCTGGGCGCAACTTCAGCGACTCGGCGTTCCCAAAAGTAAGGCCCGGCGGTCAGCGTGACACTGCCTCCGGAGGGCGTGTGCTTCAGAGCGTTATCCAGCAGATTCGCCGCGGCCTGTTGCACTTTCTGGTAGTCGAACCGAAAAGTCGGAATGGAAGGATCCAGCTGTACGTCAAGCCGCACGCCTTTCCGTTGAAAGGCCTCGGCCCACCGTTTGGCCATCTCGTCCAGGCAATCGCGCAAATCATTCTCGCGCAGCTGCAAAACCAGCTTGCCGCTCTCCAGCGCCGAATAATTCAGGAACATCGAAACCAGCCGCACCAGCCGTTCGCAGCTTTCTTTGGATTCTTCCAGAATATCTTTCTGCTTTTCCGTCAGGCGTCCCAGCGAACCGGCAAGCAGCAGATCGTAATAGCCTTTGATGACCGCCAGCGGCGTTTTCAGCTCATGCGCGGCGGAAGCCAGAAAAACCGTCTTCTGCCGGTTCACTTCTTGTAACTTGAGATACGCCGCCAGCAAATTCCGGTAAGTGATCTCTCTTTCCTGTAAGAGCTCCTGCACTGTCAGCTGTGTGGAGGCGCTCACCGCCGACGATTTTTCCGCGATCTGCACCAGGATCCAATCGGATTCCGGCAGGGCGCGCAATCGCACCATTTTCCGGATTCCTTCAAATTCCATTTCACGCTGTACCGGAGTTGTTCCGGAATCCAGTTCCGCGATGGCCGTACGCGCCTCGCGTCCCAACAGTTCCTCGAGCAGGCTCGATTTGAGGGCTGTTGTTCGGTCCGGGAAGGCCAGGTTCACGAGGGGCTTCGCCAATACATTGGCGGCCACGATTTGTCCGTTACGGTCGGTGAGGAATGCGGGCCCGTCCACTGCCTCAAGAAAGCCGAATAGGGCCGCGAGCGGCACAGCCGCAAGGGACGAGCTTTCTCCAGCCTCGGAGGTGACCCCGCGACCACTCATTCTAAGACGTCACCCCGGTTCCCTGCCAAAGTGGCAAAAATTTTCCCGTGCCGAGTGATGGTGGCACCCACGACTGGGGCTGTCAATGGTAAAGACGTTCCATTTGCACTTTTTAGGAAACTGTATGGACTTTTGCGAATCTGTGTTTCTCTCCGGACCAGCACCGCTGTACACGAATAAAATAACGATATTGTTTTCAGCAATTTAACCAGAAATTGTTCATCTTAGTATGGAACTCTGGGTGCTCCGTCCGTACTAGGTCAACAGTACTAAGAGCGATCAAACGAGAGCCATGTGCCCAGTCAACTTCTGAAAAACCAAAGCACGGTGTCTATCACACAACAGCGGCAGTCCCCCCGCATTCGTATCCAGGTCCCCGTCTTTCTGAGGGGGACGGACGCGCTTGGGACTGGCTTCATCGAGCTGACCAAGACCCTTAATATCAGCTCCACGGGCGCTTGTATCGCGTCCTCGCATCTTCTTCAATTAGAACAAGTTATCCAAATCACCATCCCGACTCCTTCGCCGTCTTCGGATATGGTGCCCCACGAGACTCCGCCAATCTCCGCCAGGGTGCTGCGCCAGGAATCGGCCGGCGAGCTCAAGCTTTTTGGCTTGGAATTCCTGCGGCCGCTTTCATAAAGGAACCACCGGTAGCCAGCCGGAAGTGCAGGCCGGCGCTCGCCTTTGTGGCAGCCCCTTTTTCACCTCCTAAACCTTTTATTTGTGTTATGGTATGCCGAAATTGCTAGCCGGTGAGCACCTCGGCGGTGGTATTCGACTTGCTCCCCTAGGCCAGTCTTACAATATTCCTCCCCATTCCCCGCGGGGATAACAAGAGGTCAGGTCACACCGGTGATTCCCAGCCCCGGCGCCCCGGCACCCGCGTCCATGCGTCCGAACGACGCCTATTTTGATCTTCTTATTGAAACTCTGGCTGGACTCGAACCCGGGGCCCGCGCGCAGTTTCTACAGCGATTTTTCCAGAGCCTTTCGCATCTGGACATCCCCGAAAATCAAACCGTAGCGTTGTGGGATGAAATATTGACGCGCCGCGCGCAGCTTTCTGAGCGCGCCGACTCGTTGATCTCCTTTCAAACCGCGCTGGTGGATGTTCTGTCCACAACCGGGAAATTCCGCCTTCCCGTGGTGCTCGAATACGAAGAACTCAAACATCTGCAGCGTACCGCGGTTACCGATCCTCTGACCGGCTTGAACAACCGCCGATTGTTCGATGAGATCGTGGACAAAGAACTCAATCGTGCCCGCCGTTACGCCCATTCCCTGAGTCTGGTGATTCTGGATTTGCATCAGTTCAAAGAGGTGAACGACAAGCACGGCCACCCGCGCGGCGACGAAGTCTTGCATGCGGCCGCCGCCACTTTCCGTAAAGCGCTGCGCGTTTCGGACTCGGCTTTTCGCATCGGCGGCGACGAATTCGCATTGGTGCTTCCTCAGACCGACCTGGCCCAGGCGTCCGCGCTGAGCAAGCGCATCGGTGTGGTTTTTTCGGAAATGCTCCGTCCGCTCAATCTCAGCGTCAGTGTTGGTATTGACCACGGCGTCGCGACGTTTCCGCAGGACGGTGACCAACGTGAGCTGCTGGTACGCATCGCCGACCAGCGTCTCTATCACTTTAAGCACGCGGGACAGGAAGAAGCTGCGGCTTCGGCGCAAACGGTCGTCACCGAAGCTCATGTCGAGCCTCCACCAACTGCAGCGGCTCCCGCGGTTTCGGCACCGCAAGTTGAAATCGCGCTCGGCGAGGTGTCGGCCGCCGAGATTACGGTGCCACTAACATCAGCCGTCCCGACTCCACCCGCTCCCGAACCGGCAATCGCTCCGGAACAGGTCGCGGAAATTCCGGAGGCCTCCCCCCTCCCTCCCGCAGCCATTGTAACTCCAGAAATCGCCCCTCCCCCTCCGCCAGCGCCAAAACCAGCCGTGCCGACCCCCATCTCTCCCCTGCAAATCTCTCAGCCGACATTCTCGGTCGAAGCGCCCGAAACTCGCATCTACGCGGTACCACGCAAGGCCGAACGGGTTTCCATGTCCGGAACCAACGCCTACGCCGTTCTGGGCGACCAGCCCACCAACCGCGCCCGCGTGGTGGATCTCGGCTTCGGCGGCGTGGCCCTGGACTTTCCCATCAAACAGGCCATCCCGGACACCCTGCTAGCGGTCCTCCATGTGCCGATTCTGCCCCCCGTCCGGGTCAGCTTGAAAACCGTCTGGACCAGGCAACTCGGTGAAGACACCGTCCGCGTAGGTTGCTGCTTTATTTCCTGACATCTCTTCGCGAAGCGGCGCGCACACGTCTTCGCGAAGCGGTGTGCGCACGCCTCGTTTGCCTCAACGTCCACTAAACCTAAGTTAATCATGATCTGGCCGCGCCTGCCCCTTCGGGCAGCAGAACAGCCTGACCTAAACCTGTACTCTGACCCAATTGCCAGCCTTAAGGGGCTCTTAATAGATTAGCTGTATGCGTGGGACACAAACGCCGCAGCCGTGCGGCCTATTAACCCGTTCTTTCCGGTCGATTAACCTCTTTCCGGTCGCCGCTTTGCTGGCTTGTGCGGCAGTGATTTCCGGTTGCGCTTCGGTCGCCGCCAATGATCCGCGGATTGCGGCCAAGATCGCGGTTGTTCCCGAATCCGTCCAGTTCCACGAAGTGGTGGTGGGCCAGGAGAACTCGCAAACCTTGCGCGTTACCAATACCAGTACTGAACCTATCCAACTGGAGGCGCTGCGCATCACCGGCAAAGGTTTCTCGGTTTCTTCCGGGCGGGGCCCCGTCATTCTGATCCCCGGTAAGAGCGCACATTTCACAGTTGCCTTCACCCCGCTCTCCGCGGTTCCCGTAGCCGGTGCGCTCGAAATCACCAGCGCCGACCTGGGGACTCTTAACGTTCCTCTCGAAGGTTCGGGAGAGAAGGCTGCCCCACAGCTTCAAGCCTCTCCCAGCGTGTTGAATTTTGGCATGCTTCCCGTGCACAGCGCCGCGGCGCAAACAGTTACCCTCAAGAACGCCGGAAACGTCGCAATCACCATTAACTCAGTCGGGCTGCCCGGCGCCGCCTTCTCGATCTCCGGGCTTTCCTCGGGAACCGCTTTGTCGCCTGGCCAGAGCCTGCAATTCAGAGTTACCTTTCAGCCCTCAGCGACCGGTGCGGCGTCGTCCGGTATCACCATCAACAGTTCCAGCCTTTCGTCGCCTGTGAGGCTCGCCGTTTCCGGATCCGGCTCCAGTCCGACCGCCGCAACTTCCGCCTCAGGTTCCACGACGTCAACCCCTTCTACTTCTACCGGCGCAACTTCGTCCACATCTTCTGCGTCCACGCCCACATCCGGGTCGCCACTCTCCGTGAAGCTAAGCTGGAATGCCAGCACCAGTTCCGTCGTCGGGTATCACGTTTATCGCGGCTCGGCCTCCGGTGGGCCCTACTCGCGCATCAGCAGCTCCGCCGTCACCGCGCTGGGATACGAGGACGCCTCCGTGCAAGCGGGAAGCCGCTATTATTACGTGGTAAGCGCACTCGACGGCTCTGGCGACGAAAGCGCCTACTCCAACGAGGCCGCGGCCGACGTCCCCAATCAGTAATTCGTGAGGCGATGGCCGATTTTGCGATTCGCAGCGCCCACGCTATAATTGGAAGTTCTTCGCGACCTAGCGACGCCGCTGTGGCACCCGCTCCTGGCAGGGTTTAGGTTTGTACGATGACCCTGAACTGAGATACCAGCCGCGCAGACCGGACGCGAACGATTGGAGAATCATGAAGCCCGGTATTCATCCCGACTACCACGCCGTAACAGTGCACTGCGCCTGCGGTAACAATTTTCAGACCCGTTCCACCATCAAGGGAGACAGGCTGAACGTCGAAATCTGCTCCAACTGCCATCCTTTTTTCACCGGAAAGCAGAAGCTGGTGGACACCGCTGGCCGCGTCGAGCGTTTCACCAAGAAGTACGCCGATGCCGCCGCCAAAACCGCAGCCGCTAAAAAGTAGCCAAAGTATCAGAAATTCAAAACTCGAGATTCGCCCCGTGGCCTGCAGGCACGGTCGAATTTCGAGTTTGTTTTTTCGTTTCGCTTTGCAACTTCGTTTCGGCCTCGCGCGCATGTAGAATCGAAGCCCACTGTGGCCACTCAATCGCGCATGTTTGAAAGTGGGAATTCCGCCGAGCTTGTCGAAACGGCGGCGCCTCGCGTCACTCTTCGCAACGCTTTCGCGCACCCGTTTGACTCCGCCATCGCGGCCGCCCGTACCTGTTATTCTTCGCGCCTCATAGGCCCGGAAGAAATCACCGACAAGCAGCGCCTCAACATCGGCGCCGGCACCTTTTTCAGCGGCCATCACACCGTTTACCAGCACGCCCATTTCGAATTCGGCTTGGAAAACGTCAGCCGCCAATTCGTGTGGTCTTTTCTCCACGCGCATCCGTTCTACAACTCCGAGCAGCAATCGCAGCGCTATGTCCGCATGGATCGTACGCAAGCCTTCGTTCCTCCCGTTGATCTCTACTTCAACGCCGAATCCCGCCTCATCTACGAACGGGCCATCGCCCGTGCCTGGGCCTACTATCGCGAACTCTCTTCTCTGCTCCTCCCGGATGCCCGCGAAATCCTCCAGGACATCTGGCACGTCGGCCCCATGTCGCATCCCAAACGCATTCAGAAAATCGAGCGCTCCGCCGAAAAGCGTTCCATCGAAATTGCCCGCTACGTTCTGCCCGTCGCCGCCTTCACCGCGATGGTGCACACCGTCTCCGGTATCGTTCTCCACCGCCTCTGGCGCATGTGCGCTGCTTCCGACACGCCCAGCGAAGCCCGTGCCGTCATCGGTGACATGGTCGCGCACGTCAAAAATATCGACGCGCAATTCTTCGATCGTTTTGGAATTGAACCGCTCGACGAACTCCCCGAATGGAAGCTGTCATCAACGCAAGCGCCGCAGGGCCATGCCTTCGCCAGGGAATTTGACGCGCAGCTCGGCGGCCGCACCGCCAAACTCCTCGACTGTTCCTCCAACGCTCCGGCCGTCATCGCTTCGTCCTATCGCGCGGTCCTCGGCCTGTCCGTCGCGGACTGCCCCGATTCCGAAGCGCTCGACCGCCTGCTCAACCCCGCCCGCAATCTTTATCGCCTGGAAACGCTCAATGTCGGCGTTCATGCTCCCATGATGCGCGCGCTCCAGCACGCCACTTACACCTTCGCCAAGAAAATCAGCCACACCGCCGACTCGCAAGACCAGCGCCACCGCATGATCCCCGGCTCGCGACCGCTGCTTACCCTCGCCGACACCCGCGAGCCCGACTACATCACCCCCGCGCTGCTCAAGAATAATCCGCGCGCCAACGAAGTTTATGAGCGTGCCATGCAAGACGCTTGGCACTCCAAAAACCAGCTTCTCGATCGCGGCGTGCCTCTTGAAATCGCGCTCTACCTCCTTCCCAACGCCAAGTCCATTCGCCTGGTCGAAACCGGCTCGCTCCTTCATCTCCTCCACAAATGGACCATGCGTACCTGCTTCAACGCCCAGGAAGAAATCTACCAGTCCTCCCTCGACGAAATCGCCCAGCTGCGCGAAGTCCATCCCCAGCTCACCAAATTCATTGGACCGCCCTGCCATCTCCGCGCCGGCGTCACGACCCCCATCTGCACTGAAGGCTCGCACTTCTGCGGCGTAAAAGTCTGGCTCGACTTTCCCCACGTCACCCGCCGCATCTGACCGTTTCGCCTTCCCGCTTTGTTCCATGTTAATAAATGCCCGTTTGCCCAAACCGCTCGCCTTTCCAGGCTCGCTCCACCCGCTTTTTGCTTACACTGCACCTATCGCCTCGCATCGTCTCTGGAACTGGACAGGCACCTTCGTGCGACTCTCTTTGCGCTCGCCGATTCTCTTCACCGCTCTTTTAGCGTGCGCGGCCGCGCTCGTCTCGCCTCATCACCTGCGAGCCCAATCTCCACCGTTGCAAAACCCAAACGACGATTCCTCCAACGAGGACGACGAATCAACGCCAGCCGCCTCCTCTTTTCTCGGTTTCTCGGTCACGCTCGACGCCTCCGGACATGCCACCGCGCAAGCCTCTTTCAATGCGCCGGACGCTGCCGCTGCCCTGACCGCCGAAATCAAGTCATCGCTCCAATCCGCTCTCGGCTGCCCGCTTCAGGACTCCTCTCATCCACGTGCCGCGAGCTTTTTTTATTCCGGCTCTTGCAATCCGCCGCTCACCACAACCGCCCTTCTTCATCAGGGCTCCATCTCCACCATTCCCCTGCAAAATTTTGCCACCTCTCACCATATCCCCAGGTTCACCCTGGAAATTCGTCTCCCCGAGTCCGAAGTCCTCGAAACCGTTCCCTCGACCGACCGCAGCGTCCTCAACTCGCCGCTGCTCCCCTCGTCCATCGCACGCCGTTTCCACTCCACTTTCATCTTTGGCGCTTCACCGCAGCAGCTTCTTCCCAACGAAATCGTTTTCCGCTACGGCTACGCGCCAATCAACCTCCAGCGCACCTCAGCCATCCTCGCCGCGCTTCTTCTCCTACCTCTCGCCCTTTTGTTGTGGCTCAGCCGAAAAGCCCTCTCCGCCGACGTCGCCGACAAAGCCGTCGTCTGGTTCAGCTACATGCGCTCGCTCGCCTGGATTCTCAACGGCTCTTTGATCGCCTGGTGGGTTGCCCTCGACTCCCTGCACGCCCAGTCACTGCTCCGTTTTCTGTTCTTTCAAACGCGTTTCGCCGCGCTTCTTGATCATCCCTTTTTGGGACAGACGCTCGGCTGGCTCCCGCCCGCTATCCTCTGGCTGCTCTGTTACCGCATTTCGCAGCCCGTCCAGCAAAAACTGCGTGGCCTCGCCTGGACCAGGCGCGAACTCACCATTCAGGCCTTCTACTCCGTTCTAGGCGGACTATTTCCCTTGGCCATGTTCCTCACCGGCCTCAGCTTGATGACCGCGGGCGCCATCACCGCGGCTTTCTATTGGTGGCTCTCAGCGTTCCTTCTTCGCGTCTTTGCTGTGCAAGCCTTGCTGCTGTGCAAGCCTTGCTCAAGCA
>Ga0209579_10002386_pt1 | contig 14490 bp, 11 predicted proteins | sample Coa_R1_2_FD_187152 | JGI IMG/M metagenome (GOLD analysis project Ga0209579, IMG submission 187152) | Surface soil microbial communities from Centralia Pennsylvania, which are recovering from an underground coalmine fire - Coalmine... | ecosystem: Environmental > Terrestrial > Soil >... | reverse complement strand
CACTATGAGATCGCGGCGAGCATCCCAGGGGGTGATTTTGAGTCTATTGATCAGCATATTCCTAAATTTTCTCTATTTTTTAACAGGTTCAATACTTTTAAAAAGTGCTTGGAAGTTCCGCGATGGGTCACTTCTTTGACAAGAGAATGGCCCGATTCGGCCTTTTGAAAGATGTAGGTCACGGGAAGAGCGCAGCTTTGCGTATCGGAGGAGTGCAGCGTAATGCGATGGATCTGTTCGAGATCGCGGGAGAAAGAATAAGTGTGGCCATCAAGCGTAGTGATGGCGAGTGAGAGAATCAATCCCGGGGGGAGTTTGGCATTCAGGATCGGGGTTAAAGATACCTCAATGGGGCTGTATTTGCTTTGATACGCAAAAAGCATGGATTCTTTTTGCGTCCTTAGCGATTTAAATTCCCAATTCAGTTGGCAGGCGATCCAGGCTTGCAGGTATACAGCTTGAATGCGCGTATGGCAGAAAAACTGGGATTCTTGCGCATTAAAAGTAATCGCGATCTGTTTGGCATGCTGCATGCGGTCTAGATTTTCTTCAGAATAAAAGACCATGGAGAGTAGATCGCGCCAGTTTTCGATACGGGCCCAGTTGAGATCGGCGATATCCGTATGGGTCGTTTCATAGTTCTGCATAAGTGTTGTGCAAAAACGGGCGAGATTGTCTGTAGTCTCGGAGTCGAAGATGAGACGGCTGGCAAAGGTGTTCAACTGATTAAATAGAGGATCATCCAGACCGGGATCTTCTGCCCATGCGAGATAAATGGGGAGATCGGGCAAAATATGCGGTAACACGACAAAAGGAACGCGCAATTGAGAAGGACCGCTCGCTTCGATCTGAATATAATCGCAAGCGACATCGAATTCGCCCTTGCTCGATGAGAGAATGGACACTTCTGTTTTCAAAAAGTCTTCTTTGGATTGTGTGTCCACAGCGATAAAAATCACGCGGGAGGGGAATTTTTCAATCACTTTTTGCGCTAATTTCTGTACATAGGCCGTGCGATTGTTTTTTTTACAATAAAAGATCAGGTTGAAAAGACTGGCGCGTGTGACATTTGTCGTTTCTAATGATTCCCAGATTTTATTGAGGGTATCTTGAATAGCGGCCGGGGAAACGACTTGTGTTGTCAGAGTCATTTAAATCAATCTCCATTTACGCTTGTCGCGGGTTATTAATTCATCTCCCGCTTTTGGGCCCCAAGTGCCAGATTTGTAATTGGGGAAATCCGCTTTGGTCTTTGTCCAATGCTCTAAAATTGGCGTGAAGAGGCGCCAGGAGTTAAATACTTCATCTTCTCTGGCAAATAAGGTATTGTCTCCCAACATGCAATCGAGAATGAGCCGTTCATAGGCTTCCGGCGGACTCATTCCAAAATAGGAGCCATAGCGAAAGTCCATTTTCACAGGTTGGATAGGACTGGATGGACCGGGAACTTTACAATTAATCTTTAAAGAGGTGCCCTCATCGGGTTGAATGCGGATAGCCAATGTATTGGGCTCGTTGCGCTTACCCTCCTGCTGAAATAGTACGAGGGGAGGATCCTTGAAAACGATCGCGATTTCCGTCGCCCGCTTAGGAAGCCGCTTGCCGGCGCGCAAATAAAAAGGCACTCCAGCCCATCTCCAATTATCGATAAACAACCGTAGAGCGACGTATGTTTCGACGTTGGAGGTCGGCGATACGTTCTTTTCCTGCCTGTATCCGACGACATCTTGCCCATTGATAAAGCCGGCATCATATTGGCCGCGGATCACCGATGTCTCATAATCGCTTTCCTGAAAAGGACGGATCGCTTGCACGACTTTGGCTTTTTCATCATGGATCGCTGTGGAGGCAAGGCTTACTGGAGGCTCCATGGCAACTAGGCAGAGAAGCTGCATCATGTGATTTTGCACGATATCCCTTAAAAGACCTGCCTCTTCGAAAAAATTGCCGCGCGATCCAATTCCAATATCTTCGGCAACCGTGATCTGAATGTGATCGATATAGCGATTATTCCAAAGCGACTCAAACAGAGAATTGGCAAAGCGGAAGATCAAAATGTTTTGAACGGTCTCCTTGCCTAAGTAGTGATCGATGCGGTAGATCTGTTTTTCACTTAAAAAGTGCACCAATTCATTTTGTAATGAATACGCCGAATTCAGATCGTGGCCAAAAGGCTTTTCTATGATGACGCGCGACCATTTGTCTTGGGTCTGATAGATATCGTAAATGAGTTCTGCCTTGTGCAAATTTTCACAGATCAAAGGAAAAAAACTCGGCTGGGTCGATAGATAGAAGACGCGATTGCCTTTGGTTCCTAATTGATTATCGAGCTCTTGTAGAAACGTCCGTAATCGATTGTAGCCTTCAGGTTCATGGAATTCGGAGGTATGATAGAAAATATGTTCCTTGAAATGAGCCCACAACGTTTCATCGATGGGTTTTACGCGAGAAAAACTATTGATTGCATCATGCATCTCCTGTCTAAATGCCTCGTGCGACTTCTCTCTGCGCGCAAACCCCACGCATGCGAATTGAGGAGGCAGCTGGCCCTCTCTTGCTAGATTGTAGAGAGCTGGCATGAGTTTTCGCGCAGTCAGATCTCCTGTGGCGCCAAAAATCACCATGATGCAGGGTTCGACGATCTTCCCGGAAATCCCAGGTTCTTCAAAGGGATGGGCGCATGTGGGATCTGGAGCTTGTGCTTCGGGGGACATATTTATACTCAAAAGAATGGTTACGGATACCCAAAAGATTGCTTCGTTGATTTTTAGGATTATTTTGGTCGATTTTCGTTTCATTTTTTGCGAGGGAATATATGAAATGTTGATATAACCCCCCAAAAAAAGAAACAAAAATCGGCTCAAAAGAACCAAAAAACCGACAGAAGAATCTTTTGGTTATGCTTCTTAATCTCCTAATAAAACAGGAGAGACGATTTGCTGCCAAGAAAATTTGAACCTATCCCTAAACAATCTTTCAAGCTGTTTGGGTATAAATGCTCAGCCCTCTTCACGAGGGAAATCTCGCGTTTGAGCATAATTTTATCGATTTTAAAGACGGGAAAAAGTTAAATTGTTTGCACAAAATCCTAAATTTATCAGGACAAAATCGATATGGCTGTAAATTTACTTCCAAACCAACCTGTACAACTCGATCGAGTGCGACCCAGCGATATTCTGTCTGAGCCAAAAGATTCTCCTCTTGGAAAGATTCTTTGCGACAAAGCAGAAAATATTTACAAAAACGTGCGGACATTGAGCACATTTCTCTCTAATACCTATAAACAGCCTACGCGCTCTTTCAATGCTCTGTATACTTTCGGCGCTGGGATGGGCTCGCTCCTTTCTGGAAATCTTTTAGGGCTAGCAGGAGTTCTGAGCGGTGGAAAAGGATTATATGATTTAAGCAGTCAGATTGAAAATACTCAGCTGCACAGCATTTTAAGGGACATCAACGCTGATGCTGAAATGATCGGCATTCTAGCTCAGGGCCAAGAAAAACATTATCACATCATCGGCGACAATCTCGAATCAATAAAGAACGATGTCAACGAACTTACGGGCAAACTCCGCGAGATACAGTCGATTAATACGCAGGGTATTACTGAGCTTCAAGCTAGACAACATGCTGCCCTCACTCTGAATAAACGCGCCATCGCATCTTATGAGCATGCGGAAGAGCTATTCGCGCAAGCACAAAGGTTTTCCAGACATTCCCGTGCTATTTTTGGTAAATTTACTCATCTTTTTCAAAAAATTCTCCATATTGTAGGACAAAAAAACCTTGATGTGGCTTTGTTGGAAAAAGTAACCAAACAGGCCGTTTCTTCTTGCAAAAACGGGCAAGATTTACTCGACCGAGCCGATGAAAAATTTAATGAGGCCTTTACTGCTTTACGAGAAGCAAATGCGCTTAAATCGGAAGCGATACAAAAGCTTACCTTAGCAGCGCAGCAAGCAGAAGATGCCTTTAAAGCAGGTCTGGAAAAAGCACAATATACGCAAAAGTGCGAAACTACTATCGCCTCTACCCAAAAGCGACTAGATAGGGCAAAGCAGGGGATCAAACAACTTTTACGCCTTGTCGGTTCTCTTAAACGCGATATTATTAAAGCGAATGAAGCCACACAAGGCAAGTGGGACAATCGAGATTTTTACTCTGGTCTTGCAACAGGTGCGACTGCTGGCTATGTTTACGGACCTATAACTGCTGTAGCGTGTGGTTGGGCTACTGCTACCCTAGTGCACTATAATGAGCGTATTCGAAGCGCGGCCAAACGCGCCTACCATTATCTAGCCGGCGAGGCCCCAGAGCCCTCTATAACCTTAAAACAAGGAGAACTCGTTAGAGCAGTGTTTGCAGATACTTCCAGCGGTCATTGGGGCGCTCTTAGAGGCCACCCTTCTCGCACGGTAGGAACCCTATTCATCAATTTAGGCGCTTTCCATACGGTTGCTCTTCCTTTCAATCTCAATAATGAAAATCCCGTATCCAAACTCGATTTTCTAAATTTATTGGAGTTTATGGGTAAAAAACTCCAAGACAAAAGCATGACTCCTGAGCACTTTGATGGCGTTATTCATAAACTCAGTAAAAAAATTCTCATAGAAGGCGAAGAAAGGCCAAACGATCCTTTTCGCATAGATTATATCCACATTTTAAAGCCAGATAGTGATTTTCAAGGGATAATCGACCAAATAAGGGAATCACTGTTTGATTCTTAAAACTGTATCTAAAAAGCTGTCTTTTTATTTATTTCACAGGTTTTTTCCACAGCTGCGCCTTGCTCGTAGACGAGCGACCCACCCAAAAAGGCAGCAGATACCAATATAAAAGTCCCAGCGAAAAACAAAAGAAAATTAGCTACCAACAGCGTTTTGTTAAATAGAGGGAAAAAGTATTTTTTGCCCGCTGTTTTTCCCAAATCGACTACAAAAGCAGCTGTGAAGAGTATGCCCGCTGTATAAGCCATTTGGCGGTGGTCTTGGAGAACGTCGGGCTGACATAGGGTTTTTCGTACGATATCTTCAGCTACTTCACCCGCAATGATTGCTGCCCATGCAAAACAGACCCCTAACCCCACTAACAGCCAGCTAGATACGGCTAGATAAGGATAGACGAGGGTGCGCCTTGCGAAAAATGCAACGCATTTAACACATACCCCCACCAGAAGCAAAGCTAGGGGGAAATGGACGATCATGGGGTGTATTAGCTCTAAGCGCATATATATTATTAATTAATTTAATTACGATTTAGAATCAATCAGTTTTAATTTAAACTATGTATTGTTTTTTTTAATAGACTGTTTGTGTTGATTTTCAACTATTATTGTTTTAAAATTAAATTAACAAAGTATATTAAAATGATAAATTATAAAAATTAGGTGTTATATGTCAATAAACATAGATGCAATTTCATTGCCAACTATCGCTATCGATATAGATCCGATATTGACACTCTCAGAAAAAAACAATCAAGGGCCCATCTCGCGGTTCCTAAGGATGGGTTCTGATACTCTTCAATGGGCAGCCTCAAAAGCGCACAGCTTGTATACAAAAAGATCATTCTCTTCTACTGCAATTCAAGGGCGCGATAAAGCGGTTAGCAGTGCAACCCCCTTGACCCCAGTAGTAGAAGAAAGGGAATTCCTGCCTACAAACTATACTGGCTCCCTAGCTTCAATTGAGGAAGGCTCTCCGGAATTACCGTTGCTAGTCAAAGGATCTCCCGATATTGTAAGTACACGGGAATTAGGGGTAATTCCAGAATCTCCCCGTGCACAAACTCCTTCTCCTCATCTGGGAATTGATAATAAGGAAAGCGGATTCGTTGAAGGATTAGAAACTTCTAGCCCGCAACCGGCCACAGGACCGGCTATAGACCCCGTTACAGCAAAACCAGATACAAATGCATATGTCACAGTAAAAGATTTTAATAGGTATTTAAGCCAATTTAATAAAATGGACCTGCCTGATCTGTCTGGCAACTTAGATTCCAGGGTGAAAAGACAGGATTTAATTGGATATATCCGATTAAATTTTGGCGTCACAGCTCCTGACTTTGTAAACGATAAAGAATACTTTACCCGCCAAGAATTGGTTCACCTGGTGGCTCAAATCATTCAGCATTTTTCTCCAAAAGAAAATATTGATCGCAGGCCCTTGGAACCTCTTAGGTCTCTCGATTTAGACCGAGATCGTCTGCGCAGTGATTTGTTGGCAAAAAAAGAAGAAGTTCCAACTAAAATCTCCACAGTAAATTCAAACGTTCCTGTAAAAAAAGCTACAGGAAAAAGTAAATCGACGCATGAATCCAATGATTCTGCAGGCACTAAAACAAATAGTCTGAGTGGGAAAGGGGTGATTCAGGAGCGCGGTGCGTCTGTATTAAGTCATCAAAGTGAAGTGGAATTCAGTAAAATTAAGAAAAACGATGGAGATATCACTCGAGTGGCAAAAAAAGTCCAGGAAGTCTGCGATAGCTTCGAAATAGATCGAATTAAATATGAGAAGCAAAACATACCATTCCCATTCGACGCAGTGAGAACTTCCAGGATTGAGACTTATTTGCTTCTAGACAAAGACATTCCACTCCAACCTCCTGGGCCAGGAGCGGGGCAGTCAATATCGTCTCAAAATGATGAAACTCCCTCTCGAATTGAAGATTAATGGATTTAGCGGGGCTTTTGCTCTGCTTTTTGCAATGGGTTTTTGTTTATTGATTAACAATTAATGGTTGTGTTTGTAATATTTAATATTAAATAATTGATTTTATTTATTATTTATATAATAAATAATTTAAAATGGAGATAAAAATGTCAGTCAGTTTAAAAGCACAAAAATTGGTTACTGTTGGAGATCTGTTAGAGTATTCCGGGCAATTTAAGGGGCTTGATTTGCATTTAAGACGCGGCGTCAACATGAAAGATAGGATTAAACGAACAGATTTAGTTCAAATAGCTGCAGCTAATCTTAAAGTCAGACCAGAAGCAATGGCTAAAATAGCCCTGAAATTCACAACAGGTGATAAATACGTCACTAGACAAGAATTAGGTTATCTTTTTGCTCAGTGTTTCTTGAAAGCTGGTTGTGGTGCACCTTTAAGCAAAGCAAAATGTGAAGAAATAGACTTTAATGAAAGAATGATCATGAGTACCAGACCCTTGGAAGGAGTCAGAAACCCCAAAATATTCCGAAAAATGAAGGATGCACACCAGCCATCTGAATCTGTTCAAACACAGAATACAGGAGCTATAATCGAGGAGGTTACCAGAGTAAATACATACGAAGGGGTAACCAGAGCTGATGATGCTCAAACTCGAGACCAGGCTGCTGGTCCTGATATTCAGATGGAAAAGGCCCCTGGTCCAAAAATTCCACATGCTGAAAAACGAGAACAAAGAAAGAAACGTTTAGAGGAGCGTATTGCTGTAAAAAGAGAAGCGGCTCATCTTGTAGATCAACAAGAAAGCACGACAGCACCCGTTTCCGGTGCTGGACATACAACTCCAGATGAAGAAGGCGAGAGCATTGCTTAATCTGCGTATACCGAAACAACCGACTTGTCAGAAACTGATTCTTCAAGTTGTTTCGGTATACCTAAACATCGCTTCGATACAACGCAAAGCCCCTGCCTGTTCTTCCGGATCGATCGATACGATCTGCGAGGGTAGGGGGGATTTCAAGGCCTGATAGATGGCTTCCAGATAATTCGACTTCATATACCTACAGATCATGCAACTGCCCACTAGTTGAAGATGGGCATTTTCTGCTTGCAGACGGCTTGCAATCCCGCATTCGGTGAGAAGAAGTAGGGGAGTAGGGTCTGTGTGATTCTTCACGTATTCGATCATTCCTGCCGTGGAAGAGACGACATCGGCGTTTTGTACCACTTCGGGCTTGCATTCGGGATGGGCCAGGACTTTTAATCCGGGATGCTGTTTTTTTAATAAAGTGACCTGATCCTGTTCAAACTGCTCATGCACATAGCATGTGCCATGATAATAGAGGATCTCTTTTTTAATGCCTTTTGCCCTAAGATGCGCTGCGATATTTTGTCCCATGAGTTTATCGGGAAGGAAGTAGATCCGGTCATTGGGGATCTTTTCGACGATGGAATAAGCATTAGAAGAGGTGACGCAGACATCGCAGGCGGCTTTTACAGCAGCTGTTGTATTGATGTAGCACACGAATGTATGGGAGGGGTATTGCTTGCGCAGCTGATGGACGGTTTGGCTATCGATCGCATCAGCAAGAGAGCAGCCGGAATGGGGGTTGGGATCGATGACGATCTTATCTGGGTTAAGGACCTTGGCTGTCTCGGCCATAAAGCGCACGGCGGGAAAGACAATCATTTGTGCGTCGGTCTTCTTTGCTTTTTGCGCTAGTCCATAAGAGTCTCCGCAAAAATCCGCCACTCCATAAATGATGTCAGGATGCACATAGGAATGGGCGAGGACGATCGCATTTTTTTCTGCCTTGAGATCGCGGATCGCATTGATGAGGGGAGCTAGGCGTTCGCAGCGCTCTTGGGTGTAGGCGCAGAGCGGATTGCCTGTCTTTACACCTTTAAGTTTCTCGAATAATTCGTGAGGGCTTATGTGCGTTGTCATGGGATTATTTAATTTAAGAATGAATCCTGAGGGTCTAATGCGCAGTGAGAAAGCTCTGCAAAATGGTCGCAGCAGCCACAGCATCGCAGACCTGGCTTCTCTCTTTTCTGCGCATATTCGATTCTTTTAACAGCTTTTCTACCTGTTGCGAGGTTAAGCGCTCGTCCCATAGGTGAACGGGCAGCTGCAAAACCTGTTCCAGCACGGTTTTAAATTCTCTGACCTTTGCGGACATATCGCTTTCTTTACCGGAGAGCAGGAGGGGAAGGCCCATCACGATGGTTGTGACTTTGGTATAGCTGGAAAGTTCCTTAGCGATCAGTAAGGCGGTTTCCTGATGATTTCTGCCTGCTTTGATCGCTTTTAAAGGCTGGGCGATGATGCGATTTTCATCTGAAATAGCGAGCCCCAAGCGGGCGAGTCCAAAATCAATACTGACTACACGCCCCCTAGAAGGAGCGGCACCACTTGCTTGTGATGAGGGTCCAAAGGGAAGTGGTGCATTTTCCTTCATCTTTTCTTTCTGTGCTCCAGGATAGCGCCTACAAAATCTCTAAATAGGGGATGGGGGGCCGTTGGCTTGGATTTGAATTCAGGATGGAATTGCACACCTACCATCCAGGGATGGTCTTTGATCTCTGCGATCTCGCACAGATGTCCCTCTTCCAGAACGCCGGATAAAATCAATCCATGCTGTTCACAAGAGTCTTTAAAGAGATTGTTGAATTCGTAACGGTGGCGGTGTCTTTCGGAAATTTTCGTTTGTCCATAGGCTTTGGCTGCTTTGGTGCCAGGGGTGATCAGGCAATTAAATGCTCCTAGCCGCATGGTGCCGCCTAATTCGGTCACTCCTTTCTGTTCGCTTAAAAGAGAGATAATGGGATGAGAGGCGTGGGGATCGATTTCGGTGGAGTTGGCGTCTTTTAAGCCCAGAACGTGCCGAGCGAACTCAACGCACATCACTTGCATGCCTAAACAGAGGCCTAAATAGGGGATTTTATTCTCGCGGCAGTACTTGGCAGTCATGATCTTGCCCATCCAGCCCCTTTCTCCAAATCCTCCAGGGACGATGTAGCCATCGCAGCCTTGGATCATTTTTTCGATGTCGGCATATTCTGAGGCCTTATCCGGCTCAAAACAGCGCACTTCCACTTCGACTTGATGGGCAATGGCCCCATGCTCGATCGCTTCAAAAACGGACTTATAGGCATCATGATGCTGCAGGTACTTGCCGACGATCCCGATGACGATTTTTTCTTTGGGGTTGCGCATCGCCGTCAGCATGGACTCCCAGCTAGAAAGGTCTGCTTTCCCGACTTTTAGATCGAGCATATTGCAAAGTTTTTCATCCAAGCCTTGTTTGTAAAGGTTGATCGGTACTTCATAGATGCTAAAGGAAACATCGACAACGTCGATTACGCCTTCTTTGGGAACGCTGCAGAAAAGGCTGATTTTATCTTTGATCTCTTGGGAAAGGCTTTTTTCGCAACGGCAAAGAATGATATCTGGAATAATCCCGATTTCGCGCAGGATCTGTACGGAGTGCTGGGTTGGCTTGGTCTTGACCTCTCCTGCCGCTTTAAGATAGGGGATATAGGTTAGATGAATGTTCAGGCAGTCTTTGGGACGCTCGTAGCGGAATTGGCGGATAGCCTCAAAGAAAGGCAATGATTCGATATCGCCCACGGTTCCTCCGATTTCGACTAGAACAACGTCGGTTCCGGGGACCTGGCGTGAAATCGCGAGAATCCGTTGTTTGATCTCATCAGTGACATGGGGAATGACCTGGACTGTTTTGCCCAAATAATCTCCGCGGCGCTCGCGTTTGATGACTGCATCGTAGATCTGGCCTGAGGTCGCATTGGAAAGGCGGGAGATCGAGGCGTTGGTATAGCGGAAATAGTGGCCTAAGTCTAAATCGGTCTCAGCGCCATCGTCTGTGACATACACTTCCCCGTGTTGGAAAGGATTCATCGTTCCCGGATCGACATTGAGGTAGGGGTCTAACTTGAGCATGGCTACTTTTAATCCGCGGCTTTCCAATAGTAGTGCGATCGAAGCAGATGTCAATCCTTTTCCCAATGAGGAAACTACTCCTCCGCTAATAAAAATGTATTTGATCTGGTGCATGAAAGGCCTATTTTACCCAAAGAATTAATAATAAAGTTTCGCATGTTAAAGTTCAATAGTCCCAACTCAGTGTGAGTTTAAATAATTATTTGTCTTGATTTCTTATGGTAAACACATTAATCATTTGTCATGTGAGGATTTAGAGACTATTAACGGATTCGGTTTCAGTCGATTTTCGGGATTATCTTGGCCGCGAAACCCGAGTCTGTTAACAGTCTCATATTAAAATAGGTTTTTTATGTCCGTACTGGAAGCGACAAAAAGAAGATTAGTACCTGTTAGTGTATTCCAACTCTTTTCTATCGGGATCGGCCCCTCGAGCTCCCATACAGTGGGCCCGATGAGGGCTGCTTTGCAATTTGCCAAAAAACTCGCAGCGAACAACTTGTTGATTCATACCGCACGCGTCACCATCGAACTTTTTGGGTCTTTGGCCATGACAGGCAAAGGACATGCCACAGATAAAGCGATTCTTTTGGGCCTTGAAGGCGAATCTCCAGAGGACACGGATCCCGATCGCGTAGACGCACGATTCGAGTCTATCCTAGAGAAAAAAGAGCTGCATCTTCTCGGACAACACCGCGTTTCGTTTCTCATGGATGAGCATCTCCTTTTTCTTAAAGGCAAGCGCTTCACTTATCATTCCAATGCAATGCGCTTTAAGGCAGTCGATGCGCGGGGGATAACGATTTCTTCTGAGATCTATTATTCAGTAGGAGGCGGATTCGTCGTCCATCAAGATCAGATCTTGGAATCCTCATTTACTCCGATTCTCGATGAGACGATTCCTTTTCCCTTTCAAACCTGCGAGGAGCTCTTTTACCACTGCGATGAAATGGGGATGAGCATTGCTGAGATCGTAATGGAAAATGAAAAACAATGGAGATCGGAGCAGCAGATCAAACAAGGTATTTTACACATCTGGCAGGTCATGCAGGACTGTGTGAAAAGGGGTTATTGCAATGAAGGAATACTTCCTGGAGGGCTTGATGTGAAGCGGCGCGCTCCTGGACTATATCGCAAGCTCATGGCAAATGGCGGCACTATCACAGATCCTTCCGAAGTGTTTGATTGGGTCAGTCTATTTGCCTTAGCAGTCAATGAAGAGAATGCGGCTGGCGGAAGAGTGGTCACAGCTCCTACTAACGGCGCTGCGGGAATTATTCCTGCTGTGCTGCACTATTATAACCAATTCAGCCCAAATCCAAGCGAAGAGGGAGTGATTACTTTCTTTCTGACGGCTGCGGCGATTGGCATTCTCTACAAAGAAGGGGCTTCTCTTTCCGCAGCGGAGATGGGATGCCAAGGCGAAGTGGGAGTTGCCTGTTCGATGGCTGCAGGCGGTCTGGCAGCGGCCTTAGGGGGTACCAAAGGGCAAATCGCCAATGCGGCAGAAATTGGAATGGAACATAATTTAGGGCTCACTTGCGATCCAATCGCGGGCCTTGTCCAAATTCCCTGTATTGAACGCAATACGATGGGCGCTATTCAGGCTATCAATGCACAGCGGCTAGCTTTGCATGGCGATGGAACGCATCGCGTTTCTCTCGATCAGGTGATCGCAGCCATGCGGCAAACGGGAGAAGATATGCATTCCAAGTATAAAGAGACATCGGAAGCGGGACTTGCATTTCATGTGCCATTAAATCTTCCTGCGTGTTAAGCAAGATGGATGCATTGACATTACAGCAGGTGCGAAGAGAGTACATTCCTGTCCTCCCTGAGATTTTTAGATCTTTATCAGAGTTGGTATTCCATGCTGTTCACAATCCTTCTACTCAACCCGAGATCCAGAAACTCTTTCCTTTGACAAGCGGCTTTTCTGTTTTAAAAGGGGGAAAAAACGCCCATAAACGCTCCCCAAAGCCATTAAAAGTCGGAGTCGTCTTTTCTGGAGGACAGGCTGCAGGAGGACATAATGTCATTTCAGGAATGTACGATGCGCTAAAATCCCTCAATCCGCACTCTCAACTTTTGGGATTTATCGACGGTCCAGCTGGTGTTGTTTCTGGAAAATACAAAGAATTGACAGACGCGCTGATCGACCCCTATCGCAATCAGGGCGGATTTGATCTGATCGGCTCTGGGCGAACAAAAATCGAAACAGAAGAGCAATTCTCCGCTTCTTTGCAGTGGGTGCGTTCTTTAAAACTGGATGGATTAGTCATCATCGGGGGAGATGATTCTCATACCAACGCTGCCTATCTCGCTGAATATTTTTTAAAAAATGCATGTCCCGTTAAAGTTTTAGGTGTCCCTAAAACCATCGATGGCGATTTAAAAAATCCTTATGTGGCCACCTCGTTTGGATTCGACACGGCTTGCAAGACCTATTCCGAGATGATCGGCAACATCGCGCGCGATGTTCTCTCTGCTAAAAAATACTATCACTTCATTCGGCTGATGGGAAGATCTGCATCGCATATCGCTTTAGAATGCGCTTTGTCGACGCAACCTAATTTTACCTGTATTGGCGAGGAGATCGCTGCGAAGAAAAAGACCTGGGATCAGACAGTGCTTGCTATTGCCGATATGATCTGCCGACGTGCAGAGCTCGGCAAACACTATGGGATTATTTTAGTTCCCGAAGGATTGATTGAATTTATTCCCGAGATCAGTTCTTTGATTAAAGAGCTGAATGGACTTCTCGCCGCATCTTTTCCAATCCCTCCTCAGGATATCCAAGCAAAACTAACGCCCCCTTCTCGCGCTTGCTATTCTTCTTTGCCCGAGGATATCCAAAAGCAGCTGCTTTTACATCGCGATCCTCATGGAAATGTGCAGGTGTCTTTTATCGAAACCGAAAAGCTCTTAATGCAGTTGGTAGAAAAAGAGCTCTTTTCTCGTCAATCTAAGGGTTCATACAACGGCAAGTTTAATGCGGTGCATCATTTCTTTGGGTATGAGGGAAGAGCGGGCTTTCCATCCAATTTCGATAGCAATTATTGTTATGCGCTAGGATATACTGCTGCACTTCTCGTTGACAATGGCCTCACGGGATACATGTGCTCTATCCAGAATCTGTCCCTTCACCCCTCCGAATGGCAGGTTGGAGCTGTCCCTTTGACCTCTCTTATGAACATGGAAATGCGCAAAGGCAAAGAAAGGCCGGTCGTTCAAAAGGCATTGCTCGATCTCAACAGCAAGGCATTTGCGCATTTTTCCCGGCATCGCGAAGAGTGGGCGATCGATGACACCTATCTTTATCCTGGACCCATTCAGTTTTTCGGACCTTCTGCTCTCTGCGATACAGTTCCACATACTCTGGTTTTGGAAAAATAAAACCTGTTGTGCTTATAAAAGATTTTTCATTTCGGCTTGAAGAAGGGCAAATGTCAGATAGGGATCGCGGCAATTGACTTTGGCGAGTTCGCCTTTTATGGGGATTTCTAGATAGCCTTTAGCAAATCCCGTTTTAATTTCTTCTTTGGTGAATACGGGGTTATGGGCAATCGCTTTGGAAAATTTCTTAAAGGACTCTCCAGAAGGTTTAACTTCAGCATAAAAAATGGGAATAATGCTCATTAGCACTCCGCTATCGGGAGCCATGGTTCCCAGTAAGCTGCAGCGAGAAGACTGATAGCCGGTCTCCTCATTCAATTCTCTTACAGCTGCGCACTCTTCGGTTTCTCCGATTTTCTTGCGCCCTCGAGGCAGCTCCATCTCCCAGCTGCGAGTAGCATGGCGATAGACGACATTGACGACGATTTTTTTATTGGAAAGAATAGGCAGGATACCGACCGCAGGAG
>Ga0209579_10002384_pt1 | contig 14498 bp, 13 predicted proteins | sample Coa_R1_2_FD_187152 | JGI IMG/M metagenome (GOLD analysis project Ga0209579, IMG submission 187152) | Surface soil microbial communities from Centralia Pennsylvania, which are recovering from an underground coalmine fire - Coalmine... | ecosystem: Environmental > Terrestrial > Soil >... | reverse complement strand
AATAGATCTCAATCGCAAACTGGGAAAGTCAGGAATATATGGGTTAACATTTCCTCTTTTAACGCGCAGCGATGGTAAAAAATTCGGCAAATCGGAGCAAGGAGCTATCTGGCTCTCTGCTGATCGCTGTTCGCCTTATCAATTCTATCAATACTTTGTGCGCATGTCCGATGCCGATGTCATTAAAATGATGCGCATGCTCACCTTTATGGACTTGACCGAGATCGCAGATTATGAAGCGATGATGGTCAAGGCTAACTATATTCCCAATACTACGCAGAGAAAACTAGCCGAAGAACTGACTAAGATCGTGCATGGGGAAGAAGGTTTGGCCACTGCGCTAAAAGTGACCGAAGGTGCAGCTCCAGGTACAGAGACGATACTCGATCCTGAGACATTACGCGAGATTGCTAAAGATATGCCGAGCACATCTTTACCATTCGATCAAGTCATTGGCCAAAAGTACGTGGATATCCTAGTAAAAATAGGGCTTGTGTCGAGTAAAGGGGAGGCCGTGCGCCTGATTCAGAATGCAGGCGCCTATCTGAATAATCAACGGGTGGTGGACCCCCAGCTGTATCTATCTGAAAAAAGCCTTATCGGAGGAGAGTTTTTGCTCTTTGGGGCGGGAAAAAAGAAAAAGATGATCCTTTCAGTTAAACTTAGGTAACGTCCAATTCTTCGAGTTTTCCGACACAGCAATAACAGCCTCTTAATAGACCTCTAATGCTATTTTTTTAACGATTCTAGTAATTTTTTGTAAAAAGGACTTGCTTGAAAATCAAAGTGATACAACAATGAGCAAGTAGTAAGAGAGTGTGGGCAATTTAAGGTTTCGTCGCTTTTGGGGAGTATTTTACCGGAGTTTTAGATGGATTTTTTTTGGGGGTAGTTTACATGTTGATACAACCCAAAAAATCCATCGAAGATCGGCTCATATAAACTCAAAGCAACTGAAATGGAGCATCTCAATACTCTCTAAAAGCATACAGCCTATCTGGTGTGCTGCGCGAAGCTGTTCGTCAAACAAGGAGTCGAAAACTTATGGCGACAATCACTAAAAAAAAGTTAATTCAGGTGATTTCCCAGCAGCGTGGGGTCCACCCGAATGACGTTCGAAATGTCATCCAGTCATTTTTAGATGCTATGACCGAATATCTTGCTAAGGGAGACCGGTTGGAGTTTCGCGATTTTGGCGTATTTGAAATTGTCGAAAGAAAGCAAAAGATTGGGCGCAATCCAAAAAATGCTGCTGTTCCCATTGTGATTCCTGCTCGTCAAGCTGTTAAATTTACGCCCGGCAAAAAAATGAAAAAATTGATCGAGAAAGAGAAAAAAGCTTCTATGACAAGAGGTGCACATCCTGCATCACCCGGCAAATCTCTATAACAGTCTCATAGAGCATTTTTTTTAAAAATGCTCTATTTCTAGCAGATTTAATTTGTTTTTAGTTTTATTTTATTTTTATTTATAATAAAAAAGTGCCTTTTTTGATAAAAAATGATTTATTTGCTTCCGAAAAAGGGAGATTCTATTTATAATTAGACGATTTTTTCAGTCTCTAAGAGCTGGCGTAATCAAGGATTAAATACTATGCCTAGATTCATCTTTATCAGTGCGATCGTTCTCTTTTCGATCCTCGGTTGCGTGGCGATTGTAAAAAAAATGGTCGCAGCTAAATCTCAAGTCGAGTCGCTTTCCAAAGGGAAAACGGAAATCCCCCCTTCTGAAACCCCTGTCGTATCGATGCCTGTAAAGTCTGGTTCGACCTTAAATGCACCACCGCAGAAAGATAAACTTTCTCCTCCTGCCGCATCGGCAGCTGATCAGGAATTACCGAGGCCGCCTGTCTTGGCAAAAGATGACTTTCCTAGCATAGATCGCATCTTTCAATTATTTACTTTGGGATCTACCAAATTCCCTATTGTCGAAACACTTACTTATTCCAGTTCCGTCCCTTGGTTAAAAGGGCGTCCGGCGTGGCTTGTCGACTATGCTTCGCATTATAATACTTCCCGTCATTTCATCGCGCGCAGCCTCAATGGTAAGCCTGATTATTTTTCGCAAAAGATCTCAGAAGGAAGCCGGTTCAATGTATTTCGCACGGATAAACGCGTTCAATTTTATCTCCTCGCTGATGTCTCCCGCTGCAAAATGGGATTTTATTACGTCGATTTAGATACGAATGAAAGGATCCTCATCAAGACGTATTCCGTGGGATTGGGAAGGCCCGATGCGCGAGCTGCGTCGGGAACGCTGACTCCTCTTGGACGGTATTCACTGGGAAATCATGTGGCTGTTTACACCCCTGGAATTGAAGGCTTTTATCATGATCAGAAAGTGGAAATGATGCGTGTATTTGGAACGAGATGGATTCCATTCGATCAGGAAGTGGAACGGGCCAGTACGTCTGCTAAAGGATATGGTTTGCAAGGAGCTCCTTTCACCTTTGATCAGAAGACAGGGCAGTATATAGAAAATCGACTCTGCATTGGAGCTTATGATAGCGATGGCTGCATTCGTTTGGCCTCCGAGGATATGGAAGAATTATTTTCCATTGTGATTAGCAAACCCACTTTTATTGAAATTGTTAAAGATTTTCATGAAGCAAAGCTTCCTGGAAAAGAAGTAGCTACCCCTTCGCGTTAGGAGATGTGATGTTATCTCATGAGAAACAGATTTTAGAGTATGAAAAGACCATTTCTGAACTCAAAGAACGTAACAAAGATAATGCACTATGGTCTGATGAAGAGATCATCAAATTAGAAGCTAAGCTCGATCAACTCAAAAAAAAGGTATATTCCCAGCTCACTCCTTGGGAAAGAGTAACCATTTGCCGTCATCCTGCCCGTCCTAAAGGCATCGATTACATCCGCAACTTATGCGAGGGCTTTTGCGAGCTATTTGGCGATCGGCTTTTTCGTGACGATCCTTCGATTGTCGCAGGCCTGGCTAAAATCGATGGGGTTAAGTTCCTAGTTATCGCTCAAGAAAAAGGCTGCGATACCCAAAGCCGCTTACAGCGCAATTTTGGAATGCCTCACCCCGAAGGATATAGAAAAGCGATGCGCTGCATGCGTTTGGCCGCCAAGTTTAATCTTCCCGTTCTCTGCCTGATCGATACTCCCGGCGCTTATCCCGGCCTTGCTGCTGAAGAGCGAGGGCAAGGATGGGCTATTGCCAATAATTTATTAGAAATGGCCCGCCTCCCGACTCCCGTTATCGCCGTTCTTGTAGGGGAAGGATGTTCTGGAGGAGCCTTAGGTATAGGTATAGGCGACGTGGTCGCCATGCTCGAACATGCTTATTATTCCGTGATCTCTCCAGAAGCCTGTTCGTCAATCCTTTGGAGGGATACGAGCAAAAATGAGGTCGCTGCCAAGACTTTGAAAATGCATGTAGAAGATCTGCTCCAATTGGATATTGTCGATGCTATGATTGAAGAGCCGCTCGGTGGAGCGCATCACGATCCAAGCGCTGTCTATCGCAATGTTAAAAACTACATTCTCAGTCAATGGAATATTTTAAAGACAATTCCTATAGAGGCACTGATCGAGCAGCGCTATCAAAAATATCGTCGCATGGGTAAATTTGCCATAGAAGAGAAGGCACCTATTGGGGTAGAATTATCTTAAAATCTCAAAAACCCCTATCTTCAAAAAGTGTTATAGTCTCATGAAATTGCTCCTCAAGGCAGCGCTTAGAAGCCGACGGCATCTGTCCCTTCTCATAGCGACCTTTATTACTCTTTTAGCGCTTACCTTTGCAAGCCAATTGGAGATGTTCTCTTTGGGCGTTTTGTCCAACAATGGGGCTGATTTTTTCACTCTTTTTTCTCAAAAGCAAGAAAAGGCATTGCCAGCTGATACTATTTCTCTGCAGCAGGTCCAAGAGATGTGGAAGGATATCGACACAGGCGGGACCGGCGTGATCACGAAACAACAGGCTTCCACATATATCACGTCCCATAAAAAAGATGCCAATCCGCTCAATTGGATTCTTGGAAAGGTCAAGCAGGAATTTCAATTTTCGAACAATATCAACGCCCTTGTACTCATCTTGCTCTGTGTGGCGGTGTTTAAGGCGATTTGGCTGTTTGCCAGCCGCTACACGACCCAGTTGCTCGCCATTCGCGTCAGCCGTGATTTAAGACAGCAGTATTTTGAACACATCCAATCCCTTCCCATGAGCTTCTATCAGAAGCATAATATTGGAAGCCTATCTTCTCGTGTTGTCGGGGATGCTGGACAGATTGCGACATCGATCAATGCGTGGCTTACCAACTATTTGCAAACTCCTTTTACAGTCCTTACCTGCCTTTCCATGTGTTTTTATCTCTCCTGGCAGCTCTCACTCGTAATCTTTTTTGGAGTGCCTCTCATCATCTTGCCCATCGTATTCTTGGCGCGCCGAGTGAAACGTGTCTCGCGCCAACTTCAAAAAAATCAAGAGGGCTTTGCCAATGTGCTGATCGACTTTTTGGCAGGCATCCAGACGGTAAAGATATTTTCCATGGAGGCTTTTGCCTTAAGAAAATACAAAGAACAGAACGATAGAATGGCAATGTTGGAAGGAAAGACAGCAAAATATGGATTGCTGACGCGCCCGATCGTACATGCGATCACAACGCTATGTCTTGCAAGTGTTGTATTATTTGGTCTGTATACCGTGGGCATGAGCATCTCGCAGCTGATCGTCTTTTGCGGCTTACTGCAGCTCATCTATGAGCCTGTGAGAAAATTTGCCGATGAAAATGCCAGCATACAACGCGGTGTGATCGCCGCTGAGCGTATGTTTGAAGTTCTGAATTTAAAACCTGCCATCGAGGACAAAGAAGGCGCGATCGAACTCAAGGGATTCACAGATAAGATTGAATTTGATCGCGTTTGGTTCCGTTATGGAGATGAATGGATATTAAGGGATCTTAGTTTTACTGTGCGCAAAGGGGAGACTGTAGCCATTGTTGGCCCAACAGGAGCCGGCAAATCGACCATCGTTCAATTGCTCCCTCGATTGCATGAAGTGCAGCAGGGAGAGATTCGCATCGATGGCAAACCGTTGAGCGCCTATACGCAAAAATCGTTGCGCGAACACATTGCTTTTGTTTCTCAAAAACCCTTCCTCTTTTATGATACGATCGCAGCCAACATCTCCTACGGCCGCGATTTCTCCCGAGAAAAGATCGTAACCGCAGCTAAACGTGCCCATGCCGATGAATTTATCTGCCGCATGCCCGATCAGTATGATTCTATGTTAGCAGAAGCTGGACAAAATCTGTCCGGCGGACAGCAGCAGCGCCTTGCGATCGCCCGCGCACTTGTTAAAGAAGCTCCTATTCTCGTTCTAGATGAGGCGACCTCCTCTCTAGATGCGCTCAGCGAGGTACGTATTAAGAACGCTATCGCTGATCTGCACGGCGAGGTCACACAAATCCTGATCGCCCATCGCCTCACGACAATCGAGCATGCTGATCGCATTCTCTATCTCGAAAGAGGCGTAAAAATCGCTGAAGGCTCTAAACGAGAGCTCTTAGAATCCTGCGAGCCATTCCGTCTCATGTGGGAGGCCCTTTACCGCACTGAGAAAGCCCTTGAAAAGGTCGTTGTTCCTGAAGAAGAAAGCAATTAATTCAATGAATGAAACGATCTTATCTGCGACTTGTTGCTGATATGTAAATTATTTATGGGTAGGGATTTGCCCTTGTATTCAATATAGGGAATGCGCCTTCCTTCCGCATCCTTTTTCCACTCTATTGAGAAGTAGGCCAGATCAATAATGGAATTATAATTAATAGCGTTCGGACTTGATTCTTGATGAAAAGTGGAATCCCATCCCCCAAGGAAAATGCCGAAGGATGACGCATCGAACACAGAATGAAAATCCTCGAAATGGTTATAATAACATTCTGTTTCTTTAGATCTCAAAACATGATCATGAGTATATTCAGGGGGTATGGTCGGTAAATAATCGATTAAAACTTTGCGGTATTGATTCTTAAATCGAGCTATTAAAAACATATCCGTATTCCATTGATCCATACAGGTGGGAAAAGATTGGACCAGCGTTGCCAGCGGCTGTGGATCTGAGATGTACATAAAACCAGGAACACACCTTGTATCATTTTCAAAGGTCGCAGCGATCATTCCAGGATAGTTTTTCTTAAAAATAGGAAGTAGATCATCAAGATTGACATAGAGCATGATGTCGTTTTCCAAATGAAATACATCATGCAGATCCCGTTCTTTTATAAATTCGTCGAGATAAAAAAATCGCTCGGTAGAATAGACCAATAAACCACGAAATTCCCAATCATGGTGAGTGCATTCGCGAAACTTTTGATGGATTTCACTCGCGGGTAAGGACTCGCAAGCGATACAAGTCACATTGCATTTATCCAATTCCTCAGGAATAGTATCGATAGCTTCTTGATTAGAGATCAAATAGATTGGGCATTCTTTGTTGAATAAACGCGCCTGAGCGATGGAAACCGACAGATGCGGGGGCAACGATTTTCCAATATGAACAAAAATGATGGAATAAGCCTCTAAAGAAAATAGAGAAAATGTAAATAGAATAATACATATTCGGTATAGCGCGCGCAAATAAACAGTCATTTTTATCACTTCCATGTGAACCTATCTCCATAAAAAGTTTCAGTCGATTTTGTGGGTTCTTTTGAACCACTTTTCGATTCAAATTTTGGGGTCAATATACGAAGTTGATATTAACCCCAAAATTTGAATCGAAAATTGGCCAAAATAATCCCAAAAATCGACGAAAAATTTTATCGAGATAGGTTCGTGTCTTTTTTCATGCATTTTTCAAATAGGTCATTGTCGATCGCGACATGGACATCTTCGATTGTGACGATATTATCATTGATCGAATAAGAGAGAGGAGAGCAAACGATTGCATAGTCCTGAATGCATGCGGCAGCGATACTGAAATGGGATTGGGGACGAATCAATATATCAAAATGAAACAAAGAGAAAAAATCTTCTAAGACATTCACACAGTGAAAATTATCCTTTTCACGGAAATGGAATACGACCTGCGCATCGGCGGGCAGGCATTGTTGAATCTGTTCAACGAGTGCTTTTGGATTGGATGCATCCGTGAAAAGATGGCAGTAGAATTGTTTTCCCTTGAAAAAGTCTAAGATTTTTATAAGGCTCTCCACATAATAGCTTAAAGGCGGGAATTTTAAAGCCATCCAATGAAAATAATTTCCCGTATCATAACCTCCGCCTTCTCGAAGGTGGATGGCGATGCTGATCTTGTCACTGGGAGGATAGGTCAATTGCAGAGAGCGTTTTGGCGAGACCATTTCACGTAGCATTGTCTGGAATTCTTTGTTTTTCCAATTGATTGGGAAATAATAGTTCTCATCGTTTTTCATTCCAGGCTCAATTTCAGAAAACCAGGGACAGATGAACAGCGTAGAGGATTGAACGCCGCATGGTTCAGAAAAAGCCCCCAACCTCATTGAGCTCTCAAATAGTTGACACTGCGATGCGTTTATTTCTTTTTCATCCAGCATTAGTTCAGATGAGTAAGGGAATGGTTTATAAATAAGTGGAATTTGACAGTAGTAAGAAACCCACTTGGCATGCATATAGGCGATGATATTATCTCCAAATCTGCCACCGCTCATGTCATAAGTGATGCTAGGCCCTGCACAAAGGTTTTTAACGAAGAAGAAAAAGATAAAATAGGGGATGAGAAAACGCATATTATAACTCTAGCGAAATAGATTCCTTCCTCGGTATACCGAAAGTGTTTGAAAAATGGGGATTTGGCAAGGCGGCTGCGAAAATTTTTTTGCCTGGAGCGAGCGACCATTGTGCGTGCACAAGGCGCGAGCGAAGACAAAAAATTTGCTGCAAAGCCAACAAAGCCAGATTCCAATTTTACAAACACTTTCGGTATATTATTAGAAATTTATTTTTTTACAGCAAGGTCGTTTAAAATTGTTGCTAGAAAAATAAGAATTTGTCATGAGTATCCATTTTGGTGGTTTTTATTAGGTAAACTTGATGAAGAACTGGAAATTTTGGAACGTGTGTTTTCTTTTTTCTTCCGTGATGGGAGGGACAACCGAGTACGTAACTTGCGAATTTCGAGGACAGCTGTGCAATCAGATGTGGACAGCTGCCGCAGTCATCGGATACGCACTAGATCATGGATGCATCCCCGTTTTTCCGACCATAAAATCGACAATCAATGGGGAGTTGAATTATCAATATATCTTTCATCGATTGAATACGTCTCCTCTTCCCGAAGGAAACGAGTGCAGTTTTTTTCATGAAAAACATTCGCACGCTTATAGTGAGATTCCCTACTATCCGAATAAAAATATGTGCTTAATGGGACATTTTGAAAGCTATAAATATTTTGAAAAACATGCGGATTATATCCGAGAGATTTTTGGCCCCACCCCGGAAATTCTCGATCACATCCAGCAAAAATATGGGGAATTATTAAAGGAGCCTACAGTAGCTGTTCATGTGAGAACATATATTCCTGATTGGGGATATCCCAACATGGGTGGATCGAACTGGGGGTATTTTATTACAGCGATGGACTATTTTCCTGCTGATACGCACTTTCTGGTTTTTTCTGATTCGACTGAATGGATAAAAGCGCATTTTCCCAAAGAAAACAGAAGGGTCACATTCATCGAAGGCAATCCGCATTATATCGACTTCTATTTCATGTCTTTATGCGATCATTTTATCGTGTCGCCTGAATCCACATTTTCCTGGTGGGCCGCCTGGCTAAATCCCAACCCCAACAAGACTGTTATCGTAGCAGATACATGGGGTGGATTATTTGAGAACGACACAATTCCATCGGGTTGGTTAAAACTCCCTAAACACGCGCCTTTTCTTTTTACGCGGCAGCCTTAGGTTTTAAACTGGAGTCTTACAATGAAAATATCTCTGAGAAAAATCATCCCTGTACTTCTCTTACTAGCAAGTTCGCACCTCCCTGCCACTACCACATCTGAAGTTTTTCGAAAATATCCCAATAAGTATTTTATCGAAACAGGAAGCTATGAAGGGGATGGCATTCAAAATGCTTTAGAAGCTGGGTTTCAAGACATCTATTCTATTGAGCTGGCTCCACACTGCTATGAATTCGTATGCCTCAGATTCCAATTTTTAAATAATGTCCATATTTTTTATGGCGACTCAAGTTATGTCTTAGGAGATTTACTGAAAAAAATCGATGCCCCTGCCACTTTCTGGCTGGATGGGCATTATTCTTCTGGCAAGACCGCAAGAGGGGAGCAGAATACTCCGTTGCTGAAGGAGCTCGCTGCTATTCAAGAACATCCCATTAAAACACATACAATTCTAATCGATGACATACGATGCTGTGGGACTGCTGATTTTGATTTCATCAGTCTTGAAGAGGTTATTCGAATAATAAAAACCATAAATCCACAATATCTCATTTCCTATGAAGATGGCCATTTTCCTAGGGATGTCCTTGTTGCGCATCTGCAATGATTTTAAAAAGTTGTTGCTGAATCGGTTGATTATAATATTGTTGGATATGGACATTGCCATCGCTTAGTTCATAACGTAGCCCCCCATTTTCATCGCAATATTCATCGTAAACTTGAAGATACAAAAATCCAAACTCCAGACACAAAGAACGCAAGATCTCGTTAAGACGCCGTGTGAGTCTGACGCGCTCTTCCAAAGGCCCATATACAGGGTATCTGAAAACAGGATCTGTAAGAGGGACTATAATATCTGTAGGAGAGACTTTAATATCTATAGGAGGGACTATATTGTAGACTATACTCATTAAATTAGAATAATAAGACTGATTTTGGAGAATAGCCTGAAGATAGCGCGTTGCAAGGGTGTGAAGGACCTCCTCTTCATCGCGTTGGTGGATGTCTCTTTGCCGACCTATATGATACCTTACATCGATCTCGCCGAATACATAAACAATAACGGCTCCATCATGAATTCCCGATTGCTCAAGCTCTGCCGGATGAAAGCCATCCCTCCCCATTCGATGCATTGTCCTAGGTCCTAAATGATGTGGATAGCAATGCGGTATTCCATAAAATGTTCTCACATGGGAATCACCAATCACATAAATCGGTGGAGTACAAAAACCCAGAACGCTCCAGAAAATAAAAAGAGAAAAAAAATACGTCAAAAGCATTGTCTTCCTTAAAGTGAAAAAAAGATCTTATATACCGCGCCCACTAATCCTGTGTGAATTTTTTTAAGCATCTTTTTGGTTCCAGCGCATCGCTCGATCTCGTTAACATTATGCAAGTTGAATTCGATCTCCGCAATGCTACTGGAACCAAAAATCTGCTGAAAAAATTCACACAACCTTACTGGGCGCGGTATAACTAATATGTAAATTGTTTAATGGATCGATTTTACCTTGAATCATTAAGGGAGGATAAACTATTTAGATTTTTTGAATGCACATGCAGGTTATTAATTCGGAATTTTTTATCTCTATAAATAGCGAAAGGAATCCTCCTTCCTCGTTCATCGAATTCCCATATCAGGTTCATGAAAGAGACATTAAAAAAGGCTGCATCATTAATAAATCCCGGTCCGTCTGATCCATTGCGTGGATCGATACCGCCCAGATATTGTCCATAAGCGCAGCCATCAAATAGGGATTGAAATAGATCTATGTTTTTGAAAAAGAGAGTAGGATCGATAGTGCATCTCATACCTAATATGTTAACCAAGCCATGGTCCTCAGCATATTCTTTCATGATAGTGGGAAGATGATCGATATATTTCTCTCCCCATTCCACTTTAAATGAATTTAGAAGAAACATTTCGCTTAGCCCTGAAGAAGCGTGTTTTCGCAGATGTAAAGCGAGCGTATGAATAGAGTTTTTGTTGGGAACAAAGATAAAATTCCCAAAACCTCTATGATCGCTCTCAAAAGGGGCGGCAATTCCTGAATAATTATTGGTAAAAATAGGCAGCAATTCTTCTAAATCGACATAAATTAAATTATCATTTTCCATGTGAAAGGTGTTCTTCAGATCATATTGATTAATCAGATCGTCCAGATAAAAGAGGCGTTCCGTTGTAAAATACCAAAATCCATCTCTATAATTTCTATCTAGGGTGGAAATGCGTAAGAAGTCTTCATGTTCGATTGTCTTTTGGATCTTTTCCGCATGAATGACCTTAACAAAATCTTGCAGGAATGCGTTCTCGGTGGCTTGTTGATTTGCAATCAGGATGATTTCGGCATTGGGACAAAACAGATGTGCTTGCAATACGGCTGTGGAAAGAAATGAGGGCAGATGGGTTCCTAAATGGACAAAGACAATTCTATAGGGCGCATAGGGATCGGGTGATTGATCTGCTATTATAGGTTTTGAAGCAAATAACCATACAAAAGCCATCATATAGGCAATCACAAAATGTACGTAATAACCGTAGTATTTAACGATCTTTGACATAGGACCTATCGATGTAAAAATAAGGACTATAAGGACCTGGGAGCCAGTCGGTCATCCCTAAGCGGTGTAAAACCAGGGATAATGCTGTTTGATCGGATCTTGCGGAATAGAAAGCATGCGGATCTTGTGCAGCGGAATACCAGTAATCAATCGCTTGTACCACTTTTTCATTTGTCAAATCCACACCGAAGACACAAGCGGAACAAGATAGAAGATGGCGTGCTTCTTCCAAAGAATATCCAAAAAACTGGGCAATTTCCTCTCTCATGTATAATGGCTCTAAATCTAGATTATGATAATTCCTAGTGATGAAATAGCTCTTTTCTTTAATTATGTCGAAGAATTTGTTCAAGCTAACGGTTGTAACAATGGATGAATCTAAATATAAAACTCTTTTATATCCCTTTTTCTGCATCTCTTTAATGAAACAGACTTTAAAAGCAAAGGGAACATGAGCTAAAACAAGGCTCCCCTGTTCCACGTTCGGCCATCCGCCAATGCGGCAATCCACGTGTCCCTTAAAATCCGATTGAACGATTCTAGAAAAAAGGCGTTCGGCTCCTTGAGGATATCTTTCATTGAAAGAGGCGTAAATGATAATGCAATTCTCTCGATCTTCTTCCGATGTATTCACAACTTGGTGATAATAGCGGGGCATTTCCTCAGGAGAATTTCCAATCAATTGGAATTCTCGCGGAATAAATTCCTTGTCTGCTAAATATTTAACCTCTGGCCTTGGATTATGTAGGATATCCTGTTGTATTTTTTGAAGATCTTCAATAGTAGGATGCAGAAGATCCGAAAGAGTTTTGTATACGTCTAATTCTTCTGCTGCCATTGTATGACAGCTCTTTTGAGACGCTGTATTGCCAGGGCGCAGCCAGGCAAGACCTCCACATTTTCTATTCAGCACGATCAGATTAACCAGTATCACAAAGCAGCAGAGAGAAAAGGCAAGCCATTTTTTCATTGCATCGCACCGTTTTAAGTAGGAGTTCATTATTAGTATTTAAATTTTTTTTAGCAATGTATAAGATACATTATTTATTGCTGATATCCAAGGGGGATTGTTATGAAATTTCTGTTTCGTTTGCTCGTAGGGTTTTTCCCAATCCATTTACTTTTTGGCACTGATGGATCGTCCTCTGGCTCTTACCTTTCTGGATATGCATGGTTTCACTTTTCCGATTGGAAATTAACAAGACCGGAATATGGTGGAACCCCTCCTCAGGATTTCAATCCAGAGGAAATCAGACTTGGGGATACGCTATTTGTCGATTTTACTTCCTTGGGGAAATTTGCAAGAGATTATCTACCCAAGATTAACACAAAAATCATCCTAATTACTGCTAATTTTGGTCCTGATGCGGACAGTCCTATGCCAGGTCCTTTTTCATTTTTACTCGAAGAAGATAAAATTGCAGCCTGGTTTCTTCAAAATATCGATCGGCCCTCTTCTGAAAAACTTATCCCCATTCCCATTGGAATGGCCAATCCTAATTGGGCACATGGAGATGTAGCCTTAATAGATAAAATGATTCCTCTTGCTCTAACCAAACCGCATAAGTCGATTTTTCTCTATCTAAATTTAACCTATCGTCCCGAGAGAATAGACTGTCTTAACCATTTCAAAGCGAAGGGAGAAACTTTTCATGGCTTTAAGTCTTTTGATAGTTATTTACAAGATCTATCGGAATCTCTTTTTGTAGCTAGTCCTAGGGGAAATGGATTAGATACGCATCGCACTTGGGAATCTTTGTTAATGGGATGTTATCCGATCGTCCCCAGTTCTACCTTGAATCCTCTCTACGAAGACCTTCCGGTGGTTATTATTAATAGCTGGGAGGAGGTCACTAATGAATTTCTTAGAGAATGCGAGCAAAAACTGAAAGAGAAGACTTGGTCAAGAGATAAGCTCTATGCCCCTTATTGGTTTGCAAAGGTTCGCCGCATTCAGGATCAGCTTCGTCAATTAGAAATACAATAGGTGTAATTTGCGTAGACTAATTTTTTGCTTTATATTTGTAATAGGGTGCAACCTCTTTAGTCAGAATAGGAAATCCAGCGCTCCTTATTTATCCGGGGATACTTTTCGCTCCTATGCAGATTTTATCATCGATGAGACGGAGGCTCCTTTCTCTCCTGAAAATGTCACCTCAGGTTCTACGGTTTTTTTAAAAACGGATTATCTTGAATATTTTTTCAAAGAGATCCATCCCTGCATTGCTTCCCCATACATTTTAATCACTCATAATAGTGATTTTCCCATTCCAAACGGTTTTGTCCATATGTTAGACGATGAGAAATTGATCGCCTGGTTTGGACAAAATGTGGAAGGCTATCTTCACCCGAAATTGCATCCCATACCCATTGGAATTGCAAATAGGCATTGGCCTCATGGCAATACGGACATATTCGATGCAGTGAGAATGAATGATGTGATTTATTCTAGAGATATTCTGCTCTATATGAATTTTATCATTGATACCTATTATCAAGAGCGCTCCAGAGTGTATAGCCAGTTCATCTATGAATCTTTTTGCTTATATTCTCCTGTTAAAGATATGCAGTCCTATTTAGCTGATCTCAAAATGACCAAGTTTGTTTTGTGTCCTCGAGGCAATGGATTGGATTGCCACCGTACGTGGGAATCTCTTTATATGGGTGCCTTTCCTGTGGTTAGAACCTCTACCCTAGATTCCCTGTATGAAGGATTGCCTGTCATTATCATTAACGATTGGAACGAAGTGACACAGGCTTTTCTCGAGCATAAGTACGAGGAGATGCAGCAAAGGGAATTTGCCTGGGAGAAGTTGTATGCGGATTATTGGTTTCAGCACATAGATTCTTTTAAAAAGGGGTTCAAATAAAGAATCAGTCATACCAATCGCGAGAAATGTGACGTTATACACAACGTGTCTGAAAAATTTGTTTTTGACTGCGTCGGCTTTTTCTCAAAATTCTCATCTTCACTCGCGCCTTGTGCACGCACAATGGTCGCTCGTTCCAGATCAGAATTTTGAGAAGC
>Ga0209579_10002380_pt1 | contig 14528 bp, 13 predicted proteins | sample Coa_R1_2_FD_187152 | JGI IMG/M metagenome (GOLD analysis project Ga0209579, IMG submission 187152) | Surface soil microbial communities from Centralia Pennsylvania, which are recovering from an underground coalmine fire - Coalmine... | ecosystem: Environmental > Terrestrial > Soil >... | reverse complement strand
AACACGGTCGAGGGCGCGAACGGCCGTGGAGAAAGTCTGCGCAGGGTCACTATCGGAAATGTCATTGAACGCGAGATTGGTCGGCGACAGATGCACGCCGGTGCGGTCGCCACCCCATTCGCCCGCAACCGCCTCCATCACTTCAACAACAAGACGCGCGCGGTTCTCGGCGCTGCCGCCGTATTTGTCGGCGCGCCGGTTGGTTTTGTCGCGCAAGAACTGGTCGAGCAGATAACCGTGGGCGGCATGCACTTCGACGCCGTCAAAGCCGGCTGCTTTGGCGTTGGCGGCTCCTTGTCGGTATTGCGCGACAATGCCGGGAATCTCATCGGTCTCCAGCGCGCGCGGCGTGACATACGGTTTCATCCCATCGAGCGTCCAGGCTTGGCCCGCGGGCGCGATTGCTGACGGCGCCAGCGGCAGCGCACCGTCCGGCTGCAGCGAAGGATGGGAGATGCGCCCGACGTGCCAGAGCTGGAGGAAAATCCGGCCGCCGGCAGCGTGCACCGCGTCGGTGACAAGCCGCCAGCCGGCGATCTGTTCGGTGCTGTGAATGCCGGGCGTGCCCGGATAGCCGAGCCCTTGGGGCGACACTTGCGAGGCTTCGGCGACAATCAGCCCGGCGCCCGCGCGTTGCCCATAGTAAGTAGCATTGAGGGCAGTCGGGACGTTGCCCGGCCCGGCGCGGTTGCGCGTCATGGGCGCCATCACGATGCGGTTGGGCAGCGCCAACGGGCCAAGGCGGAAGGGCGAGAATACGTCGATTGTTTGTGCCATCAACAGATCAATCGAAATGCATGCCGCTCTTCTTCACCACCTCGGGCCAGCGTGCCGCCTGAGTGCGGATGAAGGCGGCGAACTCGGCAGGCGTGCTGCTCGCCGGATAAAGCCCGACCGCTTCGGCTTTGGCTTTGAACGCTGGATCGTTGAGGATTTTCGCCGCCTCGGCCGCGAGCTTGTCGACAATGGCGGGCGGAGTGCCGCGCGGAGCGACGAGGCCGTTCCACACCGTCAGATCGCCGAGATTGATGCCGGTTGCCGCGTCGAGCGTCGGCAAATCGGGCACCGGTGGGAATGGCCGTGCGTCGAGCTTGGCGAGTGCCCGCAGGTGGCCCGATTGGATGAGCGGCAGTTCGGCCGACGGACCGTCGAAAACGAAATCGGCGCTGCGGGTCAGCACGCCCTGAGCGACTTCGGCGCTGCCGTTGTAGGAAATCAGCACGGTCTCGATGCCGGCCTTCTGGTTGAACAGAATGCAGGTGAGCTTGGTGGTGATGGTGCCGGCGCCGCAGTTCAACCTGCCGGGCGCCGCCTTGGCTTTCCCGATCAGATCCCCGGGCGTTTTCAGATCGCTTTCGGCATTCACCACAAGCAGCCCAACATTCTCGGCGGCGACGGAGACCGGGGCGAAATCGTTGAGCGGATCGTAGGGCAGGTGCGCGTAGAGATATTGATTCATCACCAGCGTTGAATCGATCGCCATGAGCAGCGTGTAGCCGTCGGGCGCGGCCTTCGCCGCCAGCTGAGCGCCAATCACCGTGTTCGCCCCGGGCCGATTGTCGACGACGATGGCCTGACCGAAATCCGCGCTCATACGCTCGCCGATCATTCGCGTGAGCACGTCCGACGGACCGCCCGCGGGAAAGGGCACGATGATGTGGATCGGCCGCGTGGGGTAGGGCTCTTGCGCCGCCGCGGGGGCGGCCGCTAGCGCTAAAAGCAGAGCTGGTGCGACGAAACGAATAGGACGCATGGGCACCTCCCGGCGGCATGTCGAAAGCGCGCGCCAGTTTTGCACCGCGCGCGGGCGCGTCAACAGGAAAGCCGAAATGTCGGCGATTTACGAATGGATTTGGCAACCGTGCGCTGCGATGACCGGGACAAGGGGCAAGCGCTGTTCTACATTTAGCGTGTGAGGGCAGGGAAGGGTTTTGGCTGGCAGGGGGGTTGAGTGGCAGTGACGGCGGCGCCGCTGGTCGAGCGCTTTTACGATGTGGTGTGGAACAAAGCGGATGAACGGGCGGCGCGCGAGATTCTCGATCGCAACTTCATCTTTCGCGCCTCGCTGGGGCCGGAGCTGCGCGGACCCGACGGCTTCATCGCCTATCTGCGCTCCGTCCATGCGGCGCTGGAGGGTTTCACTTGCACTATCGAGGATCTGATCGCCACGCAGGATCGTGCGGCGGCGAAGATGCGCTTTACCGGAATCCATCGCGCAACGTTTTTCGGCATTGAAGCCACCGGCCGCCCCATAAAGTGGAGCGGGGCGGCGTTCTTTACCGTGGCGGGCGGCCAGATCAGTGAGCTCTGGGTGCTCGGCGACGTCGAAGCCGTCATGCGGCAATTGATGCCCGAGCGCATGCCGCAAGGCTTCGAGATCTAAGGCGCTGCGGGCGGGCGCCGATCTGGCCACGAAGCAGCTGTGGAATTAATGCTCCGGTGGCATCCGGCAACGGCATGCTATAACGCGTGGGAATTCAGTCGTTCGAGGTAAGACGGTGCACGCCCCTCAACAATCCGCTGAAGAAACCGCCACCCGCGATGCATCGCTCGCAGCGCGCCGCGCGATGCACGGCAACAACAAGCTGCAGATCGGCCTGTTCGGACCCAATTGCTCGTCCGGCCGCGCGGTTACGCTGGTGCCCGAGCGCTGGTCGGGCAACTGGCCGGACAACAAGCGCCTGGCGCAGATGTCGGACGAGGCCGGCATCGATTTCCTGCTGCCGATCGGGCGTTGGAAGGGCTATGGCGGCGACACCGACTACCAGGGGACGACGCTCGAGACGATCACCTGGGCGACCGGCCTTCTGGCCAGCACCAAGCGCATCACGGTGTTCGGCACCGTGCATGCGCCGATTTTCAACCCCGTGGTGGCAGCGAAGGAAATGGTCACCGCCGATCACATCGGCGAGGGCCGCTTCGGCCTCAACATCGTGGTCGGCTGGAACGAAGGCGAGTTCGACATGTTCGGCGTCGAGCAGCGCGAACACGAGCTGCGCTATGAGTACGCGCAGGAATGGATCGACGTCATCAAGATGATCTGGTCCGACCGTGAGAACTTCGACTTCGACGGCAAATATCTTCACATGAAGGGCATCCGCGGCAAGCCGAAACCGTTTGGCGGCACGCGGCCGGTGATTATGAATGCCGGCGCATCCGCGACCGGGCAGGCTTTTGCGGTGAAGAATTGCGACGCGTTCTTTTTGCAGGCCTCGCGCACGTCGCTCGACGAGACCGCGGGCTTCGTGCGCCGCGCCCAACAGGCGGCGCGCGAGGTAAGCCGCGAGATCGGCTGCTATACGGTTGGCGTCGTCACCTGCAAGCCGACGAAGAAGGAAGCCGAGGAATATTTCCACCACTGCATCGTCGAACGCGCCGACTGGTCGGCGGTGGACGGCATTCTGGGGCTGAAAAATATTTCGCCGCAGACCGTGCCGATGCAGGAATATCTGCTCAAGCGCAGTCAATACGCGCAAGGCATGGGCGGGCTCCCCATCGTCGGCGATCCCGATCATGTCGCGGCGCAGCTTGCGGACTTGAGCAAGGCCGGACTGACCGGCATCGCCATTTCGCTCGTTAATTATATCGACGAGTTGCCGTACTTCTGCGACGAAGTCATTGGCCGGCTGCAATGCATGGGCTTGCGGGAAAAGCACGCGACTCGCTGACGCCTCACCCCTTCGGCTTCTGCGCACGCGCGCACAGTTGGGATATGAGAACAGCAGCGGCGTCTAATCGATTCATTTTCCTGACAATTCTCGGAACGCCGACTCACATTTTTCATTTGGCAAAAAAATTCTACTCGACAATGGCGAAACGAAGCACGTAAAATTCCGATTCGCTGTCAACGTACAGCGCCTTGCTTTGCAATGCGTACCAAGCGTTTCTAATGCCTCTGGGCGACGGGACTATGACCGATCGTGCGGCGGTCAGGGCTGGGGTTTGCGTCTTCCATGCGCGACACGTTGTTACGGCGGCAACAGAGGTGGAGCCGCCGCCGGGGCGACTTTTGCAGTTATCGACCTGTAAGTCATCAACCTGGGTGCGGTATCGTGGCGAAGAGAGCGTCGAAAGCAGGCGGACAGGCGGGGCGTGGAGGTGGTGACCACGTTTCACTGGCGGAGGCGGCGTCAGATCGGCGGCGAATCAAAATTGCGGAGCCGTTTTTCGAACTATTGAGGGAGCGCGCGCTTGATCGCAAAGGCAAGCTCGGCGTTCTGGAAGCAGCGGCCATCCCGAATCTTTGGGCGATGCTGCGCCAACTGTGCGATGAGGCCGCCGATCCGGCTCTCGCTAGATCGGACGTAGCGCTTTGTCTTGCTGTTATGACTGGACAACTGGGCGCGGCGCTTGCCGAGTTGATGCGGCTTGAGGAAGCGGCAACGCGCCGAGCGAATCCGCCCGGGTCGCGTCACAGTTCGCACAAGCTCATGCGTGCGCGCGCACGGTGATTGGCTGCGGCAGGAGAATGCGCAAAATCGCCTGCAGATTGGGCACTTTCACCAAACAGACATAAAAGAATTTTGGGGACGGTCGCAGCGCCGTCACATGGGTCTCGGGCTGAGAGTGCTACGCCCTCGCTCGTGCTGAGCGGACCGAGTCTCTCGCTCGGATGCCCTTCTCGCCGCCAGCACACGATTGGCCTTGCGGAAATCCTCAGGTCCGCCGCATTTCCTGGGTCCGCAGGCTTCGGCCGGCCGGGACAGTTGCCGCGTGTTGCGTCGATGTCCCCGGCCGGCCCTCCCTTTTTGTCATTTTGGGCTCGCGGGCCAACGCCCGCGACCCGGAACGATGTCAGCGCCTGCTCGCAATCGGTGTGCCACGCCTCTTGTTGTAGCGGTGGATCTGCACGCGGTCCCAGACGCCGTTTTGGTGGTACGGATCGCTGCGCGTGAACGCATCAACGGCGGCGCGATCCGCGGCATCGATGACGAAGATGCTGCCCACCGGTGTTTCGCCGTCGTCGGCAACCAGCGTGCCGGCGGTGACCACATCGACGGCGTACTCAGCGGAGTGGTCAAGATGGATGCGGTGCGCGCGATAATGCTTGGCGCGCGCCGGCAATATGTCCTTCTTGTCGACAGCGTGGACGACGAACAGCATGCGCCATCTTAGTCCGCTTCGGCGGAGCAGGGGAGGGGACATGTGCGCACGGTACGCCGCGGGTGGTTTGCCCCACTGCTTGCGGAGAGAGTGCAGCGGCTGGGAACTTGTGGGCCAGCGCCCGCAGTTCTGTCCGATTGAGCGGACCTGAACAAAGCTGAAGCGTATCGACAAATTTCAAGAATTGATCTTTGGCGCCTATTCCGGCGCCTGGAGTTTCTTGCTTTGATAAGCCGAGTATTCTCAAGCAAATTGACAGAGCTGCGATGAATTTTCCGAGGCATCTTTGTCTGGTTGCTCCAGGCCTTTTTGTATTTTGAGTTCGGCTAAGTCTAGCGTGTAGGCTTTCGACTGCCAGCTCGCGTCGAAGGGTTTGCCCAACGCGCGCATCATTCACGTGCGGCGCGCCGCCAAACTTTAGAACGGCCGATCGCCCAGGATGGTGCAGCGGCGCATCACGCGCTTTTGCCGCGATTCGTCGAAGCCGGTGGCGCGGTGCAGCGTGCAGCGGTTATCCCACACCATGCACTGGCGCGGCGTCCAGGTGTGCGAATAAATGCGCTCCGCCGGCGTGATCACGGCGTTGAGTTCCTCGATGAGCGCGCGACCATCGTCGTAGTCCATGCCTTCGATGTATTCGGCATGATCGCCCAGGAAAATCGCCTTGCGCCCGGTCTCGGGATGGGTGCGCACGATGGGGTGCGCGACCGGCGGAACCTCGGATTTCTGCTTCGTCGTCAGCAGATCTTCGCCGTGGCGGCGGGTGCGCGAAAAATCGAGATTGTGCACCGCGCGTTTGCCTTCGATCTTCGCTTTCACGGCTGCGGGCAATAGTTCGTAAGCCAAATACATGTCGGCGAATTGCGTTTCGCCGCCCAGTCCGGGCGGCGGGACGATTTCCGAATACATCATTGTCGCCTGGCCAGTGCGCTCGCGCCAGGAGCCGTCGGTGTGCCAGTAGAGCGTACCCTTGTCCGGATGCTTGCCGCTCGGATTGCCGTCGCTATCGAGGTTGGACAACAAATAGATCTCCGGGTGGCCCTTGTACCCGTAGGTGTCGCTCAGCACGTGGACCTGCACGTCGCCGAAATTACGCGCGAACGCGACCTGCGTTTGCGGCGGCAAATCGACGTCGCGAAACAGAATGAGTTCGTAGTCGAGAAACGCCTGGTAGACTTTGGCGAACAATCCGGGTGATACCGCCTGCGCAAGAGTGATGCCGCTGATCTCGCAGCCGAGCACGGGATGCAGCGATTTGACCTCGAACGGCCAATCGCGGCTCGCTTGTCGGGTTTCCAGTTCAAGTTGGGTCATGGATCTTGATCCGGCAAAGTTTGCTCGGCGGTGACTATGACAGGGGCGCTACAATGTTGCTAGTCTTCCAGACGCGATCTAGTCCGACGAGCGAAGCAGCTCCCGGCCTTCGTGCTTCGTCGCAAAGAGAATCAACATGACAACGTTCAGTCTGGAAAACCGCGTTGCGCTTGTGACGGGCGGCAACGGTGGGATTGGCCTTGGCATCGCAAAGGGGCTGGCTTCGGCCGGCGCCGCAGTGGCCATTGCAGGCCGCAATAAAGTCAAAGGTCAATCGGCGCTGTCGGAACTTCGGGCAATCTCGGCCACGGCTGAGTTCATCGATCTCGATGTTGCGCAGGAAACGTCGTGTCACCAGGCGATCTGGCACACGGTCGAGCGGCTTGGACGTCTCGACATTTTGGTCAACAACGCGGGAACAACCGTGCGCAAGCAACCGCAAGATTTGACCCTGGACGATTGGCGATCTGTGATGGAGGTCAACCTCACCGGCCCCTTTTTATGCGCGAAGCTCGCTTACCCTCACATGGTTCGTAGCGGCGGTGGCAAGATCATCAACATCGGATCGATGATGTCGATCTTTGGTGCCTCCTATGCCGCGCCCTACGCGGCCAGCAAGGGCGGCATCGTGCAGATGACGCGCTCCATGGCAACCGCGTGGGCGAAGGACAACATCCAGGTCAACGCCATTTTACCCGGCTGGATCGACACTGACTTGACCAAAAGCGCGCGCGAGCAAGTGCCCGGTCTCCACGACAGGATATTGACGCGTACGCCGGCGCAGCGCTGGGGCAAAGCGGAAGATTTCGCCGGAATTGCAGTTTTTCTCGCCGCACCTGCCTCGAATTTCGTAACCGGCGCGGCGATCCCAGTCGACGGCGGATATTCAATCATGGCCTAGCGATGCACCTGCGAGGAACTGACTGCCCCGATCTCTAACTTCAAGATCGGCTAGACGGACGCTTTGTTCCGGGTCCCACATGGCGATCGCTGCGCCACGACGCGCCGTCTATGACAACCCGTCGGGCGCATAGATCGCGCGCAGGTCAAAGCGCGCCGGCGGTGGCTTATCGAGATTGAGACTTTCCTCGACGTGCAGAAGATGCTTGCGCATGAAGGTGACGGCCGGTGTCACGGCACGCGTTTCGAGATGTTTGATGAACTGGCCATGATCGTCATGCCAGCAGGCCATGGTGCTCTGATTCTCGTAAAGGCTGATAACCAGCGAGGTTCGCGCAACCAATTGCCGGACCAACCGCGCCATGATCGGATTGCCGGAGAGTTCGCCCAACAAGATATGAAACCCGCCGGAAGTGCGGATCGCGTCGCGGATGCGGCCGGCGCGGCGGTGGGTGGCTTCCTCCTCAACATTGCGCTGCAGCGCGGCGATCTGCTCGCGCGTGATTTTCCCAGCGACGATGCGCGTCATCTCGCTTTCGACCGCGCGGCGCACCTCAAAAATCGCGCGTGCGGTGCCGACGTCGGGAGCGGCGACGAAGGCCCCACGGTTAGGAAGAAGATCGACAAGTTCGTCGTGATTGAGCCGGGCGAGGACATGGCCAATCTGCCGGCGGCCGACATTGAAGATTTCGCACAAAGTCAGCTCGTTGAGCTTAGTCCCGGGCGGAAGCCGCTGATCGACAATTGAGTTGAGAATGTGATCGTAGACGTCGTCTGCCTCCCCGACGTTCGGCCGGTTGCGGGAATTGCTGAGACCGACAAGCTTGCCAGGGCGCGTTTTGTTGAGCATCATGCCACGAAATTGTGCTAAGGATTGCGCGCAATCAATACCAAAGATTGAGCAATAACCAGAATTTTTGTCAAGTAGCCTGGCACGAGGCTTGCGTAGAGAGGCGGGTATTCGATGAGGGAGGAACTCCATGCCAGGTCTTGCCAATTGGAAAGTGTTGGCGCGGCGGACGATGCTGGGGCTGGCCGCAGTGGGACTGCTGGCCGCCCGGCCGGTGCCGGGCCTCGCCCAAGAACTTAAGGTTTCGCTCAACGCGCCTTACGACGGCTCGAATGCCGCATTTTTCCTTGCGGATGATAAGGGCTACTACGCATCCGAGGGTCTCAAGGTCAGCTTCGATCCGTCGGGCGGCTCCGGCGAAGCGGTCACCCGCATTGGCAGCGGCGCCTATGACTTCGGCTTTGGCGACATCAATGTACTGATGGAATTCAACGCCAAGAATCCGGACAATGCCGGTAAAGCCGTCTACATGCTGTATTATCGCTCGCCGCTATCGGTTGGCAGTTTTGCGAAGGCGGGGATCAACAAGCCGACCGATCTCGACGGCAGGAAGCTTGGAGGTGCGCTGACCGACGGCGCCTACAAATTGTTCCCGGCCTATTCCAAGCTGGCTGGGATCAAAGCGGACAGCATCCAATGGCAATATGGTGATTTGCGGCTCCGTGAGACTCTGCTCCTGAAAGGTGACGTCGACGGCATTCTCGGTTTTGACTCGACGATGTACTTCAATCTTGTGCGCCAAGGCATCTCGCCGGAGGATATCAAGTTCCTCTACTTCTCCGATGTCGGCCTGAACATCTACGGCAACGCCATTATTGCATCGAAGAAGATCCTGAGCACTGATCCGAAGGCGGTGCGTGGCTTCGTCGTGGCGACCGCCAAGGGCTGGCGTGATGCCATTGCCCATCCCGCCGAGGCGATCGCGGCGTTGAAGAAGCGCTCGGCACTGGTCGACGAGAAGCTCGAACTGGCCAAGCTCGAGTGGCTGATCAAGAACCAGCTTGTCACTGAGGAATCCAAGGCCGACGGTCTTGGCGGCGTCCGTGAGGAACGGCTGGCAACCTCGTTTGAGACGGTCTCAAAGGCATTCGGTCTGCCGAAAGTTGTCCTGCCGGCGCAAGTGTACACGGCTGACTATCTCCCGGACCCCGGAATCCGCAAGCTGCCCTGACCGATGCCGCCGTTCGTCGACGTCAGCGACGTGACCTTGACCTACGGCGGCACCGCTTCTGGAACATTGGCGCTCGAGCACACGACACTGCAGATTCAGAAAGGAGAATTTGCGGCCGTCGTCGGGCCGTCGGGTTGCGGCAAATCGACTCTGCTCAAGCTCGTCTCGGGCCTTCAGTTGCCAAGCCACGGAGGCGTGATCGTCAACGGACACGAGGTGTCTAGGCCGCTCAGCATCGTTGGCATGGCGTTCCAAAATCCGATCATGCTTCCGTGGCGGACGACGCTGGACAATGTTTTGCTGCCGCTGGAGATCGTCGAGCCGCATGCCAGTCGATTCCGTACTCGACGGGCGGAATACGAAGCCCAGGCCAGGGAGCTGCTTAAAATAGTTGGGCTCGACGGTTTCGCTGATCACTATCCGTGGCAACTGTCGGGTGGAATGCAGCAGCGCGCTTCGCTGTGCCGGTCGCTAATCCATGAACCCGAGCTGCTGTTGCTTGACGAGCCATTCGGCGCGCTTGATGCCTTTACCCGCGAGGAACTGTGGGTGGTGCTGCAGCAACTGTGGGAGCGGCACAAGTTCACGGTGATTCTGGTGACGCACGATCTTACTGAATCAGTGTTCCTGGCCGACACGGTCCATGTCTCATCCAAGCGTCCGGGGCGCATCGTCGCCAGTCAGAAGGTCGATCTGTCGCGACCCCGCGACATCTACGCCGCAGAATTCGTCTCACTCGTACGTGCACTCAAGAGCGAGATCGTCGAGGTTCGCGCCGCATGAACGCGCGTTTGGAAAAAACGATGCCATGGCTGTTCGTGCTCGGATCGGTTTTGGTCTGGGAGTTGGCCTGTATAGCGTTTCGGATACCGTCGTTTGTGCTGCCGCGGCCGTCACTGGTGGCGATGGCGCTCTACGAGCGGTTCGGACCGATCATCGACAATTCATGGATGACCCTAGTGCGTACGCTGTTCGGCTTTGCCATCGCGGTTGTGCTCGGTGCACTCCTCGGCATTGCGATCGGATCATCCCGGCTGATCTATCGCGGCCTCTATCCCGTCCTCATCGGCTTCAACAGTATACCCAAGGTCGCAGTCGTTCCCGTCTTCGTGATCTGGTTCGGCATCGGCACTATTCCAGCCGTACTGACCGCATTCCTGGTGTCATTTTTTCCGATCGCGGTGAACGTAGCGACCGGACTTGCGACCATCGAGCCTGAGCTGCTGGACGTAATGCGATCGCTAGGTGCAACGAAACGCAAGATCTTGATTAAGGTCGGGCTGCCAAGAGCAATGCCCTATTTCTTCGCGTCGCTGAAAGTGGCGATCACGCTTGCATTCGTTGGTACGATCATCTCCGAGACCGTCGCCGCGAATAAGGGCATCGGTTATCTGATGATGGCCGCGACGTCGAACTTCGACACGCCGCTGGTTTTTGCCGGTCTCATCGTCATCGCGGCGATGGGCATCGCCATGTATGCAATTTTCGCAATAGTTGAGCAGCGGATGACCTTTTGGGCAAAACGCGGCGACGGGATAATGGCATGAGCCTGTTCGATCTCGTTGTCCGGGGCGGCACTGTCGTTACTGCATCGGACCGCTCACGGTGCGATGTCGGCGTGCGCGGCGGGAAGATCGTTGCACTGGCTGACGACCTGCCGGATGCAGACAAAATCATCGACGCCACCGGCAAATTGGTGCTTCCGGGCGGCATCGACGCCCATTGCCATCTCGATCAGCCTCGCGCGCAGGGACTCGCCTCCGGCGGTGCCGTGATGGCCGACGATTTCGAATCCGGCACCCGCTCAGCCGCCTGCGGCGGGACGACCACCATCATTCCGTTTGCCGTACAGCACCGCGGCCAGTCCCTGCGTGCGGCGGTTGCCGACTATCATCGGCGCGCGGCCGGCAAGGCCTACATTGACTACGCCTTTCATCTGGTGGTCTCTGATCCGACGCCCGCCGTGCTCGGTCAGGAACTGCCGGCGCTGGTCGAAGCCGGCTGCACTTCGCTCAAGGTCTATATGACCTACGAGGCGATGCGGCTCTCCGATACCCAGATCCTCGACGTGCTCGCACGCGCCAAAGAGCTTGGGGCGCTGGTGATGATCCACGCCGAGAACTTCGAGTGTCTCACTTGGCTCACCGAGAAACTGGAGGCGGCGGGCAAAATCGCGCCGAAGTACCACGCCACGTCGCGGCCGATGATGGTCGAGCGCGAAGCGACCCATCGCGCCATCACTCTTGCGGAGATTGCTGGCGCGGCGTTGCTCATCGTTCACGTCTCCGGACGAGAAGCTGCCGATGAAATCCGGCGGGCGAAGCTGAAAGGCCTCAACATTCAGGCGGAGACCTGCCCGCAATATCTGCTTCTGACGGAGAAGGATCTCGATCTCCCCGGGTTCGAAGGCGCAAAGTGCATGTGCAGCCCGCCGCCGCGAGACAAGGCGAGCCAGGCGGTGCTCTGGCAGGGCCTATGTGACGGCCTGTTCGACATTCTCTCCTCGGATCACGCGCCCTATCGTTTCGATGCCCAAGGCAAGAAGCTGCATGGTGCCAACGCCCCGTTCCGCAAGGTTGCGAATGGGATTCCAGGACTCGAGACGCGCGCTCCACTGCTATTCTCGGAAGGCGTATCGGCCGGACGTATCAGCGTGGAAAGATTCGTCGCGCTCAATTCCACAAACGCCGCTCGCATTTACGGACTCTATCCGCGCAAGGGCACGATTTGCGTTGGCGCCGACGCCGACATTGCCATCTGGGATCCGGATAAGATGGTGACCATCCGCAATGCCGATCTGCATCACAACGTCGATTACACCCCCTACGAAGGCATCACGGTCAGAGGCTGGCCGGTACTCGTATTTTCGCGAGGTGAGGTGATTTGCCAGGACAATGTGCTCCATGGTTCGAAGGGCCGGGGGCAATTCCTTGAGTGCGGCACGCCCGGCCCGGTGGTCAACGCTCTCGCCGCGGCGAAGGAGCCGTCATGGACCTCGGCATAAGCGGCAGGCGCGCGCTCGTCCTCGGCGGCAATCGCGGGATCGGCTTCGGCATTGCGCAAGCTCTGGCGAGAGAGGGCGTCGATCTCGCGATCGCGGCGCGGGATGAAAGTCGGCTCGCCGAGGCGGCTCAAGCCCTACGGGCCACAGGCGCGCGGATCGAGGCCGCGCGGATCGATCTCGAACGGGTCGAAACGCTTCCCGCATTTGCCAAGGATCTCAGCGAGCGCTTCGGTACGATCGATATCCTCGTCAACAACACCGGCGGCCCAGCCTACGGCGGGGCGGCAAACCGGTCGGCCAAAGAGTGGAGCGATCGCTTTCAGGATATGGTCCTGAGTGTGATTACGCTGACCGATTGCCTGTTGACGGAGATGCGGCGGCGTAGGTGGGGACGCATCATTACCGTGGTGTCGAGCGGCGTAATTCAGCCAATTCCGATTTTGGGCATCTCGAATACGTTACGCGCGTCGTTGGTCACCTGGTCCAAGACATTGTCCGCAGAGATTGCGTCCGATGGCGTGACCGCCAATATTTTGGTCCCTGGCCGCATCGACACTGAACGCGTGCGCTTGACCGATGAAGCGACGGGAAAGCAGCAGGGCATCTCACTTGAAGAAGTAAGGAAGCGCTCGATTGCTGCGATCCCTCTGGGCCGCTATGGACGCGCCGAGGAGGTTGGCGCAACGGCGGCCTTCATGGCCAGTGCACAGGCGAGCTACATGACCGGCGCCGTAGTCAGGGTCGACGGGGGGATCGTACGGTCGTGGTGAGCGCCGCGACCCTGAGGCCAGCCGAACTGCGGCGATCGATCCGCGCCGGTACATTCTCCGGTCTAACGACTGGCCTGGTGCCCGGGTTCGTGCAGGTCAATCTCGTGGTCTTGCCGGCGCTGCATGCAAGCGATTTCGTGGCCTTTTGCCGAGCCAATGAAGCAGCGTGTCCGGTTCTGGCGGTCAGCGAACCTGGCGATCCACGCTTGCCGGCACTCGGGGAGAATCTCGATCTGCGCTCTGATTGTCCCGCCTACTGGGTCCATCGGAATGGGCAACGCGCCGAGACCGTCCACGACATCCACGCCTATTGGCGCGATGATTTGGTCGGCGTCGCCATCGGTTGCTGGTTCTCAATGGAAGGCGCCCTGATGCGCGCCGGAGTCCGATTGCGCCATCTCGAACTCGGTATCCAAGGGCCGCTGATGCGTACCAATCGGCAAACAGTGCCGGTTGGCTTATTTGGTGGGCCGCTCGTCGCCTCGATGCGACCGTTCGCATGCGAGCAGGTAGCGACAGTGCGGGCAGTCACCGCGCGTTTCCCGCGGCTGCATGGAGCCCCGATCCACGAGGGTGATCCGACTGCATTGGGGATTGCGAAATTCGATCAACCAGACTTTGGCGAGCCGATGCAGCTCTTGCCCGGAGAAACTCCGCTCTTTTGGGGCTGTGGTCTAACCGCGTTATCAGCCTTGGAGCGCGCCAAGATTCCGTTCTTTGTTACCCATGCGGCGGGCGCGATGTTGGTCACCGATCTGCTCAATTCTGAGCTTGAACAGGCCGGACCGTGAGCATGACACGCACTGCCTGATTGAATTTGCGACGGTAATGAGCGGGTTTTTTGCCAGCGAATTTTGCTCCCGGACACTGAGGTGAGTGTCACATTTTAGTTGACATATGTCTCGGTTTAAGGCATAATTCGAGGACGAATCAAACTCGCTCACGTGAAGGACGCCAGCCACCTGACGGCGGCTGGCGGAGCGAGTGCGGTGCCCGCGGGCAAGGGCTCGTCACCTTTGCTCTCGGGCGGCTCGGGCATCAGCCTGCCGGCACTATGACCGGCGCGCGAGGTGCTCGCTGTAACTGGGTACGTCACCGGCGGCACGTCCGCTTCGTTTGGTGCACGTATTCCAGGAAGCCTGGCCCGAGCTGCGCCTTAGGGACGACGACTCCCTTTGGTAAGAGCCGTGGTGGAACGCCGGAAGTCGTGCTGCCCCCCTCCCATTCCCTCCCCCGCCTGCGGGGGAGGGGGAGGGTTAGGGTGGGGGGCAGTGCCGCAGCCCGCAAGGCTGCGGTGGTTACGGAACAGCGTCTTACGGCGTTCCGCTTCCTTTTATTTCTTCGTAGCCCGGATTGAGCCAACGGGTCCGGCCCGAAGTGGCCGGCCCGATGACAGGCTCCGCGAAATCCGGGGAC
>Ga0209579_10002379_pt1 | contig 14531 bp, 12 predicted proteins | sample Coa_R1_2_FD_187152 | JGI IMG/M metagenome (GOLD analysis project Ga0209579, IMG submission 187152) | Surface soil microbial communities from Centralia Pennsylvania, which are recovering from an underground coalmine fire - Coalmine... | ecosystem: Environmental > Terrestrial > Soil >... | reverse complement strand
TCAAGGACACGACGAACGAGATGATCCGAAACCTGCGCGACACGACGCGAAAGAACACCGAGCAGGACTGGCTCAAGACGAACCTCGCCAAGTTCAGCCGGATGCTTCAGGGCCAGAAGGATCTGCACACGGTCGCGCGCCTCATCCTCTCGGAGCTCGCGCCTGTCGTCTCGGCGCAGCACGCGCTCTTCTACGTGATGAGCACGCCGGCAGACGCGCCGCGCCTAACGCTCGTGGCGAGTTACGGCTCGAAGGGACAAAGCGCGCTCGGCGGCCAGCTCGAGCTCGGTGAAGGGCTCGTCGGCCAATGCGCGATCGAGAAGTCGAAGATCCTGCTTGCGAACGTGCCGCAGCATTATGTGAGGATCTTCTCGGGATTGGGCTCGTCGCCGCCGCAGAACATTTTCGTCCTGCCGATCATCTTCGAGGGCCAGGTGAAGGGGGTGCTCGAGCTCGCGTCGTTCGAGCGCTTCAGCCCGACGCATGAGCAGTTCCTCGACCAGTTGACCGAATCCATCGGCATCGTGATCAACACGATCGAAGCGAACATGCGCACGGAAGACCTGCTCGCGCAATCGCAATCGCTCGCGACCGAATTGCAAAGCCGCCAGCAGGAGCTTCAGCAGACGAACCAGGAGCTCGAGGAAAAGGCCGGACTGCTCGCACACCAGAACCAGGAAGTCGAGCGCAAGAACATGGAGGTGGAGCAGGCGCGCAAGGCCCTCGAAGAGAAGGCGGAGCAACTCGCGCTCACCTCGAAGTACAAGTCCGAGTTTCTGGCGAACATGTCGCACGAGTTGCGCACGCCGCTCAACAGCCTTTTGATTCTTTCTGATCAGCTTTGCAAGAACCCGGCCGGCAACCTGACAGGCAAGCAGGTGGAGTTCGCGAAAACGATCCACGCGTCGGGCAACGACCTGCTGACGCTCATCAACGACATCCTCGATCTGTCGAAGATCGAATCGGGCACCGTCGTCATGGACCCGTCCGACGTGCGCTTCGACGAGCTTTCGCGCTACGTCGAGCGCACGTTCCGCCACGTGGCCGAGGCGAAGAGCGTCGACTTCTTCGTGCGCATCGATCCGCGCCTGCCGCCGTCGATGTTCACTGACCTGAAGCGGTTGCAGCAGGTGCTGAAGAACCTGCTGTCGAACGCGTTCAAGTTCACGCATCAGGGCAGCGTGACGCTGACGATGGATCGCATGGCGAGCGGTTGGGATCCCGAGAACGACACGCTGAATCGGGCATCGGATGTGATCGCGATCTCGGTGCGCGACACCGGCATCGGCATTGCGCCGGACAAGCAGCAGATCATTTTCGAGGCCTTTCAGCAGGCCGACGGAAGCACCAGCCGCAAATACGGCGGCACGGGGTTGGGCCTGGCGATCAGCCGCGAGCTCACGCGTCTGTTGGGCGGCGAGATTCGCCTCGTCAGCGTGCCGCGAAGCGGGAGCACGTTCACGCTGTACCTGCCGATCACGTACACGCCGCCGCGGTCGCTGCGCAAGGCGGCGAGCGAGCGTCACGCGGACGCGCCGGCGCGGGCGCCGGGGGCAAGCAACGTGGCGCCCGTATTGCGGATCGTCGAGGTGCCGCCGATGCCCATCGGCGACTTGCCTTCGCGACATGCACCCTTGGCGCCGCCGCCAATCCTCGATCTCGACGCCGAAGACGAAGACGAGGAGGACCCGGGGGACGATCGGCACGCGATCGCCGCGGGCGACCGGCCCATCCTGATCGTCGAGAACGATTCGAGCTTCGCGCATCTTCTGCTCGAAAGCGCGCGTGCGAAAGGCTTCAAGGGCATTGTCACCGCATCCGGCGTGTCGGCGCTCGCGCTTGCAAGCGAATACGCACCGGTCGCGATCACGCTCGACATCTTCCTGCCGGACATCGATGGTTGGCGCGTGCTCTATCGGCTGAAGAACGACGAGCAAACGCGGCACATCCCGGTCTCCGTGATCTCCACCGACGAGTCGCGCGAGCGCGCGCTCAAATCCGGCGCCTGGGACTTCGTGGCCAAGCCGATGCAAAGCGCCGAGGAGGTCGTGCATCTGCTCGATCGACTCTCGGCGTATCTGCAACGGTCGCGTTGCCATCTTCTTGCCGTGTCGAGCGATGCGGCCAAGCGTCGCTGGTTCAGCGATTACCTGGGCGCGGACGACGTGCGGGTGACGAGCGTGTCGAGCTACGACGATGCGGCGCGTGCAGTGGCGGCCGAACGCGTCGATTGCGTTGTCCTCGACGCCGCGCTCGAGCCGCCACGCGAATCGATGTTCGCGCACGAGGGCAACGGCACCGGCGTGCCGTCAGCGCTGCCGATGATCCTGTACGGGGATCGGCACGACATGGCCGAGTTCGATCACTGGGGCAGCTTCGCGAAGCGCGCGGGCGTGCGCGAAGTGCGCTCGGCCGAGCGATTGCTCGAGCAGGCGAGCTTCTGCATGCATCGCCAACCGTCGGCGATTCCCGAATCGCATCGTGCGACGCTCGCGAGCTTGCGCGACACGAACGAAGTGCTGCAGGGAAAGAAGGTGATGATCGTAGACGACGACATGCGCAACATCTTCGCGCTGACGTCGCTGCTCGAAGACCGCGGCATGATCATCGTGTCGCACGACAACGGCCGCGATGCCGTGTCGGCGTTGCATCAGCAACCGGGCGTCGAAGCGATCCTGATGGACATCATGATGCCGGAGATGGACGGCATCGATACGATTCGCGAGATTCGCCAGATACCGGCTTACCGCGACACGCCGATCATCGCTGTCACGGCCAAGGCGATGAAGGGCGATCGCGAGAAGTGCATGGAGGCCGGCGCATGGGATTATCTGTCGAAGCCGGTCGACACCGAGCTTATGCTCGGCTGCCTGCGAGGATGGTTGTCGCGTTGAGTACCGCATCGCCCATCTTTCACCCCGACCCTCCGCCCACCGGGGAGAGGGAGCCGACCACGACGAGCGGCGAAGGGCCCCAGCGCGCGAACATCCTCGTCGTCGACGATCGTCCCGACAAGCTCGTCGTCTTTCGCGAATTGCTCGAGGATCTCGGGCAGAACGTGTACTCCGCCTCTTCCGGCGATGAGGCGTTGCGCCAGGTGCTCGAACGCGATTTCGCACTGATCCTGCTCGACGTCAACATGCCGGGGCTCGACGGGCTCGAAACCGCGGCGCTTATCCGAAGCCGCCGCAAGTCCGCGCATACCCCGATCATTCTCGTTACCGCCGATTATGGCGACGAGTTGCGAATGACGAAGGCGTATTCGCTTGGCGCGGTCGATTACATCGCCTCCCCGGTGGTGCCGGAAATCCTCCGCGCGAAGGTGAAAGTGTTCGTCGAGCTTCATTTACTCGCCGAGCAGGCGAAGCGGCAGGCGCAGGAGCGCATCGCGCTCGTCGAGGAGAAGGCTGCGCGCGAGGCGGCCGAGCGCGCGTCGCGCCGCCTCGCATTCCTCGCCGAGGCGAGCCGCGTGCTCGCGAGCTCGCTCGATCTCGAAGCGACGCTTCGCGAGCTCTCGCGGCTCATCGTGCCGCGCTTCGCCGATGTCGCGATCGTCTCGTTGCTGCCGAACGAGGGACAGCCCGAACGCCATGAGATGACGTGGTCGACGAGCGATCCCGAACAGCCGCTGTTGTCGGCGTCGCTTGCCGAGCTCGGCGATCCGATGCTCGCCGATGTCGTGCGGCGGGTTTGCGGTTCCGGCAAGCTGGAGTCGCTCGAACGCGAGGCGAGCGGCGCGAATGCGTCGCGCATCGCGCTTCCGCGCGGGCTCGCCGTCCATGCGCTGATGCTCGTGCCGCTGCTCGTGCGCGGACGGCGACTCGGTGTGCTGACCTTCGGCCTCGAAGCCGCCGGGCGATGGTTCGATGCCGATGCGCTCGCGATGGTCGCCGAGCTCGCGGCGCGCGGCGCGAGCGCGCTCGACAACGCGCTGCTCTTTCGCAAGATCCAGGAGGAAGATCAACGCAAGAACGAGTTCCTCGCGATGCTCGCGCACGAGCTTCGGAATCCGCTCACGCCGATCAGCAATGCGGTTCATATCCTGCGCGCGAGCGAGAACGACGCGGAGAAGCTCACGTGGGCGCGCGAGCTGATCGCACGTCAGGTGAAGCAGCTCGTGCGACTGGTCGACGATCTGCTCGACGTGTCGAGAATTACGCGCGGCAAGATCGAGCTCAAGATCGAGGCGATCGACGTCGAGCAGGTCGTCGCGGCGGCCATCGAGACGAGCAAGCCGAATGTCGACGCGCAGCGGCACACGCTGTCGTTGCAGTTGCCAAGCGAGCCGACGCGCCTCAAGGGAGACTTCGCGCGCGTCGCGCAGATCCTGTCGAATCTCGTCAACAATGCGGCGAAATACACACCGAAGGGCGGGCGCGTATCACTTTCGGCGGGACGCGAAGGCGATTATGTGGTGTTCCGCATCCGCGACTCGGGCGTCGGCATTCCGACCGAATTCCTGAGCGCGATCTTCGATCCGTTCACGCAGATCGACCGCACGCTCGCTCGTTCGCACGGCGGCCTTGGCATCGGGCTTACGCTCGTGCGCCGGCTGGTGGAGATGCAGAACGGCCACGTGAGCGCGCGAAGCGAGGGGCGCAATCGCGGTAGCGAGTTCACCGTGCGGCTTCCGGCTGCATCCGAAGCGCCGGCAGTCGATCATGCGAAGCCCGTGACGATGATCGACGTGCCGATCGGTGCGCAGGCGCCATCGCCGGCCGGTCTTCGCGTGCTCGTCGTCGATGACAACCGCGACGTTGCCGACAGCACCGCGAGCATCATGCGGATGAGCGGCTGTGATGTGCACGTCGCGTATGACGGCAAGGCAGCGCTCGAATCGGTGCAACGTCTTCGCCCCGATGCCGTGCTGCTCGACATCGGCCTGCCGGCGATCGACGGCTATCTCGTGGCCGAACACATCCGGGCGCAGCCCGAGAATCTGCGCACGATGATCGTCGCCGTATCCGGTTATGGGCAGGAGCAGGATCGGTTGCGCTCGAAGAGCGTCGGCTTCGATTATCACGTCGTGAAGCCGATCGATCCGGCCGTGCTCGCGGGACTCGTCGGGTCGCTGCGAATGTCGCGCGACACCGCGCGAACCGACATCGCCGCGCCGCTTCGCTTGTCCGACGGGGCTTAGCTGAGGGCGTCGATCACGCATCCGCCGCGCGCGCCGGCTGGTCCTGGCGTTCTGTCCGATCTCGCCGAGCGCGCGTTCGCGCGCGCCGCTGGTTCGCCGTCCACGGAAGGCAACGCGGTGCGGGTGCTCTGCGATGCGCGCGAGAACTTTCCGGCGTGGCTCGATGCGCTCGCGTCGGCGAAGCAGTTCATCCTGTTCGAGCAGTACATCGTCGAGAACGATCGCGTCGGTCGCGATTTCGCGGCGATCCTGGCCGATCGCGCGCGTTCCGGCGTTCGCGTCTACGTCATTGTCGACTGGCTCGGATGCTGGAGGGCGTTGTCGCTTTGGCGCGCCGTGCGCGACGCGGGCGCCGACGTGCGCGTCTTCAACCCCCCGCGACTTTCCAGCCCGCTCGGCTGGCTATCGCGCGACCATCGCAAGACGATCGTCGTCGACGGCAACGTGGGATTCGTGAGCGGCCTTTGCGTGAGCGAACGCTGGCTCGGCAATCCGAGGCGAAGGCTCGAACCGTGGCGCGATACCGGCATCGAGATTCGCGGGCCGGCGATCGCTACGCTCGAGCAGGCGTTTTTGAGCGTTTTCGCGACATCCGGCGCGGCGATCGACACCACGGGGTTTACGAACGCCGATGACATTCCGCCGGCCGGGTCGATGCGCCTGCACGTGATCGCAAACGAGCCGAATCTCGCGGGAACGTTCCGGATGGACCTCGTGATCGCGTCGATCGCGCGACGGCAACTGTGGCTCACCGACGCGTATTTCGTCGCGACATCGCCCTATGTTCAGGCGCTTCGCGCCGCCGCGCGCGACGGTGTCGACGTTCGCCTGCTCGTGCCGGGATCGAGCGACATTCCCGCGTTGTCGCCGCTGTCGCGCGCGCAATACCGTCCGCTGCTCGAAGCGGGCGTGCGCGTTTTCGAGTGGGCAGGGACGATGCTGCATGCCAAGACCGCCGTCGCCGATCGACGCTGGTCGCGCGTCGGCTCGACGAATCTCAATCTCGCGAGCTGGATGTCGAACTACGAGCTGGACGTTGCGATCGACGATGCACCCTTCTCGGAACAGATGGCGATGCAATACGAAGCCGATCTGCAGCATTCGACCGAGATCGTGCTGACGCGGCGAAATCGCGTGCGGCGCGCGCCGGGTCAGGCGGGGCAGGAGCAGGGGATCGCGGGACGCTCACGTCGCGCCGCATCCGGAAGCGCGGGACGCGCGGCGGCGGGTGCATTCAGCGTAGGCAGCGCGCTCGGTGCGGCGCTCACCGATCGGCGCATTCTCGGGCCGGCCGAAGCGGGATTGCTGTTCATCATGGCTAGCGTCGCCGCGTTCATCGGCATCGTCGGCGCACTCTGGCCGCGCGTGCTCGCGTGGCCGGTGGCGGTGGTCGCGCTGTGGTCGGGTACCGCATGGGTCGTCAAGGGCATCGCGCTGCGGCGCGGACGGCGAAGCGGTGCCCGGGTCGAACGTCTCGAGGATACGATGCCCGAGGCGCCTTGGCCGCCGGAGCAACCGCATGCCGATACTGCTGCCGATTCACCGCCGGATTCGGTGCGCGAGACACGCGATCACGTCGAGTCGCGGTAAGGTCGTCGTTGGTCGGTCTTGGGACGAACGTCGGCTGAAGCAGGCTTTGCGGATCGACATGCAAAATCACGGGAGACACGATGAGCGATCTTGACACCACGAAACGCATCGGCGCGCGTACGCTGCCGCCGTTTCGCGCCGATCATGTCGGAAGCTTTCTGCGACCGAAGTTCCTGCTCGACGCGCGCGAGCAGTTCCGCAACGGTGCGATCGACCACGAACAGCTTCGCAAGGTCGAGGACGAGGCGATCCGCGGCATCGTGAAGTTCCAGGAGGACCTGGACCTTCGCGGCATCACGGATGGCGAGTATCGACGCACTTTTTTCCACACCGATTTCCTGACGCAGTTGCGGGGCGTCGAGACGCACGGCGGCATTCATGTCAAGTTTCACAGCGCGAAGGGCGAGGTCGACTTCGAGCCGCCGGTGATGCAGGTCACGGGAAAAATCCGGCACGACAAGCCGATCCAGCGCGCGGATTTCAAGTTCCTCCGCTCCGTGACGAAGCGCACGCCGAAGGTGACGATTCCGTCACCGACGATGCTGCACTTTCGCGGCGGGCGCGGTGCGATCGACAAGAAGGCTTATCCCGACCTCGAGCAGTTCTACGCCGATGTCGCGGCCGCGTACGCCGACGAATTGAAGAGCCTGAGCGATGCCGGCTGCACCTACGTGCAGTTCGACGACACGAATCTCGCGTATCTATGCGACGAAAGGATGCGCGAGGGTGCGCGCCAGCGCGGCGATGATCCGAACGAGCTGCCTCGCCGCTATGCACGCCTCATCAATGCGGCAATGGCGAAGCGACCCAAGTCGATGCGCCTGTGCATTCATCTATGCCGCGGCAATTTCAAGAGCGCGTGGGCGGCGGAGGGCGGTTACGAGCCGGTCGCCGAGGTGCTGTTCAACGAGCTTGCCGTCGACGGCTACTTTCTCGAATACGACGATCCGCGTTCCGGCGATTTCGCGCCGCTGCGTCACGTGCCGAAAGGGAAGATCGTCGTGCTGGGCCTGGTTAGCACGAAGGTCGGCGAGCTGGAGTCGAAGGACACGCTGAAGCGGCGGATCGACGAAGCGGCGAAGCGCGTGCCGCTCGAGCAGCTTTGCCTGTCGCCGCAATGCGGGTTCTCGAGCACCGTGCACGGCAATGACATTGCGGTCGAATCGCAAACGGCAAAGCTGCGATTGGTGATCGAGACCGCGCGAGAGGTGTGGGGCGCGGTGTGATGCTTCTTTAGCGAAGATTCACCGAGTCGAGGAGCTTCCAGATGGGCGCCTGCCACGATGCCGGTGCCGCAGGATGCCAAAACAGCGCGTCGCCGTCCATGCCGAGGTCGGGAAGGACGTCGAATGTCGCCGGCGCGGCGCCTGCGTGATACGTGTCGAACAACTCGCTCGCGTCGGCTTCCGATACGCGTCGATTTTCCTTGGCGTATAGCCACAACGACGGCACCTTGACCTGCGCACCCAGAATTCTGTAGGTATTCGTGCTCGAGCGCTCGTGCTCGCGCTCTGAAAGTCCACGAACGCCGAAGCCTGGGGATACGAGGACAAATGCCTTGAGGCCAGGCACGTTGAGAGCGGCGTAGCGTGCGGCGATGATACTTCCCAATTCCTGTCCGATCACCACGTGGTTTTTCGTCGCAGGACCACCGGACTGCGAAAGGGTGGCGACGGTTGCGAGGAGCTGCATCGCGTACGGCGTCACGAGCGGCAGTAGGTCCTCGCGCAACTGTGCGCCCATCCCCGGTTCCAGCATCGGTGCATTGTTGGCATCGCCGTAGCGAGAGCATACGCTGCTGGCGCGAAAGCTTCCTTATCGGAGCCGTTTCATTTCAGCGATTCCAGATATGCCGCCATGTCGATCGCATCTTGTAGCGATACGCCGAGACTCGGCATCGCCCCTTCGGACACGAATCGCTGCGGATTGCGCAGCCAGCGCACCATGTTCTCGGGCGTATTCGCGAGCGTGCCACCGATGAAGCTGCGCATGCCCATCTTCACTAGCGGTGGACCAACCGGGATCGCGGCGCCGACGACGCCCGGAATGTCGTGGCACACGATGCATCCGTACTGAAGGATGACGAATCGTCCGCGATCAAGATCGCCGGGGGCCGGTTGGAGCGTGTCCGCAGCCATGGTTTCGCCGGCTTCGGTTGCCTTCGCGATCTGCGCCGATTGCGTTTGCTCGCGGCCAAGCATCGCACGGTACTCAAGCGGCGTTTCGTAGGGAAGTCGCTGCACGTACGCAACGATTGCCCACAGTGCGTCGTCACGCAGACGAAACTCCCATGCGGGCATGCCGGTGAGCTTCAATCCGTGCTTGATCGTCCAGTAGAGCTCGTTCGGCTTCCACTCGATTCCGGTATTCGCGAGATTCGCAGGTAAGGGCCGCAATCCCAGCGCGAATGGCTCGGGCGCAACGCCCGGTGCGCCGTGGCAGCGGACGCAATGCGCCGTGTAGAGGATTCGGCCGCGTGCAACCTCCGATGCATCGCCGAGCGCCGGAACCTTGACGGCTTTCGCGTGGAGTATGACTGCGCGTCGCATCGTCGTTTTCAACACCCAGAAGACTTGCGCGGTATGCTGATCCGTTGCCGTAATGTCGTAGAGGCCCAGGTACACGAACGCGGCCGCGCCCGCGACGGCGACGAGAGCGAGGGCGATCAAAGCGGCGACGACGCGCATCGCTCAACGAAGGCGATAGAGATACGCGACCATATCGGTGGCGTCGCGCTCGGTGACATTGACGTTCGGCATATCGGTGCCGGGCTTCGCTTTGTCGGGTTCGCGAATCCAGCGCGCGAGCTCCGAAGGCGTGTTGACGATGATGCCCGCGATGTAGACGCGCCGGCCAAGGCGATCGAGCGGAGGACCGATCGTTCCGTCGGCGCTTTGGACGCCGGGAATCGCGTGGCATGCACCGCAGCCGTATTGCTGCAACAGCATGCGGCCGCGCGTCGCGTCGCCCTCGGCTTTGGGATGAAGGGACGGGTCGTTGCATGCTATGACGAGCGGCGCACTGATGATCGCGAAGCCAAGTGCAATCGCGTTCGCTCGATGACTACACCGACACACAAGTTTGCGTACATGCCGAGACGCGCATCCGCGCGCCGAGTGTGCAAAGCAAACCGCAGCCATAGCCATGCTATGGCGAGGATGAGCGACAAAGCAATCGGCGATGCGGGGCGCGTCGAACATAGCGAAACTTGTGTGTCGGCGGCGTACAAGCGCACGAGGCCTGCGGCTCGTCACTTGTGTTTCTCCTTTCTGGCCGGGTGAGCTTCGTCGCCCTCCGGCGCATGCAGTCTCGCCGTAAGCGACGCATTCAACGCGGTGGCGAGCGCGGCCTCGCCACTGACAAGGTCGCGCCACTTCATCTCGAAGCCTTTGCGCCGGCCCTTCAACACGAGGCTCATGCCGTCGGGCGCGAGCGTCAACGTGTACGCTTGCCCGTCGATTGTGATCTCGCGCTTCAATGACCGGTCGAGTGGGGTCGTCACGATGGTTGGATGGTGCGGTTGCGGCTGGCGTGATTATCCGCCGCGCGGACGTTTTGCCGCTTCGCACGTGCTAGAATTTGCGCCTTCGCGCCCGTAGCTCAGTTGGATAGAGTACCTGGCTACGAACCAGGGGGTCGTGGGTTCGAATCCTGCCGGGCGCGCTCTTCTTTTCTTCGCTCGATCCGCTACTTAGTGCCGGTGGCTGATTCGGCCGGGACCACTTTGGGACCAAACGCGAGATTCACCTTCGCTTTTTCGCGTCCCTGATCCGCTGCTTCGATCCATCGCGCGTAATGCTTCCACAGCGTGTTCGTGCCGCTGTGACCGAGCTGGCGTGCGACCCATTGCGGATGCGCGCCCGCCATGAGCGCGAGCGATGCGAACGTGTGTCGCGTCTGATACGCATTGCGATGTCGTAGGCCCGCGTCGGCCAACGCACGCTTCCAGCTCGCGCCAGGCGTGTAATCGTCCTTGAACGGCGCGCCGGTGAACGGATTGAGGAAGATCGCCCCGCCGGCGAGCAGCGAATGCGCCTTCTGGCGCTTCAGCGCCGCGAGTGCGCGATCGGTGAGCTCCACTTCGCGACGCTTCTTTGTCTTCGTCACCTTCACGCGGCCCTTGACCTTGGCGCGCGACACGCGTGCAACCTCACGTGTCCAATCGATGTCGGTCCACGCGAGCTCGATCAGCTCCGATGTTCGCAAGCCGGTCGACGCAGCGAAGTCGAAATAGTTGTGCATCTGCTCGCCGTAGCGCTTCTGGATCGCCGTCAGCGCGGCATCGAGCTCCTCGTGCGATAGCGGGTCTGGCTCCTCGGCTTCGTGTGGCTGATTCTTGAGGCCCGCGGCCGGGCTCTCGCGGATGATCTTGGCCCGGATAGCGGTATCGAAAACGCCGCGCAGGCACGTCAACGCGTTGTTACGCGTCTTCTCCGTTTTCCACCGCGTCTCGCCGACGACTTCGCACAGGTCGGCGAAGTTGATCGCTGCAACGTGCTTCTTGCCGAGCCGCGGGTAGAAGTGCGTCTTCAGCATCGATTCGTAGGCGTCGAGCGTCGACTCCGCGAGGCGGTTCGCCCGGCACGCCCTCAGGTAAGCGATCGCCTGGGCCTTGAAGCTCATCGGGTCCGGCGCGCCGTCGACGCTGTCGGTCGTATCGATGCGACGTGCGCGCTGCAGGCGCGGCAGCCACTTCGCGGGATCGTACGTGCCGAATCGGATCTCGGCGTGAATCTCCTCGAGCATCCGCCGCGCGGCCTTCACATTTGCGGCGTTGTAGACGAGATCGAGCACGTGCTGCTCGCGCTTGCCGCGGTGCATGAAGCGAATGCGAACCTTGCCGCGATGCTCCGCTACACCCTTCGCTGACCGAACGCCCATCGCTGGTATCCCTCCATGTCGACGAGGATGCGACCGTCTGGCGCCTTGATGAACTCGTGCCCCTGCAGCCAAACGCCTTCTTCGATCTTACGACGTACCGCCTTTTCGCTGTAACCCGTCACGGTCTCGAACACAGACAGCGTCACGAGCCTGGCCGCCGCGAGCGGAGCGCGAAATCGGCCCATGGCGCGATTCTCGGCGTCCGGGTGAGGCGAGGACACGTCCGCGGGCGCTGAAGCGCTCCTGCGCGATTCTGTGCGGCCGGCGAGGGGTTGCGACGCGCTCATCGGTGCGCAATGCGCCGGCCAAGGCGCGCAGCAAGCCACGGATGCGCACCCATCGCGGCGACGATGCCGAGCGGGCCGCCGACGAGATAGCACGCGATCTCCGCCGGCGACGTCGGGCCCGGCAGCACCTTGAACAGCGCGAGCTGGCACGAGCCGATCGCGAACGACGTCATTGCCGCGAGCAGCCGATGGCCGCCGTTGACGTTGAGACTCTGCAGCCCCAGCGCGAACACGACGCCAAACGTCGATGCGAAAAGGATCAGCGCCGTCATAGCGCCGCAACCTCCACGCGCTCATATCCCGCACGCAGCAGATCGTTCACGAGCGACGCCGGCGCTTCGACGACGCGGTCGGCACCGATCGGCAGCATCTGCCCGAACCACTGCACGGCGCCCACGTTCGCCGGCGCACGCAGGCGCACCGTGCGCGCTTCGCTCGTAGGATCGTTCGCGCCCATTGCTTCGACCTGTTGGCGCATGAACTCGAGCAGGCCGGTCTCGTTGTTGCGCCCGACCAGGTAGTTGAGCGCCTGCGTCGTGCTGTCGACGTCATCGTCGTGCGCTGCATTGGGAAAGTTCGCCATGCTGTCGAGATAGTCGGTCAGCCACGGCGCGCCCTCGGCCAGCAGCACGCGTCCGGTCTCGATCATCGGCGTCACCGCATACGCGCGGCTGATCTTGTCGGTGTCGGCCTTGATCGGCAGGATCGGTAGCCGCGTGTCGCGCTGCAGCTCCTGAATCAGCGACTGCCCGCTCGCCTTGTCCTCGACCAGCACGACGTTCGGCTTGAATTGCTCGCCGAGCGTTTGCACCATCGCCTTGAGCTCGGGGAATTCGACACGGCGCTTCCAGACGTCGAGCAGGTAGTAACCGGCGTCGGCCTGGCCCCACGTCGTGCACACGCTGTAATCGTTGTCGGCGCCTTTCTTGAACGCCGTGTCCCAGCTCTGCAGGATCGAATGAAAGCGCGGCGCCTCGCGAAAGTAGCGCCACCATTCGCGTTTGAAGATCGCGCCCTCGAGCGCTGACGGACGCTGCTGATACAGCGCCTGGAAGCTCGAACCGAGGAGCGCCTTTTGCCGCGCGAGGTACGTCTCGTCGTAGCGTGTCGTGCCGTCGGCAGCGACCGGCCATAGCGCAGCGCCTTCTGCACGGCCCAGCGGATCATTCGCTTCGGCGAGCGCGGGCAGACTGACAACCGTCCATGCATCCGCTTCCGGGCTTTGCAGGATGCGGCCGGCGAGATCGTCCTCGCTCCAGCGCGTCATGATGAGGATGATCACGGCGCCTGGCGCTTGCCGCGTCGAAATGTCGTCGCGATACCAGTTCCACGCGCGATCGCGATACGCCTTCGATGTCACCTCTTCGCGACCCTCGACTGGGTCATCGATGATGATGAGATCGCCGCCGCGGCCGGTGATGCCACCGCCGACGCCGACAGCGCGAAGGCCGCCGCCCGCCGCGGTCTGCCAGTCGTGCACTGCTTTCCGATCCTCCGCGAGCGGCATGCGCGCGCTGCAGATGCTGCGCGTTGTGTGGCTGAAGTTCTCCGCGAGCGACGCGCTGTACGAACCGATGATGACGCGCGCGCGGGGCGAGCGCTCCAAGGTCCATGCCGAGTAGTGCACGGTCACGAGTTGGGATTTGCCGTGCTGGGGCGGCATGAAGATCATCAAGCGGCGGATTTCGCCGGCGCTGATGCGGGCCAAATGCTCGCGCACCAGCAGTTGATGCCGGGCGTCCCAGGTGAGGCCCCGAGACGGTCCGTCGTCCTGCGAGACGTCATGCAGCCAGTCGTCGAAAGGCGGTACGTCCTGCGGCTGCGCCTGGGCTTCGGCAGCGGTGAGATCGGCGACGTGGCGAAGCAGATCCATCAGCCCTCGGCGTGCTGCTGCACGATGCGTTGAACGGTGCTCGTGCCGATCCCGAGCTCGCGCCCGATCTTGTTCAAGCCCATGCCACGCTTGCGAAGCGCCATCACCGCGGCAGCTTTGTCGTCGCCATGGATCACCGGCCGACCGAGTCGCTTTCCTTGCGCGCGAGCGCGATCGACTCCAGCCTGCACGCGCTGCTTGATCAGCTCGCGTTCGAACTCTGCGAACGTGCCGCTGATGTGGAAGATCAGCTTGCCGTACGGCCCCGTCGTGTCGATCGCTTGCTGGTGCAGGTACAGATCCACGCCATGCGAGCGGATCTCTTCGAGGAAGCCGACCAGGTCGTGCAGCGAGCGCCCAAGGCGATCCGTCGACCATGCGGCGATTACGTCGAGCTGCCCGCGCGTGGCGGCCTTCAGCAATCGATCGAACTGCGGCCGCTGGTCGCGTCCCTTCGCACCGCTCACCCCGCGGTCCACGTATTCGCCGGCGACCTCCCAGCCCTTGTGCTCGACGACCTCGCGCAGTTCGCGCAACTGGTTGTCGCACGTCTGCTTGTCCGTAGAAACGCGCGCGTAGATCGCGACCCGCTTGATTCCCGTTTTCGCTGCCATGGTCTCGCCCTCCGTTGAAGACGAGACAATCATACCGTAATCATCCATAAATGGTATAGGGTCGCATGGGGTCATTCGCTGGGGCGTGCAGTGCGGAAAATAGGCATGGATTACGGTATGGGGCGCGATTTAGCGAGGGCTCATTC
>Ga0209579_10002378_pt1 | contig 14532 bp, 12 predicted proteins | sample Coa_R1_2_FD_187152 | JGI IMG/M metagenome (GOLD analysis project Ga0209579, IMG submission 187152) | Surface soil microbial communities from Centralia Pennsylvania, which are recovering from an underground coalmine fire - Coalmine... | ecosystem: Environmental > Terrestrial > Soil >... | reverse complement strand
TGCGGCTTACGGCCGCGACCTCGAGGATTTTTCCACGTATCTCAAATCCGCCGGCCGCTCCATTGCCAGGGCGCGCACCGACGATCTACGCGGCTATCTTGGCGAACTTTCCCGGCGCGGCCTGCGCGTAGCGACAGTGGCGCGGCGGCTGTCGGCGATCCGGCAGCTCTACCGGTTTCTCTACGCAGAAGGCCAGCGCGCGGACGATCCCGCCGCCGTTCTCGAAGGCCCCAAGCGCGAGCGCGCGCTGCCCAAAACACTCACGCTGGCCGAGGTCGATCGCCTGCTTCGCGTCGCCGCCGAAAGCGATCCGGCGGCGCCGTTGCCGGCGAGGCTGCGCGCAGCGCGGCTGGCGTGCCTGCTCGAGATTCTTTACGCGACGGGGCTGCGCGTGTCCGAGCTCATGGCGCTGCCGATGTCGGCCGCCCGCAAAGACGCCCGCGTGATCGTGGTGCGCGGCAAAGGCAACAAGGAGCGGCTGGTGCCGCTGAACGATGCAGCCAAAAATGCGATGATCGCTTACCTCGCTCTCCTTGCGCAATCCGGGCGCGACGCCCGGTCGAAATGGCTGTTCCCATCGTTCGGCGAAAGCGGCCATCTCACGCGCCAGCATTTCGCCCGCGAGCTTAAAGCGCTGGCCGGCGCCGCGGGCCTGAACGCCGTACAACTCAGCCCCCATGTGCTGCGCCACGCCTTTGCCAGTCACCTTCTGCATAACGGCGCGGACCTGCGCGTCGTACAGACACTGCTTGGTCACGCCGATATTTCGACCACGCAGATTTACACTCATGTGCTCGAAGAGCGCCTGAAAAGCCTGGTGCGCGACTTGCACCCGCTGGCGCAGGAATAAACTCAAATACCATCAGTTTTTGATTGAACATTTGATGATATATTGGCTTGGCGCGCTTCGGACTCTATGAGGCGCTGATCAAGGAGGCGGGAAGCGAAAGTCAGGTTTGCATCAAAGATCAAGGATGGAGCCGAGATTTCATACCGGATGATCTTTTAAGGCAGCCGTGTCAAAAGCTCGGATTGAGACCAACATGGACAAACGCGACGCCATCAAAATTCTACGCCGCCATCAAAACGATCTTCGTGCGCGCGGCATTATTCATGCCGCGCTGTTCGGCTCAGTCGCGCGGGGTAATGCTGGTCCAAAAAGCGATCTGGATATCCTGATCGAACTCGACCCCGAGCTGAAACTGGACATTTTTGCTTATGCGGGGCTGAAGCGATACGTTGCCGAACTGTTCCATGACCCCGTCGACGTGGTGAACAAAGGTGCGCTAAAGCCGCATCTTCGCCAACCGGTGTCGGCCGATGCCGTCTATGCGTTCTAAGTCGCCAACCGAGGCGCTGACCGATTGCGGCCAATTTCACGCAAGGCATGAATTACAAAAGCTTTTGTGCCGACCAGCGCACGGTCTACGCGTTGACCCGATGCTTCGAGATCATCTCCGAAGCTTCACGACGTTTGCCGAAGCAATTGAAGGCGCGTCACCCGAATATTCGTGGACCGACATTGCCGGGGCGGGAAACGTCTATCGGCATAGCTATGAAGATGTGCTTGAGCAAATTCTCTGGCACACGCTCAAGCATGCGCTACAACCGTTGAAGGCCGTCGTCGAGGAGGAACTTTGTCGGCGGGACGCCGGGTAGGAGCATCATCTTCAAGGGGCTTTCTTGACTTGACCTATTCGGCGGTTGAGTTTGCGGGCCGCGCAATCTGCCGCTTTCATTCATTGGACGATAAGTATCCCGCGCGATGCGTAGCTACCTCGATTTCGAAAAGCCCGTGGCGGAACTCGACGCCAAGATCGACGAATTGCGCGCGTTGCACAGCGACGGCGACGCGATCGGCGAGGAGATCAACCGCATCGAGGGCAAAGCGGCGGCCGCGCTCAAGGAACTCTATGCTGGGCTGACGCCCTGGCAAAAGACGCAAGTTGCGCGGCATCCGCAGCGGCCGCATTGCCTCGATTACGTCGCCACCCTGATTGCCGATTTCGTGCCGCTCGCCGGCGATCGCAAGCACGGCGAGGACGCGGCCATCGTCGGCGGCTTCGGCCGGTTTCGCGGCGAGGCCGTCTGTGTGCTCGGTCACGAAAAAGGCTCCGACACCGACAACCGGCTCAAGCACAATTTCGGCATGGCGCGGCCGGAGGGCTATCGCAAGGCCGCCCGGCTGATGACCATGGCCGATCATTTCGATGTGCCGGTGATCGCGCTGATCGACACCGCGGGCGCCTATCCCGGCATCGGCGCGGAGGAGCGCGGCCAGGCCGAAGCCATCGCGCGCTCCACCGAGACCTGTCTTCAAATCGGCGTGCCCAATGTCGCGGCGATCATCGGCGAGGGCGGCTCCGGCGGCGCCATCGCAATGGCGACTGCCAACCGGGTGCTGATGCTGGAACACGCCATCTACAGCGTCATCTCGCCCGAGGGCGCGGCGTCAATCCTGTGGCGCGATACCGCAAAGGCCCAGGAGGCGGCGGCGAGCATGAAAATCACCGCGCAGGATCTGTTGCGGTTCGGCGTCATCGACGTGATCGTCGACGAACCGACCGGCGGCGCGCATCGTGAGCCAGCCGCGGCCATTGCCGCGACCGGCGACGCTATCGCCGCCGCGCTTGCCGACCTGCGCGGTCTCGACCGCGCCACCATCCTGCGGTTGCGCCGCGAGAAATTCACCGCGTTCGGACGATCGCTCGCCTGATTGAGCGCCGGCGGCCGCAAAAACAAGCATTTTGCCACAATCTTGCCGCGATTGCTCCCCCGCCGTGTAGCGCTCTTAATTCCTTGGATTTGCCCGTAAAATTTGCAGATAATTTACCAATCATTTATCCGGCGCATGTTCAACCGGACTGCCGAGGGCCGATCGCCTTGCGGAAGGCAGCTCTTATGGATAACGATTGGCAAGTGATGGCATGGGGTTGGTCCCTCTGTCGGGGAACTTTGCTTTGATCCGCGCCTGCGTTGTCCGCGCGTTTTCGTGGTGCGCGCCGAGCCTGCGCGTACTCCTGACTTCGGTGGCGGTTGCCGCCGCCTCGTTGGCGCTTGCCGGCTGCTATGAAGACGACGGCTATCAGCTGCCGACGCAGGCGATGAAGGAATTGTCGCCGGAGATGCTGGCGCTCCTGCAACAAAAAAATATGCCGAAGGATTCGCCGATCCTTGTTCGCATTTTCAAAGAGGAATCGGAACTCGAAGTCTGGAAACAGGACACCACGGGCCAGTATCAGCTTCTGAGAGTTTATCCGATCTGCCGCTGGTCGGGCGAGCTTGGGCCGAAGAAAATCGAAGGCGACCGTCAGGCGCCGGAGGGCTTCTACGCGATCACGCCCGGATTGATGAATCCCAATTCCAACTACTATCTCGCCATCAACATCGGTTTCCCCAACGCCTACGACAAGGCGAACCACTACAGCGGCGCTTTCCTGATGATCCACGGCGACTGCTCATCACGCGGTTGCTACGCCATGACCGACGAGCAGATCGGCGAAATCTATTCGCTGGCGCGCGAATCCTTTCTCGGTGGGCAAAAGGAATTCCAGATCCAGGCCTATCCATTCCGGATGACGCCGGCGAACTTGGCCCGGCATCGCACCAATCCGAACATGCCGTTCTGGACGATGCTCAAGGAAGGCAACGATCACTTCGAGGTGACGCATCTCGAACCCAAGGTTGATGTCTGCGATCGCCATTATGTGTTCGACGCCCAGCCGCCGGACAATTCGACGAAGCCGCTGGTCTTCAACCCGGTCGGCCGCTGCCCATCCTACCAAGTGCCGCAGCAAATCGCCGGGCCGGCGCTTGAGAAGCAACGCAACGACGAATACCAGCTTGCCGAGCTGATCAAAGAAGACGTGCCGACTGCGCCGATCGTCATGGGAACCGACGGCGGCATGAACCGGTTCTTCGTCGCCAAGCTCGCGGAGACGGCGCCGGTCTACGACAACGAGGGCCGGCTGCACGCGCCGCCGGTCCATCCCGGAATGCCGCTGCCGACCATCAGCGGACCGCGGGAGAATTCCGAGGAGGGGATAGCGCCTCACGCCACGCAAGTGGCTAGCTCGTCGAAGAATTTATTTGGCAGCCTGTTTGATGCGAGGACCAGCGAGCCACCAAGCGATGTTGCTGCAAGCGCCCCACCTGCCACCAAAGCGCAAGATCATCCGAGTTCCTTCGCGCGCCTGTTCGAGCCGAAGAAACCGCCGACGCCTGTAGCCGCCAACGCCCAAGGCGCCGTCCTCGCCGGATTAAGACCCGATCCCGAGCCGCGTAGAACCGAGCCGTCAAAGAGCCTGGCGCGTCAGACGGAGCCGCAGGTATCGCAGCCGCAAATCGCGCAAACGCCGAAATTGCGAACGAGGCCGCAACAGAACACCTCTCAACAGGATGCCGCCGCCGCTCCGCCTACGGTCGGCAGCACAGACCTGATGAAGGGCGCCCAACCCGTGGTGCCGTCAGGCTCGTTCGACGGCCGCTGGGCGGGATTGCAGTAGACCGGCGACAGATCCGACGGAAATCTTTATCCGTCCACTGTCGTCCATCCTCCGTCGTCGGCTAGACGTACCGTCCGTGGCAATGCTTGAATTTCTTGCCTGAGCCGCAAGGGCACAGCTCATTGCGGCCGACTTTGCCCCAGCTCTGCGGATCTTGCGGATTGCGGGCCGGCGCCGGCGCTTGCGGGATTCGCACCGGGGTCGCGGCGCCAAGCGGCAAAGCCGCTCTTGGCGCGACCGCGGCCGCCGTTCCCATGGCTGGGCCAACTCCTTGACCCATTCCTCGGCCGATGCCATGGCGCGCGAGCGTATCGGCGCCGGCCAAGGCGAGCGCCATCTCGTCCTCGCCGGTTGCCGGATCGATCTTGTGCGCCGCCATGACCGGCAGCGGCGCGGGCTGCTGGTCCGGCGGCGGCGCCGCCTGGATCTCCACGCGCATCAGTTGCGCCGTCACCGCTTCGCGCAAGCTCTGGCTCATCGCCTCGAACAGGCTGAAGGACTCCGCCTTGTATTCGTTGAGCGGATCGCGCTGACCGTAGCCGCGAAACCCGATCACCTGGCGCAGGTGATCCAGCATGATGAGATGCTCGCGCCAGAGATGGTCGAGCGACTGCAGCAGGATCGACTTCTCGATGTAGCGGATGACGTCGGGACCCCACTGCGCGACCTTCGCCGCCATGTGCTCGTCGGCGCGGCGCTCGACGCGGCTGAAGAGTTCCTCGTCGGCGATGCCTTCTTCCCTGGCCCATTCGTCGACCGGCAGATCGAGTCCGAGCACCCGTTTGAGCTCCTCGCGCAAGCCGGCGACGTCCCATTGTTCCGGATAGGCGTGCTCCGGCACGTGCTTGGCGATGAGATCGTCGATCACGTTGTGCCGCATATCGGCGACCACTTCGCCAACCGCCTTATCCTGCATCCACTCGACGCGCTGATCGAAGATGACCTTGCGCTGATCGTTCATCACGTCGTCGTATTTCAGAATATTCTTGCGGATATCGAAGTTGCGCGCCTCGACCTTCTGCTGCGCCTTTTCCAGCGCCTTGTTGATCCAGGGATGGATGATCGCCTCGTTCTCGCGCAAACCGAGCTTTTGCAGCATGCCGTCGAGCTTGTCGGTGCCGAAAATGCGCATCAGGTCGTCTTCGAGCGATAGAAAGAATCTTGAGTGACCCGGGTCGCCTTGGCGCCCGGAACGGCCGCGCAGCTGATTGTCGATGCGGCGGCTCTCGTGCCGCTCGGTGCCGAGCACGCAAAGGCCGCCCGCACCGAGCGCTCTCTCCTTCAAGCGCGCGACTTGCGCGCGAATCGCGGCGGCGCGCGGACTTTTCTCCCGCTCGCGGGCGTCCTCGATGTCGGCCAATTCCTGGCGAATGCGCATGTCGGGATTGCCGCCAAGCTGGATGTCGGTGCCGCGGCCCGCCATGTTGGTCGCGATGGTAATCGCGCCGGGCACGCCGGCCTGCGCGATGATCTGCGCTTCCTGCTCGTGGTAGCGGGCGTTGAGCACCGCGAACACCTTGGCCTTCGACGAGTTGTCGCCGACATAGAGCGCCGCGAAAGCGTTGGGATCGGAGAAGTCGTGCTGCTCCCAACCCTGTTTACGCAGCATTTCCGCGAGCTGCTCGGATTTCTCGATCGACGTGGTGCCGACCAGCACCGGCTGACCGCGCTCCCGGCAGTCTTCGATCAGCCCCAGAATCGCCCGGTATTTCTCCGCCGCCGTGCGATAGACCTCGTCGTCGTCGTCGAGACGGATCATCGGCATGTTGGTGGGGATTTCCAGAACTTCCAGCTCGTAGATGTCCTGAAACTCCTCAGCCTCGGTCACCGCGGTGCCGGTCATGCCGGCAAGCTTCTCGTACATGCGAAAATAATTCTGGAACGTGATCGAGGCGAGCGTCTGATTCTCCGGCTGGATCGGCTGATGCTCCTTGGCTTCGAGCGCCTGGTGCAGGCCCTCCGAATAACGCCGGCCCGGCATCATCCGGCCGGTGAACTCGTCGATGATCACGACCTCGCCGTTGCGCACGATATAGTCCTTGTCGCGGGCGAACAGCTTGTGGGCGCGCAGCGCCTGATTGATATGGTGCACGACCGAAACGTTCTCGACGTCGTACAGCGACTCTGCTTTGAGAAGATTGGCCTCTTTCAGAATCTGCTCCATCTTGCTCATGCCTGACTCGCTGAGATTGACGGAGCGCTGCTTTTCGTCGAGCTCGTAATCGGTTTTGTCGAGCCGCGGAATAAACGCATCGATGGTGTTGTAAAACTCGGAGCGGTCTTCGAGCGGACCGGAAATAATGAGCGGCGTGCGTGCCTCGTCGATCAGAATCGAGTCGACTTCGTCGACGATGGCGTAGATGTGCCCGCGCTGCACCATGTCTTCGAGCCGGTACTTCATATTGTCGCGCAGATAATCGAAGCCAAGCTCGTTATTGGTGCCGTAGGTGACGTCGCTGTCGTATTGCTTCTTGCGTTGTTCGTCATCGAGACCGTGCACGATGACGCCCACGGTGAGGCCCAGGAATTTGTAGATCTGGCCCATCCATTCGGCGTCGCGCTTGGCCAGATAGTCGTTGACGGTGACGACGTGAACGCCGCGGCCCGCAAGCGCGTTGAGATAGACCGGCAGCGTGGCGACCAGCGTCTTGCCTTCGCCGGTCTTCATCTCCGCGATTTTGCCTTCGTGCAGCACCATGCCGCCGATCAGCTGGACGTCGAAATGGCGCTGGCCCAGCGTGCGCTTGCCGGCTTCGCGAACGGTGGCAAAGGCAGGCACCAGGATATCGTCGAGCGAGGCTCCTTCGGCGAGTTGCTTCTTGAATTCGTCGGTGCGCGCTTGCAACGCCTCGTCGGAAAGCGCTTCCAGCTCCTTTTCCAGCGCGTTGATCGCATCGACGCGAGGGCGATAGGAGCGGATGCGACGGTCGTTGGAGGAGCCGAACAGCTTGCGGGCGACAGCGCCGATCATCGCATCATCCTTTTAAATTTCGGGCTTGCCCGCCGAGCGGCTTGATGGCGCACAATCGTGTCCGAAAAACCGGTTCCCACTGCTCGGAATCATGCTCTGTCTTTATCCCGCCGGCGGCAGGCGTCCAACCGACGGAAAATGCGGCGCTAATCGGGCTTCTGCAAGGCGACTGAACGTCCCAATCTTACTGCGAGAGATAGGAGGGGGTCGATTTTTTGTCAATGCGAGCGGCCATTTGCAGCCGCGCCAGACGCGGCGCCGATGTGGCGCCGATTCTGCCATTGCCAAGGCCGGACGATTGGGCGACTGTCCGCCCGACGCCGGACAGCAAAACTGATGCGTCCGACACCCACAACAATCACGTAATCCACCTCGCCAAAGGACCCGTTTTATGGCTGCCACCCGCTCGCTCGCCCGCGCATTCGGCGCATTCGCGCTCGCGGCATTTCTCTTCGCGCCGGCAATCGTCAGGGCGCAGGACTCCGATTCGGTCGTTGCCCGCGTCAATGGCGTCGATATCCGTCAGAGCGACCTCGCGCTTGCCGAGGATGAGGTCGGCGCCAACATGCCGCAGATGGGGCCCGATCAGAAACGCGAATACCTCATCACCTATCTCAGCGACGTAATCCTTCTGGCGCAGGCCGCCGACAAGCAGAAGATCGCCGACCGCGACGACGTCAAGCACCGCATCGATTTCGAGCGCAGTAAGGTGCTGATGGAAACGCTGCTGCACGATACCGGCAAAGCCGCTCTAAACGACGAGGCGATGCACAAGGTCTATGATGAGGCGGTCAAGCAGATGCCGCCGGAACAAGAAGTGCACGCACGTCACATCCTGGTGCAGACCGAGGACGAAGCCAAAGAGATCGAAGCCGAGCTGAAAAAGGGCGCGGATTTCGCCACGCTGGCCAAGGAAAAATCCAAAGACCCGGGCGCGGCCGACGGCGGCGATCTCGGTTATTTCACCAAGGACCAGATGGTGCCGGAATTCTCCCAAGCCGCGTTTAAGCTCGACAAAGGACAGATTTCCGATCCCGTGCATACCCAGTTCGGCTGGCACATCATCAAGGTCGAAGACAAGCGCACCAAGCCGACGCCGACCTTCGACGAAGTGCGCGGCCAGATCGAGAATTACGTCGCGCACAAGGCGCAGGCCGAACTGGTTGCGAATTTGCGCAAATCCGCCACCATCGAGCGCCTCGATCAGCCGCCGCCGGCGCCGGATCCATCGCAACTCAATCCGGCAGCGCCGGCGAAGAAGTAGCTTTTGCGTTTCCCGAACGCGGTGCAGCGCGTAAGCGGTGCACCGCAGATCCGGGATCGTCTCGTACCCAGCGTATGTTACGATCCCGGGTCGGCAATGTACCACTCCGCTCGCTTCGTGCTGCATTGCGTCCGGGAAACGTTGCAAAAGTCATGTCCACTCCGATTTCTCCTCTCGCCCCGAAGAGCGTCCCCGACATGCCGGCGATCGCCGGCGTGCGCCTGGCGACGGCAGCCGCCGGAATCCGCTACCGCGACCGCACCGACGTCATGCTTGCGGTCTTCGACGCAGGCGCCAGCGTGGCGGGCGTATTCACGCGCTCCAAATGCCCGTCGGCGCCGGTCGAATGGTGCCGCGCGAGGCTTAAAGGCGCCCGCGCCCGGGCGCTTGTCGTCAATTCCGGCAATGCCAATGCCTTTACCGGCAAAAGCGGGCGCGCGGCTTGTGGCTTTACCGCAAAACTTGCGGCCGCGGCGGTCGGCTGCAAGACGGCGGAAGTGTTTCTTGCTTCGACGGGAGTTATCGGCGAGCCGCTGCCGGCGCAAGCCTTTGACGGCGTTATGAGCAGACTTGCCGCCGAGGCTACCGCCAACGGCTATACCGACGCAGCCGGCTCGATCATGACCACCGACACGTTCCCCAAGCTTGCCACCGCGCGGGCGCGCCTTGCCGGAACGAACGTCACCATCAACGGCTTTGCCAAGGGCGCCGGCATGATCGCGCCCGACATGGCGACGATGCTCGCCTTTGTCTTCACCGACGCGCCGATCGCGGCGCCGGCATTGCAGACCTTACTGCGGGACGGCGTCGTCGACACTTTCAATGCCGTCACCATCGACGGCGATACGTCGACCTCGGACACCGTCCTCGCCTTCGCCACCGGCGCGGCGCAGGCGCCGCGCATCGCCCGCGCCCACGATCCGCGTCTCGTTCCATTCCGCAAGGCGTTCAACGCCGTGCTCGCCGATCTCGCCGAACAGGTGGCGCGTGACGGCGAGGGCGCGCGCAAACTGGTCGAGATCACGGTCGAGGGCGCGGTGTCGAAAACTTCGGCGCGCCGCATCGCGCTGTCGATCGCTAACTCGCCGCTGGTCAAGACCGCGATTGCCGGCGAGGACGCCAATTGGGGCCGCGTGGTGATGGCGGTCGGCAAAGCGGGCGAACCCGCCGATCGCGACCGGCTGTCGATCTGGTTCAATGGCATCCGCGTCGCCCATAAGGGCGCGCGCGATCCGGGCTATGACGAAGTTACCGTCTCGGCGGCGATGAAGAAGCCGGAGATTGGGCTCAAAGTGGCGCTCGGACTGGGCAAGGGCCGCGACCGCGTGCTGACCTGCGATCTGACCAAGGAGTACGTGGCAATCAACGGCGATTACCGGTCCTGACAGCGTCGGCCGGCCGATCCGCGCGGTGGATCATGCAACCGACGCCAGCGCGGTTGCGGATTCGCTGTCCGGCGTCGCCAATTCCACGCAATTGCAGCCGTTGATTTTGGCCCTATAGAGCGCCCGGTCGGCCCGGGCGATCAACGATGCCGCAGTTTCGCCGTCGACATATTGGGCGACGCCAAAACTGCACGTCACCACACCGACCGCATCGATCGCAACCTCGGCGATGACCGCGCGCAATTTCTCCGCCGCCTGAAAGGCCATCGCCCCGTCGCAACCGGGGAGCATCATGGCGAATTCCTCGCCGCCCCAGCGCGCCAGCACGTCGACGCTGCGCGCAAACTCCATCAGCAATATGAACGACGCAGTCATCACGGCAATGCGCCCCACCGCAAATTCCGGCGAGTCGCCAACGACCATCGCCGTCAAATCGAGCCATTCACTCGCGCCGTGCAGAAACCCGAACAGCGCCAGAATGGTCCAATGATCGGCGGTTCCACCAATCCTCGCGATGGTCTTGTGTCGGAACCATAGGGGAAAACCCGTGGACGGCGTTCGAATGTGGTACAGTCTCGCAAGTGTTCGTGACGATTAAGGTTTGCTGAATCGTGGGTGTTGCATTTCATCATATTCACACTTCAACGCTCGACATCGCTTACGAGGAGAGCGGCACCGCCGACGGGGTGCCGGTCTTTCTCATGCACGGCTGGCCCTACGATCCGCGCTGTTATGACAATGTGATACCGCCGCTTGCCGCCGCCTCATGCCGCGTGATTGTGCCTTATCTGCGCGGCTTCGGCCCGACGCGCTTTCTCTCCGCCGACACGCCGCGTTCCGGCCAGCAGGCGGCGCTCGGCAACGATCTCCGCGAATTGATGGACGCGCTCGCCATCGAGCGCGCCGTGCTTGCGGGCTACGATTGGGGCGGCCGCGCTGCCTGCATCGTTGCGGCGCTGTGGCCGGAGCGGGTGCGCGCCCTCGTCACCGGCAACGGCTACAACCTGCAAAACATTCCCGCCTCGGTGAAACCGCTCGATCCAGCCTCCGAGCATCGGCTGTGGTACCAGTATTACTTTCACAGCGAGCGGGGTCGAACCGGACTCGAGGCTAACCGGCGCGCGCTTGCCCGCTTGCTCTGGACACTTTGGTCGCCGCCGTGGACTTTCGACGACTCGACTTTCGAGCGCAGCGCTGTGTCCTTCGACAATCCCGATTTCGTCGCGGTGACGATCCAGTCGTACCGTCATCGCTTCGGCTATGCGGCGGGCGATCCGGCATTGGACGCGATCGAGGCACGGCTTGCCGCGCAGCCCAAGATCGCCGCGCCGACGATTGCTCTCCAAGGCGAGGCCGACGGCGTCCAACGGCCGGAGTCTTCGGCCAAGCATGGCGCTTTTTTTAGCGGGCCTTTTGCCCGGCGCGTGCTGCCGAGTGTCGGTCACAACCCGCCGCAGGAGGCGCCGCAGGCTTTTGCCGATGCGATTTTGGAATTGATTGGTGCGACAAAAAGCTGACCGGTGCCGCAACACTTCGTTAACCAGCGCGCCGAATGCGGCTATCTAGAGCGTCGGATTGAACATGCCTTTACCCTCCACTCCCTAGACTGAGGCAAGCCGTGAGCGTCGCACTCGTTCTTGTCGTCGCCTGCGCGCTGATCGATCCGGACGGCCGCGTGCTCATCGCCCAGCGTCCGCCGGGAAAGTCGATGGCGGGCTTGTGGGAATTTCCCGGCGGCAAGGTCGAGCCCGGCGAGCGGCCGGAGCAAAGCTTGATCCGTGAGCTGAAGGAGGAACTGGGAATTGTCGTCAAGGAGGAGTGCCTCGCGCCGTTGACCTTTGCGAGCCATCTCTATCCCGACTTCTACCTGCTCATGCCGCTCTATGTTTGCCGGCGCTGGGAAGGGTTCGTCGAAGCGCGGGAAGCGCAGCAGCTCAAATGGGTGCGGCCGCACGAGCTGCGAAACTATCCGATGCCGCCCGCTGACGAACCGTTGATCTCACACCTCACCACGCTGTTATGATCTGAACGCCAGAAGGCCCAAAGACCATGCCCAAGCTCGATCAAACGACGATCGTCTCCCTCGTCCTTCACTTCGTGCGCGACGAAGGCGGCGCCACCGCAATCGAATATGCGATGATCGCGTCGGGTATCGCCGTCGCCATCGCCACCACGATCGTGACGCTCGGCTCTTCTGTCCAGGGCATGTATTCAAGTGTCGCCACTGCGATGAAGTAGGTCTTAGAGCGCAATCGTTTCAAGTTAAATCGATTGACGCTCTAACATTTTGGTGGAGCATGATCTTTTCGGAAAACCGCTGTCCACCCTCGGATCAAGTCCGAGGGCAGGCATTTTCCGGATCATGCTCACATCTAGCTTCCAGCCTTCTCCCCCGCTGAAATTTCGCGGGTGCCGAGCACGTCGGCGAGCCGCGCCTTTGCCGAACCCGGCCGCAGCGGCTGCTGCTGATCCGGATGCGGCGCCCAACCGGACAACCAGACGATCTCGAACGTCGCCCGCACCCGTCCGTCGGCGTCGGCAAAGCGCGCTGCGTAGATTTCCGACATTCGCATCAGCGTCGCGCGCTTGAGCGGCGCGCGCAGGCGGGCGGCGAGCGCGTTGGTCGCGCCCATGCGCCGCAGATCGTGCATCAGCGCCAGGGCGGATGCGTAGCGCACGCAGACGCGATCGACGTCGGTCACCGGCAAAGCAAATCCGGCGCGCTGCAGCAACGCGCCGAGTTCGCGCAGATCGGCGAACGGCGCCACGCGAGGCGAGGCTCCGCCTTCCACCTCGCTCTCTGCGGCGGCGAACGATTGGCGCAGCTCGGTCAGCGTCTCGCCGCCGAACAGCGCGGCGAGGAACAATCCGTCGGGCTTTAGCGCGCGGCGTATCTGGATAAGCACTCCCGGCAAGTCATTGACGGATTGCAGCGCCAGTGCCGAGACGACGAGATCGAGCGCGCCGTCCGCGAACGGCAACGCCTCTTCGTCGGCGGCGACGAATTTTTCAGGCCGCGCCGGCGCGGACGGCAATAACGCATCGGTCCTGACGACGGTGCCGACCGAGCCGAGGCGGCGAAGCGCCGCCCGCACCGCCTCGCCGGGCGTGCCGAGATCGAGCACAAGATCGAAGCGGCGCAGCACGGCGGCAAGCCGCTCGGCAAGATCGCCGGCCACGCGGTCGAGCAAAAAGGTCGCCGGACCCAACGCTGCGGCACGGTGCCGGCGGCGGCGAATGAGCGCGCGGTCGAAAATTACCGGGCCGTCGGACATGATCTCATCGCTATGCTTGTCAATACACGGGTCGCGGCCTGTTTCGAGGCGATGACATTTCCCTTATAGCGCGATAGCGTGGCGTCATGACGCTGTCGGCCGGCATTGCAGTGCCCGGGCAGATCAAGCGCGCGGCGGACGCGGTGCGCGCCGTGCTTCGCGTTACGCTCGACCTCGCGCTGCCGCCGCTCTGCCCGGCCTGCCGCGAGCCGGTCGAAGGCCGGGGCCTGTGCCCGGCGTGCTGGTCGAAGCTTTCCTTCATCACCCGCCCCTATTGCGAGCGGCTCGGCATTCCCTTCGTGTATGACCCGGGTCCGGGCATTTTGTCCATGGAAGCGATTGCCGACCCGCCGGCCTATCAGCGCGCCCGTGCCGCCGTGCGCTTCGACGAGATTTCGCGCGCGCTGGTCCATGCCCTCAAATATGGCGACCGGCTCGACCTCGCACCGATGATGGGGCGCTGGATCAGCCATGCCGGGCGCGAGATTCTGGCCGAGGCCGACGCGCTCGTTCCGGTGCCGCTGCACTGGCGGCGGTTGTGGGCGCGGCGCTTCAACCAATCCGCCATGCTCGCCGCGGCAATCTCGGCCGAAAGCGGCGTGCCGATCGCCGCCGGCGCGCTCAAGCGGGTCAAGCCGACGGCGCAGCAAGTCGGTTTGTCGCGATCGGAGCGCGCCGCCAATGTGCAGGGTGCCTTTCGCGTGCCGGCCGAGGGCCGCGGCGCGGTCGCCGGTCGCCGCCTCATCCTGGTCGACGACGTGCTCACCTCCGGCGCTACGGTCGACGGCTGCGCCCGGGCGCTGCTTCGCGCCGGCGCCGCCAATGTCGATGTGCTGATTTTCGCCAGGGTTGCCGAGCCGGTGCGAACGTCCATATAAACAATTTGCTAGAAATTACGCCGCATCATTTACCGCAGCCATGACCGTAATCGACATCTATACTATTCGCTACTGCCCCTATTGCGCCGACGCTAAGGAACTGCTCTCCCGTAAGGGCGTCAGCTTTCATGAGATCGACGTCAGCGGGAACCGGGACAAACGCAAAGAGATGATTCAACGGGCTAACGGACGCGGCACATACCCGCAGATTTTCATCGGCGCGACCCATGTCGGCGGCTGCGACGATCTCTATG
>Ga0209579_10002377_pt1 | contig 14539 bp, 11 predicted proteins | sample Coa_R1_2_FD_187152 | JGI IMG/M metagenome (GOLD analysis project Ga0209579, IMG submission 187152) | Surface soil microbial communities from Centralia Pennsylvania, which are recovering from an underground coalmine fire - Coalmine... | ecosystem: Environmental > Terrestrial > Soil >... | reverse complement strand
ATCGGCCAAGCCGAGCGAGTCCCGGCCGGGGCCGCCGCGGTCGCAGTCAGGTCGTCCATCGGCGTGCTCGTCTGCACCCATCGGCGTCCGTCAAGCCTACAGCACTGTCTCGACGGACTCGCGGCTCAGACGCGCATTCCCGAGGACGTCATCGTGGTCTGTCGCCCGACCGACCAAGCGACGCTGACCTTGTTGCGGACCCGTCCGGCCGATGGGCTGCCGATACGGATCGTTTCCGTGACCACGCCCGGCATCGTTGCGGCTCGCAATGCCGGGCACGATGCCTGCCGCACGGATGTGATCGCGTGGATCGATGACGACGTGGTGCCCCACATCGACTGGCTTCGCCGGATCGGCCAGCATTTCGACACCGATCCGCTATTGGGCGGGCTTGGCGGTCGCGACCATGTTCATGACGGCGACCGGTTCGACGAGCGCCTCGCGCAAACAGTCGGCCGCCTGCAATGGTTCGGCCGCGCGATCGGCAACCACCATCTTGGGTACGGGCCGTCGCGAGAGGTTCACTTCCTCAAGGGCGCGAATATGAGCTACCGCGCCGTGGCAACTGCGGGTGCGCGTTTCGATACCCGACTCAGGGGCCGGTCGATCGAGGCGCACGAAGACCTCGCATTCTCCCTGGGTGTCCAGAGCAATGGCTGGAAGCTGCTCTACGACCCGGCGGTGCTTGTGTACCACTACGCGGGCCGGGGCGACCTTCGGGCCTACAGCTCGATTAGCGCAGCGATCGCGCCGGCCGAGATCCGAGACGCCGCCTGCAACAAGGTGATCGCCCTGTGGGCCGGCCTCTCGGCACCGAGACGCGCGGCCTTCGTGCTGTGGTCGGCGTTGATCGGGACCGGCGTCGAGCCCGGTCTGGTGCAGGCCATCCGCTATACGCCGTCGCTCGGCATGGCTTCATGGCGCCGGTTCTGGCTCGTCCAAATTGGTCGAGCGGCGGGTTACAGAGCGGTGGCCTCACTGTCGCGCGGCCGCCCCGTTGATGCACGGCTCAATCGAATCGCGACTCAATGCTCCTGCCAAGCCAGTCAGGGCGGGCGCGAATGAAGCGGCTTCGAATCGCGATGTTTCATGCGTCGCTTCCAGCGGTCCATCGCAAGATCGGCGGGGTGGAGGCGGCTGTGCACCGCCTCGCCGACACCCTCGCCCGCGACGCATCGCTCGACGTGACCGTCTTCAGCTGCGACGAGAAGCCCAGGGGAGCTCTCTACGGCCACCGGCGCATTTTCCCGTCGGCTCTGCGCAGCCGCCTGCTCCGCTTGCTCCTCCTTCCGGCGTTCCTCAATTTTCTCGACTTTCGCGCCTTCGATGTCGTGCACACGCATGGCGACGACTGGTTCTGGCTCCGCCGCCGGGTACCGACCGTCCGCACGATGCACGGATCGGCGCTGCGGGAGGCGCAGAACACCACCCTGCTGCGCCGCAAGCTCATCCAGTATCTCGTCTATCCGCTGGAGCGGCTGTCGACGTGGTTGGCGACGAGGTCCGTCGCGGTCGGGCGCGACACGCAGCACCTGTACCGATGCGATGAGATCATCGGCAACAGCGTCGACCTGGGTTGCTTCAAGCCGCAGCGGAAGGCGCCCTTCCCCCTCATCGCCTTCATCGGGCTGTGGAGCGGCCGCAAGCGCGGCAGTTTCGCATTCTCGATCTTCCTCGAGCGGGTCCTGCCGCGATTCCCCGACGCGCAGCTCCACATGATCAGCGATACCGCCCAGTCGCACCCGAACGTGGTACTGCACGAGCATCCCGATGATGCCACCGTGGCGGCGCTCTTGGCCAGCGCATGGGCATTTTGCTACCCCAGCACCTATGAGGGATTCGGCATCCCCTATATCGAGGCGATGGCTGCCGGCACGGCGATCGCCGCCACCCGGAACAGCGGCGCATTCGAGGTGCTGGCTGGGGGCGAGTATGGGTTCATCTGCGAGGATCGGGATTTCGGCGATCAGCTGATCGAGCTGCTGGATTGTCCCGAAACGCGGTGCCGCTTCGCCGCCAAGGGCATCGAGCGCGCAAAGACCTTCGGCGCCGACGCGATTGCCGCTCGATACCTCGAAGTCTATCGCGGGGTCGCGCAATGCTGATGCGATCGCGTGAGCCGGCGAGTCCGCGTCGGTGCGCATCCGTCGTTCCCCGTTCGCTGTGCGTGCTGCAGACCGGAATGCAATGGTTCGACAGCGGATCGGGTGGACTGGACAGGGTTTATTTCGACCTGTTCAACGCCCTTCCGGGCCAGGGAATCGACGTCCGGGGTGCCGTTGTAGGACCGTCCGATGTCGCTTCGCTGACCAACGGGCGGATCCGCGCGCTGGCGCCGGCAGACGCCGGCTTCGCGGGACGGCTTCTTGGAACCCGCCGCACCCTGACTGAGCTTGCCGCGAACGGGAATTTCCATCTCGTCGCGGCCCATTTCGCGTTCCACATCGCCACGGCGCTGGATCGGCTGCGCGGTCTGCCGCTGGTGATGCATTTCCACGGTCCGTGGGCGGAGGAGTCGCGCCTGGAAGGCCAAGGTGCGGCGCGCGCCGCCGTCAAGCGCATGGTTGAAAGATACGTGTTTGCGCGGGCGGAACGATTCATCGTCCTGTCCCAAGCCTTCGCGGCTCTCCTCCGCGGCCGGTACGGCGTTGACGAGAGGCGCATCCGGATCGTGCCCGGGAGCGTCGATCTCGCCCGCTTCGCGACCGGGATGACGCGGCTGGAGGCCCGGGCTGAGCTCGGCTGGCCGACCGGCCGCCCCATCCTCCTGACGATCCGGCGACTGGCGGCTCGAATGGGCCTCGATCGGCTGATCGAGGCGATGGGCACGATTGTCCGGGCCGAGCCCGACGCGCTGCTCTTCATCGGCGGCCGAGGCCGAATGGAGGCTGGCCTGATCGCGCAGGTCCTGGACAAAGGGCTCGGCGAGCATGTCCGGTTTTTGGGGTTCCTGCCCGACCACCTTCTGCCGATCGCGTACCGGGCGGCAGACATCAATGTCGTACCGACGACCGCGCTCGAGGGATTCGGCCTGACGGCGGCCGAAGCCTTGGCCGCCGGCACGCCGTCGATGGTCACGCCGATCGGCGCCCTGCCGGAAGTCGTGTCGGACCTGTCGCCGGACCTCGTTTTCGCGTCGGGCGAAATTGCCGATCTCGCGGACGGCCTGATCCAGGCGCTGCGCGGCGAGTTGAGTATTCCGGGCACTGCAGCCTGCCGTGCCTATGCCGAAGATCGCTTCAGCACGTCGGTCGCCGCCGCGCGTGTCGCGGCCGTATATCGCGAGGTCGCCCGGTGACACGGCGGGTGCTCTTCGTCAATCACACCGGGGAACTCGGCGGTGCCGAGCTGACGCTGCTGCCGCTGGCGCACCGCTACCGCGATTCCTGCGTGGTGGCCTTGCTGCAGGACGGTCCGCTGCGCCAGCGTCTGGCAGCGAGCGGCGTGTCGGTGAAGCTGATCGCCGAATCCGCACGCATGCTGAGCGTCTCGCGGCAGGGCGGCATTCTCTCGGCCTTGGGGGCCATCCCATCCGTTGCTCTCGCCGTCTGGCGCGTCGCCCGCTTCGCGCGCGAGTTCGACATCCTCTATGCAAACTCGCAGAAGGCGGCGGTCGTCGCCTTGGCGGCGGGACTTGTTCTGCGGAAGCCGGTCATCTGGTATCTCCACGATATCCTGTCCGCCGATCACTTTGCCGTCGCGCAGCGTCGCGTCGTCACGGTGCTGGCGAACCTGGCGGCGCGATCCGTCATCGCCAACTCGACCGAGAGCGCCGCAGCGTTCGTTGCCGGCGGGGGCAATCCCCGGCTCGTCACGATCGCCCCCAGCGGCGTCGACCCTGTTCCATTCGACCTCGTTTCGCCCACCGACATCTCGTCGGTTCGTCGTGAGATCGGAATGGGAGACGGGCCGCTCATCGGCTTGTTCGGCCGCCTGTGCCCGTGGAAGGGCCAACACGTCGTGATCGATGCGCTGTCGCGGCTCGGTGCGGCCCACGCGATGATCGTTGGCGATGCCCTGTTCGGCGAACAAGCCTACCGGACGGCGCTCCTCTCGCGCGCTGAGGCTCTCGGGCTTTCCGGGCGGCTGCACTGGCTGGGATTTCGCGACGACATCCCGCGGCTGATGCGTGCGTCGGACGTCGTGATCCACAGCTCGGTCGCGCCCGAACCCTATGGCCGCGTCATCGTCGAGGCGATGATGGCGAGGCGACCGGTGATCGCGTCCCTGCACGGCGCCTCGGCCGAGCTCCTGGGAGCCCGTTACCCCTATCTGGTGCACCCCGGCGATCCGGCGGCCCTGGCTGCGGCGATCGACCAAATCCTCTCGGAGTCTCCCGCTAGGATCGCGCATCTCGTTGCCGCGAATTATGAACGCGCCTGCGCGCTCTTCTCCACGCAGCGAATGTTCGACGAGATCGACCGGGCCCTGGCGGCATGAGACAGGCGACCCCGTCGGGAACAGTCCGATCGTCTCCGGACGCCGCTGCCTGGGGTAGGGCGCTCCGCCAGGCGGCACTGATCCTCTTGCTGGTCGGGGTCGTCGTCGAGCTAACGGTGCTGCATATGACCAGCGTCGCGCGGTCGCTATTCGTCATCGGCGCGCTGGGCATCGCCTGGGTCTCGATGCGGCGGTCGCCCTGGGATTACCTGACGGCGACGCTCTGGTTCTGGACCATCTCGCCGTTCGTCCGCCGCGTCATCGATTATTACGGCGGCTTCGAGAGCACGAACCTCGTCCTGCTGACGCCGAGCCTGCTCGCGTTGCCCATGCTCCAGCCGATCCTGACGAGCCGCCGGCTGATGACGACCCGCGAAACCGCGACAGGACTCCTGCTGTTGGGGCCGGTGCTCTACGGGCTCGCCGTGAGCTTCTGTCGGGGGGAAATTTTTCCCGGCATGGCGGCGGCGACCGAATGGCTGATCCCGCTGCTCTATTACTTTTACCTGATTCATCTAAGCCGGCAAATCCAGCAGGGGATCCCGCATCTTCGGGCCTTCATTGTGCTCAACATCGCGGTGATCGGCATCTACGGTGTCATCCAGTGCTTCGATCCCCCGGCCTGGGACACGCAATGGGTCGAGGACGTCAAGATGTTCTCGATGCGTGGCGCAGAGTTCTTCCCGTTCAAGCCATTCAGCATGTTGAACTCGCCCGGTACCTGTGCCGCCTGGCTAAGCGCACTCATTCTTCTGTCTCTCCACTTTAGGAACCAGGCATCGGTACTATTCCTGCCGGCTGCGGTCTTCTTCCTGGCATTGACGCAGGTCCGCGCGAATATTGGCGGGGCCGCCGTCGGGCTGATTGCGGCGCTGGCCTGGGGCCATCGGCAGATGGCGCGGTCGCTGCTGCTGATCTTCGCGGTGCTGGCGGTTGTCGCTGGGGGGCTGGCCGTCACCGACCCACGGCTCGGCGAGACGCTGTCGGCGCGCTTCGGCACCGTCGGGAATTTGTCGGAGGACGAAAGCGCTCGGGCCCGGACCGAGCTTTACAAGGAGTTCCCGGCGCTGATCGAGCGCTATCCCCTGGGAGTGGGAATCGGCGCGATCGGCCGTGAAGCATTGGGTGGAAACGGGGGCGCTCAACAGGGGGAATTTGCCAGCATCGATAGCGGCCTCGTGGCGGCATATCTCGCGCTCGGCTGGATTGGCGGCACGGTCTACTGCGTCGGTCTGGTCGCCCTGGTCGGGCAGGCGATGATTGCCGCGGCCCGGTCGCGCTCGCCCGCCGCCATGGCGCTGGCCATCGCCGCGCTCGGCGGCGCCGTGACGATCGGATTCACGAACCTGGTCGGATTGCAAGGACTGATCGTCTGGCTTTGCGCCGGGTACGCGAGCGCTATCGGCATAAGATCCCGGGCGATTCGAAATGAAAGGCCGGAGCCTCCGGCACCGGCATACGCATCGGCTTCGAGCTCCCCGGTCATGCGGGCCGGTCTGAGATGACAACGACCACGGCGCGCAAATTCGACTCGCTTGAGCTCATTCGAGCGCTCGCGGCCCTGTCGGTCGTTCTTTTCCACACGGAGATGATCTGCGCCAAGCTCTCCGCAGCCCCCCCCTTCGCCGGGTTGTTTGGCGGAGGCAGCCGCGGTGTCGATCTCTTCTTTGTCCTCAGCGGCTTCATCATCGCGTTCATCCACGCGGGCGATTTCGGCCGGCCCGAGCGCATCGGCCGCTATCTCTATGCAAGATTTGTCCGCATCTACCCGAGCGTCTGGATCGTCAGCCTGGCAGCGCTGGCCGTCTACGAACTGGGCTACGGCGATGGCGGCAAGTCCGACAAGCTTTCGCTCGACGGCATCGGCAGCAGCTTCCTGTTGCTGCCGCAAGCCGGCGACGCCCTGGTCAACGTGACTTGGTCCCTGAAGTACGAAATTTTCTTCTACTTGCTGTTTTCACTTTCGCTGCTGCATCGCACGGCCGGGATCGCGGTGCTGCTGGCGTGGCAGTCGTGCGTGTTGCTGGCCTATCTGGCCGGGCCGCCGGCATCCTGGTCGTGGCTCGCATTCTACCTCCGTCCCGTGACGCTGGAATTCGGCATCGGCGTGTCGTGCGCCGCGGTTGTGCTCAACCGGTCGAGACTGCCGTGGCTCCGGAGCGCGGCAAGCCAAGCGGCGATGCTCACGACCGGCACGGCGGTCTTTGTCGCCGGATGCCTCCTCGATGCCTACCGAGCGGGTGGGGTCGCGCCGTTGCCGGAGTTCCTGGTCTTCGGCGGCAGCGCGGGCTTGATCATCGTCAGCCTCGCCATGCTCGATCTCGGCGGACGAATCACAGTGCCGCGGCCGCTGGTGCTCGCCGGCAATGCTTCCTACTCGATCTATCTTGTACATTTTTCGACGATCACCCTGATCGCAGCTGTCTTGGCCAAGTACACGTCGCTTCCGCGCGGCGACGCGATATTTCTCGGTATCGCCTGCTGCGGATTAGGCGTCGGCTTGGCATTTCACCTTCTCGTCGATCAGCCGATCCATCGGTACTTGCGGCGTCGGGAGCGGCGGCCCGGACCGGCTCGTGCGGAACCGGCATCGCAGCAGCGATCGCGAGGCCGCCTCGACGCTGAGGGGCCGGCTTGGTTCCCACCGCGGCCTCTGCCCGCCACTCGGTCCACTCCTGCACCGCCGCCGATCCGATGAGGGATGCCATGCTCGCCACCCGAGCTGAAGTAAACTTCGACGACCACAATGAAATCCGCTGCTGGTCGGCTGCCGCTCCCATCAATGTCAGCGACCAGAAGGAATACATCGCGTATGAAGCAACAAATTGCCGACGATCTGGGAACGCGGGTTCGGAACTATTCGACGACATTGTCTTCAAGTCCAGTACCGTCAGGACGTTTTCCGGTTTGATCCCGACACTTCAGTTATCGGGAGGTGAGCGCGTTCTGGAGATGGGAGCCGGACAGGCACTGGCCAGCGTTCTTCTCAAGCGAGCATACCCGACGTGCTACATTGTCGCGAGCGACATGGTGCCGGCTGCGCTCGAATTTACAAACAACTACGAGAAGCTGTTGGATTCATTTCTCGATGAGAAATGGGCGTTCAATTGCCGAGACGTACCATTTCAAGACAATCAATTCGATAGGATTTTTACCTTCTCAGCATTTCATCATTTTGGCATCCGGAACGACTTCGGCGGCTCGCTTGCCGAAATGGTAAGGATCTTGAAGCCGGGAGGAAAAATATTCCTACTGTATGAACCTTCGTCGCCAAAATACTTATACAGACTCATTTACGAGATCGTTAACCGCCGGCGCAATCATGATGGCGTCGACGAGGATGTCTTGATTCCATCCAAGATCACCAATACATCAAACGAACTGGGATGCGTATCGAAGATCGATTACTATACGAACTATCGAAATCGCGACAGCATGTTGTCCTATCTATACTACTCAACGCTTACAGTTCTCAAGTTTCTCCAGAGCTTCACGGTATGCACCGTGAATGTCCTGATCGAGAAGCGCCCGCCATGAAGGGGCAGTATTTCGCGCACCGGGCGTCGAGATGAGCATCACCGTGTGCATCCCGACGCGCAACCGCCCTGGCGATCTGGCCGAGTGTCTCGATTCGATCGCCGCATCGTCCGTGGCGGTCGGCGAGACCATCGTTGCCGACGACAGCACTGACGGCGCCACGCGCACGCTCACGACGACCCGCTACCCGCACGTCACCTACGTGGACGGTCTCCGGCAAGGGTTGGGGCCAAACCGCAATCGCGCGCTCGATGCGGCGACGGGCGAGTGGATCCTCTTCCTCGACGACGACGCGCGGCTCGGCGTCGACTTCCTTGCCACGCTCGCCCCGTTCATCGCTGCGGACGACCGGCGCCGCACGATCTTCACCGGGATCGAACGGCAGACGACCGCCCTGGTCTTCCCCAACGACCAGAATTTCCTTGGGTTTCAAACGGTGCCTTACAAACCGGGAGCCCCGCTGAACACGCTCGTGATCAATGCCGCCTTGTTCCCGGCTGCCCTCTTCCGGACCATACGGTTCGACCCGCAGCTGGTCTATGGGTACGACGAGGTGGACGTTGCCATGCGTGCCCGCCTCAGCGGGTATGAGATTCGGCTCTGCCCGGAGGCGGTGAACCGCCATTTCCCGTCTCAGATAAATCGCGGATTTTACGGCCGGCACACTGAAATCGCGCGGATCTACGTCACTTTCAAAAGATACGCGGAGGTCGAGCGTCGTCCCTTCAAGGCGGTGGCCTTCATCGTCGCCAGCTTCGTTCATAGTGTGGCTCACCACCTCAAGACCGGCGGCGTTTCCGGGGTTGCGGAAGCCATGAGGACGCATCGGGCCGCCTGGCGTAAGATCGCGCTCTGGCGAGCCAGCCGCCGCAGCCTGGCAACGGCGAAAATCCCGGGCTCCATCGTGGCCCCTCCCGGCCCGGAACTCGGATGACAGTGTCGGGGTCTTCGCTCGGCGATCGCGCCGCTGCAGGCTCCGCCGCGGTGAGCCGGCTGGTCGCGACGTTGCGACGACGCGGTCGGATCCAAGCCATCGTACAGGTCATGGCCGTGCGGGTGATCGCGCTCGTTGCCAATCTGGCCACCGGAATGATTTCCGCCGCGATACTGGGGCCGGCTGGTCGTGGCGTGCAGGCGGCACTCATGGTCGGGCCGCAGTTCATCGGAGGGGTATCGGAATTCGGCCTGCATGGCTCCGTGATCTACAATGCGAAAGTCGAGCCGCGCTTCGAGGGGGAGTATCTCGGTTGCGCGTTGCTGCTCGGCCTCGCGACTGGGCTTGTCGGCATGACGTTCGGCTGGTTGCTCGCACCCATGTGGCTCCACAAGTACAGCGCAGATACGATCGTGACAGCCCGCTGGATGCTCACCATCGTGCCGCTCGGGGTCGTCATGCATGTGCTGATCGCGGGCCTCGAGGGGCGGGGGGAATTCGGGCTCGCAAACCGGTTGATGCTCTCCGCATCGGTCGTGACGCTCGTCGCGCTCGGTGTGTTGACTGGCCTGGGAAGGCTCACGCCTGCAACCGCGGCCGCCTCCTATCTCTTCTCCACCGTGCCGATCTTCATCGCGATGGGCTGGCACGTGCGCCGGATCATCAGGCCCACGGCCACGCTGCGAACTCGCTTAGTGAGACGTCTTCTTCACTATGGCATGCGATTTTATGGCGTCGATCTCTTCGGCGCACTTGGCGACTACGTCGACCAGATCATCGTCGTCCTGCTGCTGGATCCGCGATCGCTCGGCATCTACGCGGTTGCGGTGAGTGCGTCGCGAGTGTTGAGTGTCATTTCGACGTCAGTATCGACGGTCTTGTTCCCGGCGATGGCGGCGCGCTCTTCCGGCGATATCGCCGAGATCGTGGGCGTCGCCGCGCGGGTGACAAGCGTCATCGCTGCGGCGGCCGCCGTGGCCCTGGCTCTCGTCGGACCGTTCCTGCTCCACACCCTCTATGGAGAGAAGTTCGACAGCGCGGTTGAGCCGTTTCGCTGGCTGCTCGTCGACAGCGTCGTGTCCAACTTCGTCTGGATCTTCTACCAGGTCTTCGCGGCAGCCGGTCGCGCGGAGATCGTGACCGGTCTTGAGGCGGTCGGCTTGAGCGTTTCTGCGCTTTCGATGCTCGTCCTGGTACCCCGATACGGCACCACAGGAGCGGCGATTTCGCTGCTGGTCGCGTCGACGGTTCGGCTGGCCTGCATGCTCGGCTGCTTCCGCCTCATCATGAGGCTGCCAATGCCCCGGTTGATCCTGTCTCGCAGCGACCTTGCACACGTGATGCGGCGATCGCCGGGCCTCTGAGATGACCGAGCAGACCGCGATCCCGACCAGTAACCGCCGCGTGCCAACCGACCGCCCGACGGACTCGCCGTCGCGTTCGCGCGATCGGCCGCCGCAGGAGTCAAGAGGAGCCGACAAGCCACCCGACAGGCTGACGCCGACCATCTTCCATGAGCCATGGTGGTTGAAGACGGTCAGCGGGGGGCGCTGCTCCGAGGCGACGGCGGTCGCCGACGGCAAGACAGTCGGGAGACTTCCATATGTTCTCTCGAAATCCTTTGGCATGGCCTCGATCGGGATGCCGGCCCTGACGCATTTTCTGGGTCCTGCGATCGATTGCGGCCAGGGGAGCAGTGCCACGAAATTCCTCAAGGGGGTGTCGATTACCCGTGCGCTGATCGACGCCCTTCCGACAGCCTCGCACATCTGGATCAAGCTCCATCGCGGGATCACCGACACGGTTGCATTCCAGGAATCCGGCTTCACCACTGACGTCCAGTTCACGAGCGAAATCACGCCGGCGCCGGAGGAGGACCTTTGGCGCCAGATGCGAGACAAGACGCGGAACGTGATCCGTCGGGCTCAGGAAAATATGAGCACGATCGAAGAGGCGGACCCCGATCGTTTCATCGCCCTCTATACGGCGAACTTAAGGGAAAGGGGCATGGCTAGCCACTACGATTTTAGCATCGTCAGAAACTTGGTGGAGGAGTGCCTGAAGCGTCGAGCCGGGCGACTGTTGACCGCGATGAACGCCACTGGAATTTCCAAAGCCGGCATATTTACGGTGTGGGACTCGGGCTCCCAATACTATTTGATGGCCACTCGCACGGCGGATGCTGGCAACGGGGCCTCCAGCCTGCTGATATGGCACGCCATCAAGGACGCGGCCACGCGCGGGCTCGTATTCGACTTCGATGGGGCGCGGCACGCCAAGGACATCCGGTTCTTCGCGGGATTCGGCGGAACGTCGAAGCCGCGTTACTGGGTCTGGCGAAGCTCGCCGACTTTTCGCGTCGTCAGCCACATGCTGGCCCAGCGGCGCTGGAGCCGCACCGATTGAGGCGGACAGCAGCCTCGTCGCGGAGCCTATCCCGGTGGTGACGGCCTTGACCAATTTTGGCGACTCCGCCGTGCTGCTGCCCGTGGCAACCATCCTGTTGCTCTGGTTGGGGCGAAGGGCGTCGGCCCTCTGGTGGGTGCTCGGCGTGGCGACGACGGCCGGTCTCATCGCTATTCTGAAGCTTTACTTCCTGGCCTGCCCGCTTGGCGACAACCTCCAAAGCCCGAGCGGCCATGCCGGCCTCGGCGTCGTCGTCTACGGCGGCTTCGCGGCGGTGATCGCGCGAGATCGGCCCGTCATCTGGCACCGCGCCGCACTCTGGTGCGCCGTTGGCGGCCTCGTCTTGGGAATTGCCGCTTCGCGGCTGCTCCTCGGCTTGCATAGCCTGCCGGAGGTTGGAATCGGCTGTGTCGTAGGCGGCGTTGGCCTCCTCGTCTTCATTCTTGGCGATCGCGGCGCCGAGAAGCGCCCCGGCACGCTGGTCGCCCTGGTCGTCCCTGCCGTTGCCGCCCTGGTGCTGTTTCACGGCCGCAAGCTCTATCTCGATCACGCGCTGAGAACTCTTGGCGCTTGGTTGCAACTCGGGACGTTCGCGTGCTTCTGACCGGCCGGCCGCCATTCGCGTGAGTAAATTCCGAGGCTCCGCGAGGCAGCCCGTCCTCGGCTAGGGTTCCGACCAGCGTGACCTCAGCGGCGGCCGCCACGTAGGCGTGTCAAATCGCAGGCAGCGCAGCCGACCCAGTACCAGAAATGGAGTTCCCTTTGCCCGAGCCCGAAGACACATCGATGTGTGCGATGCGCGATGCACGGTCTGAAGAGGTCCAAACCCAGTCTCTGGAGTTTCCCAATGGCCATCAACCCGAGGCGATCCTCAATGAGTGGGGGCACTGGATGGTGTCCACTGGTCGCGATCCGATCGCTGCGAGCGTGGGGTGGGCGATTCCGACCGAGGCGCGGGCCTGGAGGAACGGTGGACCGGCGACTGGCGGAGTCTCGAACGGCCACAACGATAACTGGGCAACTGGACGTGCTCGCCTGATCCCCCCACAGCCTGCCGCGATGACCGGCGACGATCTGCGAATGACCCGGCTCCGATTGAAGCTGACCCAGGCTCGCCTGGCGCTTCTGCTCGATCTGACACGCGTGACCATCTGTCTCTATGAGAAGGGGCACGCCCGCGTGCCCAAAGTCGTGCAATTGGCGATGGAGACTCTCCAAAACAGGGCTAGCGCCTAGCCGACCCCAAAAGCGCGCGAGAGATCGCCGTCGGCGCCAGGGACCGGCCGGCGCTCCGCGGTTCGGCTTAGTTCGGGGATATCGCGAAGGCACGCGTATCCCAGCGGTCGACTGTGAGGGGCACGACGGCTTTGCCGTTGGCGACGGAGAAGGCAACCCTGGCGTTGGAGAACAGGTCGGTCGCCACATAGGAGCCCGACGCCAGGGTCTTCAGCGTGACAGTACCGGCGACGGCGGAACTGCCGGGGGCCGTGACTGTCAGGATGAGGCGACCGTGCTGGTCGTAGAACCCCATCCCCGTGAGGCCGGTCGAGAAGGCGAGCGGCGCGTTGGCAAAGCTCAGCGCGGCATTGAGCGACGTCAGGACAGGAGCGATCGTCTCGAGTTGCTGCAGTTCGGCCGTCGGGGGGGTGCCACCCAGCACGATCCAGGCCGCCGGCGTTGATGTCGCGGTCACGTCGGACAGAACGGCCGTGCTGACGTAATAGCCGACCGCGCCGCCGCCATTCTTGAAATCCATCAGAAGGCCGGGGTTCATGTAGCTCGCGTTCAGGTCTCCCGTCGCGGGGACCTTCGCTTCGAGACTGCGTTCGAGATTCGTCGAATAATAGAGGCCGAACCCGAACGGCCGGGTCGGATAGATGGTTTGGATGAGGCTTTGCACTGTCGGATCGATCTGCCCGGCGTCCCAGTAATCGCGGGACATGAAGGCGAGCGCCCGGCGCACAGTGCCGTTCGGCATGGCGACATGCGACCAGGCGGTTTCGAGCCAGGCGCGCTTCAGCTCCTTGAGGCCGCGCTCCTTCTGCTCGGCGGCGCTCAGATCGCTCCAGAAATAGGCCGCAGCCTGCCAGAATGCGGGGTCGTCGGCGCTGAGATTGCCGCCGTTTCGGATACCGGGCACGCGCGCCGCGGCGATGACCATGCCGCCGATGCCCCAGATCATCGGCAGTCCGCTCCGGCCGACCTGCATCGTCTGATCGTCCCACATGCAGATGTAGTTCACGCCGTGCATGCGGTTTGCGACGATTGCTGCATCGGTGCCGTAGAACCGGCGCGCGCCGGGCCACAGCCCGCATTGATCGATAACCAGCGATGGCTGCCCGGTGTTGGCTTGGAGCTCGCTTGCCAGCGCGTGATAGAAATCGGCGTAGCCCCGCGACAGGAAGCTGTTCCACTGCGGGACGAGGTTGGCGTTGATGTAAGCCGCCTGCTGAGGGATCGTGCCGCCTGGGATCGTCTGGCCGATTGAGGCTCCAAAAGCGGCAATGAGCTCGCTGTTGAACCCTAGCATCCAGCTCGGCCACGCTGGCTGCGAATCCGAGAAGTCCGACAGCATTATGCCGTAGGCTCCGCTCAGCTTCGCCGTCTGTCCCCATCGGTAGGCATACCACTGGCCATAGTTGACGTTCGTCATCCCCGCCGGCCAGTCGTGGGAGGGCAACGGCATCATCGGGCTGATATGGCCCCAGTTGCCTGACCAGGGCCGGTAATCGAGCCCCTCGCTGCCGCCGTCGGCGCCGACGATGAAGAGGTTCGAGTGCGACTTCTGCCAGGTCACCCAGGCCTGATAGTCGGGAAGATTCAGAAGATTGAGGCTCTGCCGGTCGACAGCGATCCAGCTCGGCTCTCCGGGGAACAAGGAGGCAGGCTGCGACGCCTCGTAGGTGTCCTCCCAGCGCTGCGATCCGCTGGCGGGAACAATCCCCGCAGCGGTCATTGACGCCGCCGATTCCCGCGCCGCTGCCATCGTCGAGGCGCTGGTGAAATTGGTGCCGTTCTCCCAGAACAGGTTCTCGGGGGAGAGGCCGGGCGAGGAAGCCCAGGATTGGCCGTACACGGTACTGACGAAGGGCAAGGTAAAGTAGCTCGTTTGCCCGACCATTCCGTTGCCGTTGATCGTCGGGGAGCAAACCCCGGGCTGCGAGGGGAGGCAATCGGCGAAGGCAGGTAGAGCCAAGCCACCCAGGGCCAGCGCCGTTATTA
>Ga0209579_10002376_pt1 | contig 14541 bp, 19 predicted proteins | sample Coa_R1_2_FD_187152 | JGI IMG/M metagenome (GOLD analysis project Ga0209579, IMG submission 187152) | Surface soil microbial communities from Centralia Pennsylvania, which are recovering from an underground coalmine fire - Coalmine... | ecosystem: Environmental > Terrestrial > Soil >... | reverse complement strand
GAGTCAATCGATGATCAGTGCAGGAACGACGCTCCGCGTCATGCGGGAGACGAAGCCGCTCGTCCACCAGATCACCAACTACGTGGTTATGAACGAGACGGCGAACGCGACACTCGCGATCGGCGCGCTGCCGGTCATGGCGCATGCACCGCAAGAGGTGGAGGAGATGGCGCAGCTCGCGTCGTCGCTCGTCATCAACATCGGCACGCTGTCGGAGCACTGGGTCGAGGCGATGCTCCTCGCCGGCGGCGCGGCGAGCGCGCGCGGCATTCCCGTCGTCCTCGACCCCGTCGGCGCCGGCGCGACCGGGTATCGCACGCAGACGGCGCGCCGCGTCCTCGGCGCGGTCGACGTGACCGTGCTGCGCGGGAATGCCGGCGAGGTCGGGACGCTCGTCGGAGCGCAGGCGGAGGTCCGCGGCGTCGAGTCGATGGGCGTCGCCGGCGAGCCGGCCGATCTCGCGCGGGAAGCCGGGCGGCGTCTCGGCCTCGTCGCGTCGGTGACCGGGCCCGTCGACCACGTGTCCGACGGCCGGCGTGTGCTCGCGGTCGCGAACGGCCATCCGCTGCTCGCCGCCGTGACCGGCACGGGGTGCATCTCCACGGCGCTCACCGGATGCTTCCTGGCGGCGAAGCCTGACGAGCCGCTCGAGGCGGCGGCGGAGGCGCTCGCGGCGTTCGGTGTCGCCGCCGAGGACGCAGCGGCTGGCGCCGCCGGGCCGGGGACGTTCCACGCCCGCCTGTACGACGCGCTCGCTGCGCTCGATCCCGACACGCTCGACGAGCGGACGCGCATCGAGGAGCTGTGAAGGAGTTCGAGCTCCTGGCCGAGCTCGAGCGCCGCGGGCTCATCGCCGGCGTCGAGCACGACGCCGCCGAGATCGACGGCCTCGTCGTCACGCAGGACACGCTCGTGGAAGGCGTGCACTTCCGCTTCGGCCTCGTCGACTGGCACGAGCTCGGCTTCCGCGCCGCAGCGGTGAACCTCAGCGATCTCGCGGCCTCCGGCGCCACGCCGGTCGCGCTCGTCGTCAGCCTGGCGGCGCCCGATCTCGACGGCGCCGTCGCGTTCTACCAAGGCATGGCCGAAGCGGGCGTCCCCGTCCGCGGCGGCGACACGACGAAGGGGGAGATCGTCGTGGTCACCGTCACCGCGCTCGGTCGCGCGGATCGCGTCCCGGGCCGAGCCGGCGCGCGGCCGGGGGACCTGCTCGTCATCACCGGCCCGCTCGGCGGCGCAGGCGCGGCCTTTCGCGATGCACGACTCCTGCGGCCGCCGCTGCGGATCGACGAGGGTCGCCGTCTCGCACGCGTCGCGCACGCGATGCTCGATATCTCCGACGGGCTCGGACCCGACGCCGGCCACCTCGCCGAACGGTCGGGCTGCCGGCTCGTCATCGACCTCGACCGCGTTCCCCTCGCGCCCGGCGCGACGGCCGATGACCTCGAGTTCGGCGAGGACTACGAGCTGCTGGCGGCGACGCCGGACCCGCTCGACTTCACGGTCATCGGCCGCTGCGAGGAAGGCTCAGGCGTCAGCGTCGACTTGCGCGGCTGGGAGCACTTCGCCTAACCACTCCACGAAGTGTGCGCGCGGGCGAAAGCCGATGAGCGAGCCGACCGCCTCGCCGCGGGCGAAGAGCGTCACCTGCGGGATGGAGAGCACGTCGAAGCGCGCGCCGATCTCCGGGTGCTCGTCCACGTTCACCTTCGCCACGGGAACGGTTCCCTCCAGCTCGGTGAGGATGGGCTCGAGCGCCTTGCACGGCCGGCACCACGGCGCCCAGAAGTCCACGAGCAGCGGCCCGTCGGCGATCGCCTCGTCGAAGCTGCGGTCGTCGAGCTCGCGCATCAGATCCGCCCCGCCATCGCCGCGAACCGTAGCGCGGGAACGCGCGTCACGGCTTCGATCACGATCGAGCGGCTCATCTTCGACGTGCCCGCCGTCCGGTCGCTGAAGACGATCGGTACCTCGACGACGGAGAACCCGAGCCTGATGGCGCGATACGTCGTCTCGATCTGGAACGCATAGCCCTTCGACCGGATCGCGTCGAGGTCCATCGACTCCAGCACGCGGCGCCGGTAGCACTTGAAGCCGCCGGTGAGGTCGCGCACGCGGACGCCGAGCAGCGTGCGGGCGTACCACGAGCCGCCGGTCGAGACGAGCCTGCGGCCGCGGCCCCAGTCGACGGTCCCGCCGCCCGGCACGTAGCGGGAGCCGAGCGCGACGTCGGCGCCGTTCTCGCAGGCTGCGATCAACCGCGGCACGTCCGCGGGGTCGTGCGAGAAATCGCAGTCCATCTCGAGGACGAGCTCGGCGCCGTCCGCGAGCGCGCGGTGGAAGCCGGCGATGTACGCAGGGCCCAGTCCTTCCTTCTTCTCCCGATGGAGAACGGAGACGAACGCGTGCTCGGCGGCGAGCCGGTCGGCGATCTCGCCGGTCCCGTCCGGCGAGTTGTCGTCGATGACGAGGACGTCGACGCCGAGCGGCTCGAGGGCCTGGATCATCGGCTCGATGTTCGCCCGCTCGTTGTACGTCGGCAGGCAGATCGTGGCGCTCGGCACGCTGCCTGAGGCTACATATGATCGCTCCATGGCCGCGCTGCCAGGCAACGCAGAGGTTGCCGACCACTTCGACCTGCTCGCCGACCTCCTCGAGCTCGAAGGCGCAGAGTCATTCCGCGTTCTGGCCTACCGCCGTGCCGCCACGCGCATGCGCGAGACCTCCGCGTCCGTCGCACAGCTCGCGCTGGACGGCCGCGCGAAGGAGCTCCAGGGCATCGGCAAGACGATCGAGGAGAAGATCGTCCAGATCGTCGAGACCGGCGACATCGACGCGCTGGCAAAGCGCCGCGCGCTCGTGCCGCCCGACGTCGTCGCGTTCATGCGCCTCCCCGGCCTCGGGCCGAAGACGGCCGCGCGCATCTGGCGCGAGCTCGGCATCACGACGCTCGCAGGGCTCAAGGAGGCCGCCGAAGCCGAGCGTTTGCGCGTTCTCACCGGGCTCGGCCCGCGCAGCGAGGAGAAGATCCTGAAGGCGCTCGCCTTCCAGGAGGAGAACCCGGACGCCGGCCGCAAGCTCCTCGGCGACGGCCTTCCCGCCGTGCTCGCCGCCGTGCTCGAACTGCGGGAGCACCCGGCGGCGGTCGCCGTGTCCGAGGCGGGCTCCGTCCGTCGCCGCAAGGAGACGTTCCGCGACCTCGACATCATCGCCACCGCCACGGAGCCGGCCGAGCTCACCGCGTACTTCACGCAGCTGCCATGGGTCGTCGAGATCGCCGCGCACGGCGACACGAAGGCGACGGTCGTCTCGCGCCAGGGCCTCCGCTTCGATCTCCGCGTTGTCCCGCCGGAGTCGTTCGGCAACCTCCTCCAGCACTTCACCGGCTCGAAGGACCACAACGTGGCGATGCGCGAGGCGGCGGTGAAGCGCGGGCTCTCGATCTCCGAGTACGGGATCACCACCGTCGAGACCGGCGACGTGTTCGCGACCGAGGACGAGGACGCGCTGTACGAGTTCCTCGGGTACCAGCCGATCCCGCCGGAGCTGCGCGAGAATCACGGCGAGCTGGATGCGGCGCGGCGTGGCGAGCTCCCGCGTCTCGTCGAGCTCGGGGACGTCCGCGGCGACCTGCACACGCATTCGAGCTGGTCGTCCGACGGCAAGAACTCGCTCGAGGAGATGGTCGAGGCGGCCGCCGCGCGCGGCTACGAGTACTACGCGATCACCGACCACTCGCACTACCTGCGCGAGGGTCGCCTCCTGGCGCAGCTCGACGAGATCGAGCACCTCCGCGAGCGCTTCCCGCGGATGCACATCCTCGCCGGCATCGAGGCGAACATCCGGTCGAACGGCGAGGTGGACGTTCCCGAGGACGACCTCGCCCGGCTCGACTGGGTGGTCGCGTCCGTGCACCAGGCGCCGCTCAACCGGCCGACCGAGCGGGTGCTCGAGGCGATGGACAACCCGTACGTCGACTGCATCGGGCATCTCACAGGCCGCCGCATCGGCAAGCGCGGCCCGCGCGACGTCGACGTCGAGCGCGTGATCGCAAAGGCGTTGGACAAGGGCGTCGTCCTGGAGATCAACGGCCAGCCGGACCGGCTCGACCTCAGCGACGTGCACGCGCGCGCGGCGAAGGAGGCGGGGCTCAAGCTCGTCGTCAACTCCGATGCGCACCAGATCCGCGCGCAGAACTACGTCGAGCTGGCGGTGAGCCAGGCGCGGCGCGGATGGCTGACGAAGGAAGACCTGCTGAACACACGGTCGTGGGCGGAGTTCCGCAAGCTGCGCCGAAGGCGCCCGCGCCGGTGACGTTCCGCGACGACGGGCACGCAGCGGTCGACTGGGCCGCGGACTATCTCGACCGCATCGACGAGCTTCCCGTGCTCGCCCAGGTCGCGCCGGGAGATCTGACCGCGAAGCTTCCCGCGTCCGCGCCGGAGCACGCGGAGCCGTTCGCGAACGTCCTGCAAGACCTCGACGACCTGATCGTCCCGGCGCTGACGAACTGGCAGCACCCGCGCTTCTTCGCGTACTTCGCCGTCACCGCGTCCGAGCCCGGCATCCTCGCCGAGCTGCTCGCGACGACGATGCAGCAGGTCGCGCTCAACTGGCGCGCGTCGCCGGCGTCGACGGAGCTCGAGCTCCGCGTCGTCGACTGGGTGCGGCAGCTCCTCGGTCTCCCCGACGGATGGCACGGCCACATCGAGGACACCGCGTCCACGGGGACGATGGCGGCGCTCATTGCCGCGCGACACGTCACCGAACGCGACGTCGTCGTCTGCTCGGAGCACGCGCACTCGTCCGTGGAGAAGGCGGCGCGGATGCTCGGCATGAAGCTGCGCAAGCAGCCGACGGACGACGAGCTGCGAATGATCGTGCCGGACGACCTCAGCGACGTCGCGGTCGTCGTCCCGACGGTGGGCACGACGTCGTTCGCGTCCGTCGACCCGGTGCGGGCGATCGCCGAGCGCGCGCATGCCGCGGGCGCGTGGGTGCACGTCGACGCCGCGTACGCGGGCTCGTCGTGGATCCTCGAGGAGGAGCGCTGGTCACAGGACGGCGTCGGGCTCGCCGACTCGCTCGTCGTCAATCCGCACAAGTGGCTGCTCGTTCCCGTCGACTGCTCGCTCCTGTGGACGTCGCGCCCGGAGGAGTTCCGCGAGGCGTTCTCGCTCATCCCCGAGTACCTGCGCACGCCGGAGGACGCGTACGCGCTCTCCGAGTACGGGCCGGCGCTCGGCCGCCGCTTCCGGTCGCTGAAGCTCTGGGCCGTCCTGCGCTGTTACGGCGCCGAGGGGCTGCGGGCGATCCACCGTGAGCACATCCGACTCGCCCGGCTCTTCGCCGACTGGGTGGAGGAGGGCGACGAGTGGGAACTGGCGGCGCCGCTTCGCTTCTCGCTCGTGTGCTTTCGGCGCACCGGCTCCGACGAGGAGAACGAAGCGGTCCTTGAGCGGGCGAACCGCAGCGGTGAGATGTTCCTCTCGCACACGCGGCTCGACGGCCGCTACGTGCTCAGGCTTGCAATCGGCAATGCGCGCACGACCGAAGCGGACGTGCGCCGCGCATGGGAGGTGTTGAACCGATGATCATCACGACGATGAACGACATTCCCGGCTACAGGGTGGACGAGGTGTTCGGCGAGGTGATGGGGCTGACGGTGCGCTCGCGCAACGTCGGATCACAGATCGGCGCCGGGCTGAAGTCCATCATCGGCGGGGAGCTGAAGGGCATGACGAAGGCCCTGACGGCGAGCCGAGAGCAGGTGATGGAGCGAATGACCGAAGAGGCGAACACGAAGGGCGCGAACGCGATCATCGCGATGCGCTTCGATACGTCCGAACTCGGCACCGGCTGGACCGAGATCTGCGCCTACGGAACGGCGGTGCGCGTCTCCAAGGCCTGAGTCACAACGTCCGGAGGAGCGCGAGGAACTCCTCCGGGCTGCCGACGACGATGTCGGCCGCCTCGCGCAGGGCGGGCGGCGACTCGTCGGCGGCGACCGCAACGCGGACTGCCAACTCGAGGCCGTCGACCGCGTGGAACGCGTCCAGGTCGGTGACGTCGTCGCCAGCGACGAGCGCGCGACGGAGGCCGGCCTCGGCGAGGAGCTGCCGGACGGCCGTCCCCTTGTTCGCCTCGATGGGCGGGAGCACTTCGAGCAGCTTTCGGCCGAAGCGCGCGACGAGACCGGCGTCGCGCGCCTGGTCGGCGACCTGTTCGAGTTTCTGGCGTGCGGCGCGCTCGTCGTCCGCGGTCCGGTAGTGGAACGACACCGTCAGGCCCTTGCGCTCGGTGTCGGGCCACGCCGCTGCGCTCGCGAGCGTCTCGACGCGGTCGCGCCACGCGTCCGCCGAGGGATCGAGCTCGAGCCCATGCGATCCGACTGCGGCGACGCCGTCGACGTCGACGCGGCGCGTCACGTCCTCTCCGCTGCGTCCGGACACGACGGCGACGAGCGCGTAGCGCGCGACGAGTCGCGCGAGCTCGGCCCGTGTCTCCGCCGGCGCCGCGGCGTCGCCTGGACGATCGACGATCGGCGCGAGCACGCCGTCGAAGTCGAGAAAGAGCCCGGCTGCCTGCGGCTCGGCGGCGAGGCGCTCGAGCAGCGCATTCTCGGCGGGCACGGCCGTAGCATAGGGCGGTGGTGCGCCTGATCCTCATCGGCCTCGTGGCCGGGTTCTTCAGCGCACTGTTCGGGGTGGGGGGCGGCACCGTCATTGTCCCGCTGCTCATCCTCGTCGCGCGCTGGCGGATCCGCCCCGCGACGGCGACGTCCCTGGCGGCGATCGGGATCACGGCCGTCGCCGGCGTCGCGGCCTATGTCTTCCACCACGACGTCGAGCTGAAGTACGCCGCGCTGCTCGGCGTCCCCGCTGCCGCCGGAGCGCTCGGCGGCGCGTCGTTGCAGCAGCGGGTCAACGCTCGCGCCCTGTCGCTCGCGTTCGCCGCGTTGCTCGTCGGGATCGCCGTCGACCTCCTCGTGAAGTGACGTACGCCCTCGCCGTCGTGCTCGGAGCCGTCGCCGGCGTGCTGTCGGGCCTCTTCGGCGTCGGCGGCGGCATTCTCTTCGTCCCGACGCTCACATGGCTCGGTCTCACGCAGCTCCACGCCGAGGCGACGTCGCTCCTCGCCATCATTCCCACGGTCGCCGTCGGGGTCTGGCGCCAGGAGCGCTACGGGAACGTGCGCTGGCGCAGCGCCGCGATCATCGGTGTCGCGGCCGCCGGGGCCGCCGTCGGGGGCGCGCAGCTCGCCCAGATCGTCCCAGAGTCGCTCCTCCGGAAGCTCTTCGCGGTCGTCCTCATCGTCACCGCCGCCCAGATCGCGTGGCGTGCGCGGCCGGAACGGCAATAATCCAGGCGTGACGGAGCTCGACGACCTCTGGATCCCGCTCGTCGACGAGCCGATCGGCGGCATCGTCGAGCGCATCGAGCGCGAGAACGCCGACATCGCGCGCCTCGTCGAGACGCCGCACCGGCTGCTCGCCTTCCGGACGTTCGCCTATATGCGCGTCGGCCTGGTGTTGGGGCAGCTCCTCTTCGACAACGACGTGCCGGCATACGACGGATCGGAGAGCTGGGTGGACACGCTGCTCCGCGATCCCAAGCACAGGGCGGCGCTCACCGCCGAGGTCAGGACGGTCGCGGAGGAGATCGCCGCCGACCCGAGGTACGAAGAGGAAGGGCCGATCGGCCCGGACGACGAAGCCCGGGCACGTTTCCGCGCGTTCGCGCGCGAGCATCTCGGCTCGTAGCCTCTTCGACTACGCGCATTTGTCCCCGAACTGGCCGCTTGCGGTGAACGTCGGGTCGACCGCCCCGCGGGCGGGCGCCGTGCTGCTCGGTTCGTCGCTCGTCCTGCTCCGACGCGCTAGTTCTGCGAGCCGTTGCCGCCCTGGTACGTGAAGCCGTCCGTCTCGCCGAACACGCGCTCCGCGATCCACTTGCGGATCTGCGGGCCCGTGAGCGGGTTGAACAGCACCGCCAGCACGAGGCCGACGAGAAGCAGGCTCGAGTTCCGGCTCTTGTGCGCCTCCTCGCCGCGCACGCGCTCGGCAGCGCTGCGCAAGTCCTTGATCGCCGATCGCAGCTCGTCCTGGATGTCCTTGTCGGTGGCGACGCGACGCGCAACCCCGCTCACTCCGCGGTCGCCGAGCAGTTCGTCGTAGATCGCGCGGGCCGAGTCGTAGGCACTGCGCACGTTGTCGCGCAGCTCCGCGTCGTGCAGTGCGCGCTCGAAATACGGGCGCGCCGCCGCTGCTGCGTCCGAGACCTTGTCCGTTGTCTTGGGCATTCTCAGCCGTTCCTTTCCTTCGTGGTCGAGATCGATCGTACCCCGCCCGCTGCTTTCAACGCCCGCGCGGGCAGGTCGTCCTCGGCACGGTCGAAGGCGGCGTCGAACACTTCCTCGATGGAGTCGACGAGGACGAAGTCGAGCTCGCGCCGGGTTTCCTCCGGCAGCTCCTCGAGATCGGGCGCGTTCTCGCGCGGGAGGACGACCCGGCGGAGCCCGGCGCGCTGCCCCGCGAGCATCTTCTCCCGGATGCCGCCGATGGGCAGTACGTGGCCGGTGAGGGTCAGCTCGCCGGTCATGCCGAGGTCCGGCGCGACAGGCTCGTCCCGGACGAGCGACGCGATCGCCGTCGCCATCGTGATCCCGGCCGAGGGGCCGTCCTTCGGTACGGCGCCGGCCGGCACGTGCAGGTGCAGGTCGTGGCCCGCGAACCAGTCGTCGGCGAGGCCGAGCCGGTCGGCGTGCGAGCGGACCCAGGAGAGCGCCGCTTGCGCCGACTCCTGCATCACCTCGCCGAGCTGGCCCGTGATCGTCAGCCGTCCCTTGCCGGGATAGGCCTGCGCCTCGACGAAGAGGACGTCCCCGCCGGCGGCCGTATAGGCGAGCCCGGTGGCGACGCCGGGCTCCGAGGTCCGGCGGCCCGTGTCGCCTCCGAAGCGCCGCGGCCCGAGCCACGTGCGCACGCGCCCCTCGTTCAGGGCGATCGCGCTCTCCTCACCCCGCGCGACGAGGAGCGCCGCCTTGCGGCACAGGTCGGCGAGGCGCCGCTCCAGCCCGCGAACGCCGGCCTCGCGCGTGTAGTCGCGCACGACGAGGCGCAACGCCTCGTCCGGGACAAGGAGATGCTCCGCCGTCAGCCCATGCGCCTCGATCTGCTTCGGCAGGAGATAGCGCGTGGCGATCCCGATCTTCTCGTCCTCGGTGTAGCCGGAGAGCGAGATCGCATCCATGCGGTCGAGCAGCGCCGGCGGGATGGTGTCGAGGGTGTTGGCGGTGCAGATGAAGAGCACCCTGGACAGGTCGAACGGCAGATCGAGGTAGTGGTCGCGGAACGTCGTGTTCTGCTCGGGGTCGAGCACCTCGAGCATCGCGCTCGCGGGGTCGCCGCGCACGTCCGCGCCCATCTTGTCGATCTCGTCGATGAGAAGCACCGGATTCGTCGACTCGGCGTCGCGGAGCGCGCGGATGATTGTTCCCGGCATGGCGCCGATGTAGGTGCGGCGGTGGCCGCGGATCTCGGCTTCGTCGCGGACGCCGCCGAGGGAGATCCGCACGAACTTCCGCCCGAGCGTGCGGGCGATCGACTGCCCCAGCGACGTCTTGCCGACGCCGGGCGGGCCGACGAAGCAGAGGATCTGGCCCGACGGCTCCTTGCGCAGCTTCGAGACGGCCAGGTGCTCGATGATGCGCTCCTTCACCTTCTCCAGGTCGAAGTGATCCCTGTCGAGCACCTCGCGCGCGTGGTCGAGGTCGAGGTTGTCGGTCGTCGTCACGTTCCAAGGCAGCGTCGCGATCCAGTCGAGGTACGTGCGGATGACGCCGTACTCCGCTGCCGCCGACGGAATCCGCTCCAGCCGCGCGAGCTCGCGCTGCGCCGCCTTCTGGGCTTCTTCGGGAAGGTCGAGCGCGTCGATGCGCTCGCGGAGCTCGTTCGCCTCCGCGGCCTCCGGGTCGCCGTCGCCGAGCTCCTCCTGGATCGCCTTCACCTGCTGTCGCAGCAGGAACTCGCGCTGGCTCTTGTCGAGCTCCGACTGCACTTGCGACTGGATCTTGGTGCCGAGCTCGAACATCTCCAGCTCGCGGTTGAGGATGCGCATCACCTCGCGCAGCCGTTCGCCGACGTCGACGGTTTCGAGCAGCGTTTGCTTCTCCTCCGCCTTCAGGCGAATGGTCGACGCGACGAGGCTGCACAACGCGCTCGGATCGTCGACGTTGGATGCGGCGATCTGCAGCTCCTCGGGCAGGTACGGAACGAGACCGATGATGCGCGCGAAGAGCGTCTGCACGTTGCGCGTCAGCGCCTCGAGTTCATCCGACTCCTCGACGACGTCGGGAAGCTCGGACACCTCGGCGACGAGGTACGGATCGTCGCCGGCCTCACGCTCGATGCGAATGCGGCGCAGCCCCTGCACGAGGATGCGGAGCGTCCCGTCGGGAACGCGGATCATCTTGTGCACGATCGCGGCCGTCCCCACGCGGCGGACGTCGTCCCACCCCGGAACCTCGACGTCGCCGTTCGTCACGGAGACGAGCGCGAGCAGCCGGTCGCCCGTGAGCACGTCATCGACGAGCGCGACCGAACGGTCCTGCCCGACGGCGAGCGGCGTCATCGAGTTCGGAAAGACGACAGCGTCTTTCAGCGGCAGCACGGGAAGCCTCGACGGCAGCTCCTCCGCGAGCTCTTCGGCGAGCTTCTGCTCCTCCGCGGTGATGGCGACGATCTCGCTCACGCCGGCTCCAGCGGGAGAACGATCGAGAGCATGCCGCGCTCGTACGTCGCTGTCGCGCTCGAGGGGTCCACGTCGATGCCGAGCTCGATGCGGCGCTCGAAGTCGCCGTACTCGATCTCCATCTGCTCATAACGCGCGCGGGGCACGGAAGGACGCGCCCGCCGTCCTGCGATGACGAGCGTGCCGCCCGAAACGGCTATACGAACCGAGTCTGCGTCGGTCCCGGGCAGTTCGACGACGACGTGGAGCTCAGGCGGGTCGTCGATGCGGAAGCAGTCGCACTGCGGACGGAAGCGGCGCGGCCGCCCGGAGAATCCGGGTACCTGCCACATGTCGGCGAAGAGCTCGTGGATCTCGCCGCGGAGCTCGGTGAGGTCGCGCGATCGTCTCGTCATCCCCCGCCAGGTACCCACTCGCCCGCGCGTGCAAGCACGGCGGCGGCGAGGCGCTTCGTGGCGAGGTCGACCATGTCTCCGTCCAGGCGTGTGACGCCGTCGGCGGCGGCGAGGATGCGGCGTGCGCGGGCGAGTTCTTCCGGCGAGGGAGTGAACGTGTCGTTCACCGGCGCGATCTGGTCCGGATGCAGCACCCACTTGCCGTCGAACCCGTGCGCGAGCGCGGCTCGCGCGGTGCGTCGCAGGCCGTCGAGATCGGCGAGGTCGGCGTACGGTCCGTCGATCGCCTGCAGGCCGAAGGCGTGCGCGGCCACGGAGATGCGCGCGAGCGCGTACTCGAAGGTCCCGGCGCCGATCGTGAGCACTGGGACGCCGAGTGTCGCGGCGAAATCGCCGGGACCGAAGACGAGCGCCTCGAGCGGTGGCCCGAGCGCGGCGATGCGCTCCACCTCGACGAGGCCGCGCGCCGACTCGATCTGCACCTCGAGGCCGACGCCCTCGGGAAGCAGCTCGGCGACGGCGCGGACGTGGTCGGCGGACTCCACCTTCGGAACGACGACGACATCCGGGCGGAGCCCGGCGACCGCGGCGAGGTCGTCCTCCCACCACGGCGTCCCGATCGCGTTGATCCGGACGGCGAGCGTGCCTCTTGCGGCAGCGTCCGGAAGCCGGCCGCGCGCCTCGTCCTTGGCGTCGGCGGTGACGCCGTCCTCGAGGTCGATCACGACCTCGTCGGCCGGGAGCCCGGCCGCCTTCGCCAGCATCTTCGGGCTGGACGCCGGCACCGTCAGGCACGAGCGCCTGGGGCGTGTTGCCATCACCGCAAACCTAACCGTTCCCTTGCACAACCGAAACGGTCCCTTGACGCGACAGGTCTACATTCCATGCCATGGAGACGAGGAATCCGACATGCGCCTGATCGTCACCCTGACGGCGGCCCTGACGGTGCTCTTCCTCGTCCTTCCGGCCCACCCGTAATTCCGTTCGCGCCGCGCCGCCGAGGGGACTCCTCCCTTCCTCCCGTACCTCTCGGCGGCGGCGAACGGCGCCTCGACTACCATCCCGCCGCGTGAAGGGCGTCATCCTCGCGGGCGGGACCGGCTCCCGCCTCCATCCGCTCACGCGGATCACGAACAAGCATCTCCTGCCGATCTACGACCGGCCGATGATTACGCACGCGGTCGAGGCGCTCGTCGGCGCCGGCGTCGACGAGGTGATGCTCGTGACCGGCGGCACGCACGCGGGCGAGTTCTTCCGTTTGCTCGGCAACGGCCAGGAGTACGGCATCGACCGGCTCTTCTACGCGTACCAGGAACAGGCGGGCGGCATCGCCGATGCGTTCGGCCTCGCCGAGCGCTTCGTCGGGCGCGACAAGGTGTGCGTCATGCTCGCGGACAACCTGTTCGAGCGCTCGCTGCGCGCGATCGTCGAGAACTTCGAGCGCCAGGAGACGGGCGCGCGCATCGTGCTCTCGCACGTCGCCGAGGAAGAACATCTCCGCCACCTCGGCGTCGCGCGCATGAACGGCGAGCGCGTGGAGGAGATCGTCGAGAAGCCGGACGCGCCGCCAAGCAACTACGCCGTCACCGGGATCTATTTCTACGACGCCCAGGTTTGGGACGTGCTGCCGAAGCTGAAGCCGTCCGGTCGCGGCGAGCTCGAGATCACGGACGTGAACAACTGGTACGTCTCGCGCGGGCTGATGGAGGCCGACGTCGTCGAGGGGTTCTGGGGCGACGCGGGCGAATCGATCGACGCGTATTACGAGGTGAACGACTTCGTGCGTCGGAACGGCGTCAACCGGTGATCGTCGAGCGGATCGAGCTCACGCGGCACGAGGACGAGCGCGGCTGGTTCTCCGAGCTCGCACGTGCGAGCAGGCTGCCGAAGCCGTTCGTGCAGGCGAACCTCTCGTTCTCGCGCAAGGGCGTCATCCGCGGGCTCCACTTCCACGAGCGCGGCCAGGACGACGTCTTCGTCTGCCTCTCCGGGATGGTGCGCGTCGTCGTCCTCGACCGCACGACCGGCGAGACGTTCACGGAGGACATCGGCGACGACAATCCCGTGGCCGTCTACGTGCCCGGCATCCACGCGCACGGTTACGAGGCGCTGACGGACGCGTACTTCGCCTATCTCGTCACCGCCGAGTACGACGCCGCGAATCCCGACGAGAACAGTCTCCCGTGGGACGACGACCGCGTTCGGCATCTCTGGAGCACGTCATCGCCGATCCTCTCGGCCCGCGACGCGTCGTCGTAACCGGCGCCGGCGGCCAGCTCGGCGCCGCGCTGCTCGAGACGTTTCCCGGCGCGCTCGGCCTCACGCGCGCCAATTGGGACGTGACGCTTCCGCCTCCGCGACTGGGCGAGGTCGACCTCGTGCTGCACGCGGCGGCCTGGACCGACGTCGACGGAGCGGAAGCCGATCCGCAGGAGGCGGCGGCGGTGAACGTCGGCGGCACGCAGCATGCGGCCGAGCTCGGCGCGCCGCTCGTGTACTTCTCGAGCGACTACGTCTTCGACGGCACCAAGCGCGAGCCGTATCTCGAGTCGGACGCACCGAACCCGCAGTCGGCTTACGGCAGGACGAAGCTTCACGGCGAGGCGGCCGCCGGTGAGAAGGCGTGGATCGTGCGGTCCTCGTGGCTCTTCGGCTGGACGAGCCACAACTTCGTGCTGACGATGCTCCGGCTCGGCCGCGAGCGCGACGAGGTCGCGGTCGTCGACGACCAGCGCGGCTGCCCGACGTACGTCGGCCATCTCGCCGCCGGAATGGCCGAGCTCGTCGAGCTTCCGTTCGGCGTGTGGCACGTGGCCGCCGACGGCGAGTGCACGTGGGCCGAATTCGCGGAGGCGATCTTCGAGGAGGCCGGCATCGACTGCCGTGTTCGGCGGATCACCACGGAGGAGCTCGGCCGGCTTGCGCCTCGACCTGCGTACTCGGTGCTGCGGAGCGAGCGCGCGGAGGCCCCACGCCTGCCGCACTGGCGCGAAGGCCTCCGCGACTGCCTGTCGCGGCTCTAGGGCGTCCGAACGCTGACGCCCGCCGCGCGAAGCGCATCGGCGAACGCCGCAGCATCGTCGGGCGTGACGGTCGGAATCACCCAACGCCCGGTGATGAGCTCGAACCGCTCGCTCTTCGACGGTCGCGACGTGTCGAGATTCCACCAATGGCGGAAATCGCCCGATCCCCAGAGACGCCAGCTCCCACGCGTGAAGCTGAGGGGACGCTCGATCGCCTCCCGCACGTCGGAGAGACGAATGCGACGTGAGCCGACGCCGTAGTAGCGGCCGATCTCCAGGGTATCGCCCTCGATCGAGAGCAGGGGATCGCGATAGCTCATCCCGACCGCTTGAGCTTTCCATGCTTCTTCGCGTGCCGCTCGCCGATCGAGA
>Ga0209579_10002375_pt1 | contig 14543 bp, 18 predicted proteins | sample Coa_R1_2_FD_187152 | JGI IMG/M metagenome (GOLD analysis project Ga0209579, IMG submission 187152) | Surface soil microbial communities from Centralia Pennsylvania, which are recovering from an underground coalmine fire - Coalmine... | ecosystem: Environmental > Terrestrial > Soil >... | reverse complement strand
GCAGGACGGCGAACAGCGCGACGCCGAAGAGGTACCGGTGCGCGCCGAATGCCTCCGGAACGGCGAGCGCCGCGATGAACGAGGCGCCGGTGCTGAAGAGGATGACCGCGGTGACGATGCCGACGTCGACGTTCGCCGCGTTCGTCAGCCACGCGTAGCTCGCCCAGACCCACCAGAGCACCGTGAGAACGAGCAGGCCGCGGCCGAGGCCGGCCCACGTGCGCTCGTCGAGCCAGAGCGTCGTCACCTGCGTCAGTCCGAAGACGAAGACGAGGTCGAAGAACAGCTCGAGCGGCGAGACGCGATGCTCCCGCTCGACGAGGAGTTCGCTCACACGGCGACGCTACTACGGCCGCGCGAGGCGCGCGAGCACCTCGTCGACCCTGGCGAAGCCGCCCTTCGCGCCCTCCTCGACCCCGTAGTTCATGGTCGTGTCGCGCTCCTCGGGCGTGGCGAAGACCATCGTCTGGGTCAGCTTCGTCTGCTCCCCCAGATCCTCGAACTCGAGCGTCTGCAGGTGGTTCTGGAAGGTCTGCACGAGCCGCTTCGGCGGGTCGACCTCGCGGAACTCGCCCTCGACGACGCCGTACGCCGTGCGGAAGCGCCAGGCGCCGCCGGGGCGGACGTCCATCTCCTCGACGACGGTGCCGTCGCCCCACCATCCCGGAATCAGCTCCGGGTCGGTCCAGACGGAGAACACGTGCGCGCGCGGCGCGTCGAAGACGCGCTCGACGCGGATCTCGATGTCGCTCGGTGTCGTGACCGTCGTCTCGTGCATCAGCTCACCGCCTTCTTCACGAGCGTCGTGATCTTCTTCTCGTCGGCGGCTGTCAGCTTCGTGAGCGCATACGCGATCGGCCACATCGACCCGTCGTCGATCGCGGCGGCGTCGTTGAAGCCGAGCATCGAGTAGCGCTCCTTGAACTTGCCGGCGTTGCGGAAGAACACGACGACCTTCCCGTCCTTGTTTGCGTATGCGGGCATTCCGTACCACGTCTTGGGCGTGAGGTCGGGGGCGGCCTTGGTGACGAGCTCGTGGACGCGCTTGCCGAGCGCGCGATCGGCCGGCGTCATCTCGGCGAGCGCGCCCTGGATCGCCTTCTCGCCGGTCTCGTTCAGCTTCCGCTCCTTGAGCGTGGCCTTCATCGCGGCCTTCTCCTCGGCGGTGAGTCCTGTCTGCTGCTTGCTCGGGCTCATCTCTCTCCTTTCGTGCGTTCGACGACGTGGGCGAAGCGATCGAGACGCGCCAGCCACGTGCTCATACCCTCGAATGCATACGGGGCCAGCATGCATCTGCGCACGCGGCCGATCTTCTCGGTGGTGACGAGCTCGGCCTCCTCGAGGAGGCTGACGTGTTTCTTCATGCCCGTGAGCGACATGCCGAACGGCTCGGCCAGCTCGCTGATCGTGGCGCTGCCGGCCCCGAGCCGCTCGAGGACGGCGCGGCGGGTCGGGTCGGCGAGGGCGGCGAAGGCGCGGTCGACCGGGGCAGAATACTGAACCATAAAGTTCAGTATAGCAGGATACGACCATGACCCGTGCTGACCTGCACGATTTCTTCGCCGCCGCGGCGGGCGTGGCCGGCGCGCTCATCGGGCTCCTCTTCGTCGCGGTGTCGGTCGCCGGGAACCGGTTGGACCCCTCGGAGCTCAATCGCGTGCGCGCCTCCGCAGCGCTGACGGCATTCACCAACACGCTGGCCGTGTCGTTGTTCGCGCTCATCCCCGACCAGAAGCTCGCCTACGCGGCGGTCAGCGTCGCCGGGGCGGGAATCGCATTCGAGGTGGCCGTGTTGCTCTCGCTCATTCGCGTGCGCGCCGTCCGAGAGCTCCGCGAAGCGAGTTTCCTCGTGGCGCTCGCGGTCGTCTTCGGCATCCAGCTCTGGCAGGGCATCGACCTCGTGCATCACCCCGGCGACGCCGGCGCCGCGCGGACGATCGCCGTCCTGGTGGTGGTGTGCTTCCTCATCGGCGTCGCGCGATCGTGGGAGCTCGTAGGTGGCCCGTCGGTCGGCCTGTTCGACGTGCTCAGCCGGCGACCGCGACGTCCGCCGCGCTGAGCGCCTTGAGCTCGTCGAACGACGCGCGAATCGCCGACGGCAGGTCGTCGTCGCCGCCGTCGAGCCAGCGAGCCCAACCGACGCGAAACGCGGCCACGCCGGCCTGTCCGGCGAGGCTCGCGAACGGCTCGTCGACGCCACGCGCGCGCAGGCCTTCGGCGAGGACGTCCGCCCATGACGCGAGCTTGCTCAGCTCGCGCTCCTGGAGCTGCGGGTTCGCGGCGATGACGCCCTGCCTCCTGCGCGAGTAGTCGCGGCCGCGGAACTCCTGGATGCGCGCGCCGACGGCTTCGAGGGCCGACGCGACCGCCGCGAGCGGCCCGGCGGGCGCGGCCGCGTCGGCGAGCGTCATTCGGAGCAGCTCGGCGAGCATCTCTCCGCCGCCGAACAGGACCTCGCGCTTGTCCGCGTAGTGGCGGAAGAACGTCCGCTCGGTAAGGCCGGCCCGGGTGGCGATCTCGGCGACGGTCGTGTCGTCGAAGCCTCGCTCCGCGTAGAGCTCCATCGCCGCCTGCTCGAGACGGCCCTGCGCGTTCGGTTCCCAGCGGGCCATGGCTCCGATGGTACTGACGACAGCGGCTGACATCAATCTGCTAGAGTCACGTCAGCGACTGACATCACCTTCGGAAAGGAGTCGCCATGCGTGTTTTCGTCACCGGAGCATCGGGCTGGATCGGCTCGGCGCTCGTCCCCGACCTGCTCGAGGCCGGCCACGAGGTGGTCGGGCTCGCCCGCTCCGACGCCTCGGCCGAGGCGCTCGCCGCCGCCGGCGCCGACGTGCGCCGCGGCACCATCGACGACCTCGACGTCCTCCGCGAAGAGGCTGCGGCGTCCGACGGCGTCGTCCATCTCGCGTTCAAGCACGACCTCGCCTTCACCGGGAACTTCGACGCGGCCGCGGACGCCGACCGGCGCGCCGTCGAGACGTTCGGCGACGCGCTCGCGGACTCCGGCCGGCCGCTCGTCCTCGCTTCGGGGACGCTCCTCGCCGCGACGGGGAGGCTCGCGACCGAGCTCGACGGCCACGAGCCGAATCTCTCCCGGTCCGAGGGGCTGACGAAGCGATGGGAGACGGCCGAGTACACCCTGTCGCTCGCCGATCGCGGCGTTCGCTCGTCGGTCGTGCGCCTTCCACCGACAGTGCACGGCGACGGCGACCACGGCTTCATGTCCACGATCGTCGGCGTCGCCCGCGAGACAGGCTTCTCCGGGTACATCGGCGACGGCGCCAACCGCTGGCCGGCGACGCACCGCTTCGACGCGGCCCGCGTCTTCCAGCTCGCGGTCGAGTCCGCCCCGGCCGGGTCGACGCTGCACGCCGTCGCGGAAGAGGGCGTGCCCATTCGCGCGATCGCCGAGGTCATCGGGCGGCATCTCGACGTGCCTGTCCAGTCGACGACACCCGAGCACTTCGGATGGATCGGGCACCTCCTGGGCGTCGACGGCCCGGCGTCGAGCGCGCTGACCCGAAAGCTGCTCGGGTGGGAATCGACAGGGCCCGGCCTCATCGATGACCTCGAGGTGGGGCATTACTTCCAGCGGGAGGCAGCTCCGTTTCGATGAGTTTCCGACGGGGCGTCCGTCTGAATGACCGACAGCCCACCAGGAGGAGGAATGCCATGCCGCAGGCAACGAACACGCTCAACGTCACGCAGGTCGGTCGCGTCTGCATCGCCGTGGACGACATGGACCGCGCGCTCGACTTCTACGTCGGGACGCTCGGCTTCGAAAAGGTCGTCGACGTGCCGATGGGCGACGCGGGCCGCTGGGTCGAGGTGCAGGTCAGCGGAACGCCGACGACGATCGCCCTCGCTCCGCCGCCGCCCGGCCAGAAGGCCGGCGGCAAGGACACTGGGATCATCCTCGACACGACCGACGTCGACGGCGATCACGCCGCGTTGAAGGCGGCCGGCGCGGACGTCGACGAGGAGATCACGCGCTACGGCGCCCCCGTTCCGCCGATGTTCTGGCTCCGGGACCCGGAGGGCAACGCCCTGATCGTGGTGGAGCCGCTGAGCTAACTCTCGGGTGTGATGCCCGCCGCGGTGAGCATGCGCCGGAGGTCGACGGCCATCTGCTCGTCGATGTCCTTGTCCCGCGGCGGGTCGAACACCTCGGTCTCCGACCCGAGGGTCACCCGCAACCTGCCGTTGTGCTCCTGGTCGACGGTTCCGACCGCCTCGAGCAGCGAGCGCACCTGCCGCCACTCGATGTTCGGCGCCCCGGCGTGGCCGAGGATCTTCTCCAGTGTGTCGCGATGGTGAGAGTCCATCGTTGAATCGTCGCACATCCAGGACGTAGAGTCCGGTTCGTGCTCCCGCTCTCGGACGGGCTCAAGGCCAGGCGATTCCCCTACGTCAACACCGCGCTCATCGTGGCGAACTTCGCGGTGTGGATCTTCTACGAGCTGCCGCACCTGAACCGCTCGATCGTCCACGCGTCGTTCTACGCGTGCACGGTCAACAACAGCTGCAAGGGCGCACCGGAGTCGTGGGGCGTGAGCTGGATCACCTCGATGTTCCTGCACGGGAGCTGGGACCACATCCTCGGCAACATGCTCTTCCTCTACATCTTCGGGAAGAACGTCGAGGACACGTTCGGGCCGATCCGCTATCTCGTCTTCTACTTCGTCGGCGGCTTCGTCGCGACGATGACGCAGACCGCGGTGACGCTGTGGTTCGGCTCCAGGTCCGACGCGCTGACGCCGAACCTCGGCGCGAGCGGCGCGATCGCGGCGGTGCTCGGCGCCTACTTCATCCTCTATCCGCAGTCGCGGGTGCTCACGATCATCATCTTCTTCTTCGTGCGCATCCCCGCTTGGATTTTTCTCGGGCTCTGGTTCCTGTACCAGTTCGTCGAGGGGAACCTCGGCATCTTCTCGGCCTCGGCCAACGGCGGCGGCGTCGCGTTCTTCGCTCACATCGGCGGCTTCACGTTCGGGGTGATCGTCACCGTCATCCTCGTCCGGTTCGCGATGATCAAGCCACAGAGCGAGGATGCGCATACGGCCGAGCCGAATTGGCAGCCACGCAGCATCTTCGCCCGCTAGCCCTCCGCGCCTTCTGAGAGAATCCCCGTGGTGCGCCGAGGGCTGACCTGGCTGCTCGTGCTGCCTGCGATCGTCGTGGGCTCGCAGCTCGCGCACGGGATCGCGTACTGGTGGGCGTATCCGCAGGCGAGCCTGCGCATGACGGCGCTCGCGACGAGCGGTCACGGCTACCTCGCCTATCTTCCCGTCGCAATCGGCTTCCTCGCAGCGGTGCAGGTGATCGCGTTCGCCGCAGTGGTCGTCGACCGGGTGCGCGGCATTCCCGTGCGCGCCGTACCCGCGTGGGCGTTTCTCTTCATCCCAGAGGTCGGGTTCGTCGTGCAGGAGCACGTCGAGCGCTTCGCCACGTCGGGGATCTTCCCGTGGTGGACGGTGCTCGAGCCCTCGTTCTGGCGGGGGCTCGTGCTGCAGATCCCGATCGGGGTCGCCGCCTATCTCATCGCAGCGATCCTCCTGCGGACCGCGACCGCAATCGCAGACATCGTCGTCGCCGGGAGGTCGGCGGCCGTCGTCAGGCGTGTCGCCGTCCGCCGGCCGCTCGTCGTCCTGCTGTCGCCGCTGTCGCCGCTGGCGCAGCTCGCGGCCGGACGTGCACCACCGCTGCTCGCGTAGCTCCCTCAGCCGACCCGTTTTCCCAACGCTCTTCAGGGAGGAGTGACGCGCATGCGCAAACCATTTCTCGTCCTCGCCGCCGCCGGCGTCGCCGCGCTCGCATTCGCGGCGTCCGCGTCCGCACACGCGCGGATGAGCCCGTCGGTCTCGCTCGCGAACGAGCTGCAGCTGTACAGCCTCGCCATCCCGACCGAGAAGGCGAACCTGTTCACGACGAAGATCGTGCTGACGCTGCCGAAGAACTTCTCGATCGATTCCTTCGTCCCGGACCCGGGCTGGAAACGCGTCGAGCAGTCGACGGGATCGGGTGACAGCGCGGTCATCACGCAGGTCACCTGGACCGGCGGACACACGCCGACCGAGGAGGACTCCCTCTTCCAGTTCCTCGCGCAACCGGCGAAAGCCGGGACGTATACGTTCCACGTGCAGCAGACGTACTCCGACGGCTCCATCGTCGACTGGTCCGGTCCCGAGACGGCGGCCGCGCCCGCCCCGACGATCAAGGTCGTGAGCTCCATCGGCGGCAGCACGTCGACGCTGACGATCGTGGCGCTCGTCCTCGGTGCGCTCGGCCTGCTCGTCGGCGGCCTGGCGCTCTTCTCGCGCGGAGGCCGCTCGCTGACGTGAGACGGATCTGCCTCATCGCTGTCGCGGCCGCCGTCGCACTCGTTGCGCCGGCGGTCGCGTCCGCGCACGCGTACCTGATCAAGACCGTGCCGGCCGCGAGCGTCGTTCTCAACTCGCCGCCGGCGAGCGTGCAGCTCACCTACGACGAGGCGGTGGAGCCGCGCTTCGCCATCGTCTCGGTGACCGACGCGGCCGGGCATTCGCAGACGACCGGCCTCGTCTCCCGCTCGCCGTCCGACCCCGACACGCTCGTCGTGCCCGTCAAGCACCTTCCCGAAGGCTGGTACCTCGTGTACTGGCGCGCGATCTCCGTGGACGGGCACCCGGTCCAGGGCGTGTTCGAGTTCGCGGTCGGACCGAATCCCGGCCCCTCGCCGCAGTTCCCGACGCCGCACATCTCCGGCTCGGCGACGTCGACACCGCTCGTCATCGCGAAGTGGCTCGCGTTCCTGACGATGATGTCGGCGATCGGACTGTTCGTCCTGCGCATGCTCATCGCGCGCCCGGTCGTCCGCCGCGTGGAGGGAACGAGCCTGCGCGCGACCACGATCGCGTTCGCAGCCGTCGCCGCCGCCGGGCTAATCGCGATCCCCGCATATCTCGAGGAGGCGACGTCGATCGACGCCGTCGTCCATCCCTTCTGGGACTTCGGAGCGCTCGTCCCGCTCTGGCGCGTCACCGCCTTCGGCCGCGGCTACGTCGACCTGGAGATCTGCTTCGCGCTCTTCTGCGCCGCTGCCGCCGTGGCCATCTGGGTGGACCGGCCCGAGCGCGAGCACCGCTCGATCGCAGCGCTCCTCGCCCTGAGCGGCGCGCTCGCCGCCGCGGGCGCTGCCCTGCTCGTTCCCGGGGCCGCCGGCCATGCCGCCCAGACCGCGCCGCGCGGCGTCGCCGTGCTGCTCGACTGGCTCCACCTCGTCTCCGGGTCGATCTGGGTCGGCGGCCTCATCGGCCTGCTCGTCGTCTGGCGGAGCCTGCCGGCGGTGAAGCGCATCGCAGGGCTCGCGGTGTGCGTGCCGCGCTTCTCGAACACCGCGTTCGTCTCGGTCATGGTGCTGCTCGGCACCGGCGTGGGCGCCGCCGTGCTGCACCTGCCCGTGCTCGACGCACTGTGGCTCACCTCGTACGGGAAGGTGATCCTCATCAAGGCGGGAATCCTGCTCGCGGCCATGCTGCTCGCGTCGGTCAACCTGCTGCGGACGAAGCCCGGCCTGGCTCGCGCGTCCACGAGCGAGGCGTCGGCACGGCTGCTGCGCCGGCTCGTCTCCGGCGAGGTGCTGCTCGTCGTCGGCGCCATCGCCGCGGCCTCGGTCCTCTCCAGCCTCGCGCCGCCGCCGCCCGCGTTCGCGAAGGAGAACTCGTCGCTCGCGACGGTCGGTCCTGGGAAGGTCGCCGCCACCGTGAAGCAGAACGGCTACACGCTGCAGGTCCTCGTCAGCCCGAACAAAGCGGTCGCGCCGAACTCGTTCGCGCTCAAGGTCACGCGCGGCGGCAAGCCCGTCGTCGGCGCGGACATCACGCTCAGCTTCGACATGCTCGCCATGGAGATGCCGACGCAGGAGTTCCAGTTGAACGAGACGGCCCCCGGCATCTACAGCCAGAAGACCTCCGCGCTCGTCATGGTCGGCCCGTGGGCGTTGTCGTTCAGCATCACCCCGAAGGGCGGCCTGCCGTTCGAGGCGACCATCGTCGACCACGCCGCCGGATGAACCGCCTCCCGCCCCAACTCATCCTGCTCGCGGCCCTGGCCGCGCTCGCCTGCGGCGCGGTCGCGGCCGTGGTGGCGATCGACGTCCTCCGCAGCGCCCTGGGATGAGCTGTAAGGTGACCCTTACATGCCGCTCCGACACTGCACGACCGCCGAGGAGATCGCGCACCGGCGGCGCCTGCGGCGCCGCGCAGCCTGGAGCATCGTCGCGGCCGCGGCGATCGCGGCCCTCACGTGGAAGGCGATCACGGCCCCGGGCGGCGTCCCGGACCCGACCGCCCCCGGCACGCACCTCAGCCACGGCGCCGTCGTCCTCGACAGCGGCCTGCTCGTCTTCCGGGAAGGCCTCGAGGCCGTCCTCGTCCTCGCCGCGCTGACGGCGAGCTTCGTCGGCGTGAACGCGCGGCTCCGCCGCCCGGTCGCGGCCGGCGCCGGCGTCGGGCTCGCCGTCTCAGCGGGCACGTGGTTCCTCGCCATCGCCGTCATCGGCGCACTCGGAGGTCCCGGCCTCGACGTGCAGGCGGCCACCGGCCTCCTCGCCGTGGCCGTCCTCCTCGTGGTGATGAACTGGTTCTTCCACAAGGTCTACTGGACCGGCTGGATCTCGGCGCACAACAAGATCCGCCGCCGCCTCGGCGCCGATCCCGGCCGCCGCGCGCTCCTCGGGCTCGCCATCCTCGGGTTCACCTCCGTCTACCGCGAGGGCTTTGAGGTCGTCCTCTTCCTGCAGGCGCTCCGCGTGAAGGCGGGATCGACGACGGTGCTCGAAGGCGTCGCCGTCGGCCTCGCGTTGAGCCTCGCGGTCGCGGCGATCACGTTCTCGGCGCAGCACCGCCTGCCGTACCGGAAGATGCTCGTCGCCACCGGCGTCATGCTCGGCTTCGTGCTCCTCGTCATGGTCGGGGAGAGCGTCCAGGAGCTCCAGCTCGCCGGCTGGCTCCCGACCACGTCTATCGGCGTCCACTTCCCGGGCTTCGTCGGCCTCTGGTTCGCGACGTTCCCGACGGTCGAGGGCATCGCAGCCCAGCTCGCGGCCGCCGGCCTCGTCATCGGCTCGTACCTCGTGGCCGAGCGCGTCCGCCGCCCCGTGTCGGCGCGGCTTCAGACCGCCTAGCCCTCATTGACGCGGCTTGCGGCCGCGCGATATACCCGCGGAACACAACCGGGAAGGGGATAGCCCATGTCCTCGCTGGCCTCCGCTGCAACGCAAGCCGCGTCGCGTCGTGCTCTGCCACCCTGGTGGCTCTTCCTGTTCACGAGCGTCGGCTGGATCCTCGTCGCACTCATTCTCCTCCGCTTCGACTACACCACCGTCGACGCGATCGCGATCCTGTTCGGGATCGTCGCCCTCGCCGCCGGCCTCATCGAGGCCGTGATGACGAGCTTCGCGCCCGGCTGGTGGAAACTGCTGTACGGCGTCCTCGCGGTGGTGTTCATCGCGTCCGGGGTCGTGTCGTTCATCCACCCCGGCGACACCTTCGAGGCGCTCGCCGCAGTCATGAGCTTCTTCCTCGTCTTTGCAGGCACGTTCGACATCATCTCGGCCGTCTCCATCCGCAAGGAGCTCGAGGCCTGGTGGCTGCAGCTGATCGGCGGCATCATCGAGGTCATCCTCGGCTTCTGGGCCGCCGGCTACTACGGCCGGAGCGCCGTGCTGCTCGTCGCCTGGGTGGCGGCCTACGCGATCATCCGCAGCTCGAGGGACATCGTCATCGGCTTCAGGGTCAGGGAGCTGCAGCACGCCGCCAAATAGCTCCGATTTCTAGAGGAACAACCTAGAGGTACTCTCGTCCGATGGGAGCCGACGCCATCAGCCCGCTGCTGTCGTCGTCGCAACTCGCGACGCTCGCCGCGATCGGCGAGGAGCGGACCGCGCAGGTCGGCGACATGCTCTATCGCGTCGGCGACCGGACCTATCCGTTCATCGCGCTCCTCGAGGGGGAGGTCTCGATCGTCGACGGCGCGGGCAACGAGCTAGCGCATCACGGCCCGTCGGGATTCCTCGGCGAGATGAACCTGCTCTCCGGCCAGACCGTGTTCGTCGACGCCGTCGTGGTGAAGCCGGTGCGCTACATCGCGGTCGACCGTGAAGCGCTGCGGCCGTTGCTGTTCGAGGACAGCATCTTCAGCGAGCTCCTGCTCTCGACGTTCATCGCGCGCCGCGAACTCCTGCAGCGCGTGCAGGGGGTCGGCATGGAGATCGTCGGGCCGCACACCTCCGCCTCGACCGTTCGGCTCGTCGAGTTCGCGCGCGCGAACCGCTTTCCGTATACGTGGCGGGACGAGGAGCACGAGAACGCACCGCTCGTGCGCCTGCCGGGCGACGTCGAGCTGCAGAACCCGACCAGCGGTCAGCTCTCGCGCGCTCTGGGGGTGGGCCGGGAGCTCGAGCCTCGCGAGGAGGTCGACCTTCTCGTCATCGGCGGCGGGCCTGCCGGTCTGGCAGCCGCGGTGTACGGCGCATCCGAAGGGCTGGACACGCTCGTCATCGAGGGCACCGCACTCGGCGGGCAGGCGGGATCGTCGCGACGCATCGAGAACTATCTCGGTTTCCCGGCAGGGATCACCGGAACGGAGCTGACGAGCCGCGCGGTGACGCAGGCGCGCAAGTTCGACGCGCGAACGGCGACGCCGTACCGCGCCGTGTCGCTCGAGCCCGGAAGCGACCGCCACGTCGTCCATCTCGAGGAGGGCAACGAGATCGCAGCGCGCGCCGTGCTGATCGCCTCCGGCGCCGCGTATCGCCGCCTCCCGGTCGACGGGCTCGAGGAGTACGAGGGGCTCAGCATCTTCTACGCGGCGGGCCCGCCCGAAGCCCAGCTTTGCGGAGCATCACGCGCAGGCGTCGTCGGCGGAGGCAACTCCGCCGGGCAGGCCGCCGTGTGGCTCGCGCGGGGCGGCGCGCTCGTGACGCTGCTGCACCGCCGGGCCGATCTGCGCGAGACGATGTCCGACTACCTCATCCACGAGCTCGATCGCTACGGCGTCGCCGTCCGCGACAACAGCGAGATCGCGGAGCTCCACGGTCAAGACGGCAGGCTCCACAAGGTGACGCTGAAGACCGGCGAACGGCTGCCCTTCTCGTACCTCTTCCTCTTCCTCGGTGCGTCGCCCTGCACCGAATGGCTCGGGGATGTCGTCGCGCGCGACGAGCACGGGTTCGTGCTCACCGGTCCGCCTGCCGGCGCCGACTATCTTCTGGAGACGAGCGTGCCCGGCGTGTTCGCCGCCGGCGACGTGCGCTCCGGCTCGACGAAGCGATGCGCGGCCGCCGTCGGCGAAGGCTCGATGGCCGTGCAGCTCGTGCACGCGCGGCTCGCCGAACGCGTCGCGGCCTAGACGCCCTCCATCGCGGTGACGCGGCCTTCGTCGATTGCCTTCCGGAGGGCGGCGTGGTGGCGCTCGTTCACGTCCGCGTAGGCGGCGGAGAAGTCGGCGATCGCGCGGTCGAAGACGTCGCCCTTGCCGAGGTAGGCCGAGATGGCCACGCGGTCGCCCGAGCGCGCATGCGCGCGGGCGAGCGACCAGGCGCACCAGCCCCCGTACGTCACCAGGCCGCGCGGGCGGAGCCGCTCGACGTCGACCGACATCTTCCAGTCGCGCAGCTGCCGGACGTAGTAGTCCCGGCCGGCGCCGTCCTCGTCCTGGACGCGCGTCCAGCCGAGGAAGATGTCGCTCGCGGCCTGCGCCATCCGCTGCCCGACGACGACGCGCTGCCCGTTGTTCGATTCGTTCGTCCGTCCGGTGTACGCCTCGAGCACCGATGGGCCTGCTTCCTTGATCTGGAGGATGAGCGCGTCGGTGTCGTCGCGGCCGAGAAGCAGGAGCACCCAAGTCCGCATCCCGACGCTGCCCACGCCGACCACCTTTCGCGCGAGATGCGCGTAGCGAAAGCTCTCCACCAGCCTGCGCCGGTCGGGAGCGAGCGAACGGCGATAGCTCCGGAAGATGTCGCGCAGGTGCTCGACCCGGTCCGGATGCCCCTCGAGCAGGTCCTCCACAGGCACCACGAGCGGCGGCTTCGAGACGAATCGGATCTCGCCGTCGACGACATGGGTGAGCGCGGCGAGGTCGTGCGCCGTCCCGTTCGTCCGCGCGCGCTCGGCCTCGCGCTGCACGTCACGCCGCTCGCTCGACCGCAGGGCGACCGCGATCGCGTCGACGTCCGCGCGGGCATACCAGACGTCGACGTTGCCCATCGCCGCGAAGGAGCGCATCGCCTCGCGGTACGAGCGCGCGACGGCGAGCACGGTCGACCGGCGCTCCGCGTCCGTCGCGCCGATGGCGCGCGCGGCGATCTCGACGCTCGCGGCGAGCCGCTTCAGGTCCCACTCGAACGGCCCGCGCCCGGTCTCGTCGAAATCGTTGATGTCGAAGACGAGATTCCGCTCGGGGCTCGCGTACCCGCCGAAGTTGGCGAGATGGGCGTCGCCGACGAGGCCGGCGCCGAGACCGGTGTCGGAGGAGGCCGACAGCTCGTTCGCCATCACGGCGGCCGCGCCACGGTAGAACGCGAACGGCGACGCGACCATACGGCCGTAGCGGATCGGCAGCAGCTCCTGCACGCGCGTCTTCCCCTGCTCCTCGAGGATCGCCACCGGGTCGTGGACCGGATGGAGCTCGGCCTGCGCGTGGACCGACCGGGGAACGGTCGCACGCGCCGCGCGGCCGCGCTCGACTCGCTCGGCGACGGTGGGATGGTGGACGGGCTCGACGGCGTCCACCTCAGTCTCCCAGCAGCTCTTGGACCCGTGCGCGCAGCTCCGACGGGCTGAACGGCTTCGTCAGATACTCGTCCACGCCGACCTCCTCGGCGCGGTCGCGGTCCGACTGGCGCCCGGCAGCGGTGAGCATGAGGATGTGCGGCTGCGGCCCGTCGGAGTCGTCGCGCAGCGTGCGCGCGACCTCGAAGCCGTCGAGCCCCGGCATGTCCGCGTCGACGATGAGGATGGCCGGCGAATGCTCGCGCACCGCGGCGAGCGCTGCGACCCCGTCGTCCGCCTCGACGGCATCGAAACCTTTCAGGGTGGCGCGCAGGAGCGAGAGGATGAAAGGCTCGTCGTCCGCGATGACGATCGTGCGACTCATCGTTGGCAGATGCTAGTACGCCGAATAGGCGAAGAAGTCGAAATCGCCGAACAACCGTATGGCGTTGCGCGTCGTCGCGGCCGCGAAGACGAATGCTCCCGCCGCGAGCCCGACGATGCTCTGCCAGTACACGCCGGTGCGGCTCACCGCGAGCGCGACCACGAGCCCGGTGAGGACGGCGAAGAGGAGTGGCCGGACGGCAAAGCCGGGCCGCGAAAGATAAAAGAAGAACGTCACGTTCAGGAGGCCCCAGACGAGCAGCCCGTAGCCGAGCGCGGCCCAGAGAAAGACGTGATATGTCGTCGTCTCGCCGAAGAAGTCCTCGACCGTGATGTTGTGGGAGTGGTCTCGTAGCGCGATACCGATCGCGTACACGCCGACGGACGAGACGGCGACGACGCCGGTGAGCAGCCCGAGCTGACGCGCGTAGAAGCGCTGGAACGAGAGGTTGTGCGAGCGGATCCGACCGCTGTCGAACTGCTTCTGCGTCGGCACAAGCCTCTGCGAGAACGCGGTGATGGTGTAGTCGATGAGCGCGATCGAGAGCAGGAGCGTCACGAGCGCCCAGTCGACGCCGAGCTCGTAGCCGCGATGGAAGAAGATCCGGTAGTGCGGCGGCGGCGCCTTGGTCCAGGCGACGACGCGGTCGAGGAACACGAAGGCGAAGTACAGGACGCCGTACCAGAAGTACGGGCGGACCTCGCCCACGAGCGCGCGAAGTGGCGGCATCGTCTCCACGCCCTGCTCGGCCGGCAGGCTCCGCACGAGCCGGTGGAGGACCGTTCCGCCGGCGTCGGCGGCGACCAGCGCGGCGATGCCGGCCGACAACCATTCGGACGCGTAGATGCCGAGGTGCACGACCTCGAGGAAGAGCGCGAGCGTGCCGACCCACACGACGACGGAGACGAGCACGAGCATGCGGCGCTGCAGCATGTACAGGAGCGCGAGCGTCAGCCAGAGGATCGAGAGCACGAGGTCGTACACGACGGCGACGCCGAGCCGGCCGGCAGGAAGCACGTGGAGGGCCGCACCGAGGACGAAGAGGAGCACGCCGGCGCCGGCGGCCGCGGCCATGCCGACGATCACGATGCGATACGCGAGCTCGCGTGCCAGTCGATAGCTGCCGCGACCGACGTACACCGAGCCGAGGCGGCCGATCGACTGCACGAATCCTCCCGTGGCGACGAAGCTCAGGATGGAGCCGAGCATGATCTCGGTCGCCTGCGCGTCGGACAGGCGGACGATGACGTCGAGGCGGAGGAACGCGACCGTCGCCACCTGGATGATCATCGGCAGCGCGTAGAACAGTCCGCGGCTGTAATAGGCGGCGAAGCGCGACGCGCTTCCGAACACGAGGGACGCCATGCCCCGTCGAGGCGCGGGCGCGATGATCGGCGCCG
>Ga0209579_10002374_pt1 | contig 14543 bp, 16 predicted proteins | sample Coa_R1_2_FD_187152 | JGI IMG/M metagenome (GOLD analysis project Ga0209579, IMG submission 187152) | Surface soil microbial communities from Centralia Pennsylvania, which are recovering from an underground coalmine fire - Coalmine... | ecosystem: Environmental > Terrestrial > Soil >... | reverse complement strand
CCCTCAAGCTGACGCTGGAGATCACGGCGATCACCGTCCCGCTCAACACCGCGTTCGGGATCCTGTGCGCCATCGCCATCGTGCGCCACCGCATCCCGGGGATGGGGCTGGTGAACGCGCTCGTCGACCTGCCGCTGGCGCTGTCGCCCGTCGTCGTCGGGCTCGCGCTCTATCTCCTGTACGGCCGCGGCGGCTGGTTCGGCGGTCTGCCGTTCCAGGTGCTGTTCGCGCTGCCGGCGATGGTGCTGGCGACGACGTTCGTCTCGCTCCCGTTCGTCGTGCGCGAGGTCGTGCCGGTCCTGCGCGAGATCGGGACGCAACAGGAGGAGGCGGCGGCGACGCTCGGCTCTCCGGCGCTGACGACATTCCGGCGCATCACGTTTCCGGCGATTCGCTGGGCGGTCGCCTACGGCGTCGTGCTCACGACGGCGCGCTCGCTCGGCGAGTTCGGCGCCGTGAGCATCGTCTCCGGCGGCATCGCCGGGCGGACGCAGACCTTGACGCAGTACGTCCAGGCGTCCTACGAGAACTTCGACCAGACCGGCGCCTACGCGGCGTCCGTGCTGCTCGCAGCCCTCGCAGTGACGACTCTCCTGCTCATGACGGTGGTGAAGCGTGGCGATCGAAGCTCGTAACATCTCCAAGCGGTTCGGCGACTTCGTCGCGCTCGACGACGTCTCCGTCGCGGTCGAGAGCGGCTCGCTCACAGCCCTCCTCGGCCCGAGCGGCAGCGGCAAGTCGACCCTCCTGCGCGTCATCGCCGGACTGGAGACGCCCGACAGCGGCGAGGTGTGGATCTCCGGGCAGGAGGCGACCGCGATCAAGCCGCAGAAGCGCGGAGTCGGCTTCGTCTTCCAGCACTACGCGCCCTTCACGCACATGACGGTGTGGGACAACATCGCGTTCGGCCTCACTATCCGTCGCGCGCCGAGGGAGCAGGTGCGCGCCCGTGTCGGGGAGCTGCTCGAGCTCGTGCAGCTGAAAGGCCTCGGCGGCCGCTACCCGGCGCAGCTCTCCGGCGGCCAGCGGCAGCGCATGGCGCTCGCCCGCGCGCTCGCGGCCGAGCCGGAACTGCTCCTCCTCGACGAGCCGTTCGGCGCGCTCGACGCACGCGTGCGCAAGGAGCTGCGCGAGTGGCTCTTGCGCCTGCACGACGAGATGCACGTGACGACGATCTTCGTCACGCACGACCAAGAGGAGGCGCTGGAGCTCGCCGACACGGTCGTCGTCATGAACGCCGGCCGCGTCGAGCAGATCGCGCCGCCGCGCGAGCTCTACGACGAGCCGGCGAACCCGTTCGTGATGAGCTTCGTCGGCCCCGTGAACCGGCTCGGCGAGGCGTGGGTCCGGCCGCACGACATCGAGATCGCGCACGAGCAGAACGGCGTCACCCGCGAGGCGCAGGTCGAGCGGATCGTCCGTCTCGGCTTCGAGGTGCGCGTCGATCTGGTGCGCGACGACGGCGAGCGGCTTCACGTTCAGCTCACTCGGAACGAGGCGGATCTGCTCGAGCTCGCGGCCGGCGGCATCGTGTTCGTCCGGACGCGACGCGAGCGGACGTTCAGCGGGGCCGTCTGACCCAGGCTTCCGGGTCCGCGGTCAATTCGGCGACGAACGCCGGCAGCTCGCCGTTGGCGACGTCCGCGAGCGTGACGTGCTCGAGCACGGAGCGGACGGCGGCGCGAAGCGCGACCCACACGTCGCGCAACGGAACGGCCGAGCCCTCGTAGTCGAGCTGGTCGGGGGAGAGGCCGCGGACGCTGGCCAGCGGTCCCTCGACGGCCCGGACGACGTCGGCGACGACAATCTCGTCCGCCGGCTTCGCCAGCAGGTAGCCGCCGGCGGCGCCTCGCCTGCTCTCGACGATCCCCGCGCGACGGAGGTCGAGGAGGATGTTCTCGAGGAAGTTCACCGGGATGGCCTGCGCTTCCGCGATACGTTCCGCGCTCACCGGCCCATCGTGGGCCGACGCGAGCTCGACGGCGGCGCGGACGGCGTAATCGGCCTTTGCGGTGGTGCGCACCGACTGATTATCGTGAAGCGCATGTACACCGGGCACTGCATGTGCGGCGGCGTGCGCTTCGAGGTGACGGAGCGCCCGCTCAGCGCCGGGTATTGCCATTGCACGCGCTGCCAGCGGCGGACGGGCACGGCGGCGTCGGCGCAAGCCCGTCTTGCGCCCGGATCGTTCAGGCTGCTCGCCGGCGCGGAGCTCGTCAAGACGTACACGCCCGAGGACGGATGGGCGAAGTCGTTCTGCTCGAACTGCGGCAGCGCCCTCTGGAGCCACTCCCCGGAGACCGGGGAGGTCGGCAGCGTCCGGATCGGGCTCTTCGACCCGCCGCACGACATCCGCCCCGAGTGGCACACGTTCGTGACCTACGCGTGCGAGTGGGAGCCCATGCGCGACGACGGGCTCGAGCGGTACCCCGAAGCGAAGTCGCGCTGAGCTAGTCCTTCCCGAGCATCACCTCGGTCGCCTTGATCAGCACCGTGACCTCGTCGCCCTTGGCGAGCTCGAGGTTCTCGGCACTCCCGCGCGTGATCGCGGCGACGATCGTCTGTCCGCCGACGTCGACCGTGACCTCCGCCATGATCCCGCCGAGCTGAACGTCGGTGACGGTGCCGGGCAGCTGGTTCCGCGTGCTCAGTCTCATGTGTCCTCCTAGGTCGCCCACGTGAGGATCGCATCCCGCGGGATGGAGATGCGGCAGCGAGCGCCCGTGTGGAGCGAGCGCCGCGGGTTGCGCGCGATGAGCGAGAACGCCGGAGTCAGCTGCAGCGTGGCTTCGTGCAGCGTGGGGAGCTCGGCGACGTCGGCGACGGTCGCCTCGATGGGCCCGTCGGCGTCGATCTCGATCGCGTCCGGCCGGACGCTCCAGGTCAGCGCCTTCCCGGGACCGACGCACGGGTCCGCCGGGATGAGCACGCCGTCGGTCTCGATGAAACCGTGGTCGACGACGATGCCGCGATGGATGTTCGGGATGCCGAGGAGGCGCGCGACGTGCGGCGACGCGGGCCGGGCGAGCACGTCCGTCGTGCGCCCTGCCTGGACGAGCTTGCCGTCCTCGAGGACGAGGAGCTCGTCGGCGAGCAGCGCCGCCTCGTCGGGATCGTGCGTGACGACGACCGTCGTCGCGGCGACCTCGTGCTGAAGCGCGCGCAGCTCGCGGCGCAGCTCGGCGCGGACGGGCGCGTCGAGCGCGGAGAGCGGCTCGTCGAGGAGCAGCAGTCCAGGCGTTCGCGCCAACGCACGGCCGATGGCGACACGCTGGCGCTGACCCCCGGAGAGCTCGCGCGGCAGCCGCGCCTGCAGACCGGTGAGGCCGAGGCGGCGCAACCAGTAGCGGGCGAGACCGTGGTCCGCGTCCGGCGCGAACGTCAACTGGTGCCAGACGTCGAGATGGGGGAAGAGGCCATAGTCCTGCGGCACGTACCCGACCGCTCGCCGCTCGGGCGCGAGGCCGTCGAGGCGCCGGTCGCCGAGCTCGATGGTCGCGTCGTCCGGCCGCAGCGTGCCGGCGAGAAGCTGCAGCGTCAGCGACTTGCCGGCGCCGGAGGCGCCGAGGAGCGCGAGCCGCCGCGTCTCCGCCGCGTGTGACAGGTCGAGCGCGAAGCCCCGGTAGTGCTTCGACAGGTCGAAGGTGAGAAACGCGGGCGGACCGCCGGAGCTCTTCGGCGGCTCGGTCGGAGCCGGGAGCGCGACGTCGTCGCGTCGCCGTCGGCGGAGGAGCGGGAGGACGCGAACGGCGGCGACGACCACGAGCGCGGCGATGACGGCGACGACCACCGGCGCGAGAACGGCGTCGAGGCCCGCGCTCCCGAATGAGACGTACGTGTAGACCGGCAACGAATACGGGTGGTACGCGAGCATGACCGTCGCGCCGAACTCACCGAACGCGCGGAGCCACGCGAGCAGCATTCCGGCGACGATGCCGGGCCAGGCGAGCCGCAGGCTGACTCGGATGAAGCGCGCGAGCGGAGGACGTCCCAGTGTCGCCGCCACCGCCTCGAGCGACGGGTCGATCGCGCCGAAGGCCGAACGGGCGGCGACGATGAGGAACGGCGCCGCCACGAACGTCTGCGCGATGACGATGCCCGTGAGCGAGTTGACGAGCTTGCCGCCGAACGCGCGTCCGATCGTCGAGTACGGACCGAAAAGGAAGAGCAGCAGGATGCCACTGACGAGCGGCGGCAACGCCAACGGGACGTAGACGATCGCCTCGAGCGGACGCAGCAGCGGCGACTTCCCGCGCGCGAACACGTATGCGAGCGGAATGCCCGCGAGCGCGATGAGCGCCGTCGAGATGCTCGCCGCCTCTCCCGACACGCGCAGGGCAGAGAGCACGGCCGACTGATGGATCCCGGACCACACGTGGCTGTCCAGGTGGTCAAACAGCGCGATGAACGGCGCGACGAGGTAGAGAGCGAGGAGCCCGCCCAACCATGGGAGCGGGCTCCTGACCCATGACGTCACTTCTTCGGCTTCGTGCCGAACAACGGCTTGACCGAGGCGGGAATCGAGCTGGTCACGCCGCCGGTCTCACCGTCGTTCAGCAACTGGAAGCCGTCCTGCTTGAGGATGGCCGTCCCCTGTGGCCCAAGCAGGAACTGGACGAATGCAAGTGCACCCGCGGGATTCGGATCGTTGTTGAGGATCGTGATCGTGTAGCGCGCGCCGTAGTGCTTCCCGAGCGGCGGCGCGACGAAGGGGATGTTGGCCGCCTTCGCCTCGATGGAGTAGAAGAAGCCGGCGTCGAGCTGCCCTGCCTGCAGCCGTCCGACGAGCGTCTCCTCGGGGAAGACCTGCGCGGTATTGCTCGGTGTGACGAGCGTCTGCGCCAGGAGGTTCGGCATCCCCAGCGTCTTCGAGGCGCGGCTGATGAACTGGATCGTGAGCACGCCCTTCGGGTCGAGGACGGGGTCCGTGCGGCCGAGCAAGAGGCCCGGCGTCGACAACACGGTCCACCACGGCTTCGTCTTGAACGCCGTCGCGTACTTGCTGCTCGGGTTGAAGCCGATGACGAGCGGCGCGGTCGCGAACTCGCCGTACCACGTGACCCAGTCGCCGTTCCCGGATCCCATGAGGTTTCTGTTCACGCTCGGCGCGGCGCTGATGAAGACGTCGCCCTGCTTCAGCTTGCCCTTGATCTGGTTCGCGACCGCCGTCGAGCCGGCGCCGTAGCCGGAGTAGCCGTAGCCGGTCGCCTGCGAGAACGCAGGACCGATCTGCTGCTCCATCACGTTGACAAGCGAGCCGGCGTAGAGCACCGTCACCGTCCCGGCGGCAGAGGCGGAAGGCGCGAAGATCAGGACTGCGAGAACCGCTACGAGCGTCTTCACGTCTCGACCATCACCGACGTCGACTTGACCACCGCGGTCGCGAGGCTGCCCGGCTCGAGCCCGAGCTCCTCGACCGCGTCGCGGGTGACGATCGAAACCACGCGGGTCGGCTCGGTGACGAGGATCTCGACCTGCGCTAGGAGACCCTCCACCTGCACCGACTGCACGGTCCCGCGGAGCCGGTTCCGCGCGCTCATGTGGCTCGTCTCGTCGCCGCGAAGGCGCGCGACCTCGCGCGCGGAGACGACGCGGCGATTCGCCTTGTCGCGACGCGTGCGGATGCGCCCGTCACGGTCCCAGCGCCGGAGCGTGTCGAGGCTGATGCCGAGCGCCTGCGCCGCCTCGCGCGCCGTGTAGACGTCCTTCGCCACGGCGCGATCCTACTGCATAGGCAATGCCTATGTAGGAGAAGCGGCCGGGTTTCGCAGCCCGACGCCGCCGATCAATCCTCCGATGACGAGCATTGCCGCGACGACGGCCATCGTCGCGTGGAAGCCGTGCACGGTGAGGTGGCCGGTCCCGCCGGCAGCGGCGATGCCGAGCACCGCCACGGCGATGAGCCCGGCGACACGGGCGACGGCGTTGTTCACGCCGGAGGCGATGCCGGCATCTCCGGGCCCCGCGTCGGAGAGCACGGTCGTCGTCAACGGAGCGACCGTCAGCGAGAGCCCGATGGAGAACCCGATGAGCGGCGGCAGCAGGTCTTTCCAGTAATCGAGATGCACGGGCATGCGCACGAGCGACAACAGTGACAGGCCGGCGATGATCGGCCCGATCGTCATGAAGAGTCGCGGGCCGTAGTGCATGGAGAGGCCGCCGACGCGGGGCGAGAGCAGGAACATGACGATCGTCACCGGCAGACCGGCGAGCCCGGCGTGCAGCGGCGAGTATCCGGAGAACTCCTGCAGGAAGAGCGTGAGGAACACGCTCCAGCCCGAGAGCGCGCCGTAGACGGACAGCGTCTCGATGTTCGTCACCGAGAAGTTGCGGAGCTTGAACAGGCGCAGCGGCAGCATCGGCTGCGGCGTGTGCATCTCGTACACGACGAACGCGACGAGCAGCGCGGCGCCTGCAGCGATCGCGCCGGGGATGAGCGGGTCGTGCCACCCTCGCCGCGGCTGCTCGATGAACCCGGCGACGAGGAGCCCGAGGCCGGCCGCGCACAGGACCGCGCCGACCACGTCGACGCGAACGTCCTTCTTCCGTGGCTGCCGGAACCCGCCGATCCGAGCGATGAGCAGCAGCGTCACGATCGCGATGGGGATGTTGATGAGGAAGATCGCCCGCCAGCTCGAGACGTCGATGAGATAGCCGCCGAGGAGCGGTCCGATGATGAACGACACGCCGCTCCACGCTGTCCACTGTCCGATCGCCGCGCCGCGGACCGTCCCGGAGAAGGTCGACGTGATCACCGCGAGCGAGGCGGGCGTCAGCAGCGCGCCGGCGACGCCCTGGATGCCGCGGAAGACGATGAGCGACGTCGAGTCCGGCGCTATCGCGCACAGCACGGATGCGACGCCGAAGCTGGCGACGCCGATCGTGAACACCTTGATCTCGCCGAAGATGTCGCCGAGGGAGCCGCCGACGAGGATGAGCGAGCCGAGGGTCAGGAGGTAGGCGTCCACGACCCACAGCTGCGCGGTGACGCCGCCGCCGAGGTCTCGCTGGATCGCCGGCAGGGCAACGTTGACCACCGAGCCGTCGATGAAGGCGATCGACGACCCCAGGATCGTGGCGACGAGTGTTATGCGGCCTGCCCTGTCCATCTCGCGTACCCAACCACAATTAAGAAACCGGTAACCACAACGGGCCGTACCCTGTTCCTATGCCCGAGCAGCCGGACGGCAGGCGCTACGGCCGAGGGCTCTTCCTCGCCACGGTCGCCGGCGGCCTGTCCTCGCTCTACTGGGGCAAGTCGGTCTGGGGCAAGGTCTCGGCCGCGACGGGTGGCGTGGAGTCGCTCGTGCCCCTCGTGCCGCACGGGTGGCGGATCTACACGATCTCCGGAACGATGCCGACCTTCGATCCGGTGACGTGGCGGCTGAACATCGGCGGCCTTGTGCATGACGGGACCTCGATGGATTACGAGCGGCTGCGCTCGCTGCCCCGCGCGAACCAGGTCTCGACCTTCCATTGCGTGACCGGCTGGACGGTCAAGAATGTGCAGTGGGGCGGCGTGCGGCTGAAGGACGTCTTCGACGTCGTCAAGCCCATGCCTGAAGCTCACGCGGTCGAGTTCTTCTCCGCCGAAGAGCCGTACACCGACTACCTGACGATGGATCAGGCGCTGCTCCCCGACGTGATGCTGGCCTACGAGATGAACGGCAAGCCGCTGCCGCGCGAGCATGGCGCGCCGGTGAGGCTGATCATCCCCGACATGTACGGCTACAAGAACGTCAAGTGGCTCAACACCATCAACCTCGTTCCCGCCGCCGAGAACGGGTACTGGGAAAACCTCGGTTACGACCGCGACGCCTGGGTCGGCCACTCGAACGGCTACGGATGATCAGTTACGTCCGCCGCTTCTCGCGCACGGAGCGCACGCTGCACTGGGTGAATGCGGTCTGCTTCCTCTACCTGCTCGGCACGGGGCTCATCCTCTATCTGCCGAGCCTCTCGATCGCGGTCGGACGTCGGCCGCTGATCAAGACGATGCACTTCTGGGGCGGCGTCACGTGGGTCTCGCTCCTGGTCGTCATCGCGCTGCTCGGGGACAGGCGCGGGCTCGTGCGCACGGCGCGCGAGATCGAGCGGCTCGACGAGGACCGCTTCAACGTCGGGCAGAAGGTGAATGCGATCCTCAATGCGGCGTTCACGATCCTGTTCCTCGTGTCGGGGCTCCTGCTGTGGCTCGGAGAGCGCGACACGCGCTTCCGCTTCGCGAGCACGGTCATCCTCCACGACGGGCTGATGTTCGCCGCGCTCACCCTGCTCGTCGGGCACCTGTATCTCGCGCTCATCCATCCCGCCACGCGCCACTCGCTGCGCGGCATGGCGCTCGGCGAGGTGCGCGAGGACTGGGCGCGCGTGCACTACCCGCGTTGGCGCCCGGTCTGGCAGTCCGGCGAGCGCCGGAGCGCTCGCCGGACCAGCTGAGCGTCAGGAACAGGTCGACGAAGACGACGGGCGCGAGCCGAACGTGAGGTTCAGCGTCTTCTTCGAGCCGCTCGTCGTGACCGTGACGGTCGTCTTGTCGCCGGGCTTGTAGCTGTTCACCGCGGCGGTGAGGTCGTCCGCGCTCGTGACGGGCGTGGAGCCGACTGCGGTGATGACGTCGCCGGCCTTCAGGCCCGCGTTGTCGGCAGGAGAGCTCGCCACGACGCAGCTGACCTGCGCGCCGCCGTTGTTCGCGGCGTCGCCGACCTGGATGCCGAGGTAGGCGTGCTCGACGGTGCCGCCGGAGATGAGCGTGTTGGCGACGCTCTTCACCGTGTCGATCGGCGTGGCGAAGCCGACGCCTTCGCTGCCGTCGGAGTTGCTGTCGATCTGGACGTTGACGCCGATGACGTCGCCGTTCGTCGTCAGCAGCGGTCCTCCGGAGTTGCCGTGGTTGATCGGCGCATCCGTCTGGATGGCGCCGGAGATGGAGAAGTTGTTCGGCGCGGTGATCGTCCGGCCGATGGCGCTCACGATCCCCGCCGTCATCGACTCGGTCAGCCCGAACGGGCTGCCGATCGCGACCACCTCGGCGCCCGGCTCGACCGACGCGGAGGATCCGATCGAGAGCGGATGCAGCTCGGACGCGTCGACGTTCACCTTGATGACGGCGGTGTCGGTCGAATCGTCCTTGCCGACGAGCGTCGCGTTGGCGGTCGTCCCGTCCTTGAAGTGGACCTTGATCGAGGTCTCGCCGTCGACGACGTGGGCGGCGGTGATGATGTCGCCCTTCGTGTCGTAGACGAAGCCGGTGCCCTCGGCCTGCGTCGTCTGCTGGCCGAAGCCGAACCCGCTCGAGCTCGATTCCGTGACGGTGATGTCGACCACGCCGGGTGTCACCGTCTTGTACAGCTGCGTCAGGCTCGAGACCGTCTGTGTCGACGCCGCCGGCTGGACGGTGGAGGTCTCCACCGTCGTGACGGTCTTCTGGCTCGGGCCGCCGCCGACGCCTGCGTAGATGCCCGCGCCGATGCCGCCGCCGACCGCGAGGGCGGCTGCGACGGGGACGACACGGCGGAGAAGGAACTGTCTGTTCACTGGTGTCTGGGCTCCTAAGTCGTACCTTGCCTGACCCCATCCAAGCCAACCCTCTTAGGAGGCGGATGAGAGGTTTTTGAAGAGTCCATGAAAGGCTCAAGTCGAGGCCCGAAGGAGCCGATTGGAAGGGCAGTGAGCTCCGACCCGTCCGTCATCGAGCAGTACGCCACGCGGCTCCAGCAGAAGGCCGGCTCCCGCGTGACCCGGCTCACCGCCCTGGGTTTCGCCCTCGGGACGGCGCTCGGCACGGGCCCGCTCGTCCTCGAGCACGTGTCCAAGGTCCACCAGGCGATCCCGCACCGGTTCGCCTACGCGATCATCCTCATCGGCGCCGCGGCCGGCGCCTATCTCGGGTACATCCTCGGCCAGTCGCGCGCGGTCTCCCTGCGGCTGCAGGCCAGCCTCGCGCTCAACCAGCTCGAGATCGAGCGCGTCGTCCGCCGGGTCGAGGGGATCCGCCTCACGCTTCCGGCTCCGCCCGCGCCGCTCCCCGCCGCCACTCCCACGTCCGCGCTTCCGGCGCCGCCTGCGCCGGTCGCGCCGCCCGCTCTGCCGGCGGCACCCGTCGTCTCCCTGCCAGCGCCTCCTCCGACCGTCCTCACCGCGACCCCGGCGCCCGTGTTCCCGCCTGCGGCCGCGGCCCCGGCGGACGCTCCCACCATCCAGGCGATGCCCGCGCCCATGCTGCCGCCGTCCATGCCTGCTTCGATGACTCCGCCCGTCGCCGCGCCTCCTCCGCCGCCCATCGCGGAGCCGATCCAGGTCGTCGCCGCCGTGCCCGAGCCCGCTCCGGTCGCTCCCGCTCCCGCCCCGGTGCAGCCGGTGCCGGCGGTGCAGATCGTGCCGCCGCCGACGTTCGAGTGGAACGCGCCGCCCTCGAGCGCGTCCGGCTCCTAGATCGCGGCGCGCAGACTCGCGACGAAGTCCCGCAGCGCCTGCGGGCCGTTCTCGGCGGCCTCGATCGCCGCTGAGCCGACGACGATCCCGTCCGCCAGCTCCGTCGCCGCGCGTGCATGCGCCGGCGTCGAGATGCCGAACCCGGCGTAGAGCGGCGCGTCGACGAGGCGCCGCGCACGCTCGACGAGGCTCGGGAGCGCGGGGGAGAGCTCGCCGCGCGCGCCCGTCGTGCCGGCGATGGTGACGAGGTAGAGCCAGCCGTCGGTCTCGGCGCCGGCGAGCGCGATCCGCTCGTCGGTCGACGTCGGCGCGACCAGTTGCACCCGCCGCAGGCTCGGCCGCTCCCCGGCAGGAAGGTCGGCGACGATCATGCTCGACCCGCCGGCGGCGGCGACGTCCTCGGCGAACCGTTCCCAGCCGTACGCCTCCAGAAGCGACGAGTAGGTCATCGGGATGAGCGGCGTGCCCGGGAGGAGCGCATGCGTGCGCGCGAGGACGTCGAGGCACTGGCGCGTCCGCATGCCCTGCGCGAGCGCCCGTTCGGCGGCACGGCGGATGACCGGGCCGTCGGCGAGCGGGTCGGAGAAGGGGAAGCCGATCTCGACGACGTCGGCGCCGCCGTCGACGGCCGCGCGCGCCAGATCCGGCGTGTCCGGCCCGGCCATGAGATAGACGACGAGGGTCTTGCTCACCCGAGATGCCTGAGCGCCTCGGCGAGGTCCTTGTCGCCGCGGCCCGAGAGGCCGACGAGGATGAGGTCCTCGTCGAGTTCTCGCGCGCGCGCGAGTGCATGGGACGGCTCGAGCGCGGGGATGATCCCCTCGGCGCGCGCGAGGTCGCGGAACGCGGCCAGCGCCTCCGCATCCGTCGCGCCGACGTACTGCACCCGGCCGATGTCCCGAAGGTAGGCGTGTTCCGGCCCGACGCCGGGGTAGTCGAGACCGGCAGAGATCGAGTGCGCGTCCGCGATCTGGCCGTCCTCGTCGGCGAGCACGGAGGAGCGCGCGCCGTGCAGGACGCCGGCACGGCCGGTCCCGAGCGACGCGGCGCCGGCGGCCTCGACGCCGACGATGCGCACGTCTTCGTCCTCGAGGAAGCCGTAGAAGATGCCGATCGCGTTCGAGCCGCCGCCGACGCAGGCGACGACCGCTTCGGGAAGACGTCCTTCGGCGGCGAGGATCTGCTCGCGCGCCTCGTCGCCGATGACGCGCTGAAGGTCGCGCACGATCTCGGGATACGGCGCCGGGCCGACGCAGGAGCCGATGAGGTAGTGCGTCGTCCCGACGTTCGTGATCCAGTCGCGGATCGCCTCGCTCGTCGCCTCCTTCAGCGTCTTCGTCCCGAATTCGACCGGCCGCACCTCGGCGCCGAGCAGGCCCATGCGCTCGACGTTCGGCTGCTGGCGGCGCATGTCCTCGGCGCCCATGTAGACGACGCATTCGAGGCCGAAGCGCGCGCAGACGGTGGCGGTGGCGACGCCGTGCTGGCCGGCGCCGGTCTCGGCGACGATGCGGTGCTTGCCGAGGCGTCGTGCGAGGACGGCCTGCCCGAGTGCGTTGTTCAGCTTGTGGGCGCCGGTGTGCAAGAGGTCCTCGCGCTTCAGGTAGATGCGCTTTCCCGGGGCGAACCGCTCCGCAAGCGTCAGCGGCGTCGGACGCCCCGCATACGTCGTCAGCAGGTGGTGCAGCTCGGCGTGGAACGCAGGGTCGGCCTTCGCGTCCTCCCAGCCCACCGTGAGCTCGTCGAGCGCGGGGATGAGCGTCTCGGGGACGTACCGGCCGCCGTAGGTCCCGAAGATCATCTCGCCTCCCGCACGAACGCGCGCACCTTCTCGTGGTCCTTGACGCCCGGCGCCGACTCGAGCCGGGACGCGGCGTCGACAGCCCACGGGTGCACCGTGTCGATCGCCGCGCGCACGTTGTCGGGCCCGAGCTTGCCGGCGAGGACGATGCGCTCCGCGGTGACGGCATTGCGCCAGTGGTCGGGATCGTCGCCGTCCCACGGCAGGTCGGCGACGCGTGCGACGGCTTCGCCGTTGCGGTAGAGCGTCGCGTTGCGTCCGCGCACGCTGCCTGCCTCGTGCTCGTACAGCTGCACGAGGTCGGCGCCCCGCTCCTCCGGCTCGCCGACGAACACTGCCACCGAGAGCGCAGTGTCGGGGACGTCGAGGACGTTCGGCGCACGCCGTGGCGACCCCTCCGCGAAGATGAATCCGAGGAGGTCGGCGCCGGCATCGATGGCGACGTCGACGTCCTCCTGGCGCGTGAGGCCGCACACCTTGACGAGCGGGCGCGAGACGAGGGACCGCAGCTGCTCGCCCGGATCGGCGGCGCGCATGAGCGACGTGCCGACGAGGATCGCGTCGGCGCCGGCGAGCTCCGCCGCGGCGCCCTGCGCGCGCGTGTGGATCGCGCTCTCGGCGATGACGACATTCGCCTCCGCGCGCGCGACGAGTGCGAGCTGGGCATTGCGGTTGATCGCGAACGTCGAGAGGTCGCGCGCGTTCACGCCGACGATCCTCGCGTGCAGGCGATGGGCTCGGTCGAGCTCGTCGTCGTCGTGCGCCTCGACGAGCGTGTCGATCCCGATCGTCTCCGCGTGGCGCATCAGCCGCGACGTCGTCTCGTCGTCGAGGTCGCGCAGGATGAGGAGCGCCGCATCCGCGCCGGCCTCGCGCAGCTCTTGGAGATGATCCTCGGTGGAGAAGAACCCCTTGGCGAGGAGCGGCACGTCGGTGACCGCACGCGCGGCGCGAAGGTCGTCGATCGTCCCGGCGAAGCGCTCGTCGACGAGCACCGAGATCGCGCTCGCGCCGTTTACGGCGTACGTCGGCACGACATCCTCGATGCGCGCCTCCGGCCGGATGTCTCCGAGCGACGGGGACCGCCTCTTGAACTCCGCGATCGCGGCGAGCCCGGCTCCGGACAGTGCGTCCTCAAACCGCATGCGAGAACTTCACCAGCTCGTCGAGGCGCGCGGCCGCCGCGCCGGAGTCGATCGCCTCGCGGGCACGAAGGATGCCTTCGCGGAGGTCCTCGGCATGGCCGGCGGCGGCGATGCCGCCGGCGGCGTTGAGCACGACTGCCGAGCGGTGGCCTCCATCGGCGCCGGCGAGGACGGCGCGGAGCGCCTGCGCATTGTGCGCCGGGTCGCCGCCGCGCAGCTCGGCCGGATCGCACCGCTCGACACCGAGGTCGAGCGGGTCGAGCTGATACTCGCGCACACGGCCGTTCTCGACCTCGCACACGAGGTTCGGTCCGCACGGAGACAGCTCGTCGATGCCACCGGCGCCGTGGACGACGTATGCACGCGTCGCGCCAAGCTGCACGAGCGCCTCCGCGAGCGTCCGCGTCAGCTCCGGCGAGTACACGCCGAGCATGAGGGCCCGCGCGCCGGCGGGGTTCGTCAGAGGGCCGAGCACGTTGAACACGGTACGCGTCGCCAGCTCGCGCCGGACCGCGGCCGCGTGCTTCATCGCCGGATGGTGCGCCTGCGCGAAGAGGAAGCCGAAGCCGAGTTCGTCGATCGAGCGCTCGATGCGCTCCGGAGGGAGCTCGAGACGGAACCCGAGCGCCTCGAGGACGTCGGCAGCTCCGCTCGCCGACGACGCCGCGCGATTGCCGTGCTTCGCGATCGCCGCTCCTGCACCGGCTGCCACGAGTGCGGCGGCGGTGGAGATGTTGTACGTGTTCGCGCCGTCGCCGCCGGTGCCGACGATGTCGACGAGGTCCTGACGCGTCGGGCTGACGCGCAGGACGTGCTCGCGCATTGCCTCCGCGCAGCCGGCGATCTCGTCCGCGGTCTCGCCCTTGAGACGCAGCGCGACGAGGAATCCGCCGATCTGCGCCGGCGTCGCCTCGCCGCGCATGATCGTCCGCATCGCCTCGCACGCTTCCGCGCGCGTCAGGTCGCGGCCCTCGAGCAGCGTCGCGAGCGCCGTCTGGATCACAGCCGGCCCTCGAGGAAGTTGCGGGCGAGCGCCGGCCCGGCCGGCGTCAGCACCGACTCGGGGTGGAACTGGACACCGACGATCGGCAGCTCGCGATGGCGCACCGCCATCACCTCGCCGTCGTCCGCATACGCCGTCGGCTCGAGGACGTCGGGCAGGC
>Ga0209579_10002372_pt1 | contig 14545 bp, 12 predicted proteins | sample Coa_R1_2_FD_187152 | JGI IMG/M metagenome (GOLD analysis project Ga0209579, IMG submission 187152) | Surface soil microbial communities from Centralia Pennsylvania, which are recovering from an underground coalmine fire - Coalmine... | ecosystem: Environmental > Terrestrial > Soil >... | reverse complement strand
CCCGGCCGCGAGCCAGCTCATCGAGCCGTTCGGCCGACGCGCAGACGACGTCGACACCGGGCCATTTGGCCCGCAGCGCCTCGACGAACGACGCGTCGACATCGATGCCGAGAAACCGCGCGTCGGCGCCGAGCGCCGGCACGATCGCGGCGGTGAACGATCCCGTGCCGGGGCCCAGTTCGACGACGTGCGCCGTGCGGAGGTCGAGACCGTCGATCATGGCTCGGGCGAGCGCGGGCGAACTGGGTGCGATGGCGCCGACGGTGCGCGGGTCGCGCAGAAACCGGCCCAGCAGGTGAAGGCGATCGGCCAGTCCCGTCGTGCGCGAGGAACGGGCCATGGACGCGTCAGGCGATCGACGTCGCGGCCGGTGAGTGAATGGCCGCCAGCAGCCGCTCGGCAGCCGCCGGCGATCCGTGGAGGCTCGTGATGTGAATCCCCTGCACGCGCGTCCGCAGCCACGCGACGATCTCTCGCGTGATGGCGAGGCCTTCCGCCGCCTCGTCCGCGGCGCCGCGCAGCCGATCGAGCAAGCCATCGGCGATTCGCACGCCCAAGACTTCGCTCGCCATGAATTCGGCCTGCCGCACGCTCTCGAGCGCGACGACGCCGGCGAGAATCGGGCGGCCGGTCTCGCGCAGCTTCGCCAGCACCGATTCGAACGCCGCGATGTCGAGAATGGGCGGCGTCACCAGGAACTCCGCTCCCGCGTCGATCTTGTGCTTGAGCCGGCGCCATTCGGCCTCGGGATCGGGCGTGAACGGATTGACGGCCACGCCGATGTGAAAGCTGGTCGGCGCGCCGATCGATTGGCCGCCGATATCCAATCCTTGATTGAGGCGCACCGCCATGTTCGTCAGTCCGATGGCGTCAACATCGAAGACCGACGTGGCGTCGGCGTACGAGCCCTGCGACGCGGGACTACCGGTCGTGAGCAGGACGTTGCGCAGGCCCATGGCGTGCGCGCCCACGAGCTCGGACTGCATGCTGAGCAGCGTGCGGTCTCGCGCGCAGTAATGCAGCATCGTCTCGACGCGGCCCTGCTGCTCGGTCAGCACGGACAGGGCGAGCGCGCTGGCGCGAGCGCCGGATCGCGGATAGTCAGGCACGTTGACGCCGACGGCGCCCAACTCATGGAAGCGGCGCGCCTGCGCGACCGCGGCCTGCAAGTCGAGCCCGCGCGGCGTGGCAATTTCGGCGACGAAGACGAACTCGCCATCAGCGAACGCGCGCGCCAGCGCGGATTTGTCGCGGCGCGCCACGGGCGTCATCGGCGCGGCAGCCGCCGGGACGGCAGCCGTGCCCGCGTGCATCGCGGCGCGTCCGGGCGCCGGCGACGTCGCCCGCACGACGGCTTTGATCTGGCGAATGTGATCCGGCGTCGTGCCGCAGCAGCCGCCGACCAGCCGCGCGCCTGCCGCGACGAACCGGCGCGCGTACGACGCCATGTATTCCGGCGAGCTGAGGTACAGGTTGCGGCCGTCGACGTCGCGCGGCCTGCCGGCGTTGGGCTGCGCGGCCAGCCGCGCGTTCGTGAGCCGCGCCATCCGTTCCAGTGTCTCGAGCATCGCGGCCGGCCCGACACTGCAATTGACCCCAATCACGTCGGCGCCGGCGCGCTCGATTTCCGGGGCGAACATCTCGGGCGGCGTGCCGTCCAGCGTATTGCCGTCGTCCTCCGTCGTCATCTCGGCGACGATGGGCTTGGACGACACGGAGCGCACCGCCCGAATCGCGGCGCGCAGCTCGTTGAGATCTCTGAACGTCTCGAGGATGAACAAGTCGACGCCGGCTGCCTCGAGGGCCCCTGCCTGATCGCGAAACGCCGCCTCGGCTTCGTCGACGCCCGTCCGGCCCCACGGCTCGATGCGCACGCCCAGCGGACCGATCGATCCTGCGACCCAAACAGCGTCGCGTGCGGTGCGGCGCGCGATCTCGGCGCCGCGCCGATTGATCGTCTCGACTTGTCCCGCCAAGCCGAAGTTGGCCAGCTTGAAACGATTGGCGCCAAACGTATTCGTCTCAATGATATCGGCCCCGGCGCGCACGTACGCCTGGTGGACGTCGGCCACCAGATCGGGCTGCGTCAGGTTCAGCTCGTCGAAACAGCGGTTGAGAAACACGCCGCGGCCGTACAGCATCGTCCCCATCGCGCCGTCGCAGACGAGGACGCGGGAATCCAGCGCGTCGAGAAAAGAGAGACGGGACATGGAGAAGATTGGCGATTCTTATCAGGCATCAGGCGCTAGGCATCAGGCACCCGCACTGGTCTTCCAGCTCTGATGCCGGAGCTCATTGGCCGTGCTGATGCCTGGTGCCTGATGCCTACTGTCCTGTGTTCGGTGTCTGTTACTTGCTGGCCGGGATGAGCATGTCCTCTTTGTCCCAGATGAAGTCTTTGTTGCTGTAAACAGCCAGCTCGTAATCCTTGCCCATGAAGATTGCCGACACGGGACAGGCCTCTTCGCAATACCCGCAGAAGATGCAGCGGGTCTTGTGAATCTGATAGACCGACGCATAACGCGGACCGGCTTGCACCGTGCCGTCGTTCTCGGCGGCCTCGAGGTAGATCGCGTCGGCCGGACACGCCACGGCGCATAAACCGCAGGCGACGCATTTTTCGAGTCCGTTCTCGTCGCGCATCAGCACCTGCTTGCCGCGATATTTCGGAAACACCGGCACCTTCTGCTCCGGATAGTTGACGGTATTCGCCTTCCGGAACATGTACTTGAAGGTGGTGGCAAAGCCCACGAGAAACGGACGAATCATGGTGAAATGATAGCACTGAGGCTGTGACTCCATCGACTGCCCTCTCACCCGAGCACGTCCTGCTCGTCCTGAACTTCAAGCTGGCCTTCGCCGCCACGCTGGCGACGATGCTGGTGCGTTTTCGCTGGTTCAGGCGAATTCTGCTCGATGAAAAGCGCGAATGGCGCGACCGGCGGATGTTCGCGGCCTGGCTCGGCACACCGCTGGCGCTGGGCGTGGCAGCCCGGCTGCTGCTCGGTTACGAAGCTGCCGACCTGACGCTGGCAGGCGCATTCCTCGCCGGACTGATCGCGGGTCCGTACGCCGGGGCCCTGGTCGGCGCCGCGGTCGGGTTTCCCCCGCTGTTCGCCCATCCCAGCGAGTGGGCGTCGCTGCCGTTCGCGGTCGGCTGCGGCTTCGCGGGCGGCGGCCTGCGCGAGATTTGTCCAAAGGAGGAGATCTGGCGCTTCTCGCCGTTCGTCGTCACCAAGCTGCTACGGTCGGCGTGGCGGTTGATTCGCAATTTCACGCTGGACTGGCAGGTGATTCTGGTCCTCGCGCCGATGCTGCTCGAGGTGTTGCGCCAGCAAATCGATCACCGGTTCCCACTTCGCATCTTTGATTCGACGACGCCATCGGGCTGGATCAACTCGCTCGAGATCGTCACGACGGTCCTGTGCGTCGCCATTCCCATCAAGATTTGGAACAGCGCGCGCATCGAACATCTGTTGGCCGAGCAGGAGCAGCACCTGATGCGCGCGCGGATCGACGCGCTCGCGCATCAGATGAATCCGCACTTCCTCTTCAACACGCTCAACTCGATCAAGTCGCTGATCCGCTCGCGGCCCGACACGGCCCGCGAAGTGCTCGACAAACTGTCCGGTCTGATGCGGCGGCACCTGAACAGCCACGAGAATTTCGTGGCGCTCGGCGTCGAGCTGGCGGCCGTCAACGAGTATCTCGACATCGAGCGCATCCGGTTCGGCTCGGCCCTCGAAATCGAGCAGGAGATCGATCAGACGAGTCTCGGCGTCGTCGTGCCGAGCATGATCATCCAGCCGCTGGTCGAAAACTGCATCAAGCACGGCCTGTTCAAAAAGACCGGGATCGGACGCATCACGATCCGCTGCACGCGCCGCGCGGGCCATGTCGTCATCGAGGTCCTCGACAACGGCGTCGGCATCATCGACGATCAGCTGCAGAACTCCGAGCACCACGGCATCGGGCTGAAGAACGTCAACGAGCGGCTGCGCGTGATCTATGGCGCGAACTATCGGCTGCGGCTGCACAGCATGCCCGAGCTCGGCACTTCGGCCCGCATGGAGATTCCGGAAATCATGGTCGCGGAGCGGGCGACGGCGTGATGGCCTCGACTCCGCTGGCTCTTCGCGTCTTCGTCGCCGATGACGAGCCGCTGGCTCGCGAGGAACTCTGTTTCCTGATCGGCCAGGCCGGCGCGCTCGAGATCGTCGGGCAGGCGGCCGACGGCGTCGAGGCGCTCCGGATGATCGGCGAGCTGCGGCCGGACCTCGTGTTCCTCGACATGCAGATGCCCGGCCTCAACGGCCTCGAAGTGGCGCAGCGGCTGATCCAGGCCGAGGTGCTGCCCCAGCTCGTCTTCGTCACGGCGTTCAATCAGTATGCGGTGGACGCGTTTTCCGTCAGCGCCGTCGACTACCTGCTCAAGCCGGTCGTGCCGGCGGTCTTTGAGCAGGCGGTTGACAAGGTGCGGCGCCGCATCGCGTCCGAACAGGCGGCCAGGCTGCCGCTGGCGCCCGCCGATCTCGAGCGGGTGATCGAGGCCGTACAGGCGCGGCAGGAGCGGCGCGATCAGATTGCCATTCGCGTCGGCGAGCGATTCGTGCTCGTGCGCGCCGAAGAGATCGTGCACGCCTCGGTCGTGGACGAGACACTCATCGTGGTAACAAATTCGGTCTCGGGAACGTCTAATTATAGGACGCTCGATGAGTTGCAGGCCCGGCTCGACCCGGCCGTTTTTTGGCGCGTCCACCGGTCACATCTTGTTAACATTACCAACATCAAGGAAATCGTCCCCTGGTACAGCCGTAATTACATCCTCAAGATGAAGGATGCCAAAGCGACCGAGATTCCGGTCAGCCGGTCGCAAACCAAACGGCTTCGCGAGTACCTGCAGTTATAAGAACCGATCATGAGCGAACACGACCCGTATCATCCCCACGAAACGCCCGATTGGGTCACGATGGAATCATCGCGGCCGAACGAGCCGCAGCCCGACGATCCGCACGCGGCGGCCGAGGCCTCGCCGTGGTCCACGCCGGCGACCGCCGGCACTCCGGGATTTGGCGATGCCGCCGCCCACGCGCATCGCGAGCCCGAGATTACAATCTCGCTGGCGCGCGTCGGCGAGGAGATCGTCGCCTGGTTCAAGACGCTGACGTCGGCGGCCGTCTACGCGACGTTGATCGTCACATTCGGCTTCCAGGTCGCGCGGGTCGAAGGCCAGAGCATGGCCCCGACGCTCGAAGATCAGGACCGGCTCATCGTGAACAAACTCGCGTACCGGCTTCACGATCCGCAGGTCGGCGACATCGTGATGCTGTACTACCCGCTCGATCCGGACAAGTCATTCGTCAAGCGCATCATCGGCGAGCCGAACGACACGATTCGCAGCGAGAACGGCCGCGTCTTCCGCAACGACGTGCCCATTCCGGACGACTTCACGCCCGAGGAATACCGCTCGACCGACACCTGGGGACCGCGCGTCGTACCGCAGGCCCAGTATTTCGTCATGGGCGATCACCGCAACAACAGCTCCGACAGCCGCAGTTGGGACTGGGTGCCGAAGAAATACATCATCGGCAAAGTGCAGATCCGCTGGTGGCCGGTCAACCACGCAAGGCTGTTCGAGCCGTGGAAGTAGGCGACACCCTGACTGCAATGTATCAATGTAAAAATGAACCAATGGAGCAATACATCACCGTGTATTGATTCAATGTTCCATTTTTACATTGCTCCATTTGACGACCGGTACATCGCCTCGATCGCCTCCGCACACTTCGCCTCGACCACGCGCCGTTTGATCTTCATCGTCGGCGTCACGGCCGACGGATCGGCGTTGAAATCGCGTGAGAGCAGCGTGAACTTCTTGACACGCTCGAACGGCGCGAGCGGCGCGTTCACGCCGTCGATGACCGATTGATAGGCCGCGACGACGTCTGGACGAGCGATGAACGCGGCGAGGGCGGCCTCGTTCGCCGGCGGCGCGCACTGGAACCGCGCACACGCTGCCGCGAGATTCGCCACGACGAGTGCGGACAGGAAGTGCCGGCCGTCGCCGACCAGCAGCGCTTCGGCGACAAGCGGGTCACCGCGCAGGGCCGCTTCGATTGGCTGCGGCGCCACCTTTTTGCCGCCGGACGTGACGAGCAATTCTTTCTTGCGATCGGTGACGCGCAGGTAGCCGTCGGCGTCCAGCGCGCCGACGTCGCCGGTGTGCAGCCAGCCGTGCTGAAGTGCCTCGGCCGTTTCAGCGGGACGCCCGTGATAGCCCGACATGACGTTCGGTCCCCGCACCAGAATCTCCCCATCGTCCGCGATCCGCACCTCGACATTCGGCAGCGGGGGGCCGACTGATCCGAGCCGCGTACCGCCGAGCGGCGTCACGCTGACGACCGGACCGGCTTCGGTGAGACCGTAGCCCTCGAGCAGCGGCAATCCGGCGCCCAGAAAGAACCACGCGGTCTCGGACCGGAGCGGCGCGCTGCCTGAGACGAAGAACCGGGCGCGTCCACCGATGCCGTCGCGGATCTTCGAAAACACCAATCGATCGGCCACACGTGCCTGCAGTGAGAGAGCCGCGGATACCGGCCGGCGTTCGCACAGCGCGCGCCCTTTCGCCGTGGCGACGCGCATCGCCCGCTCGAAGATCATTCGCGTGATGCCGGACGACTCGCGGCCCTTCGCCAGCACGCGCGCGTGCATTTTTTCGAACGCGCGCGGCACGCCGCTCATGACCGTCGGTCGCACAATCGCCAAGTCGCGCCCGACGGTATCGAATGATTCGGCGAAGACGACCGAGACGCCGGTGGCGAGAAACACGTAACAGACCATGCGCTCGAAGGCATGGCACAGCGGCAGAAAGGACAAGGCCGTATCGCTCTCGTTGAGATCGAGCACAGCATGAACGCCCGCGATGTTCGCAGCAAGATTGCCATGTGTCAGGCACACGCCCTTGGGATCTCCGGTCGTCCCTGACGTGTAGATGATGGTCGCGAGATCAGATGGACCGACCGCCTTCGCGTCCTCCTGGAAGGCGCGCGCGACGCCCCAGCCGTCGAGGATGCGGCGATGGCCCGTTGCGGCGAGGTCGGCCAACGTCTGGCACGTCGGCTCCGGCAAACCGCCGGCCTTGAGGCCGCTCTCCGCATCGATGACGACGAGCGACTGCAGCGACGGCAGGTCGCCGGCAATCGTGAGGACCTTGCGGTGCTGCTCGGCCGTGGAAACGATCGCGATGCGGGCGCCGCTGTCTTTGAGAATGAAGGCCGTTTGGCTTGCCGACAGCGTCGGATAAATCGGCACCGTGACTCCCCCGGCGGAGAGCACCGCCAGATCCGACAGCAGCCATTCAGGCCGGCTCTCTGAGAGCAGCGCCACGCGGTCGCCGCGGCTCAAGCCGAGCGCCGTCAATCCCAAACTGATATCGCGCACACGTTCGACGAATTCGCGCGCGTTGATGGATTCGACTCGTCCGGCGAGACAACGGCCGATCAGGTCAGGCTTGGGAAACCGTCCGGCCGCGAAAAACGGCAAGCGGGCGATGGTGGACGGAAGCGGCTCGGCCGCATCCGCGCCGGCCGCTCCGGCGCGGCTCGCGGGGTCAATAGCCAAGATGCTTGTCCACGACGTTGACGAGCGCGTCCCCGCGCTTGAAGCGCGCGAGATTGTTGAGAAACAGATCCACCACCGGCGCCCAGTAGTCGCCGGCAAAGGCGGCCGTATGCGGAGAGATCAGCACGTTGGGCAACTTCCAAAATGGACTGGCCGGCGGCAGCGGCTCCTCGGCAAACGCGTCGAGTCCCGCACCGGCAATCGTGCCCGTCTCGAGCGCGTGGACGAGCGCAGCTTCGTCGACCAGGCGGCCGCGCGCGACGTTGACGAGGATCGCGGTCCGCTTCATCGCCTCGAATTCGGCCGCGCCGAGAATCGCGCGCGTGTGTTCGGTGCGCGGCAGCGCCAATACGACGACGTCCGCCTCCGCGAGCGCGTCGCGAAGCCGCGCGGGCGGCAGCAGGTCGGACACGCCCGGCACCGGAGCCTCAGCCGTCCGGCGGCGGATGCCGGTGACGTGCATGCCGAGTCCGGCGGCCATCGCCGCCACCCGGGCGCCGATCGTCCCGAGGCCGATCACGAGCATCCGCGTCTTCGTCACGGTCGCGACCGGCCGCCGCGAAATCTCGGCTTGCGCCCACTCGGCTGCCTCCTGCCGCCGCACCGCGATGTGCAAGCTCCGCCGCACGGCCAGCGCCAGCGCCACGGCGTGCTCGGCGATCGCCTCGCTGTGAATGCCGCGGGCGTTGGTGATGACGACAGGGCTGTCGACGACCTCGCGCGGCAGCAGGCCGGCGACGCCGACGGCGGAACTCTGAATCCAGCGCAGACGCGCCGCGCGCGCGAACTCGTCGGGACGAATGCGCGTGGCAAAGAGAACATCCGCCGACTCGAACTCGCGGCGCCTCGCCTCGAGATCCCGCGCGTCCACGATCTCGTCGTCCGGCAGCTCCGTCTGCAGTCTCGAGACCTCGGAAGCCGGAATCGACCACACCGGAAGATCGTGGATGGAGACGACGATTCTCATGAACGCCGCGTGTAGTCGCTGCTCCGGCCGCCGTGTTTTTCCAGCAGACGCACGTTGCCGATGACCATCGTGCGATCGATCGCCTTCAACATGTCGTAGAGCGTCAGCGCCGCGACCGAGGCGGCGACCAGGGCCTCCATCTCGACGCCGGTGCGGCCGACCGTGCCGGCGCGCGACACGATGCGATAGCCCGACGCCGTCGGAAGAATCTCGACGTCGACATGCGTCAGCGGAATCGGATGGCACAGCGGCACGAGGGCCGACGTCTGCTTCGCCGCCATGATGCCGGCCAGGCGCGCCGTCTGCAGCGGATCGCCCTTCTTCACCGCTTTGCGGCGAATCGCGGTTCGCGCGGCGGCGCTCATGCGGATTTCGGCGGCGGCGACCGCTTCGCGCGCGGTCTCAAGTTTGCCGGCCACGTCGACCATGTTCACGCGGCCGCGCGGATCGACATGCGACAGTTTCGGCGACGGCTTCCGTGGCTTACGCACTTTCGTCCTCCTCGCCCCGCGCCAGGAAAAACGACAGGCTCTCGAGCGACACGGTCAGGTCGACGTTCTGCAGCTTGACGCGAGGCGGCACCTTCAGCGTCCCCGGCGAGAAATTGAGAATCGCGCGAATGCCGGCGTTGACCGCGATATTGACGACCGTCTGCGCAGACTCGGCCGGGACGGCCACGACGGCGATGTCGATCCGGTCGCGCTTCACGGCCGTGCGAAATTCGCTGATCTCGAAAATCCGAACGCCGATCTTCGATCGCCGTCCAATCTTCGACCGCTCCGTGTCGAACAGCGCGACGATGGCGAAGCCTTCCTGGCGGAATCCGGGATAGTCGGCCAGCGCCAATCCGAGATTGCCGGCGCCGAGAATCGCCACGCGCACCGTGCGATCGAGACCGAGAATCATCCGCAGATGGCGCCGCAGCTCCTTGACGTAGTAGCCGACGCCGCGCACGCCGAACTCGCCGAAGTAGGCGAGGTCTTTTCGAATCTGGGCCGCGTTGAGTTGAAACTGCTCGGCCAGCGCTTTCGACGAAATCGTCTTGACGCCGGCGCCGTCGAGCGTTTTCAGGCAGCGCAAGTACACCGACAGCCGGCCGGCCGTGAGTTCCGACACCTGATCGCTCGCCGCCCGGAGCTTGTTCTTTCGAATCACAAGCTAATCATAGTCAGACTTGCGGCCGCTTCAGACTGCGGCCCGGCCGGCCTCGATCGCCGTCCGCGTGCGGGCGATGAGCGCGTCGCGGTCGTCAGTCGTCAGTGTCGAGGTGGGGATCGCCGGTCCAAACACGACGGTCACGACGACCGGCCAAATCAGCGGACTGCCCTTGCGCATCGCGGCCCGGCCGCCGGACACGGTGACCGGGACCACCGGCGCGCCGCCATCGATCGCCATGATGAAACCGCCCTTTTTGAACGGCAGCAGCTCACCGGTCCGGCTGCGTGTTCCCTCAGGAAAGATCAGAAACGACGCGCCCGTGCGAAGCGCGCGGGCCGCCGCATCGACCGCCGGAAAACTTTGACCGCGGTTGGCGCGTTCGATCGGCACGAATCCGGCCGCGTCGAAGACCCAGACCAACACCGGCAGTTTGCGAAGTTCCGCCTTGTACAGCACGCGGAGCTGAGGAAACAGCGCCCGCAGCGCGATGAAGACGGCCGGCGGCTCGATGTTGCTGCTGTGATTCGACGCGTAAACCGCCGCGCGGCCAATCTGGATATTTTCGGCGCCGATCACGCGGACGCGGATCCCGCACAGCGCAAGACCAAGCCGGACACCGGCCCCGCCCGCCGCGTACATCAGCTTCGGATTACGGGTGAGCAGCGTCCAAATCAGGGTTGGCGGGCCGAGCAGCAGGACGTAGACGGAGACGGTGACGGCCGTCGCGAGCGTCCGAACCGCGGCGAAGACGGTGGACATCTCGAAATTCAGGTCGGAGAGACTGGTCTGGCCTCAGGCGGCAAGCCACAGGCCAGAGGCGTCGAAGTGACGCCTCTGGTGCCTGCAGCCTGACGATTGGAATGACGCTACGACGCGCGTGCCCGCCGCGACGCGTTCGAGCGCGACGAGGAACTGCGTGCCGAGGCTTTTGCCGTCGCACGAGCCGGCGCGGCCGCCGGACGGCTGGCCGCCCGGGCCGGTGCCGGTCGAGCCGCAGCCGCACGAGCACCCGAACCATTGGCGCGCGACGTCGCAGAGCCGTTCGTCCGGGCCGCAGCCGTGCGGCTGGCCGGCGCGGACTTTGCCGCCGTCGCAGACTTGCCCGCCGCCTTCGGCGCAGCAGCCACCGGTTTGGGAGCGGCCGCCACCGGCTTCGGAGCCGCCGCGACCGGCTTGGGCGCTGCCACCGGCATCACCGGCTTCGGCGCCGGCGCCGGAACGACCGGCGATGGCATCACCATATTTGCGGGTGGACGAGCCGGCGCGCTCGGCTTCAGACGGCCGGGATTCTTCGCCTTCGCCACGAACGACCGCTCGAGCGCCTTTTCGACCTTGTCCTCGACCTGCGGCGTTTTCTCCGCCAGCACTTCGGTGATCTCAGAGACCACGAGGAACTTCGCGCGATCGAGCATGCGCTTCTCACGGAACGACAGGCTCTTGGACTTCGCCAGGAACGTCAGGCTCTTGAGCACCTCGACCACGTCATAAATCGAGCCGGTCCGCATCCGGTCCGAATTGTCCTTGAAACGGCCTTTCCAGTTCTGATGGCTGTCGATCAGACCGTCGCTGAGCAACTCGAAGAGCTTCTCGACCTCGATGTCCGTAACCGCCCGGCGCAGTCCGACTCCGTCGACGTTGTCGACCGGCACGAAAACCGTTGTCTCATTGGCCATCCGCAGCTGATAAAAGCCGGCGGTGGTGCCCATGATCGTCTTCGTCTCGATGCGCTCGACCGTCCCGAGCCCATGATTTGGGTAAATGACCTTGTCGCCAATCTCGAATGCCACGTGACCCCCGCTGTAGAAGGATGCGCCTTAAGGCTGGCTCTCCAGGCGCTAGAATGTCTTCTAATCCTACAGCTTTAGGGCAGCAAAATCAATGGAAATGTAGATGTATCAATGATTTAGGGCCGATCCTAAATCTCTGACGTGTGCCCTAACTTGTGGCAGCTATTGGGGTTGTCGCTGACGAATGATTTCCGCTTTCGAACCGAAGCCGGTGCGGGGTCCTTTGTTGTCGCGGACCAGCACTTTGTCGGTGTTGGCGATCGAAAATCCCGTCTGGTAGACCAACTGCGCAACCCGCGCCATCTTCGGAAAGATGATCTTGTCGACGGAGTCCGTCACCCGATGGTAGTCGGGATGAATGCCGGTCGTGAAAAATGCGATTGGGATGCCCTTGGCCGCATAGCTGTAATGATCGCTGCGGAAGTACACATCCTCCGGATCGGCCGAGTCGTTCAGTTCGTAGTCGAGCGCCAAGGGCTTCGCCATTTGCGACTGGTTCGTCTCGACAATCAAATTGTGCAGATCGGTGCTGATGCGATCGGCGCCGACCACGAAAACCGTATTCGTGTAGTCGCCCTCGAGGTCGTCGCAGTCGTCGCGGCCGACCATGTCCATGTTGAGCTGGGCCTGCACTTTGTCGAGCGGCACGACCGGAAAGTCTGCGTTGTATTCCGACCCATACAGGCCGGCCTCTTCGCCCGTGTGCCAGATGAAGACGATCGATCGCTTGGGTTTCGGACCGGTGGCGAACGCCTTGGCGATGGCCAACTCCGCCGTCGAGCCCGAGCCGTCGTCGTCGGCGCCATTACTGATGAAGTCACGGTCGTCGAACGGCACTGGATTAGCGGCGGCGGCTGGTGCGCGGCTTCCGCGACCGGTGTTCTGGATGCTCTTGCCGGCCTTGGTCACGGCGGCCTGGGAGATCGCACTGCGCTCACGGCAACCGTCGGGACCCGGTTGCGCTCCGCCGCCGGTCTGGCTGTAGCCGATGTGATCGAGATGCGCGCCAAAGAGCACGTACGTGTCTTTCAGTTTCGGATCCGAGCCCTCGAGCAACGCGACGACGTTGTGGCTGATCTGTTCCTGAACGACTTCGAAAGTGTTATCGATGTTGATCGTCACGCGCGCCGCCAGCGTCATCGGCGCGATGGGCTCGCCTTTTTCTGCCTTGGCCATGATGTCGGCGAACTTGACCGGACCGCCGACGAACAGCGCCTCGAAGAACGTCTCGTCTCCGGTGAAGCGCGGCGCGATCGGATTGTCGACGCGGGTCACCGTGGTGATGTCGGGCGTCACCGCCGGGCCGCGTCCGCGGCCCGCGGCACCGAACGCGGGAGGGACGCCGCGCGCCACACCGAGCTGCGTTTGCGCGGCCTGGACGGCCGCCGTCGCCTGGGTCAGCGAATCTTGCGCCTGCACGAGCGCGGCCTCCGCCGGAGTCGGCGGCAGAGGCGTGGGCACGAGTGAAATCGCCGCGCCCGCGTTCACGAGCGTGATGGGATTCACGCCGCCGCGCCCGGCGAATCCGCGCCCGCCCGCTCGTCCAAGCGCCGCGATATTCGGCACGGTGACGACGAGCTTGCCCTTCAAATCGCGGCCTTGAAAGTCATTCGCGGTGCCGTAGCCGGCAAATTCGACGCTCGTAAACGTCAGCGTCTGTTTGCCGCCGGAGTTCGCAGTGAACGTGACGTGGTCGCCGTGTTTGAACGTCTTCGACTCGCCGTTGGCCGCGACGGTCACCTTCGAATTGCGCGTAACGCGATAGCCCTTCAACTTGACCGGCTGCAGGAAACTGCCGTCGGGATTGAGCGGCTTCAATCCCCATTCCTTCAGATGATCGGCGACGTACTGCGCCGCCAATCCGTAGCCTTCCGTGAAGATCTGACGGCCGAGCAGTTCGTCGGACGCGAGATAACTGAGCCATTCTTTCATGTCGGCCGGATTGATCTGGGCGAACTTCACGCCCTTGGACGGCTCTGGCGCCTGCGCGAACAGCACCCACGGCCGCGCGGCCACGACGGCAAACGCCGCGGCGGCCAGCAGCGCCACGAACACGGACCTCGTCCGAACAGATCGCCGCACTCGCATGAATCTTCTCTCTCGGCTCGCGTGCCGAAGCTGCCAGTTCGAAGTTGTCAGTCCTAAGTTGCCAGTTCTAAGTTGTCAGTTCCAAGTTCCGCCGCGGTCCCCAGCGGCGGCTAGAACGGCATGCCCGGCAGCGGCGGCAGCACGGGCGTCAACTTGCCCCATCCTGCGGCTTTGGCGGCCTTCATGTCGTTGACGAGTTGGTCCGGCAGCTTCGTATTCAGCTTCGGCAGCGCGGCGTCGGCCTCGTTGCCGATGACCCATGCGATCGCCGCGACGGTCTTCGACACGGACTGAATCTCCTTGTAATCGATCTTGTCCGGCGAATCGGTCACGCGGTGGTAGTCGACGTGCAGACCGTCGCTGAAGAACGCGATCGGAATCCCGTTCTTCGCGAAGTTGTAGTGGTCGCTGCGGTAGAAGATGCGCTGTCCATTCGGCTGCGGCCCGAGATTGTCGTGGGTCGCGTCAGGCGCCGTCGTGTCGTAGAAATGATTCAGCTTCATCTTCTGGAAGCCGTCGTTGATCGACTCGATGGTCTTCTCGAGGTCGTCGCTGCTGATGTTTGGTCCGACGACGAGCGTCTCGTTCGGCTCGACAAGCAGATGCGTGGTATCCGGATCGGTGTAGCCTGGCGTCTTCGTGCGGCCGATCATGTCCATGTTCAGATCGACCACGACCTTGGAAATATCGATCGGCGGGAAGCGATTGAAGTACTCCGAGCCCCACAGCCCCTTTTCCTCGCCCGCGTTCCACAGGAAGATCATCGTCCGCTTCGGGCGCATGCCGTGCGCCGCGCCGTCGGCGTAGGCGTGCGCGATGCCCAGCAGCCCGGTCGAACCCGAGCCGTCGTCGTCGGCGCCGTTGTTGATGTTGTCGGCCGGTGGAACCGCCGCGGTCATGCCGATGTGATCGAGATGGGCGCTCA
>Ga0209579_10002368_pt1 | contig 14562 bp, 18 predicted proteins | sample Coa_R1_2_FD_187152 | JGI IMG/M metagenome (GOLD analysis project Ga0209579, IMG submission 187152) | Surface soil microbial communities from Centralia Pennsylvania, which are recovering from an underground coalmine fire - Coalmine... | ecosystem: Environmental > Terrestrial > Soil >... | reverse complement strand
TATGTCATCCTCTTCGTGCTCGCGCTCGCGTTCGTGTTGCTGCTCGCGACGTTCCGGTCGGTCGTCATCCCGCTGACCGCGATCCTTCTCAACCTGCTGTCGGTCGGCGCGGCGTACGGCCTGCTCGTTCTCATCTTCCAGCACGACTGGGCGCAGGGCGTCTTCCGCTTCACGTCCAACCACTCGATCACGTCATGGCTTCCGATGTTCCTCTTCGTGGTGCTGTTCGGCCTGTCGATGGACTACCACGTCTTCATCCTCAGCCGGATCAAGGAGCTGCGCGACGGCGGGCTCCCGACCGAGGAGGCCGTGTCGCGAGGCATCCGGCGGACGGCGGGCACGGTGACGAGCGCCGCAATCATCATGGTGGCGGTGTTCGCGATCTTCGGGACGCTGCGGCTGATCATGATGAAGCAGCTGGGCGTCGGGCTCGGGCTCGCGGTGCTCATCGACGCGACGGTCATCCGCGGCGTGATGCTGCCGGCCACGATGAAGCTGCTCGGCGAGTGGAACTGGTACATGCCGCGCTGGCTCGACTGGGTGCCGCGGCTCACTCCGGAGGAGCGGACCCCGCCCCTCCGGCCGGTTCCGCACTAGGTATCGCGCTCGACCTCCTGCTCCAGCATCTCCCGGTAGCAGGGGGCGCCCTCGAAGGCGGCGAGCCCGGCGGGATGGAGCCGGCGCTCGCGGCGGAGGCGGGCGACGTTGCGGCGGCGGCGAGCGGTCGCGATCGCCGCGGACGCACCGACGACCGAGCCGAAGAGGAACGACCGCAGTCGGCCGGCTCTGTCCTCGCCCTCCATGGGACGATTGTAGGAGTGCGGATCGCAGCGCTCGGAGACGTGATGCTCGACGTCATCGTCCGACTCGAGGAGCCGCTCGCGCCGGGGGGCGACGTGCGGGCGGCCACGCGCGCCTGCGCGGGCGGGCAGGCGGCGAACGTCGCCGCCTGGGCAGCGGTGCTCGGCGCCGAGGGCCGCTGCATCGCGAAGCGCGGCGACGACCCGGCGAGCGAGCTCGTCACCCGCGAGCTCGCCGCGCGCGGCGTCGAGGTCGTCGGCCCGGTCGCCCCGGGCGCGACGGGCATCGTCGTCTCCATCGTCGGCGACGGCGACCGCGCGCTCGCCTCCGACCGCGGTGTCGCGCCGTCCTTCGCGCCGGACGAGCTCGACCCCGCGTGGCTCGACTGCGACATCCTCCACATCTCCGGGTACGCGCTCCTGCGCTCGCCCATGTCGGAGACCGCGCTCGCCGCCGCGCGCGTCGCACGCGAAGGCGCTGCAACCGTCTCGGTCGACGTCGCCGCCTGGACGGAGATCCGATCGTTCGGCCCCCTGGAGTTCCGCGAGCTCGTCGATGCGATCGCGCCGGACGTCCTCTTCGCCACGGAGGCGGAGTGGGAGATCCTCGGCGGCGCCTACCTCACATCGCCCATCGGTGTCATCAAGCGCGGGCCGCGCGGCGCGACCGTCGTGACCGAGGATGCGCGCCTCGACCTTGCGCCGCTCGAAGCCGAGGTCGTCGACACCACCGGGGCCGGAGATGCGTTCGCGGCCGGCTTCCTCCTCGGCGGCTCGCTCGAGGAGCGCGCTCGGCGCGGGCTCGAGGCCGCGGCCCGCTGCGTCGCCACGGTAGGTTCGCTCCCGTGAGGGTCGAGCCGATGACCGCGGGCCATGCCGCGGAGATCGCGACGTGGCGCTACGAGTTCCCGTACGAGTGGTACGACACCGCGTCGGACCCGCGCCGAGTCGAGCTGTTCCAGAATCCGCACCGCCGCGAGGGCCTGCGCGCGATCATCGGCGACGACGACACGCTCGTCGGCTTCTTCAACTTCGTGCGCGAGGACGACGAGGTGCGCGTCGGCCTCGGCATGCGCCCCGACCTCACCGGCCGCGGCCTCGCGCAGCCGTTCATCGAGGCCGGGCTCGAGTACGCGCGCGCGCAGTGGGAGCCGCTCCGCTTCCGACTCTGGGTCGCGAGCTGGAACGAGCGGGCGCTTCGCGCCTACCGCCGCGCCGGGTTCCGCGAGGTGCAGCACGACGAGCTGAGCCGCTTCGTCGAGATGGAGCGGCCCGCGTGATCCGCGTCGCGGACGAGATACGCGAGGCGACCGCGGTCGTCGCGCTCGAGACGACGCTCGTGGCGCACGGGTTCCCGCGCGGCGAGGGCGTAGAGGTCGGGCTCGAGTCGGAGCGGAACGTGCGTGCAGCCGGCGCGGTACCGGCGACGATCGGCATCCTCGACGGCGAGATCGTCGTCGGGATGACGGAGGACGAGCTTGCGCGCTTCGACGCGTCGGCGCGGAAGGTCGGGCCGCGCGATCTCGCCGTCGCAGTCGAGCAGCGCGCGGTCGGCGCCACCACCGTCGGTGGAACGCTCGCAGTCGCACGCGCGGCGGGCATCTCGTTCATGGCGACCGGCGGGCTCGGCGGCGTGCACCGAGGCTTCCCCGACCCGCCCGACGTCTCCGCCGACCTCGGGCAGCTGGCGAGGACGCAGGCGCTCGTCGTCTCGGCCGGGGTCAAGTCGCTGCTCGACGTGCCGGCGACGACGGAGGTGCTGGAGACGCTCGGCGTGCCCGTGCTCGGCTACCGGACGGACACGCTGCCGCTCTTCTATGCGGCGGCCGGCGGTCCGCCCGTGTCGGCGCGGATCGAGTCGGCCGCGGAGGCCGCCGCCGTCGCGCACTCGCACTGGGAGCTCGGCGGCGGCGGCATCCTCGTCGGCCGCCCGCCGGACGAGCCGCTCGACGACGTCGAGCCGCTCATAGAGAAGGCGCTCGTGGAAGCTCACGCGCGGAGCGTCACCGGACAGGCGGTGACGCCGTTCGTCCTCTCCTTCCTCCATCGTGAGAGCGGCGGCCGCACGCAGCGCGCGAACAAGGACCTCGTCGCGCAGAACGCACGCCTCGCCGGCGAGATCGCCGTCGCGGCTACAGGTCTTTCCGCCCGAACGTGACGAGCGCCGCCGCGCCGACGATGACGACGTAGGCAACCGCCCACACGCGCACGCCCCACCCGTGCACGTACGCGCCGCCGAACGGGCCGAGCTGGAGGAGGAACCCGGTGAGCCCGGATGCGTGCTCGGTGATCATGCGCAGCCCGTCCTGGTAGAGGGCCTCGAACGGGAGCGCCCACGATGCGATCGTGGCCGCGTGCTTGATCGTGTGCGAGTTGAGCGCATGCCCGATCGAGCCCAGCAGGCCGGCGACGAGCCCCGCGCCGAAGAGCATGAAGACAGCGATGCCGTTCGCGGTCGACGAGAGGACGACCGAGCCGAGGAGCGACAAGGCGGTGACCACGAGGACCCCGCCGGCGAGCTCGACGCCCGGCCACGCGATCCGATCGGGCCACCAGTGCCCGCTCAGCCCGGTGATGACGAGCCCCGCGAAGTAGACGACGAGGACATACGCGACGCACACTCCGCCGGCCCCGACAAAGCGTGCGATGAGCAGTGTCGAGCGGCCCACCGGCCGTGCGACGAGCGGCTGCAGCAGGCCGCGCTCCGCGTCGCCGGTGACGACGCCGAGCGTGAGGAAGACGGCGAGGACGACGCCGAGGAAGAGCGTCGCGAACATCGCCAGGCCGACGAGGAACGCGCCGGCGAAGGTGCGGGTGTCCACGTGCACGTCCGCGGGCGGTGTGATCGTCGCCAGCGAGCGGAAGACGAAGTGGTTCGCGAGCCAGAAGAGGAAGAGGAACGCGGCCGTGAGCACGAGGACGACGGCAAACATCTTCCGCCGCACCGCCTCGCGGAAGCCGTAGCCCACGATCACCCAAATGGAATTCACGACGTCTCCCCGCCGACGGCCTCGAGATAGACGTCTTCGAGCGTGGACGTGAGCACGCGCACGCCGTACACCTTCCGGCCGGAAGCGACCGACTCCGCGACGAGGCGCGGTGCGTCTTCGCGCGTCGCGCCCTCGATGCGCCGCACGCCCTCGTCCGTCTCCAGCTCGACGCCGCGCGGCCGCGAGAGGTCGTGCGGGGACCCCGCGGCGACGACCTCGCCGCCCAGGAGGATGGCGACCCGGTCGCACACGAGCTCGACCTCCGAGAGCAAGTGCGAGTTGAGGAGGACGCTGACGCCGCGCGCGCGGAGCTCTTCCAGGAGCAGGCGCACCGTGCGGCGGCCGACCGGATCGAGCGCGGACGTCGGCTCGTCGAGCATGAGCAGGCGCGGCTCGCCGACGAGCGCCTGCGCGACGCCGAGCCGCTGCTGCATCCCCTTCGACATGCCGTCGACGCGGCGCGTCGCCGCGTCCGAGAGCGCGACGAGCTCGAGCAATCGTCGGCGCTCGGCCGCGCCCCCGTGCGAGCCGGCGAGCCGCTGGTGCAGGTCGAGCACCTCGTCGGCCGTGTACCAGCCGGGGAAGCGGAAGAGCTCCGCGAGGTAGCCGAGCTGCGCTCGCGCCGCGTGCGAGCCGGCGCGGGCGCCGCCGATCTCCGCCTCCCCTCCGGTCGGGCGCACGAGGCCGACGGCGATCTTCACGAGCGTCGACTTGCCGGCGCCATTCGGGCCGAGGAGCCCCACGAGCTCGCCCTCGCCGACCTCGAGGTCGACCCCCTTCAGCGCGTGAACGGCGCCGTAGCGCTTCGCGAGGTTCCGGACCGCCAACGCCTTCGGCACACTCCCACTATGCCGCGCGGCTACATGGAAGGTCCCGCATCGGAGGAGGCCGAACGGCGCGCCGACGAGGCAGCGAGCGGAAAGCGCGAGGCGCCCGCGCCGAAGCTCTTCCCGGCTGTGTTCGGGTCGACCGAGGACGACCCGGAGGCCCATTTCATCGGCTGGCTCGCCGACGTCGATCCGGACGAGCTGTTCGCGTCGGGGAAGGCGTGGGGCGTGACGGTCCGCCGCGTCGCCGTCGAGAGCTAAGAGCTGACGACGGCGGTCGCCGCAGACGTCGCGCTCGCCGAGCCGACGCTGTTCGCGCCCGCGACGCCGACGACGAGCGTCAAGCCGGAGTCGGCAGTGCCGACCTGGTACGTCGACGTCGTCGCGCCGGCGATCGCCTGGCAGTTCGCACCCGAGGCGTCGCAGCGCGACCAGCCGTAGCTGAAGCTGCTCGGCGCACCCGTCCAGGTCCCGGCGTCGGCGGTGAGCGTCTGGCCGACCGTCGTCCCGCCTGCGATCGTCGGCGCCGCGGTGTTCGCGACCGCGAACACAGCAGCCAGTCGCTTCTGGATCGCGGTGAGCGCGGCCCGCGAGTCCGCCGGCGCGAGAGACACGTTCGGCTCGGCCATCAGCACGGAGACCGAGACGACGCGGTCGACGTCTGCGAAGACCATCGAGATGTGGAACGTCCCGAGGGTCGTCTTGTCCGAGAGCGGAAGAAACAGGCCCGCAGCTCCGACGGTGACGGGGAGGCCGACGGTGAACTTCTCGCTCTTCGGCGCCTTCCGGCCCCTGGAGCCGAGCTTCAGGCCTTTGACGAACTCGGCGCCGAACTCCCGCGCGAGCTGCTGACGACCGCTCTTCGTCGCCGCCGACAGCTGGAACGCGCCGAAATCCAGCTGGGCGGTCGAGGCGTCAGGCTCGACGAGAGCCAGTGACACGACGGCCGTCAGAGGCATCGAGCCGAACCTCGCACCCGCCCTGAAGAGGCGAACGAAGATCTGCCGGCCGTCGGCCGACCTGGTCGAGTCGGCAGCGACGGCTGCGCCGGAGGTGAAGTCGCTCGGCGCGAGCACGAGCGCGCTCGACGGCGGAAGCGGAGCCGACGCGCCCTGCGCCGTGCCCGCGCAGATCGCCAGCACGACGGCGACGACAAAGGCCCGCCGAACCATCCGCTCCTCCTCTCGACCAGCGGCGACCGTGTCGCCAATCGACCGTCACGCTAGCTCAATTTGTCAACGGCGCCTACTGGCTCAACGTCTGGACGAACTCGTCGATCGTCAGGGCGGGCAGCGTCTGCACGCGCGTCGACCCGCGCGACGCGAGCGCAACCGAGACGCGCGCAATCGTCGCCGTGTCCGGCGCCTCCACGACGTTGACGAAGTCGAAGTCGCCCAGCGTCGCCCACTGATGAAGGACCTTGGCGCCGAGCTCCTCGACGTCACGGTTGACCTCGCGCAGGCGATCGGGATTCGACTTCAGCGTCTGCACGCCCTGCTGCGACAGCTTCGAGAGCAAGATGTAGATGGCCATGGCGTGAACCTACTTCACCCGCGCGGCCTGATCCAGGTACAGGAGCGCCGCGCCGACGAAGAGCAGCGGCGACACGATGACGTTCGCGAGGAAGAGCGCCGTCGACAGCGCGGCGCCGCCCGCCCCGCGCAGCAGGAAGACGAGCACCGTCTGCGTGAGGAAGACGACGATTGCGAGCGTCGCGAGCGTCCCCAGCGCGTGCACGAAGTCGGCGCGACCGAGCCGCCACGCCCGCCCGAACGCGGCGCGCGGAGGCAGCTCCTCGGCGACGAGCACGGGCACCACGAGACCGAAGGCCGCAAGCCACGCGAGCGCCGGAAGGATGAAGGCGACGACGAGAAAGGGAACCGGCGCGAACGCGAGCCAGCCGGCGAGCCATGCGGCCACGAGCCGCGGTCGCGCCGGCTGCACGCCGAGCACGATCATCGAGGCGTAGACGAACGATGCGCTCAGCAGCGGCCCGTACACCGTCGGCGCGAGGACGACGCCGAGCGTGCGCGAGACGTGGGCGGTGACGACTGCGAGTGCGGCCGGCGCGACGCCGACGCCGAGGCAGCGACGGAAGTTGTCGCCGTAGAAGCGAATCGACTCGGCGACGAGCTGGCCAACGGTGCGCTCAGCGGGCGGAAGGGCGGCAGGGCGCGGCGTTGCCACCCGCGGGAGGGTATCGTCGCGTTCGATGGGCTACGACGTCGTCCACCGGGCGGACATCGCCTGGGAGGAGCGCCCCGGCCACGAGGGGCAGGCACCTCGCCAGACCGCTGCTATCACCGACGCGGCGAGCATGGCCGAGTCGCGCGCACGGATGTGGCGGTATCCGCCGCACGTGCGCGGGCGGCGCCATCTCGATCGCAATCAGGAGGAGGTATTCGTCCCGATCGCCGGCACGCTGACGATGCTCCTCGGCGAGCCGCCGGAGCGCGTCGACGTCGAGCCGGGCGGAGTCGTCGTCGTGCACATCGGCACGCCGATGCAGGCGCGCAACGAGACGGACGAGGAGATCATGTTCTTCGCGTACGGAGCGCCGCCGAAGCACGGCAACGCCGAGTTCCTAGAGGACGTCGAGTCGGTCTAGCGCGGCACCGAGCAGCCCGAACGCCTCTTCGAAGCGCCACTTCGTCCGGTCGCTCTCGTCCGGAGAGTTGGAGACGACGCGCAGCTCGACGGCCGGCACGCCGGCGAGCGCGCACGCACGCAGCACGCCGAAGCCTTCCATCGCCTCGACCTCGCACGACGACGCGCCGCCGACGTGGGCGCTCGTGCCGATCGGGAGGACGAGCGCTTCCGGAAGCGCGCGTCGCAGCGATTCGAGCAGCGCAGCGTCCGGCTCGAGCCTCGACGGGATGAGCGGCCCGGCCGCGTCCTCGTACACGGCCTCCGACCCGATGACGAGGGACAGGGGCTCGATTGCTCGAGCCCCTGCGATCCCGACGTGAATCACGCCGTCCGGTTCACGGTCGGCGAGCGCCGTCGCCGTGCGAATCGCCGCCTCCACCGGCCCGACGCCGCAACAGAACGTCTCGAAGCGGCGGACCTGCGCGAGCTCGCGCTCGGTGGCTGCGACGATCAGCACACGGCGCAGACTAGTGCTCCGCCAGCTGACCTCGAATCTCGCCGGCCGGGTTCTTCGCCGTGTGGACGTTCACGTACAGCTTGTGCGTCTTCAGGTCCGCGAGCAGCGCCTTGCTCAGCGTCGCGCTGCCCTTGACAGGGCTCTTGCACGGGCCGCAGATCGGCACGACGACGTTCCCGGACTTGCCGACGGCGCCGAGATGGATGTGCGCCGCCGTCGCCGGGCCGGTCAAGCCCGAGAACGTGAGCGAGTAGGTCAGCTTGCTGCCGACGATGGTGCCGGTGAACGAGCCGGCCGCCTTCGCGTCCTTCACTGTCTGCGCCGGAATCTCCTGCTTCGCGGTCAGCTTCGTGCCGACCGTGATGTTCGCCTGACGGCCGCCCGCAGCGAGCGCGGCGGCGGCGAGCGCCGCCACCACCATGACGGCCACGAGCAAAACGAGCTTCTTCACGGCTCCTCCTTGACTTCGGACGTCAGCAGGAGTTCGCCCGTGCGGCCCGATCGGTTTGCTAGACCGCGACGCGCTCGCCGGCACGCTCGAAGACGAGCTCGCCGTCCTGCGCGTCGACTCGAACCGTGTCCCCGTCGCCGAAGTCGCCCTCGAGCAGCCGCAGCGCGAGCGGGTTCTCGACGAGCCGCTGAATCGCACGCTTCAGCGGCCGTGCGCCGTATGCCGGATCCCAGCCGGCCTCTGCGATCGCCTCCTTCGCAGCGTCGGTGAGGTCGAGCACGATGCTGCGCTCCGACAGCCGTCCGCGCACGCGCTCGAGCTGCATCTCGACGATCTCGCCGATCTGCTCCCGCGTCAGCGGCTCGAACAGGACGATCTCGTCGACCCGGTTGAGGAACTCCGGGCGGAAGCGCTCGCGCATCTCCTCCAGGCTGCGGATGTTCGAGGTCATGATCAGCACGGTGTTGCGGAAGTCGACCGTGCGGCCCTGGCCGTCGGTCAGGCGCCCGTCGTCGAGGACCTGCAGGAGCACGTCGAAGACCTCCGGGTGCGCCTTCTCGATCTCGTCGAGGAGCACGACCGAGTACGGGCGCCGCCGCACCGCCTCCGTCAGCTGGCCGCCCTCGTCGTAGCCGACGTAGCCGGGCGGTGCGCCGACGAGGCGGGCGACCGAATGCCGCTCCTGGTACTCCGACATGTCGAGCCGCACCATCGCGCGGTCGTCGTCGAACATGAACTCCGCAAGCGCGCGGGCGAGCTCGGTCTTGCCGACGCCCGTCGGGCCGAGGAAGACGAACGAGCCGATCGGCCGGTTCGGATCCTGCAGGCCCGTGCGTGCGCGCCGCAGCGCATTCGCGACCGCCGAGATCGCCTCGTCCTGCCCGACGACGCGCTGGTGCAGCCGCTCCTCCATGTGGATGAGCTTCTCGGTCTCGCCCTCGAGCAGCTTGTCGACGGGAATGCCGGTCCAGCGTGCGACGACGGCGGCGATGTCGTCCTCGTCGACCTCCTCCTTCACCATCGGCTCGCCGACGATGCTGCCCCGCTCCTCGAGCGCCTTCTCCAGATCGGGAAGCTCGCCGTAGCGGATCTCCGCCACGCGCTGGAGGTCGCCCGCGCGTTCCTCGCGCTCCGCCTCGCGTTTCAGCTCCTCGATGCGCTTCGTGGTCTCCTTCACCCGCTCGAGCGCGCCCTTCTCCTCCGCCCAGCGCGCCGCGAGGGCGTTCCGCGCCTCCTTCGCCTCCGCGAGCTCGCGCTCGACCGGCTCGCGCACATCCGGCGACTCCTTCTTCATCGCCGCGAGCTCGATCTCGAGCTGTCGGACGCGCCGCTCGGCTTCGTCGAGCTCGACGGGCGACGAGTCGATCTCCATGCGGAGACGCGACGCGGCCTCGTCGACGAGGTCGATCGCCTTGTCGGGAAGGAAACGGTCGGCGATGTAGCGGTGCGAGAGCACCGCCGCGGCGACGAGCGCGGCGTCGCGGATGCGCACGCCGTGGTGAGACTCGTACGTCTCCTTCAGCCCGCGCAGGATCGCGATCGTGTCCGACACGGACGGCTCGCCGACGTAGATCGGCTGGAAGCGCCGCTCGAGCGCCGCGTCCTTCTCGATGTGCTTGCGGTACTCGTCGAGCGTCGTCGCGCCGATGCACCGCAGCTCGCCGCGCGCCAGCATCGGCTTCAAGAGGTTCGCCGCGTCGACCGCACCCTCCGCCGCGCCGGCGCCGACGATCGTGTGCAGCTCGTCGATGAAGAGGACGAGGTTGCCCTCGGCGTTGCGGATCTCGTTGAGGACCGCCTTCAACCGCTCCTCGAACTCGCCGCGGTACTTCGAGCCGGCAAGCAGTGCGCCGATGTCCAGCGCCCACACCCGCTTGCCCTTCAGACCCTCGGGGACGTCGCCGTCGACGATGCGCTGCGCGAGCCCCTCGACGATGGCGGTCTTGCCGGTCCCCGGCTCGCCGATGAGCACGGGGTTGTTCTTCGTGCGCCGCGAAAGCACCTGGATGACGCGCCGGATCTCCTCGTCACGGCCGATGACCGGGTCGAGCTTCCCTTGCTCGGCCGCCTCGGTGAGGTCGCGCCCGAACTTCGACAGCGCCTGGTACGTACCCTCCGGGTCCTGCGAGGTGACCCGTTGGCCGCCGCGCACCGCCTTGATCTTCGCGTCCAGCTGGTCGCGCGGGACGACGTCGAGCGCGAGCAGGAGGTGCTCGGTCGACACGTAGTCGTCTTGCATGCGCTTCGCCTCGTCCTCGGCCTTGTCGAGCACGCGGGCGAGCTGCGCCGAGACCGTCGGCTGCTGCTGTGCGCCTTCGATGCGCGGCTTCGCGGCGAGCTTCGCCTCCGCATGCGCGCGCAGCGCGTCGGCGTCGGGGACGAGCTCGCGCGGCAGCTCCTGGTCGAGGAGCGCAAGCGTGAGGTGCTCGGGATAGAGCTCGGGATTCCCCATGCGGCGCGCCAGCTCCTGCGCGGCGGCGACCGCTTCCTGTGACTTGATCGTGAGCTTGTTGAAATCCATCACTGCCTTTCGGGTAGCCGCTCCTCGCGATAGAGCACGAGGTCGCGCCTGTACTGCTTGTGCACGCTCTCCACTTCCTGCTTCAGGTCACGCCGCAGCCGTTCGATCTGCGCGTGCGCTCTGCGCAGCTCGTCCTCGAGCCGGAGGACGAGCTCGACGCCCGCGAGGTTGAGGCCGAGCTCCGTCGTGAGCCGCTGGATGATGCGCAGCCGCTCGACGTCCGCCTCACTGTAGAGCCGCGTCCCGCCGGGCGTGCGCTTCGGGCGCACGAGGCCCTTCGTCTCGTAGATGCGCAGTGTCTGCGGATGCATGCCGACGAGCTCTGCGGCAACGCTGATCATGTAGATGCCGCGGTCGCTCACGCGCGCTCCCGGTTGCGGTAGACGATCCAGCCGATGACCGCGGCGGCGACGAGTGCGATCGCGGTCCAACCGCCGATCAGCCACGCCGTGCGGATGCCGTTCCAGAGGAAGAGCCAGATGAAGAACTTGCCGAGCAGCCCGGCCTTCGCCAGGCCGATGCCGCCTGCGGCGACGCCGCCGCCGGCCGTCTTCATCCCCATACGCGTCGAGCGCTCCTCGGCCGTCTCCGGCTCGGGCGCCTCGCGCGGCCCCTGTTTGAGCAGGTCCTCGTTCACCCGCCCACCTTCTTCAGCTCCTCGAGGAGCTCGCGCTCCTTCTTGTTCACGCGCTTCGGCACCTGGATGCGCACGCGCGCGAGCACGTCGCCCCTCCCGGAGCCGTTGAGCTTCGGCGCGCCGCGGCCCTTGATCCGAAGGAGCTTGCCGTCCTGCGAGCCGCCGGGGATCTTGAGCGATACCGGGCCGTCGGGCGTCGGCGCCTCGACCGAGCCGCCGAGCGCGGCAGTCGCGTACGACACGGGCACCTCGACGACGAGGTTGTCGCCGCGGCGCTCGTAGATCGGCGACGCCGCGATGCGTGTGACGACGAAGAGGTCGCCTGCGGGGCCGCCGTGCTCCCCCTGCTCGCCCTTGCCCTTGAGGCGGATGCGCGTCCCGTCCTTCACGCCCGGCTTGATCTTCACCGTGTACGTCTTGATGCGGCGCTCGCGCCCGCTGCCCTTGCAGCTCGGGCACGGCTGCTCGATGACGGTGCCGTTGCCGCGGCAGCGCGGACAGGGCTGCGAGAACGCAAAGAGCCCCTGGTTCTCGGCCTTCACGCCGCGGCCGTTGCACTCCGGGCAGATCACGGGCGCAGTGCCCGGGCGTGCGCCGGTCCCGCCGCACTCGTGGCACGCAGTCGTGATCTCGACCGGGACCTTCGCCTCGGCGCCGTGGAGCGAGTCCTCGAACGAGAGATGCACCTCGGTCTCGATGTCGTGGCCGCGCACCGGCTGGCGGGCCGCGCGCGTGCGTGCGCGCCCCGACCCGGAGCCGAACAGCCCTCCGAAGATGTCGCCGATGTCGCCGAGGTCGAAGTCGAAGTTGACGTTCGGGCCCGCCCCCGGCCCGACGCGCCCGTTCTCCGAGCCGAAGCGGTCGTACTGCGTCCGCTTCTCCGGGTCGGAGAGGACGTCGTAGGCGTGTTGCACCTCCTTGAAGCGCTCCTCCGACTCCTTGTCGCCGGCGTTCGCGTCGGGGTGGTGCTTGCGCGCCAGCTTCCGGTACGCCTTCTTGATCTCCTCCTCGGTGGCGCCCTTCTTCACGCCGAGCGTGTCGTACAGGGAGCTCATTCGGCGACGATCACCCGTGCGGGGCGGACCACGCGTCCGCCGATCGTGTAGCCCTTCTGGATGACGTCGACGACGTCACCCTGCTCCTTGTCCTCGGCCGGCTGCGCGAGCAGCGCCTCGTGCACGTGCGGGTCGAACTTGCCGCCGGTCGGGATCTCGTTCACTCCGTGGCGCTCGAGGAGAGAGGCGAGCGAGCGGTGGACGAGTCGCACGCCGTCCTCGAGCTGGGCCTCCTCGTGCTCTTCGGCTGCGCTCAGCGCCCGCTCGAGGTCGTCGAGGACCGGGAGCAACTCCTTCAGGAGCCGCTCGTTCGCGAGCGCGATGTATTCCTGCCGCTCCCGCGCGGCGCGCTTCTTGTAGTTCTCGAAGTCGGCGGCGAGGCGGAGCAGGCGGTCGTCGACGACCTCCTGCTCCTCCTCCTCCTCCTCCTCCTGCTCCTGCTCCTGCTCCGGGAGCTCTTCCTGCTGCTGCCGGTTCTGCTCGTCAGTCATTGGTCACGTCTTCGTACTCGGCGTCCTCGACGACCTCGTCGTCGGCCGAGGACGAGCCGTTCCCACCGCCGGTGGACTGCTGCGCCTGCGCCGTCGCCTGGGCGTAGACCGCCTCGGCGAGCTTGTGCGAGGCCTCCTGCAGCGCCTCCGCCTTCGCTCGGATGTCGGCGAGGTCGTCGGCCTCGAGCGCCTGGCGCAGCTCCATGACGCGACCCTCGATCGTCGCGGCCTCGGACTCCTCGAGCTTGTCGCGGTGCTCCTTCAGCGAGCGCTCGGTCTGGTAGGCGAGCGTCTCCGCCATGTTCTTCGTGTCGGCGGCCTCGCGCAGACGGTGGGCCTCGTCGGCGTGCGTCTCCGCGTCGGAGATCATCCGCTTCACCTCGTCCTCGGAGAGGCCGGAGCCGCCCTGGATCTGGATCTGCTGGACGTTGCCGGTTCCGAGGTCCTTCGCCGAGACGTTGATGATCCCGTTCGCGTCGATGTCGAACGTGACCTCGATCTGCGGCATGCCGCGCGGCGCGGCCGGAATGCCGACGAGCTGGAACTTGCCGAGCGTCTTGTTGTACGCGGCCATCTCCGACTCGCCCTGGAGCACGTGCACCTCAACCGACGGCTGGTTGTCCTCCGCCGTCGTGAACGTCTCCGACTTCTTCGTCGGGATGGTCGTGTTGCGCTCGATGAGCGTCGTCATGACGCCGCCCTTGGTCTCGATGCCGAGCGACAGCGGCGTGACGTCGAGGAGGAGGATGTCCTTCACCTCGCCCTTCAGCACGCCCGCCTGCAGCGCGGCGCCGACTGCGACGACCTCGTCCGGGTTGACGCCCTTGTGCGGCTCCTTGCCGATGAGCTCCTTCACCTTCGCCTGCACCGCCGGCATCCGGGTCATGCCGCCGACGAGCACGACGTGGTCGATCTTCGCGGGCTCCAGGCCTGCGTCCGAGAGCGCCTGCTTCGTCGGACCGACGGTCCGCGCGAGCAGGTCGGCGGTGATCTCCTCGAGCTTCGCCCGCGTCAGCTGCAGGTCGAGGTGCTTCGGCCCCTCCTGCGTCGCGGTGATGAACGGGAGGTTGATCTGCGTCGTCATCGTCGACGACAGCTCGATCTTCGCCTTCTCCGCCGCCTCGTACAGCCGCTGCAGCGCCATCCGGTCCGCCGCCAGGTCGATGCCCTGGTCCTTCTTGAACTCGCCGACCATCCAGTCGACGATCGCCTTGTCGAAGTTGTCGCCACCGAGGTGGTTGTCACCCGCGGTCGACTTCACCTCGAAGACGCCCTCGCCGAGCTCGAGCACCGAGACGTCGAACGTGCCGCCGCCGAGGTCGAAGACGAGGATCGTCTGGTCGGACTCCTTGTCGAGGCCGTAGGCGAGCGATGCCGCCGTCGGCTCGTTGATGATGCGCAGCACGTTGAGGCCGGCGATCTTGCCGGCATCCTTCGTCGCCTCACGCTGAGCGTTGTTGAAGTAGGCGGGGACGGTGATGACGGCGTCCGTCACCGGCTCGCCGAGGTACGCCTCCGCGTCGTGCCTGAGCTTCTGGAGGATCATCGCGCTGATCTCCGGCGGGGCGTACTCCTTGCCCTCCGCCTTCACGCGCACGTCGCCGTTCGGGCCCTGGACGACCTCGTACGGGACGATCTTCATCTCCTCCGAGACCTCGTCGAACTTGCGCCCCATGAAGCGCTT
>Ga0209579_10002366_pt1 | contig 14568 bp, 11 predicted proteins | sample Coa_R1_2_FD_187152 | JGI IMG/M metagenome (GOLD analysis project Ga0209579, IMG submission 187152) | Surface soil microbial communities from Centralia Pennsylvania, which are recovering from an underground coalmine fire - Coalmine... | ecosystem: Environmental > Terrestrial > Soil >... | reverse complement strand
GTGCGCGACGGTGGGCAGGCCGTTCACCGGGTTGGTGTAAGTTACCACCTCATTCACCGCCGTGGTGTGCTGCGGGTGCGTGGCGGCGTACATCTGAATGGAGGTCGCGCCGGCGGGCGGGGGCGGCAGCGGTACGTCGAAATCATAATCCATGTCGTTGATGGGCATCTCTTCGGTACCGGGCGCGCCCCAGGGGAACGCGCTGGGGCCCGCGGTGGTGAAGATTTGGCCGGTAAGAGGCGATCCGACCATCTTCTCGGCCAGCGTGTTGGCGAGAGCCGCGACCAGCGCCGATGCCGGACCCGCCTGATAGTAGACTTGCTGATCGGAAGCGTCCAGGGCATCTTGTATCCGGCCGCCGCCATAACCGTTCTGGTCGAGTTCGTCGCTGAGCCCTGGCGGGTCGATCTGGTTGGCGCCACCACCGTGGCCGCTGGCATAAATATCCACCTGCGTGGCGCGCGCGCCGCTACCGGGCGCCGCCGCGGGACGGGTGCGCATGGTCGCCAGCAAGCGCGGCGGGTGGATCTCCGTGCTGTCGCCCTTGTCCGGATGTCCGGCGTCGAGTATCCAGCGGCCCACCACGAAGACTCGGTCGCCGGTGGTCGGATTGGCCCAGACCGGCAGGCCGATATTACCCTGCCCGTAACTGGCGGGGCTGCCGGCGTTGAGGGTCTCCCATTCGATCTCGATCACGCCGGGCCCGGCGTTATTCGCGTACAACGCGTTGGCATAGTAGTTACGAGTTCCCACCAGCCACTGGTATTCCGGATCGGGAGTGAGAAATAAGTTGGCATCGTGGCCATAGTGGGTGCCGGGATAATCCGATGAGGTGATCCGCGCGGGCGGGATACCGTTGGTATTCGCCATGATGGTCCCATAGGCTTGCACCGGCGCCTGCCGCCACACCGTGACCCATTCCGGATCCACGCGCTCCGGCGAGAAATCGGCTAGTGTCCCCGGGAAAACGCCCAGCCGGCCGCCGCGTTCATGTCCCCAGTCGATCTGGAAGCCGGCGCCGAGTTCAGTGGCCACGCAGATGGTGATGGTCGCGGTGGCGGCGACCGTCCCCGAGATGGAACCGGTGGCGTTCACTTCATAAATTCCGGGACGGGGAATGCGCGTGGAGGGACCAGTGACGCCGGTGTCATAAGGGATGGTGATGGTGCCCGCGAGATTTCCGGACGCGTCGGCGGTTAGGGTGCCCAGCCCGAGATCCGCGGGCGGAACGGCCTGCCAGTTGAGGGGCCCGTGCAAGGTGGCCGTCACAATTTCGCCCGGCTTCCATCCGCTGCCCTGGAACTGTATGGGCGAGTTCCAACTGTAAACCAGGGGCACCACGGCGTTGTTCAAAGCGATGCCGCCGGCGGGCGCCAGACTCGATGTAACCGCCACCGGCGGGCCCACCGCTATCGTTACGGTATTGGACGTCGCGCCGCCGATCGACATCGTGACCGGCACGGCGCTGCCTGCGGGCGCCGCGGCGGGCACCTGCGCGTTCACCTGATACTCGCCCACGAAGCCCGGCGCCAATCCGGAGAATATGACGGTGGCCGGCACGCCGCCGATGGTCACCTCGGGCATGGTGGGAGTTTCGGCAAGAGGGCTTACAGGGGATGCCGCCCCAGTCGCCGGCTGATGGCTGACTGCGCCGAGGCCAGTGCAGTAGATCTGGACGTAGGTGACGCCCGGTATCGCCGGATGCGAAGCGTCAACCAGTTGATAGGACGTGTTCAGGATGGCACCCTGGCCGGTGCCCTGCGAATTTGCACTGAATATGCCTGGCGCGAAGGGCGCAATGCTGACGGCCTGTGGCGCGCCGGCTTGGCCGTTTAGCGTCGCGGTGAGGGATACCGCCGATTGTCCGGTAGTTTCCCACGGCACCTGCAGGTTCACTTGTCCCGCCGATGCGAAGAAAAGAGGCGCCGCCAGGTTGGGGCTGAATTGAAGCGAAAGACCCTCCAGGCTTTTCGGAAGCGGCGCACCCGAAGCCTCCGCCGGCGACGAGAGAAGAAAACTGCCGTACACCGCCGCGATACTTCCGGGAGCCAAGGGGGCCGTGTAGCCGGCTGCGTTGACCGCGCCTCCGGGATTGATGGAGGGAGCGGACTGCGCCCAGGCGGCGCCTGCGCACAGCAGCCACAGGAGTGGTTTGCGCACCAGCACTACTCCGAATTATGGCACGCCGGGACAGGCGGGGAAGCCCGCCTGCCGCTACCATATGGGCATGCGGGTACCGCTTTCCGCCATCTGCATCGCCGTTGCCGCGCTACCTGCGGCCGGACAGAACGTTCAGGTCGTCGAAACCGATGGCGACCAATCCAAGCTGCTGGCGCAGCGGCCCGCGGGGCTCGTGTTTACGCCAGGCGCTCCGGCGGGATCGCCCGCTTTCACCATCGCGGTGAACCCCGGTACCCAATACCAGCAAATGGACGGCGTGGGAGCCTCGCTCACGGACTCGGCGGGCTGGGTGCTGTGGAACAAACTCACCGGGTCGCAGCGGGACGATTTGATGCAGAGCCTCTTCGATCCCAGCGCCGGCATCGGCATCAGCCTGCTGAGGCAGCCCATGGGCGCCAGCGACTTCTCGGCCAGCGGCAATTATAGTTACGACGACGTTCCCGAAGGGCAGACCGACCCGAACTTACAAAGCTTCTCGATCGCCCATGACATGACATATCTGGTGCCGCTGCTCCGCCGGGCAGTCTCGATCAATCCGTCGCTGAAAGTACATGCGCTGCCCTGGAGTCCGCCCGCCTGGATGAAGACCACCGGAACGATGAACGGCGGCAATGTTGCGACCGCCGATTTCCCCGTCTTGGCGCAATACTTCGTGCGCTTCATCCAGGCTTACCAGCAGCAAAGCATTCCGATCTATGCCGTCTCCATGCAGAACGAGCCGCTCAATTCCAACAGCAGTTACCCGACGGCGTTGGTGGCCAGTTCCGACGAAGCCGGCTTCATCGCCGGCAACCTGGGGCCGGCCCTGGCGAGTGCGGGCCTCGGCGGGGTGAAGATTTTCGGCTACGAACATAACTGGGACACCCCGCAGTATCCCGAGGCGCTGCTGGGCGACAGCGCGGCATACAACTATCTGGCGGGCAGCTCGTTCCACTGCTATGGAGGCGACGTCAGCGCGCAATCCCAGGTGAAGCAGGCTTATCCGGCTAAGGACATCTGGTTCACGGAGTGCACGGGATCGGTAGGTTCCAATTTCGCGGGCGACCTGGCCTGGAACGCGGACCATCTGTTGATCGGCGCCACGCGCAATTGGGCGCGCGGCGTCACGCTCTGGAACCTGGCTCTGGACCAGAATTCCGGGCCGCAGAATGGTGGATGCGCCAACTGCCGCGGCATCGTGACGGTGGATTCCAGCGTCTCGCCGCCCGTGATCACCCGCAACGTGGAGTACTACGTCTTGGGGCACCTCGGGAAATTCGTGCAGCCAGGCGCGTATCGCATCGACTCCAACACTTATGGATCCGGCTCCATGGAAGACGTAGCCTTCAGCAACCCGGATGGCTCCGTCGTCCTGCTGGCGCTGAATGGGGCATCCAGTAGTTCCACTTTCGCGGTGACCTGGAATGGCTCAAGTTTCACCGATACTCTGCCGGCGGGCGCGGTGGCCACCTATGAATGGGCCGTAATGGGGCCGGCGTTTCCGGCCATCGGCGCGGTCAACTCGGCCGCGGTGCAGGCAGCTTTGAGCCCGGGCGAGTTGTTTTCCATTTACGGAGTGAACCTGGCGGCCGCGCCGCAGCAGCCGTCACTGTTGCCGCTGCCCGTCAGCATGGCGGCCGCCAGTGTGCAGATCAACGGGATCAGCGCGCCGTTGCTCTACGTTTCCCCCCTGCAGATCAACGCACAGATCCCGTGGGAGGTGACGCCGGGCAGCGCCACCCTTACAGTTACCCGTGCCGGGATAGCGGCGGCGCAAACCGTCACCATCGCCGCGGCCGGGCCGGCCATCTTCACCATCGACGGCACCCATGCGGCGGCCCTGAACCAGGATTATTCCGTCAATTCACAGGCTCATCCAGCCGCCGCGGCGGAAGCCATCTTTCTGTACGGGACGGGCCTGGGCGCGGTATCGCCGCCGGTCCCGACGGGCGCCGCCGCGCCGGCCGATACGCTCTCGTGGGTCACGGCCAAGGTGACCGCAACGGTTGGCGGAACGCCGACAGGCGTCCCATTTGCCGGTATGGCGCCGGGATTTGCGGGCTTGTACCAGATCAACCTGGTCGTGCCGCCGGGGATATCAGGGGCAGTACCGGTAACGGTATCGGTAGCGGGAGTGCCCAGCAATACCGTGCAGGTTTGGGTGACACCCTGAGCGCCGTCTCTACTTCAGATTGTGCTTCTTGATCTTGTAGCGGAGCTTGTCGCGGGTGATGCCGAGCAGGCGCGCGGCGTGCACCTGGTTGCCGCCCGACCGGTCAAGCGCTTCTTCGAGTACCCGCCGCTCCTGTTCGTCGAACGATAACGCATCGCCGTTACCGGCCGGGGGCACTCCCGAATGCGCGGCCGGCATCTGGCGCATGTACGGCGGCAGGTCCTGGACGTCAATGGCTTCACTGGCCGCCAGCATGCAGGCGTGCCCGATGACGTTCTCCAACTCACGTACATTGCCGGGCCAGGCGTGGCGCGCCAGCAGGATTTGCGCCCGGGGGGTCAGCGATTCCACCGGCTTCTTGTACTGCGCCGCGTACTTCTGAATGAAGAAGCGTTCCAGAAGCGGCAGATCTTCCTTGCGGTCGGCCAGGGCCGGAGTACTGATCTCCACCATGGACAACCGATAGTAAAGGTCCTCGCGGAAGTGCTTCTCGGCGATCTGCGCGCGCAGATCGTGATTGGTGGCGGCCACCACCCGCACATCCACCTGGCGCGCGCGCAGCGACCCCACGCGCGTGACCTCCTGGTTCTGGAGCACGCGCAGCAGCTTGGCCTGGGTGGCCAGGGGCATGTCGCCGATCTCGTCCAGGAAAAGCGTGCCGCCGTGGGCATACTCGAACAGCCCCATTTTATCGGTGGTGGCGCCGGTGAACGCACCCCGCACGTGGCCGAACAATTCGCTCTCAAACAGGGTTTCCACCACCGCCGAACAATTGCAGACCACCATCGGTCCGGAAGCCTGGCTGAGCTTGTGCAGGGCATTCGCCACCAGTTCCTTGCCGGTGCCGGTGGGACCGGTGACCGCGCAGGCCCGATAGTGCGGCGCCACCCGGCGGATCTGCGCGAACATTTCCCACATCAGCGGACTGCGGCCCACCATACCTTCGAACTGGCAGGTGTCCATCAACTCGTCGTCCAACTGGCTGGCGCGCAACCGGCGGCGCGCGTCTTCGGCCAGCTTGCTGATTTTTTCCCGCAACACGGCCAGCCTGATGGGTTTGTCCAGATAATCGCAGGCGCCTTTCTTGATGGCTTCCACGGCGGCATCGGTGGAGTAGTGCGCGGTCATCAGGATCACGTCGATGGCCGGATCGATTTCCAGGACGCGGCTAAGCAGCTCCATGCCGTTCATTTTCGGCATCAAGATATCGCTCAGCACGATCTCCGGGCGCTCGCGTGTGACCAGCTCGAGACCCGTTTCCGGATCGTTCGCGGTGAAAATGTGCAGGCCGTTATCGGACAGCGCCTCGGACACCAGCTCGAGGCTCTGCGGATCGTCGTCGATCGCCAGGAGTTTGATAAGGGGAAGCGCGCTCATGTTGGCAAACGTGCCTAAAAGAACTTGAGGATCTCCCGCCGTAACGCCGCGATCTCCACGGGCTTGGTGATGTAGCCGTCGAAGCCCGCATCCATGGCGCGTTCGCGGTCGCCCTGCATGGCGAACGCGGTCAGTGCGACGATGTGCAGGCCGTTGAGAGCTGGATCGGCGCGCAATTCGCGCAGCACGCCATAGCCATCCAGGCGGGGCATCTGAATATCAACCAGCAGCAGGTCGGGCTTGAACTCGCGCGCGCGTCCCACGGCTTCCTGGCCGTCCGCCGCGTCGATTACGTCGTAACCGCTCATTTCCAGCACTTCCCTGATCAACTCGCGGCTGGCCGGGTTATCGTCGGCAACCAGAATTTTCCGGCTCATGAGCGCCCCGCCTGGGCGCCCACGGCCCGCCGCAATTCGGCGAGCACCTGGTTCTTCCATTCCCGATTTTTTTGAAAGAGGCCGATGGTTTCATGACGCAGCATCTCGACTTCATTATCGGTCAGATCCTTGCCCGTCAGGACCAGTACTGGGATATTGCGCATGCTTGGATCTTCTTTCATGTGGAGCAACAGCTCGAAGCCATCCATTTCCGGCATGATCAGGTCCAGGAGGATGGCGCTGACGGGAATCCGCCCCATGGCGTCCAAGGCCTCTTTGCCGGTGGCCGCCAGCACCGGAATGTAGCCGTCCGATTCCAGGATCTCTTTCAGCAGTTCGCGTGCGTTGGCTTCATCATCCACCACCAGCACCTTGGCGGGGCCGTCGGACCCGGGACCAATATGGTGGCGAATGCTCTCGAGAAGCACCTCTTTGTCGACGGGTTTGACCAGATATTCCGTGGCGCCCAGCGCCAGACCGATCTTTGGTTCGTCGACCACCGTGACCACGATCACCGGAATGGTGGAGGTGATGGGGGTCTTTTTCAATTCATAAAGCGTGTCCCAGCCGCCTTTTCCCGGCATGAGCATGTTCAGGGTGATGGCATCCGGCACATGCTCGGCAGCCTTGGCGAGCGCCTCGGTGGAGGAGCCCGCCATGATGAGCTCATACCCTTCCGGCTCCAGCCAACTGGCCAACAGCTCGCGCGCGGCGGCTTCGTCGTCGATGATCAGAACCAGGGGACGGTCGCGCGCAGGCGGAGCTTCCGGCGGAGCGCCTTCGGACAGCGCAACCGTACCCGGCCACATCCTGCCGGCAGGTATGGTGAAGCTTAACCGGGCTCCCTTGCCGGGCTCGCTCTCCACCCAGACCCGGCCTCCATGCTCCTCGACCAGCCGCTTGGTGATGGCGAGGCCCAGCCCGGTTCCTTCTTTCACGCCCTTGGTAGTAGCGCCTGCCTGGTGGAAGGCGTCAAAAATCGCCTCCTGCTCCTCGATGGGAATGCCCAAGCCGGTGTCGCTCACCGAAATCGTGAGCCGGCCGCGGCGCTCGGCGGCCTCCACCCATATCTTGCCGGCATCGGGAGTGAACTTGACCGCATTGCTCAGAAGGTTAAACAGGATCTGCTTGAACCGGATGCGATCCGCGAACACGGATACGTCCGGGCCGATGCTGCTGTGCACGGCAATGTTCTTCGCGGCGGCCGCCGGCCGGATGCTGGTGAGAACCTCCGTCAGGACGCCGGCCACGGATATGTTTTCCCGGTTCAATTCCAGACGTCCGGCTTCCACCTTGGAGAGATCCAGAATGTCGTTGATCAGGGCCAGCAGATGCCGCGCGCCCTGCTGAATGTGACTGACAAACCGCTGTTGTTTGGCGGACAGCGCGCCGGCGGTTTGTTCCGCCAGCAAGTCTGAAAAACCGATGATAGCGTTAAGCGGCGTGCGCAGCTCATGGCTCATGCTGGCCAGGAATTCGCTCTTCAGCCGGTTGGCGCGTTCCACCTCGTGGTTGCGCAGCTCCAGTTCTTTGTTGGTGGCCGCCAGCTTGGTGTTCAGTTCGGCCACCGCCTCTTCGGCTTGCTTGCGCTGGGTAATGTCCCGATTGATTTCCAGCAGCGCGCCGGGCTGCCCGTCTGTTTGGCGCAGCAGGATGTGGCGCGAATCGACGATGATCTCGGCGCCATCGCGGCGGGTATGCCGGAGTTCGCCGTACCACTGCCCGCTGCCCTCGACTTCCGACTCCAGCGCCTGCCGCGAGACGGGGAATTTCGTCTGGAACAGCGTATGGCTGTTCCTGCCAACCGCTTCCTCCGCCGGCCAGCCGTAAATCTCTTCGGCGCCCGCGTTCCATTGCAGAATCCGGCCGGCAGCTTCGCGCACGATGATGGCATCGTGAGAAGCCTCGATCAACCGCGCCTGCCGCCGCATGGCCTCTTCGGCGCGCTTGCGATCGGTAATGTCGCGGATGACGCACATTACCTGGGGGCCATCCTTCGTATCCAGCGGGCTGAGAGTGATATCGACGGGAACCTCGGTTCCGTCGGTGCGCTTGGCCCACAGGTCGAGGCCCGATCCCATGGGTCGCATTACCGGCTTGGACTGATAGTGTTCGCGGTATCCCTGGTGGCGGTCGCGAAAACGCGCCGGCACCAATTCGTCCACTGATTTGCCCATCAATTGATCTACCGGGCAGCGGAACATTTCGCCCGCCAGCGAGTTCGCCAGAGCGATGCGGCCCTCGGAATCCACCTGCAGGATGGCGTCGGGCGACGCTTCGAACATTTGCCGGAAGCGCAGATCCGCATAGACCACATCCCGCGCGCCGGGATCGTGGCGGGCGGCTTTAATTTCCAGAACCTGTCGCGCGGAGATGGGCAGACGAAATAGCTCGCCGGTATACAGGCTGTCGGCCGCCCCCTCCAGGACGCAATTCATCAGCAGACGCGGATCGGGTTCGGGCGCCAGAACGATGAGAGGAACGCTGTCAGGCCGTCCGCGCAAAGCTTCCAGCGCAGCTCGCCAGCTCCAGCCCGGAGACGATAGCTCCGTGAGGATCAGGTCGTATTTGGTGGCGTCCAGGAGCGCACCCAGCTCCTCCGGGCTTTCCGCCGACGTATGGCCCGCGTCGAAACCCACCCGCGCCAGCTCGCGCATGCAGAGATCCGCGATTTCCGGCCTGGTTTTAATAAATAAAACGCGCAATGCGGCCCCTCATTGGTTTAATAATATACAATTCCGGGAGCGCGGCGGCGAAATCTACGTGCGCAGGTCCGAAGGAGGGCCTGCGTCAAGCGACCCTTCGTCCGGCGGGGCGTCGAAGGCCTGGTTGCGGCGCCAGGCCAGAACCAGGAATCCTCCCAGGATACAAAATGGCGGCAATCCCAACAGCACGATACCCACATTCATCAAATGAGCGCGGGCGGCATTCTGGGCTGCGGCTGTGCGGAAACACATGACGCACTGGCCCCAACAACTGGCAGCGGTCAAAAAGAGCGTGATCGCCAGGCGCTTCATCGCGGTCTCATCATCATCAGACGGTTGGAGTCCGGCATGAACAGGATCAGCATCAGGATGATGCACAGAACCAACATGGGGAATAGTGTGATAAACAGGCTAAGTTTCTCAAATTTCAAGTGCATGAAATAAGCGATAATCAGGGCCGCCTTGATAACCGACAAGCCCACCAGGGCCGTGAGAAAGATCAGTACCGGGATCTGCTCGTATGCCAGGAATACCTCGATGCCGGTCATAAACAGGAGCGCGAACCAGACGTAAAGGAAAGTCTTGGTGGTTCCGCCCGCGACAGCAAGTTCTTCGGTATGCGCGCTCATGAGGCCTCCTAAATCTTCGCCGACATCAGGTAGACCAGCGGGAAGATGAACATCCACACCAGGTCCACAAAGTGCCAATACAAGCCGCTCACTTCCACGTCTTCGGCCTTGAATTTGCCGCGGCCCACCGCGAACGCAATGATGCCGAGATAAATCAATCCGATCACCACGTGGGTCATGTGCAAGCCGGTCAACGCGAAAAACGTGCCGCCGAACAGGGGCACGCCCCATTCGTTGCTAAAGGGCGTCACGTGCTCGTTGTTGATCAGGTTGAGCCATTCCGTAAGGTGCAAAGCCACGAATGCTCCACCGCCTCCCATGGTGGCCAGGATCCAGGCGACGGCCGCCTTGCGATTGCCATGATTCATGGCGTGCACTCCCATGACCATGGTCAGGCTGCTCGAGAGCAGGCAGAAGGTCATCACCGTGGAGAAAATGATGCTGGGCGAAAAATGGAAAGGGGTTGGCCAGTTCGGCGTGGACAGCCGCACGTAGGTGTACGCCATGAGCAGTGCGGAAAACGTCAGCGCGTCCGAGATAATGAACAGCCACATCCCGAACTTCTTTGAATTCACAGCATACGGCGAACGCCCGCCGGACCAGACCGACGTCTCGGCTACCGCCGAATTGGCTTGCGACATCGACAAATTACCCCCAAACGAGAAATAGAGCCATCAGGTAAACCCAAAGGCCATCCACAAAATGCCAGAACATGGCGCTTACATCCACGGCGGTACGTTTCCCGGGTCCCAGACGCAGGCTGAGCGCCTGCACGTCGACATAGACCAACGCCGAGAGACCTCCCAGGATGTGCAGGCCGTGAGCGGCGGTAAGCAGATAGAAGAACGAACTGCTGGGATTGGAAGCCACAAAGATGCCGGCGGCATTCAACTGCCGCCAGGCGAAGGCCTGTCCCAGCAGGAAAAGCGCTCCGAGCGCCGTACCGGCGGTCCAATAGCGGTTGAATTCAGTTCGCCGCCCGCTCTTGAGCGATCGCCGCGCGACTTCCAACAGCACACTGCTGGCTACCAACATGGCGGTGTCCACCCAGAGGATCCGGGGCAAGGGGAGCGCCACCCAGTCGTTGGACATTCCGCGGCGCACGACGAAGGCGCTGGTGAAAGCGGCGAACGCCATGGTAGTGGCCGCCAGCAGGACCATCAAACCCGTCATGGAGGCGCGGCGCGAAGCGCCCCGGCCATCCGATCCGCCGCCGCCGAAGCCGCGAGACGGCGGGGCCGGGGGCTTAATGACGTCCGATGTAAGGGAAGGCATAGGCGTGGTCCAGACCGGCCGCTTACGCGTGCGGCTCTCTTACGACATCCACCGGATCGGTTTGCATTATGAAGTCGTTGGGCGCCCCGGGCACGCCATATTCGTATGGGCCATGGTTCACCACGGGGTGTTGGCCGGCGAAATTATCGAACGGCGGGGGCGACGGGACAGTCCATTCCAACGTGGTGGCGTTCCACGGATTCATAGGCGCCTTCTTGCCGTACTTCATGCTCCAGAAAAGATTAATGAAGAACAGAATCTGGATGGCGGCAGTTCCGTATGCCGCCTGGGTCATGAAGTTGTGCACCGGCAGCAGTTTACCCAGGAAGTCGAAGTTAGTAAAGTCAGAGTAGCGCCGGGGATTGCCCGCGATGCCCAGAAAGTGCATGGGGGTAAAGATGGCGTAGACGCCCACGAAAGTGACGTAGAAGTGGATCTTGCCCAGAGTTTCGTTCAGCATGCGTCCGAACATCTTGGGGAACCAGTAGAAGGTGCCGGCAAACATACCGAAGATGGCCGCCACGCCCATGATCATGTGGAAGTGGCCCACCACGAAGTAGGTGTCGTGGAAGTAGAGGTCCAGGGCCGGCTGCCCCAGGAAGATGCCGCTGATCCCGCCCGTTACAAACAGCGAGACGAAACCCAGCGCGAACATCATGGCCGTGGTGAAGCGGATCTTGCCGCCCCATAAGGTGCCGATCCAGTTAAATGTCTTGATGGCCGATGGCACGCCGATAGCCATGGTCAGCACGGAAAACGCCATGGCCGAATAGGGGCTCATCCCGCTCATAAACATGTGATGGCCCCAAACCATGAAGCCCAGGAAGCCGATGGCCAATATGGCGTACACCATGGCCCGATATCCGAAAATCGGCTTGCGGCAAAAGGTGGAGAGCAATTGAGAGGTCACTCCCATGCCGGGCAGGATGGCGATGTAGACCTCGGGATGGCCGAAGAACCAGAACAAATGCTGCCAGAGCAGCGGCGATCCGCCTTTGTGATTCAGGATCTGGTCGCTCACCAGCAGGCCGCCCGGCACGAAGAAACTGGTCCCGGCCGAACGGTCGAGAATCAGGAGGACGCCGGCGGCCAATAACACGGCGAATCCCAGCAGGCCCAGAATGGCCGTCACGAACCAGGTCCAGCAGGTCAGGGGCAGGCGCATCAACGACATCCCCTGGCAGCGCAGATCGATGATGGTGGCGATGAAATTGATGGCGCCCATCAGCGATGCGCCGCAAAAGATAGCGATGCTGACGATCCAGAGCGTCTGGCCCAAGCCCTCTCCGGGTCCCGCTACCGCGCCAATGGCACTGAGTGGCGGGTAACCGGTCCAGCCGGAAAGCGGCGCGCCTCCCGGCACGAAGAAGGCGGATATCATCACCCCAAGCGCCAGCAGCGTGGTCCAGAAGGACAACATGTTGAGCACTGGAAAGGCCATATCCTCGGCGCCGATCTGGATGGGCAGGAAGTAATTGCCGAAGCCGCTCTGCGGCGCCGTCGTCAGGACGAAAAAGACCATGATGGTGCCGTGCATGGTCATCAGCGAAAGGTACAGTTCGGGGGTCATGATCCCGCCCTGCGCGGCGGTGGGCCACAGGGTGGAAAACCAGTGAACCTTGGCGTCCGGGTGGACCATGTGGAAGCGCATGAGCAGCGACAGGCTCATGCCCACCAGCACCGAAAACAAGGCGAGGAAGTAGTATTGAATGCCGATCACCTTATGATCCAGGCTGAATACATACTTCCGGATGAAGCCTTGGGGCGCGTGATGCGCATGTACTACGGGTGAGGACATGTTGTTTTCACCAAGAATAAAATCGTCAAAACGCGGGCCTGGGGATGCATTACTTATTTGCGGCTTGCTCCTGCTTCCATTTTTCAAAATCGGCTTCGGGCATCACTTCCATGGTGCTGCGCATCTGAAAATGCCCGAGGCCGCACAATTCAGAACAGGGGATTTCATACGTACCCGGCGTATCGGCCTGGAAATAAAGGGGTATCTCCATGCCGGGAACGATATCCTGCTTCAGGCGCAACTCGCGGACGAAGAAGTTGTGAATCACGTCGCGGGAATGCATGATCAGCTTGATAGGCTTGCCGGCGGGCACCTTCAGGGAGGCGCTCACGATATCATCCTTACCAGCCGGATCATTATCGTCGATACCGAGGGGATTGCCTGCCGCGTCGTTCACCAATTTGAGATCCGTAGCGCCGAACTTGCCGTCCGGGCCCGGATAGCGGAACGAAAAGGCGAACTGCTTGGCCATGAGCTCGATGGGGACGGCGGCCGGGTCCGGCTCGGAAAGGTGCACGGCGGCCCAGATGCGCGTGCCCATGAGCACCAGGCCCACGAAAAGGATGGCTGTGGCGCTGGTCCAGATGGTTTCCAGCCTGTTGTTGCCATGAGAATAGCTGGCGCGGCGTCCATCGTCGCGAAAACGGAAGATCACCCAGCCCAGAGCGAATTGCGCCAGAAAAAAGATGATGCCGGTCACCACCAGGGTCCGCATGAACTGGGCATCGTAGGCGATGCCGTGCTGGGAGATGGGCGGCGGAAACCACCAGGTTTGAGCGATGAAGAAATAACAGATGACCACCGTCAAAATCCAAACGACTGGAGCAAGCAGCATTTAGTTTGGTACCCTCGAACCCTCGGGGCATGCACCCCAGGTTTGGACGACGATATCACACTCGATTTGGAGTTCGCAAGTCTGGTCCGAAGCTGCGTTAAGGGTGGAGGCGATTTGTTTGCATGGTCTTGGCCCTGGCGGGTCTCGTGCGCTGCTGCTCGCGAAACCCTTTCTCAATGACCGGCAAAGTACCGGTGGTGATCGGGTACGCGGAAAGCTTGCCGCGCGGCACCCAGTCCACTCGGCTGGCATCGTCGGCGGCGCAGAGTTTGCCTCCCGTAACACGGCAGATGTAATCGATGAGAACGTAGTGGTACTCAGGCGCGCCCAGCGAGTCGCGGATAATGCGCTCGAAGATTTCGAGCACGCGCAGAGGTTCGACTTCCAGGCCGGTCTCTTCGCGCACCTCCCGGATGATGCCCTCCTGCAGGGTTTCGCCCGGTTCGAGGGCTCCACCGGGCAGCGACCACAGGCCTTTCAAAGGCTCATTGCCGCGTTCCACCAGCAGAATCCTGCCGCGGTTGAAGATCAACGCGCCCACGCCCAGGATGGGATGCTTCGGGTAGCGTCGGGAATCGTTGCGGGTCAGTATTGTGCCGCCCCTTTTACGCCCAGCCGGACACGATACAAGGACGTTCGCGCGGTAATGTACAGCGACTGAAAATCGGCGTCGCCGAAGGCGCAATTCGAGGGGGTTTCGGCCAGAGGAATGGTTGCCAACAGCTTGCCGTCTGGGCGGTACACGGCGATGCCTTTGGCGGCCACGTACAGGTTCCCCTTTTCGTCAGTGCGCAGCCCGTCGGGAATGCCATCGATGCCGGATACGGCAACGCGCTCGCCGGACACTTCGCCATCGCGGCCGACATCGTAAGCGCGAATGTTCCGCTCGTCGGAATTGGCCACGTACAGAATGCGGCCGTTGGGGGACAGCGTGATGCCGTTCGGCCGCCCGGCGGGTTTGGCGATCACCGACAATTGCCCTTTTGGCGTTATGTGAAAGACGCCGTAAAACTCGAGTTCGCGCGCGGCGGTCTGATTGCCGAAGGCCGGGTCCGTAAAATATACGTGCCCGGATTTGTTGACCACGATGTCATTGGGCGCGTTCAGGCGCTTGCCGTCCCACTTGTCGGCCAGCACTTCGACGCGGCCTTTCTTGTCCGTGCGGGTGACCCGGCGGGCGTGCGTCTCGCAGGTATACAGCCGGCCTTGCGCGTCGAAGGCATTGCCGGCCGCGCCATT